>Ga0075425_100000604_pt1 | contig 33973 bp, 35 predicted proteins | sample SoiMethybrSBSTD4_FD_75300 | JGI IMG/M metagenome (GOLD analysis project Ga0075425, IMG submission 75300) | Bulk soil microbial communities from a Populus tree surrounding site in Tennessee, USA - Soil MetaG P. TD hybrid SBSTD4 | ecosystem: Environmental > Terrestrial > Soil > Tree plantation... | reverse complement strand
CTCGGCATCGGCGGCATCATCTGCATGATCATCGGCGCGCTCTTTCTCGTCGACGGACCGATTCCGCAGATGCGCGTCCATCTCCTCACCGCGCTCGTCGTGAGCATTCCGATCGGCATCATCGCGGTCTTCCTGATGACGCTCGTGCTGCGCGCGCGCAAGAACCGCGTGACGACCGGCAGCGAAGGAATGGTCGGTGAGATCGGCATCGCGCAAACGTCGATCGATCCGGAAGGGAAAGTATTCGTGCACGGCGAGATCTGGAACGCGACTTCGGCAACTCCCATCGCGGCCGGCGAGCAGGTGCGCGTCGAGCGCGTGGATGGATTACACCTGCGCGTTACTCAGCACGCTTCATCCACGGCAATTCCCAGCGCTCCTCCTCCACATCAAGCGTCGGAAGCGTAACCGGTTTTCCCAGCCGTTTGAGCTGCGTCATCTCCCACAGCTTCGCGTACTTCCAGAACGTGTAATAGACGTGCATGCCGACGGAGATCAGTCCGCGCGTGCCGTCGAGGAAGCCGAAGTTGAAGACGTAGTCGCGCACGAATTTGCCGGCGGTGTGGCCGAGGATTCCGAAGAGCGACGTCGACTTGCCGTCGATGTACATCTGCGCTGCGCCCCAATACGCGTAGCGCGTCATCTTCGCGATCATGTGATCGAAGGTGCGGATGTAGAAGTGATCCATCTTGTGGCGCAGCACGCCGGTCTCGCCGTCGACCAGGAGATCGGCGTGCACGCGCTTGTTCGGATAGCGCGCGTGCTGGCGATGGAAGAGTCGCGTGACGCGGTCGCGCTGCAGTCCGCTGAAGCGGACCTTCTTTCCGAGCATGTAATTCATCCGCCCGACCGAGTAGGCCCAGAATTTCAAGTCGCCTTCGAGCGTGCGGAGGATCTCGTCGCGCAGCTTCGGCGTGACGCGCTCGTCGGCGTCGATGATGAAGATCCAGTCGTGCGCGGCGCGGTCGATCGCGTAGTTCTTCGTCGAGGCGGCGCCGAGGTATTCGCGTTGCTCGAGGCGAACATGGGGGAACTTGTCGCGAATGAACTCGACCGTGCCGTCGGTCGAGAAGGAGTCCATGACGTAGATCTCGTCGGCCCACTCGACGGAGCGAATGCACTCCTCGATGTAGTCGATCTCGTTGAGGACGTGGATGATTGCGGAGACGGGAACGCGCGGCACCGGGCGAGATTACAGCGTGTAGTTCTTCTCCAACAACACGCGCGCTCTACGGTCCCGCAGATTCCGGATCTGCGACTCGATGTCGCGCTCGAACGGAATCTTGCGATGCGACGCGTAGACCGGCGCGTCGACGGCGATCTTCTTCAGCTCCCCGCCGAATGTCTCGGGCGAGAGATGCGCGGTCTCGTCGGCGAGCGATTGTTGATCGTTCGGGAACGACGCTTCGGTGATGACGGCGACGACGTTCGACGTCTTGTTCGTCCGCTTCCAGATGTCGGACGTCGGGCCGGTATCGCCGGTGAACGTCATCGCTTGTCCGCCCATCTCGACGATCACGCCGCATGCGGGGATCTGATGATTCACCGGGACGGCGGTGAGCGACACGCCGTTGAAGACGATCTTCTTGCCCGGCGTCAGGGCGCGGTATTCGACGGCCGGCTTGCCGGTGATCTGCGAGTTGATCGTCGAGAAATCGGGCCAGACCATGCCGTTGAAGACGTCGCGGGTGAGGATGTCCATCACCTCGCGCGCGGCGAAGACGACGAGCGGTCCGGCGTTCTGGCTGGAGCGGTTGAGGATGAGATGGGGCAGATCGCGAATGTGATCGGCGTGTGAATGCGTGACGAAAACGGCCTGGATGCGTGCCTGTTGCGCAAACGACAGCTTTGACGTCAAAGTCCCAGCGTCAACCGCGAGCCAATCGTCGAGGAGGTAGCCGGTGAGATTGTGTTCCGCGTCTGACGCGCCGTAGGCGCCGAGCACCTTGAGCCGCATTCCCGTCCTTCACACTTCCCCGTTCGATTGGGCGGTTGGAGAGCTGGCTACTATTCTTGCAGCGGCCTTTTGTAAAGTCCAGTTAGCGCATGCTTTCCGACCCACTCGCTCCATTTCATCCTGCTGTGCGTGACTGGTTCACGCAATCGTTCCGCGCGCCGACGCGCGCGCAGGGATTGGGATGGCCGGCGATTGCGAGCGGCGACTGGACGCTGATCTTCGCGCCGACCGGCAGCGGAAAGACGCTGACGGCGTTCTTGTGGGCGCTCGATCGCCTCATGTTCACGCCGCGGCCGAAGAAGGAGCGGCGATGCCGCGTCGTCTACGTCTCGCCGTTGAAGGCGCTGGCAGTCGACGTCGAGCGCAACTTGCGCGCGCCGCTCGCGGGGATCGCGAATGTGGCGACGGATTACGTGATGCCGCAGATCGCGATTCGCACGGGCGACACGCCGCAGTCGGAGCGCGCGCGATTCAATCGCGATCCGGCGGACATTTTGATCACGACGCCGGAGTCGCTGTACTTGATGCTGACGTCGAACGCGCGCGAGATGCTGCGCGGCGTCGAGACGCTGATCATCGACGAGATCCACGCGCTCGTCCCGAACAAGCGCGGCGCGCATCTGGCGATCTCGATCGAGCGCTTGTCGATGTTGTGCGAGAAGCCCCCGCAGCGAATCGGCCTCTCCGCAACACAACGCCCCCTCGAAGAAGTCGCCCGCTTCCTCGGCGGAAGCGCGGCTTCGCCGCGCCGGCGGACGAGGGCGTCCGCCACTCCGAAAGCGGAATTCCGCCCCGTCCACATCGTCGACACCGGCGAGAAAAAACAACTCACCCTCAAAGTCGAAGTCCCCGTCGAAGAGATGGCCAAGCTCGGCGAAGAAACGGGACAACTGAAATCGGGCGTCGCCTGGGGCGGCAAAGAGCGCGCATCCATCTGGCCCGCCATTCACCCGCGCCTTCTCGAACTGATCAAAGCGCATCGCTCCACACTCGTCTTCGTCAACTCGCGAAGACTCGCTGAACGGCTCGCCGCCGCACTCAACGAGCTCGCCGGCGAGACGCTCGTGCAGTCGCATCACGGCTCGATCGCGCGGCCGCAGCGCATCGAGATCGAAGACAACCTCAAGTCCGGCAAGCTCCCCGCGCTCATCGCCACGTCGTCGTTGGAGCTCGGCATCGACATGGGCGCAATCGATCTCGTCATCCAGATCGAAGCGCCGCCGTCGATCGCCAGCGGCATGCAGCGCATCGGACGGGCGTCGCACCAAGTCGGCGCGACGAGCGAAGGAATCATCTTTCCCAAATTTCGCGGCGACCTCGTCGCGTGCGCTGCGGTCACGCGCTCGATGCACGAAGGACGCATCGAGCCGACGCGTTACCCGCGCAATCCGCTCGACGTGCTCGCGCAGCAGATCGTGGCGATGGTCGCTGTCGAAGACTGGAACGCCGACGATCTCTTCAACGCCATCCGCAGCGCCGCGCCGTATGCGGAACTGTCGCGCGGCGCATTCGAAGGCGTGCTCGACATGCTCTCGGGCTTGTATCCGTCGGACGAATTCGCGGAGCTGCGTCCGCGCGTGACGTGGGATCGCACGACGCAGATGCTGACCGCCCGCGCCGGCGCGAAGCGCGTCGCCATCACGAGCGGCGGCACGATTCCCGATCGCGGTCTCTACGGCGTCTTCCTGGCCGGCGCGGAGAAAGGAAGCGCGCGCGTCGGCGAGCTCGATGAGGAGATGGTGTTCGAGTCGAGCGTCGGCGAGACGTTCATGCTCGGCGCGTCGACGTGGCGCATCGAGGAGATCACGCACGATCGCGTGCTCGTGACGCCGGCGCCGGGGCAGCCGGGAAAGATGCCGTTCTGGAAAGGCGATCAGGCCGAGCGCACCGTTCCTTTTGGTGAAGAAATCGGATCGCTCATTCGCGAGCTGCGCGAAATGAAAAAGGCGGAGGCGGTGAAGACGCTGATCAAGCGTCACGATCTCGATCAACTCGCCGCCGAGAATCTGCTGCAATATCTCGATGACCAGCTCGAAGCGACGAACGCGGTGCCGGACGATCGCACGATCGTCGTCGAGCGCGTGATGGACGAACTGGGCGACTGGCGCGTCTGCGTGCTCACGCCATTCGGCGGACGCATTCACGCGCCGTGGGCGATGGCGGCGACGGCGAAGATTCGCAACGAGCTCGCCATCGACGTCGAAACGATGTGGAGCGACGACGGCTTCATCGTCCGTTTCCCGGAGACCGATCTTCCGCCGCGCGCCGAGCTGGTGATTCCCGATCCCGACGAAGTCGAGCAGCTCGTGATGCGTCAGCTCGGATCGTCGTCGATGTTCGCGGCGAAGTTCCGCGAAGCGGCGGCGCGCGCGCTGCTGCTGCCGAAGCTCAATCCGCAGCGGCGCGCCGCGCTGTGGCAGCAGCGCAAGCGCGCGTACGACCTGCTGCAGGTGGCGTCGCGATTCGGATCGTTCCCGATGATCCTCGAGGCGTATCGCGAATGCCTGCTCGACGTGTTCGACGTTCCGGCGCTCGGGGCGAAGATGAAGCAGATTCGGGAGCGGTCGATTCGCGTCGTCACCGCCGACACGCAGAAGCCGTCGCCGTTCGCAGGCTCGCTGCTCTTCCGCTATGTCGCGAATTTCATCTACGACGGCGACGCGCCGCTCGCGGAGCGCCGCGCGCAAGCTCTCGCCATCGATCAAGCGCAACTTCGCGAGCTCCTCGGCGAGCCGGAGCTGCGCGAGCTTCTCGATCCCGAGGCGATCGAGCGCGCAGAGCTCGAGCTGCAGCATCTCGACGAGCGACGCAAAGCGAAGAACGTCGATGCCATCCACGATCTGCTGCTGCGCATCGGCGACCTGACCGTCGACGAGGCGGCGGCACGATCGCTCATCGACGCCAAAGAAGCGCTGCGCGAGCTGGTGAAGCAACGCCGCGTGATTCAGATCAAAGACCGCTACATCGCCATCGAAGACGCCTCGCGCTATCGCGACGCCCTCGGCGTTCCGATGCCGCCCGGCATCCCGGAGCGATTTCTTCAGCCGGTCGAAGATCCGATCGGCGATCTCGTGCTGCGCTACGCGCGCACGCACGCGCCGTTCACGCCGCCGGAAGTGGCGAAGCGATACGGCGTCGGCGTCGCCGTCATCACGAACGCGCTCGAGCGCTTCGTCGAGCGCGGGCGCTTGATCGAAGGCGAGTTCCGTCCCGGCGGAACGCAGCGCGAGTGGTGCGACGCCGACGTACTTCGCACGATTCGCCAGCGCTCGCTGGCGAAGCTGCGCAAGGAAGTCGAGCCGGTCGAGCGGTCCGCGCTGGCGCGACTGATGACGACATGGCAGGGCGTGGCGAAGAAGCGACGCGGACTCGACGCGCTGCTCGAAGTGATCGAGACGCTGCAGGGATATCCGATGGCCGCGTCGATCTTCGAATCGGAGATCCTCGCCGCGCGCATCGAAGACTACAAGCCGTCCGACCTCGATACGCTGACGTCCGCCGGCGAAGTCTCATGGGTGGGAGTGGAATCGTTGGGCGAACGCGACGGTCGCATCGCGCTCTATCTCAATGTGGCCCCGCCACCTCCGGCGCCGCTCGATCATCCGATCGTCGACTACCTCCGCAAGCATGGCGCCTCCTTCTTCCAGCAGATCTACGCCGCCGTCGGTGGCTTTCCGAACGACGTCGTCGATCAACTCTGGACGCTCGTCTGGAAAGGCGTCATCACGAACGACACGTTCCACGCGCTCCGCTCGTTCGTGCGCGGAACGACCACGGCGCGAAGATCGACCGCAGCTCGCGGCGCATTCCGCTCGAGACTGGCCGGACCGCCGTCGACGCAAGGCCGCTGGTCGCTGGTGCAATCGATGGATATCAATGCAACGGAGCGCGCGAACGCGCTCGCGCATCAGCTTCTGACGCGCTACGGCGTCGTCACGCGCGAGACTGCGCCGGCGGAGAACATCGCCGGCGGATTCAGCGCCGTCTATCCGGTGCTCAAGGCGATGGAAAACGCGGGACGCATTCGCCGCGGCTACTTCGTCGCCGGCCTCGGCGCGACGCAGTTCGCCACTGCCGGCGCGCTCGATCTTCTTCGCTCGTTCCGCGATGCGCCGGAGAAGCCGGAGACGTTCATGCTCGCCGCGACCGATCCGGCGAATCCGTACGGCGCGATCGTGAAGTGGCCGGAGTCGCCGTTCGCGCTCACTCGCAGCGTCGGCGCGAGCGTGATCGTCGTCGACGGAAAACTGGTCGCGTACATCGGCCGCGGTGAAAAACAGATCACCACGTTTCTTCCCGACGACGAGCCGACGCGCACGAACGTCGCCCGCGAGATCGCGAACGCACTCGCCGCGCTCGTGCTTCGCGGCGGACGCCGCGCCCTGCTCATCGCCGAAGTCGACGCGCAGCCGGTGGCGAAGAGCGCGATCGCGCCGATGCTCGTCGAAGCCGGATTCACTCCGAGCTCGATGGGATATCAACTGAGAGCGCCGCGTGCCTGAAGGCGACACGATCCACCGCGCCGCGCGCAACCTCAACGAAGCGCTCGCTGGAAAAACGATCACGCGATTCGTGACCATGCTGCCGAAGCTCGAGAAGCACGACGTCGTAGGCCGCACCATCGAGCGCGTGCACGCCGTCGGAAAGCATCTCCTGATCGAGCTGAGTGGTGGCATCGCGATTCACACCCACATGCGGATGAACGGCGAGTGGCACATCTATCGAGCGGGAGAGAAGTGGATGCGGCCGCGCGCCGACATGCGGATCGTGATCGAGACGAACGATTGGGTCGCGGTCGCGTTCAATGTCCCCGTCGCTGATTTCGAGCGGCCGACTGTCGGACCGGATCTCCTCGCCGATGAATTCGATCTCGACGAAGCCTTCGATCGACTTCGCGCGCACGCCCGCGACGAGATCGGCGACGCGCTGATCGATCAGAGCGCGATGTCCGGAGTCGGCAACATCTGGAAGTCCGAGACGCTCTTCGCCTGTCGCGTGAATCCGTTCGTGCTCGTCGATTCGATCGGCGACGACAAACTGCGCGAGATCATCAAGACGGCGCGCAAGCTCCTGCGCAACAGCGTCAACCGCACCGATCGCAATCGCTGGTACGTCTACAGCCGCGGCGGACAGCCGTGCCGCAAGTGCGGCGCGCGCATTCTGTCGAAGAAGCAAGGCGACGGCGCGCGCGTGACGTACTGGTGCCCGACCTGTCAGATACAATGACGCGCCATGGCGATCGTCCTTCCGTTTCCACTGAGCGTCCAGGAGATGCGCGTTCTGCAGGAGTACCGCAGGATCAAAACCGACACTCTGGCGACCGATGCGATCAAAGCGATCAAGCACCCGGTCGGCGGCGGTGAGACGCCGGCGGAGTCGCTTGTGGCGAAGGGTTTCCTCAATCGGGACGGCTTGAGCTACGCGCTGACCGAGAAAGCGAAGGAGTTCCTCGCCATTGATGCGAAGCCGGAGATCGAGTCGGACTCAGGCGGCGACGACACGGCCGAGTAATTGCACAACATCCGTTGCACCTCACTTGCGACGCTAAAGCGCCGCGGGTCAGAGGTTTATGTGAACCGACGCGCGCGAGGCGATCTCGCCGAGCGGCGTAAAATTCATTGACTCAGTGACTTAAGAGACCTACGATGTGCGGTTGAGGACCGAGATGAAGCATGGCGACAAAAAAGCGAAATCAGCCAAAGCCTCCAGCAAAACCTCGGGCAAAAAAGCCAGCAGCAAAAGCGCCGGCGAAAAAGGCGGCCAAGCCGCAAAAAGCGCCAAAGCCGGCAAAGTCAGCAGCCAAAAAGCCGCTCCCCCCAAAGCCGAAAGCAGCAGCAAAACCGTCAAAGCCGCTCCCGCAAAAGCCGCTCCCGCAAAAGCCGCTCCCGCAAAAGCCGCTGCCAAAGCCTCCGTCGCCACAAACCAAAGCGGCGCCCGCGTCGGCAACGGCAGCCCCAACTTCAGCAGCGGCGCCATCGCCAACGCCTTCAAACGCGCTATCAAGAAATATCCCAACGCTTTCCGGCGGCTCACCGACTGACGGCGGCATTCGTTATCTGACGGTTCAGGACCTCGTCGAGCTGCACAAGGCAGTCTCCGCCGAGTTCGGCGGCAATCAAGCGCATCCCGGCGTTGTCGAATCGCAATTCGGATTGATCAACGCGGTGCAGCGTCCGCAAGTGATGATGCTCGGTCGCGAGGCGTATCCGATCTTCTCCGACAAAGTGGCGGCGTTCGTCTTCGCACTCTTGCAGGCGCGTCCGTTCCGTGGCGGCAATCGCCGCGTCGCGCTGGCGTCGATCTTCGCGTTCGCGGAGCTCAACAACCGCAACGTCGACTCGCGCGTCCTCGACGAGAAAACGGCGGAGAACATCGTGAAGCGCGCTGCGGGTCATCGCGAGATGGGACTCGCGCCGGAGAACGTGTTCGCGGAGCTGCGCGAAGTGATGCGGCGCGCGATCGTCGACGCGCCGTGATCCGATCACGCAGCCTTGTCCGTCCGATCCTGATCCGTCCGATGAAGCGCCGCATTGATGCGGCCGAGGAGAATGCGCGCCACGCGTAAGTCGTGGCCGGCATCGACCAGCAGCATCGTGATGTCGCCACCGCCCCACATCAGTCCTGCCAGCACGAGAAGACGCGTCGCTTCGCCGAGGAGCGTCATCAGCGCGGCCTGGCCTTCGGTGGCGAGGCCGGTGACGATCTCGCCGACGAGCATCACGACCATCAGCACGGCGAGCACCTTGAACAAGCGTGCGATGTAGCGCAGCGTCACGTACGGTTCGAGATCTTCGCCGCGTACTTCTTCCTCGTGCCCGCGATGTTCGTCCGCTCGAATCGGCGGCGCGCCGCACGTCGGGCAGACCTGCAACGGATCGACGCGGCGGCTGCCGCATTCAGGACACTTCACTGCTTCCGTGGCCACGAAAATCCTCCTAGCCGTTCCCGAACCCTCGCCACCGCGCGCGATAGCCACGCACGTCGATGTGCGTAAAAGGTCCGTGTCCACAACAAGCGGAATACACGCCAACTCCGCCGACCAAATCGGGATGCGCTTTCTCGACGCGCTCGACCGCCTGCAGGATCACTTCCGCGTCGCGAACGTCGACGCGGCCGTCATGGTTGAGGTCGTCCATCGAGCCGTTGCCGTCGTTGTCGACGAAGACATCCGAGGCGTCGCCGTACATGTGGCGGCTGAGATTTGCCCGCCCCTGCGTGTTGCCGCCGGTGTAGTTGTATTCGGGCGTGCGGAAGCCGCTCATGATGTGCATGTTCCGCACGGGATGTCCGGTGTGCTCGAGCTCGGCGATCGTGAGCTCGAGCTTGTCGATGAGCTTGGGTCGAAGAAGCATGTACTTCGGCCAGACGTTCGGCTGATCTTTGGTGAGAAAGTCGCCGAGCTTGAAGTGCTCCGACACCGGCGTGTCTCTGTTCTCCTGCGTCACTTCGATGAAGCCGTTCGGATTTCCATACGCTGGTGTTTTCGGTTTGCCGCCTTGCTCGAACGGCCAACTGCCGAGGTAGTAGAGGCCGATGTGGCCGCGCTGCTTTTCGGAGAAGGGGACGAGCGAGACGACGCTGAAGTCGTTGAGCGCGCTCGTGACGTTGTCGACCTGCGACGCGAGCTTGTAGACGCCCGGCTCTTCCGGCGCGACGACGTTGCTCACGATCTCCTGGCCGGGTGTCGCCGTTGCGAATTTCAGCTTGCCGCTCTCGCCGAGAATGGCGTCGTCGATGTACGACGTCGCCGACGCATTGCCGCTGACCGCCGCCGTGATCTGCTGCGTCGGAGCGGGCATCGGCGGCGCGGGGATGTGCGTGACTTTCGCCTGCTCGACGAGTTGGCGTTGCACGTCGTGCATGTGCGAGACCGCGCCGACCCACGCCGTGATGTAGAGGAGCACGAAGACAACAGAGCACCAGGTGAAGATGTGCTCCTGCCGTTGAGTCAGTCCGCCGAAGACTCCCGCCACGCGCGTGGCTGGTTCATGAGGCGTGCCGTCACGGAAAATACCCGCGCGGCACGCGCAACACCTGCCCGCCGCGCGTGTCGAGCCGCAGCGAGTGCCACTGATCGAGCGCGCCGCTGCCAGCGTAGAACTGCAGTTGATACTGCTGCCGCAGCTCGTCGGCGATGCGCTGGTACACGCCGGGCAGCTCGCGCTCTTTCTGGATGATGAAGTACGTCGCGCCGGTGTCGCGGGCGATGCTCGACAGCTTGCGCGCCTCGAGGTAGCCGATGCCGAATCGCATCAGCCGCGACAGCGCTTTGTTCTTCACGATCGGATAGACCGGCACGCCGGCGTAGCGCGCGTAGTGCACGAGATGGTCGAGCTTGAATGAGCTGCCCTGATCCACGCCGTCGGTGAGGACGACGAGCGCGTGGCGCCCCGGCTGCTTCTGCAGCTCGAAGAGCATCTCGATCGCGCTGTCGTAGAGATGCGTCTCGCCGATCGGCTTCACGCGATCGACTGCTGCAGCCGCCGCGTTCCAGTCGTTCGTGAATCCCGTCAGCCAGAACGTTTTCTGATTGAAGCCGACGACCGCGATGCGATCCTGCGGACGCAACAACGCGCGTGCGAACTGCTTCGCCGCCGCTTTCACCACCGGCAACTCTTCGAGCATCGACTCGGAATAGTCGATCAGCAGCACGACGTAGAGCGGTTGATCCGCCGCCGGCGTGAGCGCTTCGATCGTGCGCGGCGCCCCTTCGTCGAAGAGCGAAAGATCTTCGATGCGCAGCGGCTTCGATCCGCTGGCGACGGAGATCGGAATCTGCTCGAGATTGACGTCGACGTTGCCGCTCATGTCGGCGCGAAAGAAGAAGACGTCGTTCGCCTCGCTGCCATCGGATGCGTGCGCGACGACACGCGCGTAAACGGGAGTCGGATGCTTCGTTGCGTCGTAGGTCGTCGCGTACGGCGGCGATGATGCGGTCGCGATCTTCTCTTCGCCGAGGAAGAGATCGACCGACGTGATCTTCGTTTCGACGGGATGAATGACCGTCGCGCTGATCGATCCGTTCGTTGCCACTGCCTTCACGCGAAACGGCGGACGCGGATCGTTCACGACCATCTCGTCTTCGCCGGCGACGTTCCCCTGCGCGTCATAGCCGACGGCGCGCATGCGCATGCGGCGGATGTAATCGCCGAGCCGGATTTGCGCGACCATCGACGGCGTCGGCGACTCGGTGTACTTCACGTTGTTGATGAAGAGCGCGACATGCGTGACCGGCGCAGCGGCCACGATCGGCACATTGAGCAGACCGTGGACGAGCGTGTCGGGCTTCTCGGTAATCCGTACCGTTTGGGCACGCAGCGACACCGCAGCGAAAAGAAAGACGACGAGTCGTTTCACGAACAGTTGGAAACAGCGCTCGGTCAAAAGAAACTTCGCAGCGTCTTCCCTTTCGCCGGTATGGGCAGCACTTGGTCCATCGTGCACTGCCGCGGCTTCTTGTCCGGACGCCATCGTAAGAACTTCGATCCGTGGCGGAAGCGGCCCTGCGAGAAGTAGTCGTACTCGACTTCGCAGACGAGCTCGGGACGCAGCGGAACCCATTCGCCCGTCTTCTCGCTGGCCCATCGGCTCGGTCCTCCCGGCACGCGCACTTCGAACGGATTCTCGGCGCGCAGCGCTTCGAGCTTCTTCGTCAGCGCCTCGCGTTCGGTCTTCTTGATCGACGACGTGTGGCCGATGAAGACGAGCCGCCCTTCGTCGTCGTAGAGGCCGAGGAGCATCGAGCCGACGGTTTTCGTGCCCTCGCCGTAGCGGAAGCCGCCGACGACGCAGTCGGCAGTCTTGAGATGTTTGACCTTCACCATCCCTTCGCGATCGCCGGAGTGATACGGCTCGCCGAGGCGCTTGGCCATCACGCCGTCGAGTCCGAGCGTGCCGAATTTGTCGAACCATTCGAGCGCGATCTTGCGATCGGTGGTCGCGGGAGAGAGATGAACGAGCTCGCTTTCGACGTCTTCGAAGAAGGCGTTGAGCTTCTCGCGCCGCTCTTCGATCGGCAGCTTCGTCAGGTCTTTCGATTTCAGCGCCAGGAGATCGAACGCGAAGTATTGCGCGGGCGTTTCCGCTGCGAGCTTGCGGATGCGCTTCTCGGCGGGATGAATGCGCTGCAGCAGATCGTCGAATGACAATCGTCCGTTGACCGGCACGACGATCTCGCCGTCGAGCACGACCTCCTTCGCCTTCAATGCGCGAATCGCCTCGACGACTTCAGGGAAGTAGCGCGCCAGCGGTTGTCCCGCCTTCGATTGAATGGAGACGTCGTCGTGATCGCGAAAGATCACGGCGCGGAAGCCGTCCCACTTCGGCTCGTACAACCAGCCGTCGCCGCTCGGCACCGCGTCGACGCGCTTCGCTTCCATCGGCGGATAGGGTGGTGAGAGTGGGAGTGTCATTTCAGAATCTTGTACAAATCGAATCGTTTCTTCCCCAGCACCGGCTTCCACAGGTCGCCGAGCTTCTTCACGCGCGCGACGACGTTGTCGACGCGAAAATCTTCGATCTTCACGCCGCGCTCGATCTCTTCCCACGTCACCGGCGTCGACACGCTCGCCACCGGCGTCGGGCGGATCGAGTAGATCGATGCGAGCGTGCGGCCCCACGCGTTCTGGTTGTAGTCGACGAGCACACGTCCGTGCGGCCGTTTCACCTTGCGGTACTCGGCCGTGATGATGTCGGGGTGCCGCGACTCCAGCTCGATCGCGATTGCTTTCGCGAACGTCCACACTTCTTTCTGCAGCGGACCGCGCACGATCGGGATGTAGACGTGAATCCCTTTCGAGCCGGTCGTCTTCGCGTAGCACGGCATCTTCAGCGGTGTGAGGATGTCGCGCACGCAGAGCGCCACTTTGCGCACTTTGTCGAAGTCGGCACCGGGACCGGGATCGAGATCGAAATGCAGAAAGTCAGGACGATCGGTGTCGTCGCAGCGCGCGTACCACGGGTTGAGATCGATGCAGCCGAGGTTGATGAGCCACATGAGCGACGGGAGATCCTGCACGATCGGGAAGTTCACCATCTCCGAATGCATGATCGGGCAGATCTCGATCCAGTCCGGCCGCGGCGACGGCGCGCGCTTCATGTAGAAGAAGTCGCCTTCGGCGCCGTTCGGGTAGCGCTTCATCACCATCGCGCGGCCTTGCACGTGAGGCAGCAGCCACGGCGAGATGTCGGCGTAGTACTGCAGGAGATCGCGCTTCGTCAGTCCGAGGTTTTTCCAGAAAACCTTGCGCAGATTCGTGAGGCGCACTTCGCGCGCGCCGAAGCGAAGCGTGACGTCGTCTTCGGTTTTCGGGAGGACGAGACGCGTGGCTGCCACGCGATGAGTTTAAGACAGCACGTGGAGCGGCATCTTCCCGTTGCCGCCGGGACCGCGATGCCGCGGCGCGTCGAGCGTCGTGTACTCGAGCTCGCGATTCGCGCGAACGGCGCGCAGCAGCAGTCCGCCGCGCGACATGTCGCCGAGTCCTGCGAACGCCGCGGGAAAGCGCAGACGGTCGCCGAAGATCGGCAGCAGAACGTCAACGTATTTACCGGTGGCGACGCTGCCGAGGAGGACGACTTGCGTGTCGTCTTCGATCGACGCGGCGAGCTTCGTGGCCGTGTCGCGCAGCGTCTTCACGTAGACGCGGTCGCGCATGTCGACGTCGGTCTTCTGCAGCTTCTTCATCCGCTCCTGCGTGATCATCCACGTCGGCGGCACGAGCCCGAATCCGGGCGCGATCACGCGCGTGTTCTCCGCGCCGCCGAAGTGCAGCGCGTACGCGATCTTCCCCCGGAAATACAACGCGCTCATGAACGCGAACGCCTCGGCGATCATCACGCCCTCGGGCGATCGATAGCGCACCGCCGAGTCGAACTGCGCGCGCGGCGACATGAGCTGCTTCGCGCGCAGGCCGCTCGTGCTCGCGGGCGACAGGAGAAAGATTGTGGACGGCACGCCGCAGTTAACGCAGACGCCGCAGCGTCTCTTTCAACAGATGCTCGCCTTTCTCGACGTCCGAGTCCTTCTTGCTGCGCATCAGCTCGTTTGCTCTGCGAAGGTCGGCCACGATCGACGCGATCGGCAGCGGCTCGGCCGATGGGAACAGCTGGCGCTCGGCGGTCGCGATCTCGTCGTCGATCGTCTCGGGATTGGCGTTGTCGCGCACGCGCACGAGCGAGCGGATCGCGTCGTACGCCGGGTTTTGCGGATCGTCGCGTGGCACCGCCTGCACGAAGTGAATCTCGACGATCGATTGCTTCGCGTCCTTCGCGCTCGTCGAGGCCTCGAGGGCGGCGTCGACGCGGTCGGCGATCACGTCGAGATCGATCGTGCGCGACGTGTCGGGATTCATCCACGCGTCGATCGTCTGCGTCTTCGTGCGCGAGCGGCCGTCGACGTCGTACGTGATGCCGACTTTTCCGACATACACCGGCGCATTCTTGTTGAAAAGCGATCGCTTTTGCGGAACGACCACCTTCACCTGAAACGCATGTGCGCCCGATGCTTCGAACGAATCGCTCGTCGTTCCATTCACGGCAGCGACGGTGTGAATGTGCTTGTCGACGGGCGCATCGCGGTCGGGACGTTCCCATCGAATCCACCCTTCGCGCATGCGCGCGAGCTGCTTGTCGATGAATTCGTTGACGTCATACGACGAGGACGACGGCCGCATGACGATGGAGCGCACTTCGTACAGCGAGCCGAGGCGCGTGAAGTCGCGGCAAGCGTCGTCGGTGGCGGCGAACAGCGGCGTTGCGAGCGCAAGAACGATAGCGATTCGTTTCATACCGAGATTCTAGTTCCCGCTATCCTGCGCAGCATGAAACGTGCGTTCTTCCTCGCGCTCGCTCTGTCTCTCGCTTGCACGGCAACGCAACAAGCGCCGGTTTCGAAGCCCGATCCGCTCGCGTTCGATCGGAAGAATATGGATCCGGCGGCGAAGGCGTGCGACGATTTTTTCGAGTACACGAACGGAGGCTGGCTCGTCGCGCATCCGATTCCGCCGGAGTACACGGCGTACGGCGTCGGCACGATCGTCACCGAAGACAATCGCGCCGCGCTGCACGAGATCCTCGAAGCGGCCGCCGCAAAACCGGCCGCGCAGCGAACGCCGAACGAGCAGAAGATCGGCGACTTCTGGACGAGCTGCATGGACGAAGCGGGAATCGAGAAAGCGGGACTCGCGCCGCTGCAGCCCGAGCTCGATCGCATCAACGCCATTGCCAGCGTCGCCGATCTCAACGCGGAGCTCGCGCATCTGCAATCGATCGGCGGGAGCACTCCGCTGCCGATCCGCTCGCGCCAGGACGCGAAGAAGAGCACCGAAGTCATCGCCAACCTCGGCGCCGGCGGACTCGGCCTGCCCGATCGCGACTACTACTTCAAGAATGACGCTCCGACGCGGAAGATCCGCGACGAATACATCAAGTACGTCACGACGCTCTTCACGCTCTCCGGCGACGATGCCAATACCGCCGCGAAAAATGCAGATGCCGTGATGCGCCTCGAGAAGTCGCTCGCCGAAGCGACGCTCACGCGTGTCGCGCGACGCGATCCGAATGCGACGTATCACCGCATGACGGTCGCGGAGCTCGCCGCGTCGACACCGAACATCGATTGGAGCGGCGTGAAGTTATCGAGCAGCGATCCGATCAACGTCTCGCAGCCGAAGTTCGTCGAAGAGATCAATCGACAGATCGCCGCCACGCCGATCAGCGAGTGGAAGGCGTATCTCCGCTGGCATTTGCTCAACGGCTACGCGACGACGCTCTCTTCGCCGTTCGTGAACGCCGACTTCCACTTTCACGGCACGGTTCTCAATGGACAGCCGGATCAACAGCCGCGATGGAAGCGCTGCGTCGCCGGTGCCGACCGCATCCTCGGCGAAGCGCTCGGCCAGGCGTACGTCGAGCGCCGCTTTCCGCCTGAAGCGAAGAAGCGGATGACGGAGCTCGTCGGAAATCTCATCGGCGCGCTGCACGCGAACCTCGAGAATCTCGACTGGATGAGCGAGCCGACGCGCAAAGCGGCCATCGCGAAACTCGAAGCATTCAATCGCAAGATCGGCTATCCCGACACGTGGCGCGATTACTCGAAGCTCACGATCACGCCGTCGTCGTTCACCGCGAACGTACTGGCATCGAGCTCATTCGAAGTGGAGCGCGAGCTCGAGAAGATCGGCAAGCCGGTCGATCGCGGCGAGTGGGGCATGACGCCGCCGACGTTCAACGCTTACTACAACCCGCTGATGAACGAGATCGTCTTCCCCGCGGGCATGCTGCAGTTCCCGATGTTCGACATCCGTCAGGACGACGCCTTCAACTACGGAGCGATCGGCAGCGTGATCGGCCACGAGATGTCGCACGGCTTCGACGACTCCGGCTCGCAATTCGACGCGTCAGGGAATCTCGCGAACTGGTGGACGCCCGAGGACAAACAGAAATTCGATGCGAAGGCGGCGTGCATCGTCCGCCAGTTCGATTCGTATTACGTCGAGCCGAACCTGCACCACAACGGCAAGCTCGTCGCCGGCGAATCGATCGCAGACCTCGGGGGCGCCGTGATCGCATGGGAAGCGTGGCAGCGATCGTTAGCCGGCAAACCGAAACCGCCGGTCATCGACGGCTTCACTCCCGAACAACGCTTCTTCCTCGGCTACGCCCGCGCCCGCGCATCGAACACGCGCATCGAAGCGCTCCGGCTGCGCCTACAGACGGATCCGCATCCCGCGAACAAGTTCCGCGTGAACGGACCGCTGTCGAACATGCCGCAGTTCGCGAGCGCGTTTCAGTGCAACGCGGGGGATGCGATGGTGCGATCAGACCGTTGCACGATTTGGTAGTTTCGTCGGAGCGGCGGACGCCCTCGTCCGCCCGTCCAGTACTTTCCTCAAGAACTGCCCCGTAAAGCTCCCCTTCACGTCCGCCACCTGCTCCGGCGTGCCGGTGGCGATGATCTTGCCGCCGGCGTCGCCGCCTTCGGGACCGAGATCGATCACGTGATCGGCGGTCTTGACGACGTCGAGGTTGTGCTCGATCACGACGACCGTGTTGCCGCGATCGACGAGGCCGTGCATCAGCGACAGGAGTTTCGAGACGTCGTCGAAGTGCAATCCCGTTGTCGGCTCATCGAGAATGTAGAGCGTCTTGCCGGTTGCGCGCTTCGCCAGCTCCTTCGCCAGCTTCACGCGTTGCGCTTCGCCGCCGCTGAGCGTCGTCGATGACTGTCCGAGCTTGATGTAGCCGAGGCCGACGTCGTCGAGCGTGCGAAGGATGTTCGCGATTTTCGGGATGTTGCGGAACGTCTCGAGTCCTTGCTCCACCGTCATATCCAGAATGTCCGCAATGGACGCGCCTTTGTATTTCACTTCCAGCGTTTCGCGGTTGTAGCGGCGGCCGCCGCAGACGTCGCACGTAACGTAGATGTCGGGCAGGAAGTGCATTTCGATTTTGATCTGCCCGTCGCCCTTGCACGCTTCGCAGCGTCCGCCTTTGACGTTGAACGAAAAACGTCCCGGCCCGTAGCCGCGCATGCGCGCTTCGGGCGTTCCGGACATGAGATTGCGAATCTCGGTGAAGAGCTGTGTGTACGTCGCGGGATTGGAGCGCGGCGTACGTCCGATCGGCGACTGATCGATGTCGATGACCTTGTCGAGATGCTCGAGCCCTTCGATCCGATCGTGCTCGCCGGGCGTGTCGATCGCTTCATAGAAATGCCGCGACAACGCCTTGTAGAGGATGTCGTTGACGAGCGTCGATTTTCCGCTGCCGCTCACGCCGGTGACGGCAACGAACACTCCGAGCGGAATGGTCACGTCGAGGTTCTTGAGATTGTTTTGCCGCGCATCGCGAATGACCAGCTTCTTGCCGTTCGGCTGCCGGCGCTGCAATGGAATGTCGATGCGCGCTTCGCCGCGAATGTATTTCGCGGTGAGTGACGACGGGAACGTCTTGATCTGCTCGAGCGTCCCTTCAGCGACGACCTGTCCGCCGTGCACGCCCGCACGTGGGCCGAGGTCGACGATGTGGTCGGCGTGCTCGATCGTCTCTTCGTCGTGCTCGACGACGATGACGGTGTTGCCGAGATCGCGCAGCTCGAGAAGTGACTCGATCAGTTTGCGATTGTCGCGCTGATGGAGTCCGATCGACGGCTCGTCGAGCACGTAGAGAACGCCCATCAGCTTCGATCCGATTTGCGTGGCGAGGCGGATGCGCTGCGCTTCACCGCCGGAGAGCGTCGACGCGTTGCGATCGAGCATCAGGTAGCCGACGCCGACGGCGTTGAGGAAGCCGAGGCGGTCGCGTACTTCCTTGAGGATTTTGCCGGCGATCTGCTCTTCGCGCGCGGAGAGCTCGATCGTCTTGAAGAACGCTTCCGCGTCTTTGAGTTGTTGCGCGACGACTCTGTCGATCGGTTTTCCCGCCACCGTCACGCTCAGCGCTTCCGGTTTGAGACGGCGTCCGCTGCACTCCGGGCACTTCGTCGGCGTCATGAAGCGCTCGATCTCTTCGCGGATGTCGTCGCTGTCCGATTCGTGATAGCGGCGCTTCAGCATCGGGACGATGCCTTCGTACGTGCCGGTGTAGTGATACGCGCTCGCTTCACCGGAGAAGGTGAACTTCATCTTCTCCTCGGAGCCGTACAGGATGCAGTTGCGCCCTTTCTCCGGAATCTTCTGCCACGGCGTGTCGAGCGAGAACTTGTAGTGCTTGGCGAGCGTCTGCACCTGTTTGAGGCGCCAGTTCTCGGAGCCTTCTTTCCAGAGCGCGATCGCCCCTTCGTTGATCGACTTCGAGGAGTCGGGAACGATCTTGCGCTCGTCGATCTCGAGAAGAACGCCGAGGCCGGAGCAGCGCGGGCAGGCGCCGTAGGGAGAGTTGAAGGAGAAGAGTCGCGGCGTGATCTCGCCGATGGAGATGCCGCAGTCGGGACAGGCGTAGTTTTGGGAGAGGAGCTCTGTGGCGCCGCCGCCCTCGGCGGCGTGACGCGTCGCCGCCGAGGGCGGCGGCGCCACATACAGAATCTTGACGAGCCCCTTCGTGATGCGCGTCGCCGTCTCGAGCGAGTCGGCGAGACGCTGCGCGATCCCTTCTTTGACGACGATGCGATCGATGCGGATGTCGATCGAATGCTTCTTCTGTTTGTCGAGCGTTGGCGGGTCGGAGAGCTCCACTTCCTTGCCGTCGACGAGTGCGTGGGTGAAGCCTTCCTTCACCATCTGCAGCATCTGTTTGCGGTACTCGCCCTTCTTGCCGCGAACGTACGGCGCGAGGACGGTGAACTTCGTGCCTTGCGGAAGCGCGAGGAGACGATCGACCATCTGCTGGATCGTTTGCGGACGAATCTCCTGACCGCATTGCGTGCAGTGCGGGACGCCGATCGACGCGTAGAGGAGTCGAAGGTAGTCGTAGATCTCGGTGACAGTGCCGACAGTCGATCGCGGATTGCGCGACGTCGTCCGCTGCTCGATCGAGATCGCGGGCGAGAGTCCTTCGATCGAGTCGACGTCCGGCTTCTCCATCTGCTCGAGGAACTGGCGCGCGTACGCGGAGAGTGACTCGACGTAGCGCCGCTGTCCTTCGGCGAAGATCGTGTCGAATGCCAGTGACGATTTTCCCGATCCGGACACGCCGGTGATGACGACGAACTTGTTGCGGGGGATGACGACGTCGATGTTCTTGAGGTTGTGCTCGCGTGCGCCGCGGATGACGATGGAGTCCATTTGGACCCAATCTAACGCCGTGCCGCGCGAGCGTCTTCCAACTTCTACCGCCGCAGTGGAGCGCGCGATTGCGGTCTCTACGGCGCGTAGAATCACGCCAGGAGAACCGGACATGAGAGATCAGGTGAACGTCGTCGGCATCCTCTGGATCATCCTCGGCGCCCTCGTCATCCTCGCTTCCGCTCTCCTCGTTTTCATCGGCGGCGGCGGCGTCCTGGCGGGATTGATCAGCAGAGATCACGACGCCGCCGCTATCGGCGCGCTCCTGGGGGGCCTCTTCGGCGTGATCGCCGTCTTCATCTTCGTCATGGGACTCGTCGCGCTGCTCGCCGGCATCGGCCTGCGCAAGTGGCGGCCATGGGCGCGGATCCTGACGATCATCCTCGCGATCCTGAATCTGCTGCACTTCCCGATCGGAACCGCGATCGGCGTCTACTCGCTCGTCGTGTTGTTCAATGCGGACGTCGTCGCGGCGTTCAACGCGCAACGCACAGGCGCGTGAGGAGAGTCATGGTCGCGCACATCGAGACGGTCGCGGTCATCTGGAAGATCTTCGGCGCGCTTGCGGTCATTCTGGCGGCGGCCGTGATCGCGCTGACCGTATTCACGCTCGCCGGCGGTTCAATCGGGCTTCCCGAGATCCTGCTCACGTGCATTTGCGCGTTGATGGGCGTAGCGGGCGTCATCGGGTTTCGCGCGGCCGGCGCTTTGAAGGAGCGTCAGCCGTGGGCGCGCACGACGATCATCGTGCTGTCGGTCCTGAACATCCTGCACTTCCCGATCGGAACGGCGATCGGCGTCTATTCGCTCGTCGTGCTGTTCAACGCGGATGTTGTCGCAGCGTTCAATGACGCGCCCCGCGCGAACGTTGTGAGCTAGCGACGACATACGTCGCTGCCCGCGTTTCTCCGCAGGCGCTCCGCGCAACGACGGTGACGTGAAAGGTTCCGCTCGATGGCGGCACGAAATCGAAGTACGTCGTGGACGCGACCGGCATCCCTTCGACGAGCCATGTGAAGGCGAGGGGATAGAAGGAGCCGCTGATCTCCGGCTCGATGTGCAGCCGCTTTCCCACCGCCGCGTCGTACGCCGGCGCCAGCTTCAAGGCGTGCGCTCCGGCCTGGCAATTGTCGACGTGAATGGTCGATGCAACACGCGTGTAGTTGTTGCCGCCGGGAAGATAGCCGCTGACGATCACCGTCCCTTCGCCCGGTGCGAGCGCGAGAACGCGAACGGTAAATGTCTTGTCGGTCACCATCACCGGATCGACGGCGAGTACATCGGGCGTCGACGTGGTGAACTGAAATCCGCAAAGGCCGATCGGCCGCGCTCCGCTCAGTATCACGACCTGACCCGGAAGAGCGAACACCTCCGCCGGCGCCGCCACCGGAATGCCGCATGGCGAAACGAGCGCACGCGCACTCAGCGCGAGGAGCAGTGCGGCAGCAAGAGAGAACTTCCGAATCACCAGTCTTGATACGGCACGCGCTGCCTCAGCGTCGGATCGTCTGCGTTTTCGTCGGCGTGAACTTGTTGTCGGGACCGAAGTGCTTCGACAGGTACGCGATCATCACCGGCTTGTCGGCGTCCTTCACAGCGGCGCCCCACTTCGTCATCTTCTCGACTTCCGCCGTCCACTGTTTTTCGTTGAGTCGCTGCTGCGCGATCATGTCGGCGGAGTGGCATGCGTAGCACGCCGCTTCGACTTGCGCCTTTCCTTTGCCTTGCGGCAGCGACTTGAAGTGCATGCCGGCGATCGGCAGCGTGGCGAGGAGAATCGCGGCGAGCGCTTTCACACGACCTCCACTTCCACGGCGTGCCATCCGTTGTACAGATAGCCCGACTGATTCCACTGCGCGTCGCGCGGCTGTGTGGCGCCGTTCGAGTCGGTCGCGCGCGCGACGAGCTTCGTCTTTCCTTTCGCGTGCGGCGTCCACTTGTACGACCAGCGGCGCCACGCGTACGGTGAGTGGCGCGAGTCGAGCGCGGCGAGCTGCCACGTCGCGCCGTCGTCATCGCTGATCTCGACTTTGTCGACGTCGGGCGCGCCGGAGAACGCGAAGCCGCGAATCGTCTGCGCGACGCCGGAGCGCGCGCGTTTCGGCGCGGTGGTGATGTTCGACTTCACGAAGAGACTCGTCACCGGCGACATCACGTCCGGCTTGAACGCGACGCCGGGCGCGCCGGGATGGTTCGGATAGCGATACGCCGTCTCCATGTAGAAGCCCTTTTGCGCTTCCGGCTGCGCGCTGATGCGAACGAGCCACTTCATCCAGTGATCGCCGGCCCAACCGGGAACGACGAGTCGAAGCGGCGCGCCGTGCTGCGGTCGAAGCGGCTCGCCGTTCATCTCCCACGCCAGGATCGCGTCGTCCATCGCCTTCTGCGTCTCGATGCTGCGATGAAACGGCGGCACGTTGCCCGGAGGATCGTCGCTGCCGAACGTGTGGAGATGTTTCGCCGTGTCGCGAACGCCAGCGCGCGCGAGGACGTCCCGCACTCTCACGCCGCGCCACTTGGCGTTTCCGATTGCGCCATATCGCCACTGCACACCCGGCACGATCGGCGCGTGCAGCGCGCGTCCGTTGCCGGCGCACATTAGCACGCACGTCGCTTCCGCACGCGGCATCTTCTTCAGATCGGCGAGCGTGAGCGAGAGCTTGTTCTCGACTTCGCCGTCGACGACGAGCCGCCACGTCTTCGGATCGGGCATGCGCGGATTCCAATGGCTGCGCACGAAGAAGAGATCCGTCGGCGTGATGTAGTCGGTGAGCAGTTCGAGCGGCGTTTCCGCATCGACCGGATAGCCGTTCATCTGCAGCATGTGCTTCGACTGCTGCGCGGCGAGGAACGGACCGGAGAGGGCGAGCGTCAGGAATGCACGACGATCCATCGCGCTCATTCTACCGAGCCGATGAGCCAGTCACGATAGGCGTCGCCGATGTCGTCGATGGCGATGACGACGAGCTCCGGCACTTCGTACGGATGGCGCGCGAAAAGCGCGTCCTTCAGCGCCGCGATGCGCTCATCGACGGTCTTGATGATGAGGAGCTGCTCCTGATCGCGCGCGATGTTGCCGCGCCAGCGGTAAATCGACTCGATGCGCGGCACGATGTTGACGCAGGCGGCGAGCCGCTTCTCGACGAGATCGTTGGCGAGATCGTGCGCGTCGTCGTTCGCACCGACGGTTGTGAGCACGATGGTTGGGCGCATGGCGTGTCTATGAGTTTATCCCGAGCGCAGCGAGGGATCAGTGGAGGCGCCGGGTCGCGATCACCGATCGTCGCTGCGCCTCCGATGATCCCTCGCTGCGCTCGGGATAAACTGAAAAAGCGAACGTGCGCAAGCTGCTGCTTCTCATCCTGATCGCGATCGTCGTCGTCGCCGCATACGAGTGGCTCACGTTTCCGAACGTCGCGCCGCTCGCGAAGGAGATGCCGAAGACGACGGCGTTCATGGACATTCGCCGCGAGCAGCTTCGCGCCGAAGGGAAAGACGCCACGCTGTCGTACGAGCCCGTGCCGTACACGCGCATCTCGCCGTATTTGCGGCGCGCCGTGCTCGTCGCCGAAGACAACGACTTCTACGAGCATGGCGGCGTCGACGTGAAGGCGATGACCGAGGCACTGCAGCGCGACTGGGCGCGGAAGCGCATGACGCACGGCGGATCGACGATCACGCAACAGCTCGCGAAGAACCTCTATCTGTCGCCGTCGCGCAATCCGATTCGAAAAGTGAAGGAGTACTTTCTGGCGCGCTCGCTCGAGAATCATTTGACGAAGAAGCGGATCCTCGAGCTGTATCTCAACGTCGTCGAGATGGGCGAGCGCGTGTACGGCGCGGAAGCGGCGTCGCAGTTCTACTTCCACAAACCGGCGTCCGCGCTGACGGCGAACGAAGCCGCGCTGCTCGCCGGCTGTCTGCCGAATCCGCGGGTGATGGTTCCCGGCGCGCCGAACAAACGTCTGCGCGCGCGGCAGCGCATGATCCTTTCGCGGCTGCGCCGATGGGGCTATCTCGCCGAGGAAGCCGTCGAGCACGCGCCGCCGCCGCCCGCGCCGCCGAAGGACGTGACGCCGCCACCAACGACGACGACAACGGAAACGACGGAGACGACAACCACGACGTCAACGGCAACGACGGAGACGTCGGCGACAACAACGACGACCACCGACACGCAGCAACCGAGCAACCCGACAACCGAACAGCCAACCACGACTACGCAGCCGCCGCCGTCGAGTTAATCCATGTCCCAAACATCGGCGCGTCGTGCGTAGGTGCTGTCGGGGAATCGCGCCACGAGCTCGTCCCACACTTCGCGCAGCGCCGGCTTACCGCCGATCTTGTACTTTGCCGCGCCGGCCCAGAAGAGCGCTTCGGGCGCGATGCCGTTGCGTAGCTCATCGACGCACGATGCGCGAAAGTGCGCGTACGCTTCTTCGAAGCGGCGGCGAATGAGATCGTTCATGCCGAGAGCGACATTGAGCTCCGCGATGAACTCGTTCGGCGCGAGCCATCCGACGTAGCGCCGCAACTCGACGCGACGCGCGCCGAGGAAGACGAACGTCGGACCCCACGGCGGTTTCACGGCGCGCAAGAGATCGCGCATTGCCTCCTGCGGTTCCTTCATGTTTACGCGGATGGAGTTGAAGTTGTCATCGAGGAACGACGCGACACGCGCGTCGGGATACGTCACCGCATCCATCTTCTTGCAGCCGAGTCACGTCGGCGTCCAGAAGTCGACCATGGTCGGTTTGGAGTCGTCGTCGGGGATCGCATCGAGCCAGCGGATCATGATCGCGTAGCGTACCAATGGCGGAGGTCGCTGTCTTGGAAACGGCGCGCAAATCAGGAACTTGCACCTGACGCAAACAAACTGGTCCGCCTTTTGCCCTCTGGCGTCGCCGTGAAGCGCCGCGACGTCTACATCATTTGCGACTGCCAGCGCCACGCGCGGCGCGAGCGCACGTTGCGCCGGCGATGCGCGCGCGGACTACGCGCGACGGCGAACGTCATTCGCCGCGGCGGCGTCGCGCTCGCCATCGCCGTACCACTCGCCTTCGGCGCCATCAACTCGCCGGGCGAGGCGATGGACGCGATGTCGTCGCGCATCGTGCACTTCTCGCGCAATCACTTCCCGATCTTCACCACGGCGCGCGTGAAAAACGAATTCCTTGCGCCGCGCGCAACGCGGCTGCAAGCGCAAACGCCGCGAACGCTGACGCTCGACGTGATGCGCGAGCAGTTCTTCCGCACCGAAGTGCCGTATGGTCCGATCATCTATCGCGAAGCGTTGAAAAACGATCTGCCGCCGGAGCTCGTTGCCGCAGTCGTCGAAGCGGAATCGGATTTCCGTCCGCGTCTCGTCTCCGGTAAGAACGCGCAAGGCCTCATGCAGATCATCCCCACCACCGGCCGCCTCTTCGGCGCGGACGATCTGTTCAACCCCGAGGCGAATGTCGCCACCGGCGCGAAGTATCTGCGCTACCTCCTCGACCGCTTCGAGAACGAACGCGTTGCCCTCGCCGCATACAACGCCGGCGAAGGAAACGTGGCCAAGTTCAACGGTGTGCCGCCGTTCCCGGAGACGCTCAACTACATCCACCGCGTGAACGAGCGGACACGCGAGTACCGCGACCGCATTCGGTCCACCTACTTGCTCAGCGCGCGCGTGTCCAGTGGAGGATAGGCGCCTCGCCTGTCTCGCTGTGCGCGCGGCTCGATGACAGGCGAGGGCGCCTATCCTCCACTGGAATTACAATGTTCGCCCATGGCAGGGGCTGAACGCCGCGAATTCCAACGGCTGACGCTCGATCCTCCTGTGCCCGGCACCTTCGGCACCACGGCGGTGATGCTGATGGAAGTCGGCGTCCTGGGATCGCGCATTCATCACGGCGAGAGCCTCAGCGAGCAATACGGCGAGCTGCGCTTCTCGCATGGCGGCGAAGAGATCGCCATGAAGTGCGAAGTCATCCGCAGTAATCCGAGCCAGCAGTCGAAGTATCCGGGAAGCGGCGTCGAGTCGGGCATTCGCTTTCTCGCTGCCATCGGCGAATCGGGCGATCGACTGCGCAACATGCTCGCCGACCTCGTCTCGCGCGAGTTGAAACTTCGTCGCGACACGCCGGCGCACGACAAGACGATCGACGGTGACAAAACCATTCGCGGCAAGGACGCGCAGTTCATCTGCTATCGGTTCGACCACAACTCCTGGTCGAAACGCCGCGTGTTTCTTCCCGAGCAGCCGGCGAACGGATTCACCGTCGCGCGCGTCGAAGACACCGACGAGATGCAGCGGCTCTGTCGCGTCTACCAGGCGTCCGACGACGAAGGCCGCCGCCTGATTCGGCTCTTCGCTGAGCTGAGCGTCAGCGACGCGCTGCAGATTCCTCCGACGGCATAGTCGATTTCGCGCCGCCGTCATCGACGGCGATCTTCAGCGTGAAGTGGAATCGCGTCCCGTTGCCCGGCTCGCTGTCGACCCAGATCGATCCGCCATGCGCTTCGACGATTCCCTTCGCGATCGGCAGACCGAGTCCGGCGCCGAGGCGCTCGGCGCGCTTCGCCTGCCAGTAAGGATTGAAGATCTCCTGCTGATGCTCTTTCGGAATGCCCGGTCCCGTGTCGGCGACGGTGAAGAGCACGTGCGCCTTGCGCGGCTCGGCGCGCACTGTGACCATGCCGCCGGACGGCGTGAACTTCATCGAGTTGCCGATGAGATTCGACAACACTTGCAGCACGCGATGGCGATCGGCGTACACCGCCGGCACACGCTCGTCGGCATGCAATTGCAGCGTGATCTCGCTCGCCGACGCCTGCGCTTTGAACAACTCGTGCGTCTCCTGAAAGAGCGCGTCGATCTCGATGCGCTCCGGCTCGATCGGTAACTGCTTGCCGCCTTCGAGCCGCGTGACGTCGAGCAGATCGGCGATCAGACGGCTCATGCGCTTCGCGGAGATGTCGATGATGTCGAGCTGCTCGCGATCGTCCGCCGACAACGCTTCGGACATCTTCAGCAGCGACGCGCCGAGCGTGACGGCGTTGAGCGGATTGCGGAGATCGTGCGAGACGATGGCCAGCACTTCCTCGCGCGCGTGCACCGCTTGCTGCGATTCGAAGTAGAGCCGCGCGTTGTCGATGGCGAGCGATCCGTGGCGCGCGAGATCGGCGAAGAGCATGATGTCGTCGTTCGTAAAGGCGCGCCCGGCCGCCGGCGTCGCGCCGATCACGCCGAGCGTCTCGCCGCGGCTGATGAGCGGAACGACGAGCATCGTGTCCGTTGCCTGCGTCGTGAAGTGCTTTACCGCCGGCGACGCGGCACCGATGAGCCGCGGCTCACGATCATGCATCACGCGCACGATCGCTTCCGGCACTTCCTCGAACGTCAATCCCGACTCGAGATGCGGTTGTACTTCGGCGTCACGATGCGCGATCGCGCCGCGGCGCAGCTTGCCGTCGCCTTCGTACATGTCGATCGCGCAGAAGTCGGCGAGATTCGGAACGATGAGACGCGCCAGCGTGACGATCGACTGCTGATAGTCGAACGTCGCCGCGAGCTCTTGACCTGCCGATGCGAGAAACGCCGCGCGCCGTTCTTCGCGCTCCGCCGCAGCGCGCGCGATCTTCGCATCCGCCGCTTCGCGCTCCGCTTCCAGGCGACGGCGCATCGCTTCGCGCGCGAGAAGACGCATCTGGCGTCCCAGGCCGGCGACGAGCATCGCCGACGTCAGCGCGAGCAGCGTCAGAAAAATCGTCAGGTAGATGTTGAGCTGCTCTGCGTCGCGAATGCGCTGCAGCCGGTTCTCGATCCCGCCCTGGATTCCGATCTCGAGATCGGATGCGGCTTTGAGCGCATTCTCGTACTCGGTGAGATGCTCGAAGAGCCGCTCGTGGAACACCTCGGACGGAAGTTGGCGCTGCAGCAGCTCGCTCGACGCGACGCTGTTGTGCCACTTCTCCGTCGCCGTCATCAACGCCGCGAGCGCCTGATCGGTGTCTCGATCGAGCTGCGGCGTCAGCTTCGCGAGCTTGATGCGATTGTTCCGTTGCGTCGCAATCAGCGCGTCGTATTCGCGAGCGAAGTGCGATTGTCCCGTGACCTGAAACGAGATGATGCGGTCGAGCTCCGAGGAGAGATTGACCTGCATGTCGTTGGCGACGACGCGCGCCGGCTCCGCCACTTTCGTGATCTCGGTCCGCATCTTTGCGGTGTGATTCGAGACCGCCAGCGGCAGAATGACGAGCGAGCCGAGCGAGACGATGATGAACGCGACCGGCAGAACGGTCGTCCATGAACTGTCCGGACCGACGCGCCAGATACTGCGCCGCTCCTCGCGTTGCGGTGTCGGGGTCACGTCATTCCTCGCTCGCTGGGCCGGACGCAAGTTGCTTGCCGCGCCCGCTAAGTAGCACGATAACGCGGCCGTTATGACGACAGACGACGATCGCCGGCAATTTCAACGCCTCAAGCTGGCGCGGCCGATCCTCGCCTCGGTCGACGGCGCCGACGCACTTCTATTAGACGTGGGAGTGGCCGGCGCGTTCGTCGAACATAAGGGCCGCCTGCAGCCCGGCGCAAACTTCAGCCTGTCATTCCGCTGGCAAGGTGAAGAGCTTCAGTTCGAGTGCGAAGTCGTACGAACGAAGATCGTGAAGCCGTCGGCGGATGCGACCGCGGTAATTGCGCACAGCGGTGTTCGCTTCGTCGACGCGAGCGCGGAGTCGAACGAGAAGCTGCGCAAGATGATGGCGACGTTCGTCGGCCGCGTTCTCGATGCCCAACGCGCGAACGCCAGCGGCGATCACCAGAGCGAGACGCTTCTCAGCAAGGTCGGCGAAGCGCGCCGCACACGCTCGCGCGGATTCGTGCGCTATCAGTTCCACGACGGCAAGTGGTCGCACGAGCCGACGCAGTCGCCGCGGCAGCCGCATGACGGCTTCACCGTCGGCGCGCACGAGGACGATGAAGAGATCGAGGAGCTGTGCCGCACGTACGAGCGCGCCGATGAAGAGGGGCGGAGCATGATTCGTTTGGTGGCGGAGTTGAGCACGTCGGCGGTGAAGTGATTACAAGCGCGCCGCATCAAACTCCTCGAACGACTCCAGCACCTGATCCGCCGCCGACAGATCCTGCCGGACGCGCGCCTCCTGATGCCGCACCGCGATGCACATCATCCCCGCCGCCTTCGCCGCGAGCACGCCCACGTGCGAGTCTTCGAACACGACGCACTCCGCCGGCGCGACGCCGAGCTTCTTCGCGGTGATGAGATACGCCTCCGGATCGGGCTTACCGAACTTCACATCGTCGCCGTCGACGATCACTTCGAAAAAATCGCGCAAATGAAAGCGTCGGAGAATCTCGTCGACGACGTCGCCCATCGCCGACGTCGTGACGGCAAGACGGATTCCGCGCGCGTGCAGCGCTCGCACGGCGCGTTCGACGCCGGGCAGCAACACGAGCTGCGCAGTGCGGCAGACGTCGACGAAGCGTCGATGGCGAATCGCGAGCAGCTCCTCCTCGGGCTCGTTCCAGCCGAAGAAGTCGCGGAAGTCGCGAACGTCGTCGATGATGCGAAAGCCGGAGCGGTTCGTGAGCGACGCCGGCAGCGCGTCGTAGTCGGCACCCATCGCTTCGCACAGCGCGCGATGCGCGGTCTCATGCTGCGCTTCGAGATCGATCATCGTCTCGTCGAAGTCGAAGAGCGCTGCGCGGATCGTATGCTTCACATGTGAAGCGTAGCGTCATCGCGCTGTATGTGTTGCTGATCGTCGTGCCGCTGGTGCGCGTGGCGTCGACGTATCACATATTCAGCGTGACGAACGACGAGCCGTTTCACATCAAAGCGGGACTGGAATGGCTGCAGCACGGAACGTACAACACCGATCCGGAACATCCGCCTCTCGCGCGCGTGGCGTTCGCTCTGGCGGGGCGCGCCGGCAATCTGCTCTTCCTTCTCATCGCGCTCGTGGTTGTCGCGGTCTGGAGTCGATCGCTTCTGGCCCTGGCGCTCTTCGGCGCCCTTCCGCCCGTGCTCGCGCATGCCGGACTGGCCACGACCGACTGCGCCGCGATGGCGATGACGTTGCTCGCGCTCTACATATTCAACCTTTGGGTTGAGCGTTCGACGTGGCCGCTCGCCGCCGCTCTCGGCGCTGCTATCGGCCTCGGCCTGCTCTCGAAGTTCTCGTTCATCGTCTTCTTTCCCGTCGCGGCATTGATGTTCATTCGCAAGCGTCCACGCTTCGCCCAACTGATTCCGGCCGCGCTCATCGCCGTGCTGATCGTCTGGGCCGGATACCGGTTCACGTTCGGCACGATCGGCGACGTGCGCGCCTCCGCACGAATCGATCCGTCGGTGACGGCGATGGCCGCGCAGTACGCGAAGGCGCCGGGCTACGAATGGGTCACGCCGAAAATCATCCTCGACTACCGCGACTACGCGCGCGACGCGTCGCTGCGGGGATTCAGCGGAATCGACTTCGTCGACTACGCGAAAGCCGCCGGCTATCCATCGCCGAGCGCCGGACGCATGGGCCGCGACACGATGCAAGGCGCGCCGCCGATTCCGCGCCCGTCCGCATTCGATCACGTGCGCATCCCCGCACCCTCCTTCTTCGCCGGCATCGACATGGTCCGCCACCACTCCGGATCCGGCCACGTCGCTTTCCTCCTGGGCCGCACTTCATCGCAAGGCTGGTGGTACTACTTTCCGGTCGTCTTCCTCTTCAAGACGCCGCTCGCATTCGTGATCCTTGCGGTCATGGGCGTGGTCTGGCTGTTCCCGCGCGGCATCGCGCTCGCGCCGATCGCGATGCTCATCGTCGCGATGATGAGCGGCATCAACATCGGCGTGCGCCACATCCTGCCGATGTATCCGTTCCTGGCGATGTGCGCCGCGTACGCGGCAACGCGCATGTCGAAATGGATCGCGGTCCCGCTGCTCATCTGGTACTTCGTGGCGACGTCGCTCGCGCATCCCGACTACCTCGCGTACTTCAACGAAGCGGCGGGACGGCATCCGGAGAACATCGCCCTCGACAGCAATCTCGATTGGGGACAAGACGTGTTGCGCCTCGCGCAATTCGTGAAGCACGAGCACATCCCGCATATCTACGTCTCCGCGTTCGGCGATTGGCGCAGCTACGACATGCCGGCGGATCCGCTGCCGCCGAATGCGCGCGTCACCGGATGGATCGCGGTGAGCGAGAACCAGTTCAGGATGGAGAAGGGATTCGAGTGGCTCGAGCGCGAGCGGCCGGTGCGGCGCATCGGCAAATCGATTCGCGTGTACTACATTCCGAAGTAATGGAACCCGACTTTCAGCACATGATCGTGCGCGTGCTGCTCGTTGGCGGCGTGATCATCGCCGCTGGCACGACCGCGCTCTTCTTCGCCTTTCGCGCGTTCGCGAGGCCGTCCTCGTCACGCGCATTCATCTGGCTGATGGGAATCTGCTTCGTGATCCTCATCGTCTGCGCGATCTTGTGGCGCGTTTCGTACTCGGCCGGCTGACGCCGAGCTCGCGCACGATTTTCTTCGTCTGCTCGCCAAGGCGCGGCGGTGGCGTGCCGGTGCCGCATCGCTTGCCGTCGACGCGGACGGGATTGCGCAGCATGTTGTTCGTCACGAGCGCGCGTCCCGACTCGCTTTCGAGCGCTTCGCGCACGGTTTGAACGACGGCAGCAGGCACTCTCGCGTCGCGGCAGCGCGACACCCAGACCTTCGCCTTGCGGGTACGGAAGATCGACTCGAGCAGCGGAATCAGCTTCGCCCGATTGCGGACGCGCTTTTCGTTCGTGGCGTATCGCGCGTCGCTCGCGATCTCCGGCTGCTCGATGACCTGCTCGCAGAGCGCGCGGAAGTGGCGATCCGTTCCCGCGCCGACGACGAATGCGCGATCTTTCCCGTGGAACAGTTGGTAAGGAACGATCGACGGATGCCCGTTGCCGTAGCGCTTCGGGTCGTGGCCGGTGACGAGCGTGTTCTGCGCGATGTAGACGAGCGACGCCAGTGTCGACGCGAAAAGCGAGACTTCGATGCGCGCCCCTTCGCCGCTTTTCTCCCGCGCGTAGAGCGCAGTGACGATCGCGCCGAATGCGTACTGCGCGGTGAGGATGTCAGATGTCGCGACGCCGGCTTTCACCGGATCGCCGTCCGGCTCGCCGGTGATCGACATGAATCCCGCGCCCGCCTGCGCGAGCAGGTCGTAGCCGGGCGCGTCGCCGTCGCTCGTGTCGGGATCGTAGCCGGTGATCGAGCAGTGAATCGCGCGCGGATTGATCGCGCGCACGTCGCGCAGTCCGTTCGCGCGCCGCTGCGATGGGAGAAAGTTGTCGATGACGACGTCGGCGCGCTCGATGAGTCGCCGCACGATATCGACGTCGTTCTTCAAGTCGAGCGCGAGCGATTCCTTGTTGCGATTGAGCGAGAGGAAGTACGCGCTCGTGTCGCCGACGAATGGCGGACCCCAGTAGCGCGTTTCGTCGCCGCGCTGCGGCTCTTCGACTTTGATCACGCGCGCGCCGGCGTCGGCCAGGAGCTGCGTGCAGAACGGACCGGCCAGAACGCGGGAGAAGTCGGCGACGAGGATGCCGTCGAGAGGTTTGCTCACCGGTACTGAGATTTCAGCGCGTCGAGATCGGCGAGTGTCTTGCGGAGGATGGCGACGACTTTGTGGACTTCGCTGCCGTAGAGTCGCAGCTCGGCGTCCGCGCAGTCGGTGAGCGCGTAGACCGCCTCGTCTTTCTCGAGACGGTCCCGCTCGAAGCGGAGCCTTTCGCTCAGCTCCTCGATCTCGGTGACGAGAACGAAGTTGACGTCCTTCTCACCGAGGTAGCGTTTGCATTGCGGGCAGTAGATCGACTGATCGGAATTGGGCTCGACCAGTTCGAAAACGAACTGCCGTTCGCACTGCGGACATTCGAAGACTTCGGGTAGCACGCGATCTCCAACTGCCTCGATTGTGCCACGGCTGTCAACGCGGAATGCGTTGCTTGACGCTCGCGTTTTTGCGCGCGTATCATCCTCGGCCCGCCATTTTGCTGGGAGATCGTTCAATGGTAGGACAAGCGGCTCTGGACCGCTGAATCGGGGTTCGAGTCCCTGTCTCCCAGCCAAGCCGCTCGAGCCTGCTTCGGCGTTGACATTCTGCCAATGGTATGTACCATGAGTAGATACCATGGCGAAGGTCTCCTCGAAGAGACAGACTGCTCGGGTGTTCAGGACTGGCAGAAGCCAAGCCGTGCGCCTTCCGAAGGAGTTCCGCTTCGATACGGATACTGTGTTCGTTCACCGCGAAGGGAGCTCCGTGATTCTGGAGCCCGCGCGCAAGTGGCCGGACGGATACGTCGAGTCGTTTGCCGGCGTGCCCGACGACTTCGAACGGCCTGCTCAAGGCAAGGTCGAGAAACGACGCAAGCTCTGAATCGAGATGAAGGTTCTTCTCGACACCGACACCTGCATCTACGCTCTCAAGCAGAACGAAAACGTGCTGCGGCAGTTGCTTTCGACGCCACGTGAGGACGTGCTGGTCAGCGTGATCACCGAAGCCGAGCTTCGCACGGGCGCCGCGAAAAGCTCCTCAGCGGTCAAGACTCTGCACCTGATCGAGAACTTTCTCAGTCCGCTTTTTCTGATCGACTTCACGTCGGACGACGCAATTGTTTACGCCAGCGTGCGCGCAAAGCTGGAGCGCGCCGGTACTCCGATCGGGCCGCTCGACACGCTCATCGCATCGCAGGCGGTCGCGCGAAAACTGACTCTCGTCTCGAATAACGAGCGCGAGTTTCGACGTGTCGCGGGGCTGACGATCGAGAACTGGTCCCGCTGATCAGGCAGCAAGCACGGCGGTTCGAATACCGTCCAGTCCAGCCGTCCAGTCCAGTCCTCCCAGCCAAGCCGCTTTAGCCGTCGCCGAACACCATCCCCGCGCGCGGCACGGTACCGGCGCAGGCTTATACTCGAGCTCTCAACACAAAGGAGCGCGTCATGGCTAAGACGTCCCGCCTCGGTACTCTCGTGGCCCTGTTCTTTTCGCTCGTCCTCCACGCGCAGCAGGGTACGACCGTGCGTGGACGCGTGACGGTCGCGTCGGAAGGCGCGCCTTTGCCCGGCGTCACGGTCTCGATCGACGAGCTGAATCTCAGTACGGTCACCGATGCGGAGGGGAAGTATCAGATCCCGGTGACGTCCGGTCGCGCCGGTCAGACGGTGAAAATCAGCGCTGCGCTGCAAGGCTTTCAGACACGCACCGCGACCGCGACTCTCGGTGCCGCCGAGGTCACGCTCGATTTC
>Ga0075425_100000603_pt1 | contig 33980 bp, 28 predicted proteins | sample SoiMethybrSBSTD4_FD_75300 | JGI IMG/M metagenome (GOLD analysis project Ga0075425, IMG submission 75300) | Bulk soil microbial communities from a Populus tree surrounding site in Tennessee, USA - Soil MetaG P. TD hybrid SBSTD4 | ecosystem: Environmental > Terrestrial > Soil > Tree plantation... | reverse complement strand
GTCTCGAAGTGGCGATTGATCATGCCCGCGAATCCGCGCTCCGTGTCGCCGGCGCGCAGCAGCTTCGATCCCATCATCGGTGAGAGGGTGAGCGCGACGAAGCCGGAGATGATGACGGCGCCGGCGAGCGTGAACGCGAACTCGCGGAAGAGCGAGCCGGTGAGTCCGCCCTGCATCGCCACCGGCGTGTAGACCGCCGCGAGCGTGATGGTCATGGCGATGATCGGCGTGACGAGCTCGCGCGCCGCGTCGAGCGCGGACTGGAACGGCGTCTTCCCCATGTGCAGATGCCGTTCGACGTTCTCGACCATGACGATGGCGTCGTCGACGACCAGGCCTACGGATAAGACGATGGCCAGCAGCGTCAGAAGATTGATCGTGAATCCGAACACCGCCATCAGCATCACCGCGCCGATGAGCGAGATCGGAATGGCGACGACGGGGATGATCACGCCGCGCACCGATCCGAGGAACAGGAAGATGACGACGATGACAATGAGGAGCGTCTCGGTCAGCGTCTTCAACACTTCGTTGATCGCGTCCTGAATGTATGCGGACGAGTCGTACGGCAGGCCGACCGTCATGCCGGCCGGAAGTTGCGAGCGAATCTCGGGAATGGCCTCCTTCACCTTCTTCATCACGTCGAGCGTGTTCGCGCTCGGGAGGACGTAGATGCCGACGAAGATCGCGGTCTGGCCGTTGAAGCGAACTTCCTGATCGTAGGTTTCGGCGCCGAGGACGACGTCGGCGATGTCGGAGAGGCGCACGACGTTGCCGCCTTCCTGCTTCACCACGAGCTGCTTGAAGTCGTCGACGCTCTTGAGGTTCGTGTTGGCGACGAGATTCACCGCCGTCATCGAGCCTTTCGTGCGGCCGAGGGCGGAGAGATAGTTGTTGGCAGCGAGCGCGCCCCACACCTGCGACGGCGAGATGCCGAAGGCCCCCATCTTCTCCGGCTTCAGCCACACACGCATCGCAAACGTGCGGTCGCCGAAGATTTGCGCGCGCTGCACGCCGGAGATCGCGGAGAGCTTCGGCTGGACGACGCGCGTGATGTAGTCGGTGATCTGGTTCTGATCGAGATCTTTCGATGCGAATCCGATGTACGCCGCGGCGAACTGCGCGTCGCTCGTCTGCAGATCGATGATCGGCGCTTCCGCTTCCGGCGGGAGCTGGTTGCGTACTTGCGCGACCTTCGCCTGAATCTGCGTCAGCGCGGCGTTCGTGTCGTAGTTCAGTTTGAGGTGAACGGTGATCGTGCTGACGCCTTGCGAGCTGGAGGACTCGAGATACTCGATGCCGTCGGCGCCGGCGATGGAGCGCTCCAGCGGCGCGGTGATGAAGCCGCGCACGAGATCGGCGTTCGCGCCGACGTATGCGGTCGTCACGACGACGTTGGCCATGTCGCTGCGCGGGAACTGGCGAACGCTCAGCGTGCGAATCGCTTGCAGTCCGGCGATGAGGATCACGAGATTCACCACCATCGCGAGGACGGGGCGTTTGACGAAGATGTCGGTGATTTTCATGTCGCGCCCTAGCTGTCTTCCGGCTTCGGCTTCGGGTTATTCCCCGGCTGGATCGAGTTGTTGACGATGACCGCGGCGCCGGGACGCAGCTTGAACACGCCCGACGTCACCACTTCCTCGCCCGGCTTCACGCCGCTCACGACGGCGACCTGATCGCCGCGCGAGCCGCCGAGCTTCACGAACTGCTGGCGGACGACGTGCGACGGCTTCTGCGTTTTCGGATCGGTCTTCTCTTCGACGATGTACACGGAATCGCCGTACGGCGCGTAGCTGATCGCCGACGCCGGCAGCGCCACCGCTTGCGTCGACGCGCCGCGGGCGAGCTGCGCCTGAACGAACATGCCGGGATGCAGCTTGCCCGAGGCGTTGTCGAAGATCGCCTGCACGCGCACGTTGCGCGTCGCTTCATCGACCACCGAATCGAACGCGGAGATTTTTCCGACTTCGGATTTCGGCACCGACTCCGCCGTCACTTCGACGGGCGCGCCGACGCTGATCTTTCCGATCTCCTGCTGCGGCACGTTGAAGACGACGTACGCCGGATGCATGGCCTGCAGCGAAACGATGGGCGCGCCGCCGGCGAGGTACTGTCCGAGGTTCACTTCCCGGATGCCGAGAATGCCGGCGAACGGTGCGCGGATCGTCTTGCGGTCGATCGTCGCCTTGATCTCGCCGACGCGCGCGTCTGCCGACTTGAACTGCGCGAGCGCGTTGTCGTACGTCGACTGCGGAATGATCTGCTTCGCGACCATTTCCTTGCTGCGCTCGAGATCGAGCCGCGCCAGCTCGCGCTGCGCTTCGGCGGCGTTGAGTTGCGCGCGCTCCTGTTTCGCGTCGAGGCGCACGAGCACGTCGCCTTTGTTGACGGTCTTGCCGGAGTCGAACTCGATCGACTCGACCACGCCCGGCAGATCGGCGCTGATCGTGACGCCATTCACGGCGACGACGGTGCCGATCGCGTTGAGCGTCGTCTTCCACTCTTCCTGCGTCGTCACGACCGTCGTGACCGCCTCGGGCGGCTGCTGCCACACCTGCGACATCGCCGCCTTGATCTGGAAGAACTTGAATCCGCCGACGATCGCGATGAACGCGATGACGACGGCGAGCATGATGATCATTGGTTTTTTCACGAGTGTCCGTCCCGGCGGCGAATTATAGGGTTGGGACCCCTCGCCGCCTCTATGCCTTTCGGCACGTACAGAAGTTAACTAAGTCTAATCTCCACAATTACTTCTGGAAACCGTAACATTTTCGTGACATTTGCTAAAAGGGGACTTATACGTTGCATACGCAAAGAAAATCAGGGGGTTATTTTTGACTTATATCACTCCGTAAACGGACGCAGCATCGCCGGCCGCAAGGGTCCGGAGATGGAATCCGTGTGGAAAGACAATGACACGCGGGACTCCTCCCGATATTTCGAGCTCGGCCGAGCTCAACCGAAAGTTTCAGGCGTCGCCTGACGCCGATGCTCTCGGTCGCCGCGGCCTTGCGGAACGTCCATGACGCAGCCCCATGCAGAAGAGCACTTTCGCGGACTGCTCGAGTCGGCGCCGGACAGCATCGTCGTCGTCGACGGCGCGGGAAAGATCGTCATCGTCAACTCCCAGACGGAGCGGATGTTCGGATATGCGCGCGACGATCTCCTCGGCGCATCGATCGAGCTGCTCGTGCCGCAGCGATTTCGACCCCAGCATTCGCACGACCGCGCCGCGTACTCGGCCGATCCGCGCACGCGGCCGATGGGAGCAGGACGCTCGCTCACCGGCTTGAAGAGCGACGGCTCGGAGTTTCCGGTCGAGATCAGTCTCAGCCTGCTGGCGACGGATCAGGGGCAGCTCGTGATCAGCATCATCCGCGACATCACCGACCGCCGCCACGCCGAAGAGCTGATCCAGGCGCAGCTCCGCGAGAAAGAAGCGCTGCTGCGCGAGATTCACCATCGCGTAAAAAACAATCTGCAGGTCACGTCGAGTCTCCTGCGCTTGCAGGCTGGAACGATCGAGGATCCGGCGACGCGCGAGGTCTTCGCGAGCACGCAGAACCGCATCCGCTCGATGGCGCTCGTGCACGAGAAGCTCTATCAGTCGACGAATCTGTCGCGCATCGACTTCGCCGAGTACATCCGCGCGCTCGGCGATCTGCTCTTCAAGTCTTTCGGCGCCGACCCACAATTCATTCGATTCCGTGTCGAAGGAGAACAGACGTTTCTCAGTATCGATACGGCAGTGCCCTGCGGTCTAGTGGTGAACGAGATCCTCTCGAATGCGCTGAAGCACGCGTTTCCCGGCGCGAGGCGTGGGGAGATTGTCGTCTCGCTGCATTCAACGAACAACACGTGCGAGATGAGGATCCGCGACGACGGCGTCGGCCTGCAGATCGATGAGTCGCGCGCGCCGCGCACGCTTGGCCTGCAGTTGGTGCGCGGTCTCGTGCAACAGATCGACGGCACGTACGACGTGCACACGAACGGTGGCACCGAGTTCACGATCCGGTTTTCCGTCGGCCGAGGCGTTCATGGCTGATGCGCGCGTGCTCATCGTCGAAGACGAAACGATCGTGGCGATGGATCTCGCCCAATTGCTCGAGCATCTCGGCTACCGCGTTGCCGGAGTGGCATCGACGGGCAGCGAGGCGATCGACGCCGCGACGACGTTGAATCCCGATCTCATCCTCATGGACATTCATCTGAAAGGTCCGATGGACGGGATCGAGGCCGCGCGCGCGATCGGAGAGCGCTTCTCCGTGCCGATCATCTTTCTCACCGCGCACGGCGATGCGACGACGGTCGGCCGCGCCATGCAGGCTTCGCCGTACGGCTACCTCGTCAAGCCGTTCGAAGAGCGCATGCTGCACCGCGTCGTCGAAGTGGCGCTGAACCGCCATCGCACCGAGAACGTCGACAAGACGGAAGCAGCCGACGCACTGTGGTGGAGCGAAGAGCGATTTCGATTGCTCGTCGATTCGATTCAGGACTACCTGATCGTTCTCATCGATCCCGAGGGACGCATCGCCAGTTGGAACTCCGGCGCCGAGCGGATGACCGGCTACAGCGCCGCGGAAGTCCTCGGCAAGCCGATCGCGACGCTGTTTCCGGAGGAGACGCCGGAAGGCTGGCACGTCCGCAAAGACGGGACGCGATTCTGGGGAGAGAGCGTTCGCACGCCGGTGCTCGATCGCGACGGAGCGCTGCGCGGATTCGCGATGGTGACGCATGACGTCACGGAGCGCCGAGGGCTCGAAGCGCAGCTTCTCCAATCGCAAAAACTCGAGAGCCTCGGCAAGCTCGCCGGCGGAATCGCGCACGACTTCAACAACATGCTCATGGTGATCTTCGCGCGCGTGGAGATCCTCAAGCGTCTAGTGGGCGCACTGGAGCCGCATCGCCGTTATCTCGACGACATCTCTTCCGCCGCGGCGAAGAGCCGCGATCTGACGCAGCAGCTCCTGGCGTTCGCGCGACGCCAGGTGCTTCATCCGCAAGTCACCGACTTGAACGAGGTCGTGCGGACGACGATGCAGTTGTTGATTCCGTCGCTCGGCGAAGACATCGTCACGCGCGTCGAAGTACAGGACGGTCTCTGGCCGGTGTACGCAGATCCCGGCAAGCTGCATCAAGTGCTGCTCAACCTCTGCGTGAACGCGCGCGAGGCGATGCCGAACGGCGGACTGCTGACGGTGGAGACGCGCAACGCGCGTGCGGACGAAGCGTACGTGCGGCAGCATCCGACGTTGCGCGAAGGAGACTTCGCGACGTTGATCGTGAGCGACACCGGCGTCGGCATTCCGGCCGCGATTCGCGATCAGATCTACGATCCGTTTTTCTCGACGAAGGACACCGGCACGGGCCTCGGCCTCGCCGTCGTGCGCGGCATCGTCGAGCAGATGAACGGCCGCATCTGGGTGTACAGCGAGGTCGGTGAAGGGACGACGTTCCGCATTTTTCTGCCGCGCCATCAGGAACAGACGACGACCACGGAGCTGACTGCGGAGCAGGAAATGATCGAAATCGGGACGGAGACCATCCTCGTGGCCGAAGACGAACAGCTCGTGCGCACGATCATTCGCGAGACGCTGGAAGAGCATGGATATCACGTGCTCGAGGCGCGCTCGCCGGAAGAGGCGCGGGCGCTGAGCGCGACGTACAACGGCAACATCGATCTGCTGCTCACGGACGTCGTGATGCCCGGCGGCAACGGCCGGCAGCTCGCCGACGAGTTGCGCGAGCAACGGCACGACATGCGCGTGATCTACACGTCGGGGTACACCGACGACATCATGCTGCGCCGCGGTGTCTTCGATCGCTCGATGCGCTTCCTGGAAAAGCCGGCGACGACGAATGCACTGCTGCACGCCGTGCGCGACGCGCTGGATTCGTAGCGGTACTCGACGAACTGCTCGATCAGATCGGCGACTACATGCGCCGCAATCCGGAAGCGATCGTCGTGGCGCTCGGCACGATCACCGTCGCGGCGGGCGCGCTTGTCTATCTGACGCGCGACGCGGAGGAGCGGCTCGCCGATCGCGGCGAGGATCGCGAAGTCGCCATTCCTCGGGTGCGGGAGCGCGAGACTCCGTCGCGGCCGCGCGCTGTCAGCGCGAGCTCGACGACGTCGCGGCGCCGCGCCTCAACGTCGGAGTAATCGTTTTGCGTCCGCCGGAACTTCGGCGCCGGCGGACGCGATCACGAGCTCGCGCGTCTTTCGCTTCACCGGAATGCGCGTGTGCTCGTCGCCGATGGCAATGCCGACGCTCTTCCACGCCGCGAGCACTGCGTTCTGCGGCTCGCTTCCCGCTCCGTACAACTCCGCGGCTGCTTCGAAGGTCGCTTCGGCGCAGTCGTGAAACTGCGATGCGGCGCGCAACTTTCGCGTGAGCGCGCGATACCAGATCTTTCCGGCGACCTCCCAAGCGCGTCCGCCGACCGCGATCGCGACGCGATAGAACGCGAGATTCGGGATGCCGTTGTTGATGTGCACACCGCCGTTGTCTTCGTCCGTGTCGACGTAGCTCTTCATGTGCGAAGGCTGCGGGTCTTTGCCGAGGACGGGATCGTCGTAGGCGGTGCCGGGCGCTTTCATCGAGCGAACGGCGGAGCCGTGAATGCCTTTCGCCAGCAGCTCGGCGCCGATCAACCAGTCCGCTTCTTTCGCTGCTTGTTTCAATGAATATTGTTTGACGAGCGTGCCGAAGACGTCGGAGAAGTGCTCGTTGAGCGCGCCGGGTTGGTCTTCGAATCCGAGGCCGGCGGTGAATTGGGTGACGCCGTGAGTGAGCTCGTGGCCGATGACGTCGAGCGACTTGGTGAAGCGATTGAAGATCTTCACGTCGCCGTCGCCGTAGATCATCTGGCGGCCGTTCCACATCGCATTGTCGAAGCGCGTGCCGAAATGAACGGTGGAGTCGAGGCGCATGCCGCGGTCGTCGATAGAGTTGCGATCGAAGACCTTCTTGTAGAAATCGAAGGTCTTGCCCGACGCGTCGTAGGCTTCGTTGACGGCGTCGTCTTTCGACTTCGCGTCGCCTTCGCTGCGCACGCGCGCGCCGGGGAGAGCACGCTTGTGAGCGGCGTCGTAGATCGTGCGGCGCTTCTCGCCGGCCGCGACGACGGCGAGCGACGGCATCAGCGCGAGCGCGGCGCGCTGGCCGCGGATGTGCGCGGAGAGATCGAGCGTGGCATGCGCCCCGATGTGGCGGAGCATGTGCGGCGGAATGAACCCGCAAACAGCGACCGGGCGTCTTGTGTGGATGGAGAAAGTATAGCGCTACTGTTTGAACACGTAGTCGACGAGCGCGCGCCAGCCGTCGGGCATGGAGAGCTCATCGGCGCGATACGTCTTGCCGTCGACCTCGATGTCGTACTGATAGACGTCGGCGGCTTGCTTCGCGCGGAGCGGCGCCGGAGGCTGCGGAGGAAGTGCACCGGCGAGCCGCTGCACTTCCTCCGCTTTTTCTTTCGGCAACTTCGACGTGTCGACTTCAGCGTGCGCGCCGATGTTCGCGAATCCTCCGGATCGTTGGACTCTGACCTGCATCGGCGCGCATCTTATTACTTGTGCCGTCGCGACGCTGCTTTCGCGCTCACCGGAATGATGGCCGGAGGAGCGCCCGGCTCGGAAGCCGGCAGTGACGGCGCCCTGACCGTAAGCTTGACTCCTCCCGGAGCAACGAGCGTCTTCTGCGTAGCGGCAACACCGACCGCGTTCCATGCCGCGGCAACCGCGACCTGCTCGGCGCTTCCCGGACCGTAAAGCTCCGCGGCCGCATCGACCGTGTCGGCGGCGGCGCGGGCGAAGTCGGACGTCGCCTGCACGCGCTTGGCGAAGGCGTTGTACCAGATGCTTCCGGCCTTCTGCCACGCGTATCCGCCGAGGCCGATGGCGAGGTTGTAGAACGCCTTGTTCGGAATACCCGAGTTGATGTGGACGCCACCGTTGTCCTGGGACGTGGTGACGAAGTTCTTCATGTTCGCCGGCTGCGGATCTTTACCGAGCGTCTTCGGATCGTTGTAGGCGGTGCCCGGCGCTTTCATCGAGCGCAGCGCAACACCCTTCACGCCCGGCGCGAGGATTCCTTCGCCGATCAGCCAGTCGGCCTGCGCCGCGGTCTGATTGTTCTTCCACTGCTTCACGAGCGAGCCCATGACGTCGGAGAAGTGCTCGTTGAGCGCGCCCGACTGATCCTGATACTCGAGGGCCGAGGTGAACTGCGTGACGCCGTGCGTCAGCTCGTGGCCGATGACGTCGATCGAGCCGGTGAAGCCGACGAAGATGATGTTGTCGCCGTCGCCGTACACCATCTGCGTGCCGTTCCAGAATGCGTTGTCGAACTTCACCTGGTAGTGGACGGTGGAGTCGAGACGCATCCCTTTGTCGTCGACCGAATTGCGGTTGTAGATCGTCTTGTAGAAGTCGTACGTGTCGCCGGCGTAGTCGTACGCCTGATTCGCCGACTTGTCGGCAACCGCCTTGCCGCCTTCACCGCGAACGAATTTGCCGGGGAGCTTCGACCCGTTCTGCGCGTCGTAGACGGTGCGTCGCTTCGTGCCGGGAGAAGCGGACGCGAGGAAGCCCAACTGCTGGACCACCGCGCGCGCGCCGCGCGCCTGCGCAGCGACGTCCATCGCGTGATGAGCGCGCTCGCGAATTTCGGGATCTTTGTGTTTTGTGAGGTTCTTCAGAACGTGGGGTGGAATGATGAAGCAGACATGGTGACGCATTTGGCCTCCGGACGGATCGATTGAATTTTGTAGCGAGTGCAACCAACATACGTCCGTCCGGACAGAAATGCACGCGGCGTTACTGACGCAAGTAGTCAGTGATGGCTTCGACTGCGCGGGGATCGTTTTTCTGTCCGAGCCAGAAGGCCGCCTTCTTGCGCACGGCGCGGCTGCGGTGCATTCGCATCAGCTCGGCAAGCATCGGGATCGACTGATCGCTAGGCAGTTGCGCGATGCCGAACACGGCTTTCGCGCGCACCTCTTCGTCGGGATCGTTGTCGACGGCGTCGCGCAGCGGGCCCGCCGCTTTGCGCGCCGCGAATTCCGCGAGCCAGAATAGCGCTTCCGATCGCAATTTCGAGTACTCCGCATGCCGCGCCAGATCGATCAGCGGATCGATTCCCGCCTCGTGGAGGCCGAGGGCGAAGACGGCTCTCTTGGAGAGCGAGCTGTTCTCCTTGGCCATCGCGTAGAGCATCTCGGCGCTGGCGCGCGGATCGACGCCTTCGAGCCACTTGACCTGCGCGTGGATTGCGCACGAGGTAAAGACGCGGATCGATTCGATGCGGCCATCGCGAATGCGATAGAGAATCGAAGCCCGATCGCTCAGCGCGTCGTCGCTCGTATTGACGTTGACGTTGTCGCCGTAGAGCGAGCAGCAGATCTCGATGTGCTGCCCGGCTGCCAGCGGAATCGTATAGCCGACCCACTCCGAGCCGGCCGACTCGATCTGGTGGCGGAGATCGCCGGAGGCGTGGGTTTGCACGTTGAGCGTGAGCGTGAGAGCGAGGAGTAGAGCGCTGCGCATGGACGTTGGACTGGAGCGGCGCGGCGCCGGTTAGCCGGCTGCCTTCGTTGACATTGCAATCCTTTATTCGTAGATTGCACCGTTACTAAAATTTAGGAGGAAGTTCCGCATTTACCCGCCACGACGAGGATCGAGATTCGACCGTAGACCCGCAGAACCCGAAAACCGCATCAATGATCTGATTCGCGCCACCGAAGTTCGCCTGATCGATCACGAAGGCAAACAGGTGGGCATCGTTCCGATCGCCCAGGCTCAGCAGATGGCGCGCGAGAAAGACCTCGATCTCGTCGAGATCTCCGCGACCGCGAACCCGCCGGTCTGCAAGATCATGGACTACGGGAAATTCATCTTCCAGCAGAAGAAGAAATCGAGCGAAGCGAAGAAGAAGCAGAAGGTGATCGTCGTCAAGGAGGTGCAGTTCCGGCCTCGCATCGACGAGCACGACTTCGATTTCAAGAAGAACCACGTCATCCGCTTCCTGCAGCACGGCGACAAGGTCAAAGCATCGATCCGCTTCCGCGGCCGCGAGATGACGCATATGGAGCTCGGCCGAGCCGTGCTCGACCGCCTGCTGTCGGACGTGAAGGAGTTCGGCGCCGCCGAAAGCCCCTCGCCCGACGTTCAGGGAAACCGGATGACGATCGTGATCGCCCCGAACAAAGCGCATTAGCGGCGGGGAATCAACTCATCCTTTCCGCCGTTAGGAGCCAAGCTATGCCGAAAATGAAATCGCACCGCGGAGCCGCCAAGCGGTTCAAGAAGACCGGAACCGGGAAGCTGCAGCGGAACCACGCGTTCCACTCGCACATCCTGACCAAGAAGTCGCCCGGCCGGAAGGCGGCGCTCGCCGGCGAGACCGAGGTCTCGGCGGCGAACAAGAAGACCGTGAAGCGGATGCTTCCGTATTAGGTCTTCATCAAATTCGAGCGCGGCGCGGTACTCCTGACCCGCCCGCTCATGAACGAGAAGAAACGAGGAGAACATGCCGAGAGTCAAACGAGGTCCCAAGAGAAAGAACCGCCGCACAAAAATCCTGAAGCTCGCCAAGGGCTTCTACGGGATGAAGTCGCGCGGTCACCGCATCGCGAAGCAGCAGGTCGAGAAGGCGCTCAACTCGTCGTTCGCCGGCCGCAAGGATCGCAAGGGTGACTTCCGCAAATTGTGGATCGCCCGCATCAACGCTGCCGCGCGCCTGAACGGCATTTCGTATTCGCAGTTCATCCGCGGATTGAAAGCCGCCGGCAACACGCTCGACCGCAAAGTGCTCGCCGACATCGCCGTGCGCGATGCCGCCGCGTTCACCGCGCTCGTCGAGTCCGCGCGCGCCGCGCTTCCGAAGCAGGCGTAGCGCCTCACGCGCCGCTTCGGCACCGCATCGCCAGCAACCCCGTCGCAGCGCTGAGATCGAGATCGGCGAGGAGCAATCCCTCCTCGCCGTACGGCTGCCACGCCAGCACCGTTCCGTCAGGCCGCGCGACCGCGGACGTCGTTCCCGATCCTTCGTACGCGCAGTTCACGCTCGCGAAGTAGATCGTGTTCTCCGCCGCGCGGCAGAGCATCGCTTTTTCGTGAAAGGTGTTGCGCGAGTCGCCGAACGTCGCGGGACAAAACGCCCCCGGCTCCGGCCAGTTGACGTGCGGATGAAAGACGATCTTCGCCCCGCGCTTCGCGGCGAAGCGCACCGTCTCCGGATATCGAAATCCTTCGTGGCAGATGGCGACGCCGAACATCACGCCGCCAACATCGAACACCCGCCGCTCGCTTCCGCACACATACATGTCATCCTCGGACGGATCGAGCTGCACCTTGTCCTGAAATCCGACGAGCGTGCCGTTCGGATCGATGACCAGCGCCGTCGGACACGGCTTGCCGTCCACGATCCGCTCCGTTCCGAGGATCACTGCGATGCCGCTGGAATCGGCGGCATCGGCAATCAACGACCACGCGCGATCGAGAAACGCAGCGTCGATCGGCGTCTTCGATTGCGCCGTGCGGTATCCGGGCACGTAGCACTCGGGGAAGCAGACGATGGCAGCGCGCTCTCGCGCAGCGCGAAGCACCGCATCGCGCGCAATCGCAACCGACTCCTCCGGCGTCGACGCAGGACGCACGTTCGCCAGCGCGACGCGAAACATACTCACGCAACGATTATAGAATCCGCATCCCTATGCTCGACGACATTGCGAGAGTGAGCGCCGAATTCGATGCCGCGCTTGCCGCCGCCAACGACAAACGCGCGCTCGACGACCTCCGCGTCCACTACTTCGGCCGCAAGCAGGGACTCGTCCCCGCGCTCTTCGCGCGCCTTCGCGAAGTTCCGAAAGAGCAGAAGAAGGACGCCGGCGACGCGCTCAACAAGCTGCGCGACCGCCTCGAGCAAGCGCTCGACGAGAAAGCGGCGCGCATCGCCGCGCAAAGCGTCCCCACCGACACGATCGACGTCACTCTCCCCGCGCGCATGCCGCGCCTCGGGCATCTCCATCCGATCTCCATCGTGCGCATGGAGATCGAAGGCCTCTTCAAAGAGATGGGTTACACCATCGACCCCGGTCCCGAGATCGAGAGCGACTGGTACAACTTCGAAGCGCTCAACTTCACACCCGATCATCCCGCGCGCGACACGCAGGACACGTTCTTCGTCGACGTCGACAAACTGCTGCTGCGCACGCACACGTCGAACGTGCAGATCCGCACGATGGAAGCACACCAGCCGCCGATCAAAGTGCTCTCCGCCGGCCGCGTCTATCGCCGCGACGAGATTACGATGCGCCGCTCACCGATGTTCCATCAGGCCGAAGGTCTGCTCGTCGATCGCGGCATCCACATCGGACATCTGCGCGCGACGCTCGAGCACATGATCCGCCGTCTCTTCGGCGCCGACTTGCAGATGCGTTTCCGCCCGAGCTTCTTTCCGTTCACCGAGCCGTCGGCGGAAGTCGACATGTCGTGCCTCTTCTGCAGAGGCGCCGGCTGCGGCACCTGCTCGCAGACCGGCTGGATGGAAATCCTCGGCTGCGGCATGGTGCACCCGCAGGTGCTGCGCAATTGCCACATCGATCCCGAAGAGTGGAGTGGCTTCGCGTTCGGACTCGGCGTCGACCGCGTGGCGATGCTCAAGTTCGGCGTACCGAACATCCGCACACTCTTCGAGAACGATCTGCGCGTGCTGCAGCAGTTCTAGCGTTACAGGATCGGCTTCCCGTCCCACGTGATGAGCGTTCCCTGCTCGTCGCGAAAGATCGATGGTCCCACCGGCACGATGCCTTTCGCAGTCGTGACGACTGCGCCGCGATCGACGTCGACGAGCAGCGACCTGCCTCTCAGCTTCGTGTCCCAAACGAGAATCTTGCCCGGCTCGCGCTCCTCCTGGAGGCGAGGCGAGCTGGCATCGATCGCGATGTCGCGCTGCAACACGGCGCCGCTGTACACCGAAACGTGTCCAGGCTGCGCGGTGACGATTCGGCCGTCGTGAAGGACGATCGCGCTGCTCTCGGCCGTCAGCGACGGCGCCGGCAAATCGCGTCCCGTGCTCAGATCGATGAAGCGATACGGCACTGACCCGTCGCGCCACGTGTGCACGATGAGGGTGCGATCGTCACTGCCGAGGCGCAGCATCGTGAAGCGCGCATCGTTCATCGCGAACAGCGTCTTCACCTTCCGGCTTCTGAGATCGAGCTCCTGCGCGCGCTTCATGTGGTCGTCCGTAAACGCGACGATGCGAATCGTGTTCGGCGAGATGAAACGCGTGTACGCATCGCCGACCTGCAGCGACGCCAGCGACGCGCGCGTGTTGACGTCGTACACGGTCAGAATTCCGCCGGCGATCACGGCCACCCGCGACAGATCGGACGTGACTTCCGTGAACGATGCCCCTCCGTTCAAGATGATTCCGGTGTGCTTCGGCGTCGCGTTCGCCTCGAGCCGCGAGACGACCAGCTCCATCGGCTGCGGACGACGCGTCGAGAATGCCTGATCGATCAGCAGGCCGATCGGATTCGCCGGCTCCAGCCACACCGCGGCCGTTCCGTTGCGATCGAACTGTCCCGCCCAGACATGCTGCATTGGCACGCGAATCGACGCGCCGGTGGCGACGTCGTAGAAGAACGAGCCGGTGAAGTCGCCGCGGTTCTTCGCCCACCCTTCGATGTACGTCCATGATCCCGCCGGCGCCGAGCGCGGCCACACCTGCTTCAAGTCGCGCGGCCCGATCGCCGTCACCCACAGCACCGCGGCGTACACGAGGATCAACACGACCGCGAGCGAGATCCAGAGGACTTTCGACAGCTCGCGATGATTGCGCCGCACGTCGATCCGGCCGCGCGAAAGCTGCCGCGCGCCGCCGATTGCGATGATCGACATGAAAAGCAACGCCACGATCGTGAGCACGAGCATCGCGTCGCCGACCGCGCGATGCAGCAGCAGCGGCACGAGCGCGGCGACGAGCGCGATCTTGAAGGCGACGGCCGCACAGAAGTCGAGCGCGATCCACGCCGAGCGCGCGCGGAAGATCGTCGACAGCGTGTGTCCCATCAGCAGAAGAAACAGCGAGCCGGCGATGATCGTCGAGATCAGAAACGGGAACGCCACCCATGACGAGCTCACGGCCGGATAGAAGAACGTCGAAGGCAGAAACACGATCGCGATGCAGACCATCAGGATCGCGATCGCTGCGGTGAGCTTGCCGAACCAGATCTGCGCGCCGGTCACGGGACGCGAGAAAAAGAACGACATCCGCTTCTCGGTGAGCTCGCGGCCGACGAGCGAAACGCCGAGCGTGATGGCCAGTCCGCCCGTGAATCCCACGGCGAGGATCAGACTGAGGACGCCGAATGCGGAGAGGCGATCATGCATCGTGCCGCGCGGCACGATGAGCGCGAGCAGCGGCGCGAGCGTGAGAACGACCGCGGTGATGAAGACGAACGAGCGCTCTTCGATCTCGCGGCGAGCGATGGCAAGTGCTTTTTGCATGATCAGGCTTCCTCTCCGGTGACGGCGATGAAGATTTCTTCCAGCGACATCGGCGACACCTCGACCGCATCGGCAGGCTCGTTCCACTCCGGGAAATTGCTCACCACGACCTCGCTGCCGCTTCCCCATGCGCGCACGTTGCTTCCGTTCGCGAGAGCGACAGGCCGCGCCGCGAATCGCACGCGGCGGAATCGCGACTTGAGCGTTTCGAGCTCTTCGTCGAGCACAAGACGGCCGTCGTGCATCACGCCGACTCGATCGGCAATCGTCTCCACGCCGCCGAGGTCGTGAGTGGTGATGAGCACGGTGATGCCGCGATCCGCGAGCTCTGCGATCACTTCTTCGAACAGCGACTTGCGCGCGACGACGTCGAGTCCGAGCGTCGGGTCGTCGAGGAGCAGCAGTTCCGGCGACGTCGCCAGCGAAAGCGCCAGCATCACCTGCTTCTTCTGCCCCTTCGACAGATCGCCGAACTTCGTCCGCGGCGCGATGTGAAATCGCTCCAGGCGCTCGTTGAACAGCGTCACGTCCCATCGCGCGTACAGCGACGACCAGAAGCGCGTGAGCTTGTCGACGCGCATGTCGGGCGGCGCATCCGCGTCTTCGGGCACGATGCCGACGCGCTCCATCAGCGTGGCGCGATGCGTCCAGACGTCTTCGCCGAAGAGACGAATCGTTCCGGCGCTGGCCGGCTGTTGTCCGAGCAGCGTGCGGACGAGCGACGACTTGCCGGCGCCGTTGCGGCCGAGGAGCGCGTAGACGGAGCCGCGCGCGACGGAGAGCGTGCCGTTGTCGACGGCGACTTTGCTGCCGTAGCGGATCGTGACGGCGTCCGCGAAGACGGCTGGTGCGGTCTCGTTGGTCATGCTTTTCTCCTGTGCTCGCGCACGAGACGCGAGTAGCTCGACTCGAGCTCTCCTGCCGCTTCGTCGAACGAGGCGCCGAGAGCGATCGCAGCGCCGGCGTACGTCGTGGCGGCGTTGTGCAGCTTCTCGTTGCGCTCTGATTTCTTCGGCTGCGACGGCGAGTCGGCGACGTACGTTCCCTCGCCGCGTTTCACGGTGAGGACGCCGGCGTCAGTGAGCCGCTGGTACGCGCGGGCGACGGTGTTGGGATTGACGCGCAGCGACTTCGCCAGATCGCGGACGGAGGGAACCGGCTCCCCCGGCCCGAGGGAGCCGAGGGAGATCATCCGCCGGATCCCTTCTTCGATCTGCAGCCAGATGGGCGAGGCGTTGGCAGGATTGATGTCGAACACTGTATTAGTAACTTAATACAGTGAGACTGTTTTGTCAATGGCGAGGGTGGCGGACGGCTTCGCGGCGGCCTTTCACGAGGATGTCGGTGGAGGAAGGTCGAGTTTCGCCGGCGATGGCGAACGAGTCGCCGCCGGAGAGCGGCAGCGTCTGCACCAAGTCGCCGGTGCTGATCTCGATCTTCTGAAGACCCTGAGCGGTGAGCAGCCAGAGGAAATGCGGATCGGGATCGAACGCGAGCGCCAAGACGAACGACGCCACTCGCTGCAGAAGGCGCACGTACTTGCCGTTCGGATCGAAGAACTTGTAGTCCCGACCAGCGATCGCGATGTAGCCTCCATCGTTCAGTGCAGCTGCCACTTCAAAGACTTCGCGCGGAGTCGGGATGACCCGTTTACTGCAGACGTCGAAACGGTAGACCGGCCAGGAGTACGAGAACGACAGGACGGTACAGTCATCTGCGAGCACGTCGACGGTCTCTGGAAACTGGTTCGGGAATTCGAAGGCGCTCCGCAACACCAGATCCGGCGAATACACGCGCATCATCCCGTTTCCGAGCACGTAAACCGTACCGGAGTCGCTCACGCCAACCGCGTGTCCGAAGGTGAGCGGCACCGATTGCACGAGTGTGTAGTTCTCGTCGAACTTCAGCAGACGCAGGCCGGAATCGGCGATCGTGAAGAGATGACCGTCGTGGTCATACGCCGCATGAGTGATACCCGCGTACGTGAATTTCATACGTCCGTCGGGCGTGTAGACGGTCATTCAGTTCCGGATGAACTGACGCCAATCGCTCGTCATCACGGCGATGTCGCCTCGATCGATTCCGGCGAACGCGGACCACGCGAACAGCACAATTGCGGCGAACTTCATCGCCAGCAAGTACGCGCGGGACGCGCGCGCCGTTTAGTGCCGCGCGCCGTGGCGCTTCGGCGGCGGGAAGACGGCGGTGCTCGCACGCGACTCGCCGTACACCGCGAGATGATGCGGCGCGATGAAATTCGTCTTCGCCGCAATCGAGTGGTCGCGGATGTTCATCCGCAGCAACTGATTCTCGGTGCCGATCCAGAGGTAGTCGGGATCGACGTCGAAGGCGAGCGCCGCGATGTGGTCGGTGTTCGGGAGGGAGATCTGTCCGGCCAAACGTCCCGAAGAATCGTAGAAGTGCAGCTCGTTGCCGCTGCTGCCGACGAAACCTCCGTCGGCGAGCGCGCGAATGGCGAGGAAGTGTTCATCCGGCGCGAGCGCCGGGAGGGCGACGCCGCTGCATGCGTTGAAGCGGCTCGCCGCGCCGGCGGCGCCGACGTAGAACAACGTGCAGCCGTCATTGGCGATGTCGATGCTGACGTTTTGGGCCGGGAGGAAAAGGTTTGGAAGAGTGAAGCTGCGCTGGAACATACCCGCCGGCGAGTAAACGTACATCGTTCCGCTCTCGCCGAGGATGTAGGCGAAGCCGGCGGCGTCGACGGTGATCGAGCTGGAGACTTCCGCCAGCGGAACCCGCCGGATCGGATGCAGCATCGGATCGAGCGTGATGAACGTCGTCATCAGCTCGACCGAGTAGAGATTGCCGACGCCATCGAAGGCGATCGCATCGCCGGTTTCCGCGTAGTCCTTGAAGTCGAGCGTGCGCGAGTACAGCGCGCCGGCCGGCGGCGTCGGGCACATGATGACCTGCATGCTCGCGGTGCGAAACACGTCGCCGCGCCGCACGTCGGCGGCGAATGCGCAAAGCGAGAAGGACATCGCGACGGCGATGGCGATACGGCTCCACTTCATGGTGTCAATAATATGGACCTGTCACACGGTGGCTGCAACCTCTTCGTCACGAATCGGCGTCGCCGCCTCCGCGCTGCGCCGCTTCCGCGCCCACTCCTGCACGTCGTCGAACAGGGAGTACGCGACCGGCGTCGCGAGCAGCGTCAGCAGCAGCGCCAGCGTTTGTCCGCCGATGATCACCGATCCGATCGTGCGGTTCGTCGCGGCTCCGGTGCCGCTCGACGCCACGAGCGGGAGCATGCCGGCGACGAAGGCGAGCGTCGTCATCAGGATCGGGCGAAGTCGATCGCGATTCGCTTCGCGGATGGCGTGCGCGCGATCGAGCCCTTCGCGGCGCAGGCCGTTCATGTGGTCGATCTGCAGGATGCCGTTCTTCTTCACGATGCCGAACAGCACGAGGATGCCGAGCATCGAGAAGATGTTGAGCGACTGATTCAGGACGAGGATCGAGAACAGCGCGAACGGCACCGTCAGCGGCAGCGCGAGAAGAATCGTGATCGGATGCACCCAGCTCTCGAACTGCGCCGCGAGAATCAGGTACATGAAGATGATCGACAGCAGGAAGGCCAGCATGAAGTTCTTGAACGCGCGCCCCTGCTCGCGCGAGCGGCCGGTGAATCCGGTCTGATACTCCGGCGGCAGATTGAGCTTCTTCGTCTCGTCGACGAGCTTGTCCATGACGGTCTGCGCCGAGAAGCCGGGGGCCATGTTCGCGGTGAGCATGACCTGGCGCTGGCGTGAGATGCGGTTGATTGACGCGGGACCGGCGCCGGGATTGATGTTGACGACGTCGCGCAACTGAATCGCCCCCGCACTGGTTGACGGCACTTGTGCCTGCGCGATGCCCTGCGGATCCTTGCGGTACTCGTGCTCCGCGCGCACGTGCACTTCGTACTGCTCGCCGCCTTCGTAGTAGTCGGTGACCTTGAGGCCGCCGACGAGCACGTTGAGCGTCGACGCGATGTCCTGCACGCGCACGCCCATGTCGGCCGCTTTGTCGCGGTCGATGCGCACGCCGAGCTCCGGCTTGCCGGTGACGTAGTTCGTGTCGGGATCGACGACGCCGAGCGGCTTCATCTCGTTCAACTTCGCGAGCAGCACGTCCGACGTCGCCTCGAGCTTCTTCAGATCGGGACCGCCGATCCAGTACATGATCTCGGCGTTGACGCCGTTGCCGAACGCGTTGACCGGTCCGACGCTCGTGCGCAGATTGAGGCGCTTGTAGAGCGGCATGAGGTTGTTGCGGACGTCGGCCATGATCGCGAACTGATTGCGATTGCGCTTGTCGACCGGCTTCAATCGAACGTAGACACCGCCGAGGTTTTGCGTGACTTGCGGATCGTCGCCGATGGTGACGACGGTCGTCTCGATCTCCGGCAGCTTGCGAATGCGCGCGGCGATCGACTCCATGATCGTCTGCGTCGTCTGCAGGCTCGAACCTTCCGGCGCTCGCACGGTGACCTGGAACTGCGACTCGTCATCCTGCGGCAGGAAGTTCTTGTTGACCGCTTTCGCCAGCGGCATCGTGGAGAGGAACGTGACGACCATCAGCACGACCATCACCCAGCGATGCGCCATCGACCAGTCGAGCATGCGCAAGTACGTGCTCTCGACGACGGAATAGAAGCCTTTGTGACGCGAAATCTCTTCTTCTTCGAGATCGTGCGGCTTGAGCCAGCGCGACGACATCATCGGCGTCAACGTGAACGACACGAGCAGCGAGACCGCGATGGCGATCGCCATCGTCACGCCGAACGAGTGCATGAAGCGCCCGACGATGCCGGCCATGAACGCGACCGGCAGGAAGACGGCGATGAGCGACAGCGACGTCGCCAGCACCGCCAGTCCGACTTCGCGTGTCCCTTCGACCGCGGCCTCCATCGGCGACTTCTTCTTCTCTTCCATGAAGCGGAAGATGTTCTCGAGCACGACCACGGCGTCGTCGATGACGATGCCGACGGCGAGCGTGAGCGCGAGCAGCGTGATGACGTTGAGCGTGAAGTTCTCGTACTGCATCGCGCCGAACGTAGCGATGATCGAGCTCGGAATCGCCACCGCGGAGATGATCGTCGGGCGCGAGCGGCGGAAGAAGTAGAGCAGCATGCCGAGAGCGACGAGCACGCCGCCGATGCGGATCGGATTGAAGGGGATCGCGATCAGCAGAATGCCGAGCGGGCCTTTCGCGATTGCGCCGGCGGCGAGCGCGAGTGCAAGCGCAACGATCGCGCCGACGATGCGTTTTCCGGTGGAGGACAGGCGCCCTCGCCTGTCTTCTCCCGGGACAGGCGAGGCGCCTATCCTCCACAGGACGACGACGGCAACGATGAGGACGAGCATCGATACGCGAATCGGCGCCACGTGGGCGGCGGCGTCTTTGAATCCGAACAGCAGCGCGTACGTCGCCAGGGTCGCGGCGAGCATCACCAGCGCTTCGCGCAGCTTCGGTCCGGAGAGGAAGAACCAGACGATGAGCGCCGCGAAGAGCGATCCGAGGATGAGGTGCTCTTTCACGGCGTCGACGGCGGCGATGATGTAGTCCGACTGGTCGCGCACGATGCGCATCTGCCAGCCCGGCGGGAGATCGTTCTTCAGCTCGTCGAGCTTGCTCTTGAGCGTGTTGACGACTTCGACGGTGTTCGTCCCCGACTGCTTGCGGATGTTCATCACGACGGCGGGACGTCCGTCGACCGACGCGATCGATTCCGGCTCCGCGACGGAGTCTTCGATGTGTGCGACGTCGCCGATCTTCACGACGTAGCCGTTCTTCTCCGCGATCGAGATGTTCGCGAAGTCCTGCGGCGACTGCACGCGGCCGTACGTGCGCAGCGTGAGGTCGCGAAGTCCTTGCTCGACTTTGCCGCCGGGGATCTGCACGTTCTGCGACTGCAGCGCGGCGGTCACCTGCGCAGTGGTGAGTCCGAGTGCGGTGAGCTTGGCGGTGTCGACGACGACGTTGATCTGGCGCGGACGTCCGCCGACGATCAGCACCTGTCCGACGCCGTTGATCGACTCGAGTCTGCGGCGCAGTCTCTTGTCCGCGTACTCGGTGATGTCGCGAATCGGCGCGGGACCGCTCAGCGCGATGCCGAGAATCGGAACCGCATCCGGATCGATTTTCTGAATGATCGGAGGATCGGCGTCCTTCGGCAGATCGCGCAGGATGGTGTTGACCTTGTCGCGCACTTCCTGCGCGGCGACGTCGAGGTTCTTTTCCAGGTCGAAGCTGACGATGACCTGCGACGTCCCTTCGGACGACACCGACTGCAACTGATCGATGCCGCTGATCGTGTTGACCGACTCTTCGATCTTGTCGGTGATGTCGGTCTCGATCTCTTCCGGCGCCGCACCGACGAGCCGCGTGGTGATCGTGATCGTCGGGATGTCGACTTTCGGGAAGCGGTCGACGCCGAGCTGCTGATACGCGAAGAAGCCGACGACGACGAGCGAGAGGATGATGACCGTCGCGAAGACGGGGCGGCGGACGCAGATTTCGGCTAGTTTGTGCATGGTGTATTCCTCGCGCTACGTGGGCTCACTTCGTATCCATCTCCACTCGCGCAAACAATCCAGGACGCAACTTCCCGTCTCTATTCGGGAACTCCGTCTCCACCAACATCGAGCGCGTCGCGGTGTCGATCACACCGCCCACGACGCTCACCTTCCCGCTGAACTTCTGATTCGGATACGGATCGACGCTCGCGGTCACCGGCTGTCCGATTCGCACCGATCCGAGGTACTTCTCCGGCACGCGAAAACGGAGCTTCAGCGGCGAGGTCTGCACGAGAACCAAGGCGACGGTGTTGTCGCCGAGGCGCTGCCCGACGTCGGTTCTCTTTTCTGCGACGACGCCATTGATCGGCGAGCGCAGCGTCGAGTCGTTGATCTGCTGGCGCAACAACGCGACCTGCGCCTCGGCTCCTTGTCTTGCGGCCGTGGCCTGGTCGTACATCGATTGCGAGCGATCCATCGTCGCCTGCGGGATCGACTCTTTCGCGATCAGCTCTTTCTTGCGCGCGACGTCGCGACGCGCATCCTCTTCCGCCGCTTTCGCGCGCGCGAGATCGGCCTCGGCGCGCTGCAGGTTGATGCGGAGATAGTCGGTCTCGAGCTCGAGCACCGGCTGTCCTTTCGACACGACCGAGCCTTCGTCGACGTACATCTTGGCCACGCGGCCGGCGAGCTTCGCCGACAACTCGCTGCGGACAGGCGATGCGAATTCACCGGTGGCAACGATCGCCTCGGAGATGCCCGACGCCGGCGCTCCTGCCTCACTGCTGGGCGCGGTGGTCGCGACGCTCTGCACGTCCGCCGGCAGCGGCGGCGCTTCTTTCGTCGTCGTGGTCGCGGCAGGCGTCGCGTCTTTCTTCGCGCACGCCGCGGCGATCGTGACCAGGATCAGGATGACGGCTCGTTTCATCTGCTCAGTGCTCCCAAAGCTCCAACTGCGTCCCTCATCGCGCCGGCCGCGTACCAGACGCGGATCTGGGCGAGGTCGCGATTCAACGTTTCTTCGGCAACGGCGCGGCGTGCATCCGCGAGCGACGCTTCGGATGTCGCGACGTCGAGCGACGTCGCCTCCTGCGCGCGATACAGCTCGAACACCTGGTTGTACTCCGCCTCGGCCGCCGCGAGCTGATCGTTCGCGAGCCGCAGCGAAGTCTCCGCTTCGCGCAGCGACGAGAGCGCGGTGCGCACGTCCTCACGCGCGCCGACCTTCGCGTCTTCGAGCGCGAGCTTCGCTTCGTACTCCTTCTCTTTCGCCGTGGCGACGCGCGCTTCCACTTCGCCCGACTGCAGGATCGGAACGGTGAATCGCAACGCGCCGTACGTGTAGTGCGGCGTCGGGAACTGCGCTTTCTGATTGATGTAGCCGCCGTCGAACGTGACGGTCGGCAGCCAGAAGCCGCGCTGCTTTTGCACTTCGAGATGCGCGATCTGGACGTTGTTCTGCGCGACGGCAACGTCGGGCCGCGTCGACTCCGCGCGCGTGACCAGCGTCGCTTCATCGGGCGTCGACGGCATGTCGTTCATCGACGGCGTCACTTCGATGGCGCCGTCGAGATCGAGATCGGCGCGCAGACGGCTCACCGCTTCTTCGCGATTCTGCTGCGCGACCGCAAGCTGGCGCTGCGCCGCTTTGATCGACGTCTCCGCGCGCAGCACGTCGACTTTCGTCGACTCGCCGGCCTGATAGAACGCGGTGGCCTGTTCGCGCCGCTTCGTCGCCACCTCGATGTTGCGTTGCTCGATCTGCATGCGCGCGTCGGCATTGGCGGCGGCGAGATAGTTCGATGCCACGCGCAGCAACACCGCGTCTTCGGTCTGGGCCTGCGCCTGCTGCGCGTTGGTGATGCCGAGGAGTGCTTGCGAGTAAGCGCGAAACTCGCGGCGGCCGGCGTAGAGCGGCTGCGACATCACCACGCGATAGCTCCAGTCGTTCTGCGCGAGGATCGTCCGCTCGTCGGAGCCGCTGCCGAACGAGACTTCCTGGCTGTTGCGAATCAGGTTGCCGGTGGCGTTGATGCGCGGCAGGACATTCGACAACAGCAACTTCCGGTTGTCTTCCGCGACGTTCACTTCGGCGCGCGCGCGCTCGACGGTGTTGTTCACCTTGAGAGCACGCTCCAACGCGTCGTGCAGCGTGAGACGGGTGACGCTCTGGCCGAAGAGGGGCAGAGCGGCAACCGTGAGGATCACTACCCTTTTCAATGCGTGCTCCGTTTCTGCTTGCGGATGAAAATGCCGTCGAGGATCGTGGAGACGATCAGATCGATGTCCTGCTCCTCGCTCGGCGGCGCCTCTTCGTTGAGGCGCTCGAACGTGATGGCGATGCTCCCCTCGATGAGAAAGAGCGCCAGACGGCGCGGATCGGCTTTGCGCACTTCGCCGCGGCTCATCCCCTGCTTGAGGATGCCGGCGAGGGCGTTGACGCGCGCGAGGTATTGCGGCGCGCACTGGCGCTTCTGCCTCCGCTGCTGCGCGGCGTTGCCTTCGGGCATGCGCAGCGACATGTAGAGGCGGAAGAACTCGGCGTTCTCGCTGAAGAAGCCGATCTGCGCGGAGATCATGGCCCGGATCTTCTCGTCGATCGGCTGATCGTCGGCGAGAGCGGCGTCGATGCGCTGGTGCAGCTCGCCGATGGCGGTCTCGAACGTCTTGGCGACCAGCTCGTCGCGGTCGCGGAAGTAGAGATAGATCGTCCCCTTGGCGATCCCCGCTTCGTGAGCGATGTCCGCCATGGTGGCCGCGGACATCCCTTTCCTGGCGATGACGCGCATGGCCGCCTCCTGGATGGAGCGGATGCGGAACTCCTGGACGACTTCTTCTTTGGACCGGCTCATGTGACTCACGAGTTCAGCGCACTGAACGCGCGGTCAGTCAATCAGAATTTCGGGTCAGCGTCAATCCTTGAAGGCGCCTCCGACCGCATTGACGAAAGCCTCTACAGGAGTGTCACCGACACGATACGTCTCCTCCGGCAGTTCGTAACGGAAGACGACCCGGCCGTTCTTGAGGATCGACGCATGGGCCGCGCGCTTCTTCCGACCGCGGCCGAGGTGCTCGAGAACGCCGTCGAATTTGATCGTGACGTCGGCACGATCGGCGACGGAGATGCCTTCGTGCTGGAGCGCCTTCATGAGATCGGATTGCATCGCGCCGGCGTCGACGGCGACGGTCTTGACGCCGTGCACCTGGGACTTGAGCTTGTCGAAGAGAGGGCCGTTGACGTCGCCGTCGCCGCCTTCGGTGTATGCGGCCAGGTCCCCTCGCCCCGCGTCAGCGGGGAGAGGGGGAAGGGGTGAGGGGCGAGACTCGGGAACCGGCGAGGGTACAGGCACCGGCACCGGAGCAACTGTCTCCGTGTGCGTCGTGGTCTTCGCCGGCGTAGGTGCGACCGTGTGTGTCTGCGTCACCACAGGCTCCACGGTCGTCGTTGTTGGCGGCGAGACATTCACTTGTGTCTGCGCGGGCGTCGACGCAGATGGTGGCTGCGTGGTCACTGCCGCGACTTCGGTCTTCTCTTCGCGCGGACGCATCGTCATCACGACCAACGCGATCACCGCAATCACGAACACAGCGAGGATCGCCGGCACGAGCCATTTCGCGCGCGATCGCGGCGGCGGCGGCAATTCCGTGACCAGTGTCGGAGCGGCTTCGCGCAAAGTGGTGCTGCGGCTCAGCGTGTCAACGCGCTCCGTCTGCTCGAGTGCGGCGCGAAACTCGGCCGCGGTTTGAAAGCGCTTGGTGCGATCGCGCGCCAGCGCGCGGAGCAGAATCGTTTGCAGCGCGGGATCGGAATGCAGGCTGCGCGAAACGTCGACGAGCTGCAGCGACGTCTCTTCCGAATGCAGCCGGATGTAATCGTGCGGCGACTTTCCTTCGAACGGCGGCCGGCCGGTCAACATCTCGTACAGCACCATGCCGACCGAATAGAGATCCGTCCGGCCGTCGATCCTCTCCCCTTCCCGCATGAAGCCGAGCTGCTCGGGCGAGGCGTAGCGCAGCTTGCCGACGAACATGCCGGTGCGCGTCATGGCCACATCCGAGTCTTCGATCTTCGCCACGCCGAGGTCGATGATCTTCACGTTGCCGTCGGGCGTGATCATGATGTTCTCGGGACTGATGTCGCGATGAATCACGCCGGCGCGATGAATCGCTTCCAGTCCATTGAGCACCTGAATCGTCACGCGCACCGCTTCGCGCGGCGGCAGGGTCCCGCGGCTCTTGATCCGCTGCGCGAGGTTCTCCCCTTCGATGTACTCCCACACCATGTAATGCGTGCCGTCGGGGAGCGCGGCGAAGTCATGGATCATCGCCACGTTCGGATGCTGCACGCGCGTGGCGAGGCGCGCTTCGCGCAGGAAGCGCTCGTTGGCGTCGGCGCTGCCGGAGATCTGCGCGCGAATGGCCTTGATGACGCGGATCGCGCCGAGGTAGACGTGCTCGACTTTGTACACGTCGCCCATTCCGCCGCTGCCGAGGCGCTCGAGAATCTTGTATTTGCCGTCGATCGGTTGATTGCCGTGGGTGGAGAAGAGATCGGGCATCAGCTCTTACTTTAGTTTGAAGTTGATGGTGAGGTTGTAAATCACGTCGACCGGTTTGCCGTCGAGGAGCGCGGGCGCAAATCGCCACTGCGAGACGGCGACGATTGCGGAAGTGTTGAGCGCGGCCGTGAGCGGCTTGAGGATCTTGATCGCCTCGACGCAGCCATGCGCGTTGATGTGCGTCTCGAGGATGATGATTCCGCTGATGCGCGCCAGGCGCTCGGACTCCGGATAGAGCGGCTCGACCGAATTCAACTTCTTCGGCGGCGTGATCTGGGGCGAGACGCGCAGCGGTTCGGCGGGAGCGTCGGGAACGACGTCACCCTCATCGAGGCAGCCATCCGTCTTTCCTTTGTGCACGAGAAGTATGTCGTTCGCAGCGAACAGTGGCGGCGGCGATGACGCGAGATCCTGCGCCAGACTCGTTCGAATCAGCACGTTCAACGCGCGGCGGCAGGCGTCGGTCTGCGCGGCCTCTTTCACGTTCACGTCGCGCACGCGGCCGGCGCGATCGACCGCCGCCGCCGCGAAGCCGAGCCACTCGCCATTGCAGCCGGTGGCTTGGATGACTTCATCGGCGACGCCTTTCGGCAAGCCGGTCATCAACGTAAAAGAGGCGTTGCCGATCGGCTCGATCCGTTTCGCACGCACGCCCTTTGGGCGCGTCACATGCGCCGCAGACGCCTCCTCCGGCGTGATGAGACTGTCGAAGCTCCACATGCTGATGCCGTGCTCTTTCCACGATCCGGCGAAGTCAATCCACTCGGGGCGTTCCTTCGGTGGACGTCCGAGCGCGCGTGCGAGAAGCTCGCGCGCGAAAGACTCGGAAGTGTCAGCGTCCGGCCTCGCCGCGATGGCGCGATCGAGCGCGTCGAGCAGCGGCTTCGGGTCTGCCGGCGGTGCGTCCGTGTATTGCCGCGCAAAGTGCCACGTAGTCGCCGCGGCGATCTTCGGATTCGGGCTCGCCAGGGCCACTGCGCCGATCGTCGGATCGAGCGAAATGCCGGCAGTATCGAGACTCGACAACCAGGAGCTCCACAGCTCCGCGTCGTTCTGGCCGAGAACTCTCGACGTGAACGCGGTGGCGAGCTCGGGATGTCCCCACATCCCGTACCGGAACACGGGCGGGATCGAGACTTTGTGCGCGATTGCAGCACTCACCGCGTCGGGTCCGGCGCCGCGCGCGACCGCAATCCACGCGTCCTTTTCGACGCCGAATTTCTTCGCCGCGTCGAGCAGCGCATCGAGATCGGCAACGCCATTCGTGATTCCGATCGCGCGGATCTCTTCGCGCGCTGCTTCGGGATTCGTCTCCTTCGCGAGCGCGGTGCGCACGTCGCCGAGGAGGTCCTTCGCATCGGTGACGGCGACGACGCGCGCGGCGGCGCTGCGCACGCGCGCGTCTTCGTCAGTGAGTGCTTCGCGAACTACGGTTGCCCGATCGGCGGCTGCGGATTCGATCGACAGCGCAACCGCGCCGGGCGTCAGCTTGGCGGCCAACAGCAGTGCGGCGATACCCATGCAGGCGATGTTACGTCAATCACTCCTCCGTGCTGATGGTGATGCTGTCGACGGTGACCGGCACCTCGATCGGACCTTGCGGCACGATGTCGACGTGCAATTTGCCGCCGTTTCGATCACCGCGCGCGACCGCGGCGTTGATGATGAACGACTGACTCAGCGTTCCGCCGTGCTCCTCGCCGTGCGCGAACGCGCTGAAGAACGTGATGTTGCCGACGAAATACGGTCCAGTCGGATCGGGCGTCTGGCCCTGCTTCAATCCGACGTAGACCTCGTAGTGCATGCCGGGACGCCGCGACACGTGAATGCCGTCGAGATTGAGCACGAGCTTCGTCTTCGACGGCGCGATGGAATTGAGGTTCTGATCGATCGCCGGGACGACCGGCAGCGCGACCTGCACGCGCTTGTTCAGCTCGACCGGCGGGCCGGGATTCTTGATCAGATCGCGGCGAATGAGCCGCGGGATCACTCCGGCCGTAATCGTCGTCGGACAGTTCACGATCGGCACCGGCGGCTGAGACTCGTACGTGTACTGGAGCTGCGCCGCCGCGTTGAGAATCTGACATGCGCTCATCGTCACGGCTGTTCCGTTCTCGTTGAAGAATGTGAACTTCGGATTCGTCCACGCGGGCGTCGTCACCGGCTCGCCGCCGCCCCACTTGATCCGCCATGAATTCCAGAGCCGGTCGATGTTGGCGTGATGCAGCCAGAAGATGGGATCGCGCGCGGCGAGATCCGGATTGTTCATCCAGCCGGATGAGCCGCCGAGCTGTCCGTGAACGGTGTTGTGCGGCGTGCTCTCCAGCGCACCGTATGGCGACGAGAAATGCTTCGGCAGCGGCAAGTACTGCCCGCCGAAGCTCGCGCCCGATCCGGTCGGCGACATGAAGTTCGAGTAGTTGTTGATCGCGTTCGCCGAGTCGACGGCGCTGGGCGGCAGCGGATCGCCGTTGTTCACGTTGTGTCCGAGGGCGACGTTGCGCTGCGCGATGTAGAGAACGTTCGCGCTCGTCTTCGGATCGCGGAACATCAGCGGCAGCGAGCGCTGATCCTTGTCCGTGTAGTCCCAGTACGGCAGCGCGAAGCTGTCGTCCTTCGAGAGCTTGCGGATGATTTTCTCGAACCAGTAGACGTACATCCGGTGCCACGACAGGAAGAAGTAGCTGCCGTGCTGGCACGTCGCCCACGCCGTCGGAGGAGGATTCGGAACATGCGAATTGCCGTGGATGCTCGCCCAGTAGATCCAGTTGCGGCCGTCGGTCGACGGCAATGCCTGCATCGCCTTGATGCCGGCGATGTACGACTTGATCGTCTGCGAGCTCGCCGTCATCCCCTTCACCGACGGACGCACCCACGGCGGCGGCGCGGCCAGGAGTTTCTCGAGCACCGGGTCGGCGATGAGCACCACTCCGGCGGCGGCAGCGGTGGTTTTGAGAAAACGTCTCCTGGAGACCTCAGAGGTTTCGTCGTCCACACTATCCTCCATTCGTATGGAGGTAATTTAGTGCGGAGAAGCGGATGCGGCAACAACGGCCATCGATCCGATCTTCACCGGCGTCTCCAAATCGTGCGGAATCAGCTTCACGCTCATCCGATGTCCCGGGTTCGCGATGGCGAAATCGGCGCTGTGCCGCTGATGCGGCGTCACGCCGTAGAACGTGATGTTGCCGAGGAACTCCCCTTTGCTGTCGACGACTTCGATGGCTCCGCTGATGGGCGACGTCACTTCGATCTCGCCGGCATGCAGCACGGCGCGTCGCTCGTTCGCGAGCGACGCCGGCACGTCGACGTTCACGACGACGGCGGCTTTCGAGATCATGATCGGCTTCGGGTTCACAGTCGCTCTTCGCGCGGCGCAGGCGAGGATGATGATCGCCGCTGCGCCGCAAATCGCGAAGAGTGGCCGTGAGGTCATTTGATCGTCGCGGAGATTTGGAACGATCCGGTCACCGAAGGATCCTTCGCCGACGTGAGGTCGATCGTCTCCTGCAGCGTGCCCGCTTTCGCGCGAGCGCCGTCGACGGTCACCGTGATCGTCTCCTTCCCCTTCGGCGCGATCGTGTCCTTGTATTCATAGAAGAGACACTTGCACTGCGAGCGGGCCACTTTGATCTTCATCGGCTCCGCCGAGTTGTTCGCGACTTCGACCTGCCGCGTCGCGCGCGTGCCTTTGCGAATCGTGCCGTAGTCGAGGATCGCGGGCGCGACGCCGAGCGCCCCGGCGGTTGCAACCGGCGCAACGGTGCCGGGCGCGGGAGTCACCGGCTCGATCGTCGATGCCGCCGTCGTGGTCGTGGCCGTCGTTTCCGTGATGACGGGATGCCGCCGATCGCCGCTGGCGCGATAGATCAGATATCCGATGATCGCCAGAACGACGATGCCGGCGACGACGATGAGAAGCAGCCGCGCATTCGATGCGTTCGATGGAGCGGTCACCGGCTCGATCGGCGACGGCGAGTTGATGAGCGGACGGTGCGTCGCCGGTGGCGGAGGAGCAGCGGCAGCCGTCGCCGGCCCAATCCCTTCCATCTCGTCGACCTTCGCCAGCGAGCTGTCGATGTCGCGGATCAATCGCTGATACTCGCCCGCCAGATGCTCCGTCGGCGCTTCGTTCAACAACTTCGCCAGCGTTTCGCGATGGACGCGATAGTGCTGCCGCAAAAGCTCAATCTCACGCGCGCGCTCCCCGCGCCGCACGTTCACCGTGCCGAAGTCATCCGACATCTCAACACCTCGGCGTGCATTCTTGCAAAAAAGGGGCGAGGAAGCCCGCTACATCGGCAACCAGTACGACACTTTCAACAAGAACACGTCCCGCGACGGGGCGTTGCGCAGCGCGGAGAGATCGCGGCCGAAACGGAAGTCGCCGCTGCCGATCGTGTCGGCGCGATTCTCGTTCCAGACGAGAAAGACGGCCGATCCCGGCTTGAACTCCCAGCGCACGACGGCGCTTCCGCGCAGGCTGCGGAAATCGAAGTCGGGATTGCCGCCGTAGGAAGTCGCCGCGTAATTGGTCGTACGCGGCGCCGCCAGCGCGACGAAATCGCGATACGCGCCGGTGGCGATGAAGGGCTGCGTGTAGAGCTGGAACGACAGCCGCGAGCTCGCGGTCCACTCCGCGCGCACGCCGACGTCGAGCGTGTGTTGATCGATCTTCGCGAACACCGCCTGGTCCGTCGTGTCGACGTATTGCGTCGGCGCGTACTGGCGCGAGTACGACGGCGTGAGGCTGAGGCGAATGTTCGTCGATGGGCGGTAATTGAGATTGAGCCAGTAGCCGCGATAGTAGCCGTGATCGCGCACCTTCAGCGAATCGACGTTCGCCTCGAACGAGAATTTCTTGCGCGAGTCGCTGCCGATTCCAAAGCCGATGTCGAAGTCGCCGGGACGCGCCGCGAGCGGCCCGCCGCGCGTCTTGCGGTCGTCGAGCGTCTTCACGTCCCATCCGCCCCACCCGTACGTGTACCAGTAGTTCTTCCACTGCACGTTCCAGTTGCCGTAGCCGCCGTCGGCGAGCTTGTCGCCGCCGTAGTTCCAGTTCTGATACTTGCCGAACCACCATTCGACGTCGCGCGTGTACTTCATCGTGCTGTCGTTGACGTACTGCATCACGGCGTGCGTCACCGTTTCGTCGGTGCGCGGCATGAAGCCGAGATCGTTGATCTCGAATCCGGGCGAGAAGGTTTGCACCTGAAGGTTCGGACGCCAGCGGCCGGTCTGCTTGCCGAGCATGATCCGTCCGCCGAATCCGCTGAGCGACGTGCGCGTCGGATCGTAATGAAGGTACGAGGCGTCGGGACGCTGATAGTTGTGCGCGGACGAAGTCTGCGTGCGCGCGATCGCCTCTTCACTTCCCTGCACGCGCGACGTTCCGGCGAGCCACTCCAGCAGCCAGTCTTTGTTGTGGAACATCTTGTAGCCGTCGACGCCGAGGACGTACGCGCTGCTGCGCAGGTAATCGAGCTCGCTCGGCAGCTTGCGATCGACGGCGGTGAAGAGGAATCCGACGCGCGCGTTGCCTTTGTCGAATTCTTTCGCGCTGCGCGCGACGATGTAGTTCGTCAGCGGCTCGACCTGCTGCCGCGCGAACTGATTGCCGGAGACGAACGTCGCGTTCTCGCGATTCGTGACGGCATCGAGCACGCCGACTGACCAGCCGTTGCCGTACTTGCCGGTCACCTTCGCGGCGCCGAGGATCGTCGTCTGTCCGGGCGCGTCGACGAAGTCGGCGGAGAGATTGCCGGTGCCTTGCGGTGAGCGTCCGATGCGGCGCGAGTAGAACCACGTCGGTCCATAGAAGTTGAAGTTCGCGCGGAAGTGCGCCGGCGCGTTGCCGTACTTGAACATCTGCGTCCCTTCGGTGAAGAAGGGGCGCTTCTCCGGGAAAAACGTTTCGAACTGACTGAGGTTCACGACGGCGGGATCGACTTCGACCTGTCCGAAGTCGGGATTGATCGTGCCGGTGAGCGTGAGGTTCGACGTGATGCCGTACTTCATGTCGACGCCGCCGTCCATCTTGTACGCGGCAGGCCGCGTGAACGGATCGGTTCGATCGACGCGATTGGCGAGATCGCTGCGCGCGACGCCGTACGGCATCACTTCGAACGCGCGCTCCGGCTTGATGCCTTCGATGCCGGTGAGGTCGGCGAAGCGCGAGACGATTCCCGTCTGCGACTTCGGCGTGTTCACGAGACGATCGATCTCGCTGTTCTTCGAGATCTTGCGGAAGATGTTGATGCCCCACGTTTGCGACGCCGCATCGGGGAAGCGCAACTGCGAATACGGAATGCGAACCTCGGCCACCCAGCCGCCCGGAACGATCTTCGCGGAGGAGAGCCAGACGGCGTCCCAACTCCAATCGTCGTAGATGTCGTTGTAGAGAACGCCGTCGATCTGCACGTTCGACGGATTGACCCAGAACTCGGCGCCGGAGAGTCGGTCGTGCTGCGAGTCGATGTAGATGCGCAGCCAGTCGGATTCGAGATTGTTGTCGCGGCGGCCGAGGAGCGTGGTGACCGGATTCGTGTCGTACATCATCGCGCCGACGTAGATCGCATCGTTGTCGTAGACGATTTTCACGACGGTCTTCTGCGTCGCCGGCTTTCCGTCGTCGGGATCGTGCTGCGTGAATCCGGTGATCTCTTCGGCGTTCTTCCAGGCATCGTCGGAGAGATCGCCGTCGATGGCGGGCGCCTTCGTCACGCGCGTCGCATGAAACGTGGGACGAGGGACGTCTCCGATCGCGGGTGGCGCAAATATCGCGAGGAGCGCAGTCGTTGTAATGAATGTGTCGAGCTTCATGACATTCTTTCCCTAGCGCGGCGGCGGAAGTAATGTAGGTTTCACTTTTGTCTCGTTGAGACGCTCGCGCCGCGCGAAGGTTGGCTCGTCGCGGAAAATTCACCATGCGGATTCACATTGGACAAATCAATCCGACCGTCGGCGCGCTGGCGTCGAACGCCGAGCTGATCCGGCGCACGTATGACGACGGCGTTCGCAACGGCGCCGAGATCGTGATGGTGCCGGAGCTCGCGGTGACCGGCTACCCGCCCCTCGATCTCCTCGATCGCGAAGTGTTCGTGAACGCCGCGCTCGAAGCGCGCGACTCACTCGCGGCCATGACCGGCGACGTTCCGCTCGTCTTCGGCTGCATCGCGAAAAGCGAGTCGTGGTGCGGGAAAGCGCTGCACAACGCCGCATACGTCGCACAGAACGGACGGATCGTTCATCAGCAGAACAAGTCGCTCCTTCCCACTTACGACGTCTTCGACGAGCTGCGCTACTTCGAGCCGGCGCGCAGCTCCGCCGCGTTCACGCTGAACGGTCATCGCCTCGGCGTCTCGATCTGCGAAGACTTCTGGTACGACGACGAGATGTTCGGCATCAAGCTCTATTGCCACAATCCGATCGACGAGCTGGCGCGGCAGGGAGCGGAAGTCATCCTCAATATCTCCGCGTCGCCGTTCAACGCCGGCAAGCGCAAGTCGCGCTACGAGCTCTTCTCGCGCATCGCGTCGCGCTACTCGGTGCCGCTCGTCTACGTGAATCAAGTCGGCGGCAACGACGAACTGTTGTTCGACGGATCGTCGATCGTCATCGATGCAAAAGGGCGCACGATCTTCTGCGCGCCTGCATTCGAAGAGCATGCATCGATCGTCGATCTGCACGGCACTCCGTGCGATTCCGTTCTCGCACTCGACAACGCCGAGGAGATCGGCCGCGCGTTGATCCTCGGGCTGCGCGACTACATTCGCAAATGCGGATTCAACGACGTCGTCATCGGACTCTCCGGCGGCATCGACTCCGCCGTCACAGCCGCCATCGCCGTCGAGGCCCTCGGCGCGCAACATGTCACCGGCATCACCATGCCGTCGCAGTTTTCATCGCAGGGATCGATCGACGACGCGCGCGTGCTTGCACAAAATCTGGGCATCGCCTTCCACGTCGCGCCGATCGAAGCGATCTACAAGCCGTATGAGTGCTCGTTCAACAAACTCTTCGAGTCGGAGAAATTTGACACGACGAACGAGAACGTGCAGGCGCGCATCCGCGGCAACATCCTGATGGCGTGGTCGAATCGCACCGGCGCGATGGTCGTGTCGACGGGGAACAAGTCGGAGATGGCCGTCGGCTACTGCACGCTCTACGGCGACATGGCCGGCGGGCTGGCCCTGATCGGCGACGTCTACAAGACGATGGTGTATCGCGTCGCGCATTGGCTGAATCGCAATGGCGAAATGATTCCGCGGTCGTCGATCACGAAAGTGCCGTCGGCCGAGTTGCGACCGAATCAAACGGATCAGGACACGCTGCCGCCGTACGACACGCTCGACGCGATCCTGAAGCTGTACATCG
>Ga0075425_100000600_pt1 | contig 34007 bp, 28 predicted proteins | sample SoiMethybrSBSTD4_FD_75300 | JGI IMG/M metagenome (GOLD analysis project Ga0075425, IMG submission 75300) | Bulk soil microbial communities from a Populus tree surrounding site in Tennessee, USA - Soil MetaG P. TD hybrid SBSTD4 | ecosystem: Environmental > Terrestrial > Soil > Tree plantation... | reverse complement strand
AGATCCTGAAGGCGCGGGCCGAGAAGAGCGGGTTGATCTTCTCCGAAGGCGTGCTCGAAGTGCTGCCCGATGGCTTCGGCTTCCTGCGCGCGCCGGACTACAACTACCTGCCTGGCCCCGACGACATCTACGTGTCGCCGTCGCAGATCCGCAAGTTCGACCTCCACACCGGCGACACGGTGTCCGGTCAGATTCGTCCGCCCAAGGACGGCGAGCGCTACTTCGCGTTGATCAAGGTGGAGGCGGTCAACTTCGAGCCGCCAGAAAAAGCGCGCGAGAAGGTGTTCTTCGAGAACCTCACGCCGCTCTATCCGCAGGCGAAGATCGCGCTCGAGACCGAAGCCGAGAACCTGTCGGCCCGCGTCCTCGACATGATGGTGCCGATCGGCAAGGGCCAGCGCGGCCTGATCGTCGCGCCGCCGCGCACCGGCAAGACGATGCTGCTGCAGAACATCGCCAACAGCATCACCCACAACCACCCCGAGGTGTACCTGATCGTGCTGCTCATCGACGAGCGGCCGGAAGAAGTCACCGACATGCAGCGCTCGGTGCGCGGTGAAGTGATCTCGTCGACCTTCGACGAGCCGGCGCAGCGTCACGTCCAGGTTGCCGAAATGGTGATCGAGAAGGCGAAGCGCCTCGTCGAGCACAAGAAGGATGTCGTCATCCTGCTCGACTCGATCACCCGCCTGGCGCGCGCCTACAACACCATCGTGCCGCCGTCGGGCAAGGTCCTGTCGGGCGGCGTCGACAGCAACGCGCTGCAGCGCCCGAAGCGCTTCTTCGGCGCGGCGCGCAACATCGAGGAAGGCGGCTCGCTGACGATCATCTCGACCGCGCTGGTCGACACCGGCTCGCGCATGGACGAAGTGATCTTCGAAGAGTTCAAGGGCACCGGCAACCTCGAGATCCACCTCGATCGCAAGCTGACCGACCGGCGCGTCTTCCCGTCGATCGACATCCAGAAGAGCGGCACGCGGAAGGAAGAGCTCCTCATCCCGAAAGAGGATCTCAACCGCGTCTGGGTGCTGCGCAAGGTGCTGACGCCGCTGTCGCCGGTGGAAGCGATGGAACTGCTGCTGTCGCGGATGGCGAAGACCAAGACCAACCAGGATTTTCTCGCGTCGATGTCCAACGGCAAGGGCTAGACCCGTTCAGGAGCGCGAAGGCTTCAGGCGAGCGATCGCTCGCCTGAAGGCTTCGCACTCCGTCTACCTGTCCCCGCCGATCAAGTCGCCAATCGCGCCGAGCGCGCCGCCGAGATCGCCGCGCCGGACTTCCTCTTTGCCGCCGTGCTGCGCGCGGAGGACGCGGTCGGCGAGGCGGGAGAACGGCAAGGTCTGGATCCAGATCCGCCCCGGGCCGGTCATCACCGCGAAGAAGAGACCTTCCCCGCCGAAGATCGCGGTCTTGATCCCGCCGACGAACTGGATGTCGTAGTCCACGGTCGGATCGAACGCGACCAGGCAGCCGGTGTCGACCTTCAGCTTCTCGCCGGCCTTCAACTCCAGCGGCACGATCGTCCCGCCGCTGTGGATGAAGACTTCACCGGTTCCCTCGAGCCGCTGCAGGATGAAGCCTTCGCCGCCGAAGAACCCGGCGCCGAGCCGTTTGGTGAATTCGACATTGATGTCGATCTGGCCGGCCGCGCACAGGAACGAGTCGCGTTGACAGAGAATTGCGCTGTTCTGCAGCGGCATCCGGATGATCTTGCCGGGATACGGCCCGCTGAACGCGACCGTCGCCCCGGGCGCCGAGCAGCGGAAGAACGTCAGGAACAGGCTCTCGCCGGCCAGGAACTTGCGCTTCAAGCCGCCAAGCAGGCCGCCCGTCATCCGCGCGTCCATGTCGATGCCCTCGGTCATGTAGGTCATCGCGCCCGCTTCCGCGCGCACCTCGTCGCCGGCGGCCATCGTAATCACCACCGCCTGCATGTCGTCCCCGATGATTTGATGCGTGATCATACGTCGTGAGCCTTTTCTGGAATGGTATTCGATCGACTGGTTACCGCGACGCGCCTCGCCGGGCATCGCGGCGCAGGTAGAGATCGCAGTACGGCTCGACATAGTACGGTCGGACAGGAAACCCGAGCCGCCCGATGTTCGCGCGCACGACCTCGTCGCCGCGCGACGCGCCGCACGCGACGATCGCGCCGATGCGGCCGCCGGCGTCGGCAAGCCGCGCCAGCGCCGGCGCGATGGCGGGATCGTCGATGCTGCGATCCCTGTGGTCCATGATGGCGCGCCGCTCTGCCTCGTAGGGCACCGCCGGCGAGTAATCCAGCCCGTAAATCAGCATCACCTCGTCTGGCGCGGTCAGCGTCCGCGTCAGCATCGACAGCGTAATCGGCGCCAGGCTGCCCGACTCCTGATCGACGTAGTAGCCGGCGAGATAGTTCGACGCCATCGCCGCCAGCATCGCTGCGAAGAGCGCGGCGCCGCCCGCGCGCAGCGGCAGCGAACCTTCGAGCAAGGTGACGATACCGCAGCCGGCGACGACCGCGAGGAACAGGCCGTTCTCGTACGAATAGTAGACGTGCACGTTGAACAGCCGGATGAAGATGGCGATCGGCAGGAAGTACAGCGCCACGCACGCGGCGCAGGCCCCGAACCGGCGCGGCCGCCGCAGCGTGCCGAGCAGCGCCAGCGCAAACAGGGCGCCGCTCGCCACGACAGTGTGCCGCGTGCGGCCGAGCACGACGTTCGCGGGCGCGGCGTACCAGGCACGGGCGGTGAAGCGCTCGGCCAGCGTCCCGAAACGCTGATCGCGCTCTCCGGCCCAGTTCACCTCCGACGCCAGTTCGCTTCCCGCCTTCAGATGATCGGCGAACGCGAGCCACGCGCCGGTCGCAGCGACCGGCACGGCAACCGCGAAGACGAGGGTCGTCACCGCCGTCGGCCGCCGCCACCGCGCGCGGCGGGCGCGGAACACGATCAGCGCCGTCGCAGCGGTGATGAATGCGGCGAACGCGGTCACCTTGACCATCCCCGCCAGCGCGCCAACGCCGGCCGCGGCACCAAGCGGCCAGCGGCGCGCGGCCGCACCGTCGCCGCACGTCGCGCGATCGATCAGCGCCAGGTACGTCACGGCGAGGCACGTCGCCGTCGATTCGATCATGAAGGTGCGCGACCAGAAGATGTAGAGCGGGCTGGACCAGATCAGCACGAGGACGATCGCGCGATGGCGCGGCCGGATGTCGAGCAAGTCGAGCGCGAACCAGCCGGGCACGAATGCGAGCACATAGAACGCGACCGAGATCAGCCGTCCGGCGCGATCGAGATCGACCGGCAGCGTCCGGCTGGCAACTGCTGCCAGCCATTGAAAGAGCGGCAGTTCCAGCGGCCACCGCCAGGGCGGACCGAAAATCGGTGTGCGATAGCTCCAGAACGGGCCGTCGCGGACGGCCATCTCGTAGGCGGAGATCGCCGTGTGCGTCTGCCGCCACGCGTGCACGTCGAGAATGCCGTGGCTCCAGCCGACCTGCAGGCCCCAGGCGCCGAACGCGAACGCCGCCGCGCACAGAACCCACGCGCAGGCGTCCGACGCCGTCACATCGCGCATGCGGGATTGTAGCCGCGCCCTCGACGGCCGCCGTCGTGCGAAGATCAGCGGATGCGCACGCGACGATTCGGCCGCATCGGCTGGCAGGTGTCGGAAATTGGCTACGGGCTCTGGGGCATGGGCGGCTGGACCGGATCAGACGACGGCGAGTCGCTGCGTGCGCTCGATCGCGCGCTTGAACTCGGCTGCAATTTCTTCGACACCGCGTGGGCGTACGGACAGGGCAAGAGCGAGCGGCTGCTCGGCGAAGCGTTACGCGCCCGGGCAGACGTGCCGGCGTATGTCGCGACGAAGATTCCGCCGAAGAACATGCGCTGGCCCGGCAAGGCGGAATACGCCGTTGCCGACACGTTCCCCTACGACCACATTCGCGCCTGCACCGAGAAAAGCCTCGACAACCTCGGCACGCCGACCATCGATCTGCAGCAGCTGCACGTGTGGAGCGATGCGTGGACGGCCGACAAGGGCTGGCAGCGGGCGATTGACGATCTGAAACGCGAGCGGCTGGTCACCGCGTTCGGGATCAGCGTGAATCGATGGGAACCGACGAATGTGATGCAGGCGCTCGAGACCGGTCTCATCGACAGCGTCCAGGTGGTCTACAACGTGTTCGATCAGGCGCCGGAGGACGAGCTGCTCCCGTACTGCGCTGCGCACGACATCGCGGTGATCGCGCGCGTGCCGTTCGACGAAGGCAGCCTCACCGGCACACTCACGCGCGAGTCGCGCTGGCCCGAGGGCGACTGGCGGAACATCTACTTCAACCGCGAGCATCTCGACGCCACGCTCGAGCGCGTCGACCGGCTGCTGCCGCTGGTTCCCGACGGCATGGACCTACCCGAGCTTGCACTGCGCTTCATCCTCGAGCATCCGGCAATCAGCACGACCATACCGGGTATGCGGCGTCCGCGGCACGTCGAGCGCAACCTGGCCGCAAGCGACGGCGTCCCATTACCAGCCCGTTTGGCCGACGCTCTCAAGAGCCATCGCTGGGACCGCGTCCCGAACAGCACGCCGTAGGGGCGTAGGGGCTGGGGGCTCGGGGCTAGCTGTTATAATGGTGGTTTCGCCGACTGCCCAAGGAGAACGCTGTGAAGGAAGGCATCCACCCCAAGTATTTCGAGGTCGAGGCGCGCTGCGCCTGCGGGGCGACCTGGAAGACCCATTCGACCAAGCCCGAGCTGCACCTTGAAATCTGCTCGAGCTGCCACCCGTTCTTCACGGGCAAGCAGAAGCTCCTCGACACCGAAGGCCGGGTCGAACGGTTCACCAAGAAGTACGGCGCGCAGACGGTCGAAAGCCGCAAGACCGCCGCGAAGGCGACCAAGGCCGGGACTAAGAAAGCAACGACCCCGGCTGCCCGTTAAGCTTCAGTTTTCTGTCCAACCGCGCCAGCCGGTGCTGGACCGCTCGGGTCCACGCCGGTTGCGCGTCGACCTCCAGACTCTGTAACGCAAACGCCTTCGCCGCCTCCAAGTCGCGGTCCCTGTGCTCATGATGGACCGCGAGCGCCCCGGTCGCTTCCCGTGCCACCAGGGGCGGACATCCGGGCGTGGCCAGCAGCCGCCGCCAGCACGCCGCAGCGGCCGCGTACTGCCGCGCCCGGCGATGCGTCAGCGCCAGCGCTCGCAGGCTCTCAATCCGTACCGCCTGGCTCACGATGCCGCGTTCGGTCATCTCGACGGCGCGCGCGTACGCATCCGACGCGCGCGAGACGAGGTCCGCGCGCATGTAGACATGCCCGAGCGCGAGGGCTTCGCGCGCGTCGCGGGCCGCGTCAGGGCCGTGTAGCGTGACGTGGAACAACCGCGCCGTCAGCGCCGCGAGCGTCAGCAGATCGAGCCGGTTGTGCTCGAGCACCGCCGCCAGCGGACGCGGATCGCCGCTGCGCACGAATTGAAAGTAGCGGCCCGGGATCTCGAATCCAGGCACGTCGCCGTGCCGCCGCACGCCGAGCAGCTGCTTCTCGAGCGCGATGAGCGAGCAGGTGTCCGCTGCCGCAGCCCTGAAGGGCTGCGCCACCTGTGACGCGCTGTCGTAGTGCAGTCCTTCAGGGCTGCCGACGCGCGCCTTCCAGAATCGCCGCGCCGGATGCAGGACGTCGACATGCGGCAGCTCGCGAAAGCTCGATGACAGGCGGTGAAAGAGGTAGCGCGTCTCGAGCACTGGCGCGTCGAAGGATTTGCCGTTGAAGCTGACGAGCGCGCCAGCGCGCGCGAGCTCGTCGGCGACCGCGTCCAGCATCGGCCGCTCCTCGGCGTAACGCGTCAGCAAAAACTGCCGCGTGACGAACGACGCGTCGGCGTCGAACGATCCGCAGCCGACGAGAAACACCTGCGTTCCGGCGCCGCCGCTCAATCCGGTCGTCTCGAGATCGAAGAAGACGAAGGGCGTGCGCGCCGGCGCCCCTCCGGCGTAGAAAGTCGCCTGGCTCGACGCCGCGTCGAGACATTCGGCGAACGTGCCAATCGCTTCGCGTCCGTGGCGGACCGCCGGAGCGAAGCGCCGCTCGACGACGTAGGTGGTGGCTCGCCACTCGCCGCCGAGCGCGCGCAGACTGTCGTCGTCGCGCGCCGAGGTTGGGGCTGGGGACTGGGGGCTTGCCGGTTGTGGCTCCAGGCTCGCGGCTTGAGGCTTGAGGCTTCCTGGGGTCCCCACGACGGCCCGAATCCGGTCCGCAAGCGAGCTCAAAACGGAACCTCCGCCGCGAGATCGTCCGCAGCCGGCGCCTTGTCGATTCGGCCGGCATCGGCGGCGCCGAGGAGATCGAGAATCCGCAGCGCTGCGGCTTTCGCAAGCGGGCCGGTGTTGCCGATCGGGCCGACGCACCCGGGGCAGCCGCGCTCGCACTGGCACTCGGCGATGAGCTGCCGTGTCTTGGCGACGAGCTCGTCGTGCATCTGAAACAGCGGCGCACTGAAGCCGATCCCGCCGGGATAGTTGTCGTAGACGAAGATCCGCTGCGGGTTTGCCGCTGCGCTCACCAACCCTTCGCCGTCGCCGCTGTCAATCGAGATCGCGACGTCGTGGGCGTCGCACATCAGCATCAGCTGCGCCACCTGCTTCAGCGCGAACGCCAGGCCGACGACGCCGTCGCGGCGGTCGTCGGACGCGTACGGAAGCATACCGATTACGCTGGCAGGTATCGTCAGCCAGTACGACGTCGTATGCATCTGCTGCTCGGGCAGATCCAGCTCGCCCGATCCGACGTTCTCGTTCGTGTAGAACTTGATCTTCTTGAAACCGACGACGCGCGAGACGACGTGGACTTCCCCGTGCGAGCGCTGCGGCTCCCCGGCGAACGTGTCGATCGCCGTCACCTTCGTGTAGGTGATCGCGTCGGTGTAGTAGTCGCAGTCGATCTGGCGGACGTATGCCTTGCGCCCTTCGAAGTCCAGCTTCTCGACCTGGAACAACATCCCTTCGATGATGTAGATCGCTTTCGGGTGGAGCGTCGACGGCCCGCTGGTGAAGTCGGTCTCACCGATGACGCGCGGCTCGCTGGTGGTGTCGACGATCACGAAATTGTCCGACGACACCGAGCGCAGGCTCACCGCGTCGGCCGGATACGATTCGTTGGTCCACGTCCACGGCGCTTCGTCCGACGCCTGGTGCACCAGCCCCTGTTCCGCGAGCACGCGGAGGATTTCCTGCACGTCATGCCTGCCGAACGATTCGATCGCGCTGAACGGCAGCTCGAAGGCGGCGCACTTGATATGGTCGACCAGGATGTGGAGGTTGTCAGGATCGATCAGCGCCCGCTCGGGAGAGGCATCGAAGAAGTACGACGGGTTGCGGACGACGAACTGATCCAGGGGGGCGCTGCTCGCCACCATCACCGCCGCGGAGCGGGCGGTGCGCCGTCCGGCGCGACCGGCGCGCTGCCAGGTCGCGGCGATGGTCCCCGGATAGCCGGCCAGCACCGCAACGTCGAGCGCGCCGATGTCGATCCCCAGTTCCAGCGCGTTGGTCGAGACCACCGCGCGCACGGCGCCGTCGCGCAGCCCCTTCTCGATCTCGCGGCGCCGGTTCGGCAGATACCCGCCGCGGTAGCCGCGAATCCGCTCGGGCGCCCCTGGAATCCCCTCGAAGTCGTCCTTCAAGTAGGTGGTGAGAATCTCGGTCGAGAGGCGGCTCTGCGCGAAGACGATCAGCTGCAGGTTGCGTTTCAGGAACTCGGACGCGATGCGGCGGGTTTCGCTCAGGTATGAGCGGCGGATCCCGAGCTGATGGTTCACGACCGGCGGATTGACGAAGACGAAATACTTCTCGCCGCGCGGCGCGCCGCTCTCGTCGACGAGCTCGAACGGCTGTTCGGTCAACCGTTCGGCGAGCTCGCGCGGGTTCGCAATCGTCGCCGACGAGCAGAGGAACACCGGCTGCGAGCCGTAGTGCGCACAGATCCGGCGCAGACGACGAAGCACGTTGCAGAGATGGCTGCCGAATACGCCGCGGTAGGCGTGCAGCTCGTCGATGACGACGTAGCGCAGGTTTTCGAAGAGCTTCGCCCATCGCGGATGGTGCGGGAGGATGCCCGAATGCACCATGTCCGGGTTGCTGAGCACCAGATTCGCGCGCGAGCGAATGGTCCGGCGCGCGTCCTGCGGTGTATCGCCGTCGTACGTGAAGACGCCGATGTGCTCCCCAGTCTGCCGGTCGATCGTCTCGCACATGGCCTGGAGCTCGGCGAGCTGGTCCTGCGCGAGCGCTTTGGTTGGGAACAAGTACAGCGCGCGGCTCGACCGATCCTGCAGGATTGCGTGCAGCGCCGGCGCGTTGTAGCACAACGTCTTGCCCGACGCGGTCGGCGTGATCACAACTGTGTGTCGTCCGGCGAGCGCGTGGCCGATTGCGTCCGCCTGGTGCGTATAGAGCTGCTCGACGCCGCGCGAGGCGAGTGCCTCGGTCAACCGCCTGTCGAGTGCATCGGGAAACGGGGCAAATTGCGCCGGCACCGCCGGAAGGCGGCGAACGGCGGTGACATGCAGATCCGGCGTGTCCGGCCGATCGACGTCGCGTCCGCCGATCCGCTCGAGCGCCGCGTCGAGCGCCGTGTCGCGTCGAGCTCGCGGGGCCGGCAACATGGCGCAGCATCGTACCAGCGAGGCGAAGGAATGGCAAATGACCGAGGCTAATGAACGGCTTCGGGGTACACGGATTGCTCCCCGTGGGCCCATGAACAAAAAACAGGAAACTGCGATTGCGGCTGGAGCATTGACGATCGGCGCGGTCCTGCTGTCGCGAGGCATGCGGGCCACACGCGCATTCGAGTTCCGCGACAAATCGATCGTGATCACCGGCGCGCGTGGCCTCGCGCTCGAGATGGCGCGGCAGCTTGGCAGCGAAGGGGCGCGCATCACGATCGCCGCCCGCGATGAAGCCGAGCTCGCGCGCGCGCGCCAGGACCTGTCGGATCGCGGCATCGACGTGACCACGGTCGTCTGCGACGTCGGCAACCGCGACGCGGCGCAACAGCTGGTGCGCGAAGTGGTCGCACGCACCGGGCGCATCGACGTGCTGATCAACAACGCCGGTGTGATCCAGGTCGGCCCGCTCGAGCACATGCAGCGCGGAGACTTCGAAGAAGCGATGGCGGTCCACTTCTGGGGTCCGCTTCACACGATGATGGCGGCGATACCCGAGATGAAGCGCCAGGGCGGCGGCCGGATCGTCAACATCTCGTCGATCGGCGGCAAGATTGGCGTCCCGCACCTCACGCCCTACTGCGCAAGCAAGTTCGCGCTCACCGGCCTGTCCGAATCGATACGCGCCGAAGTGGCGAAGGACGACATCTACGTGACGACCGTGTGCCCGGGGATGATGCGCACCGGCTCGCCCTTCAACGCCTGGTTCAAGGGCCGGCACCGCGACGAGTTCGCGTGGTTCGTGATTTCCGATTCGATTCCCGGCATGGCGATTCACGCCTCGCGCGCCGCCGCGCACGTGATCGACGCATGCCGTCACGGCGACGCGGAGCTGGTCATCACGCTGCCGGCGAAGCTGGCGGTGATGATCAATGGCGTGATGCCGGAAGCGGTGGCGACGATGATGGCGCTCGCCAACCGCGTCGTGCTGCCGCAGGCGACCGGCGACTCCTCAGGCGATCAGCGTCACAGCGGCTGGCAGAGTATGTCGGACGCCACACCCTCTAGACTGACGGCGCTGACAGAGCGTGCGGCAGCGGAGAACAATCAGCTGCCGCACTGACGGCTGGCGCCGCCGCGATTGCTGATTGCTGAAGGCTGAATTGCAATTGTCAATAAATCAGCAATCAGCAATCAGCCCTCAGCAATTCTCTAGTGCACTACCTCTGCGTGAGGCTTCAGCACGACCTTGATGCAGCGATCCTTGTGGTCCCTGAACATCTTGTAGGCGTCTGGCGCTGAATCGAGCGGCAGGCGATGCGTGATCACGAACGACGGATCGATCTCGCCGCGTTCGATGCGGTCGAGGAGCGGACGCATGTATTTCATCATGTGCGTCTGCCCCATCTTGAACGTCAGCCCCTTCTGGAACGCCGCGCCGAACGGGACTTTGTCGAGGAACCCGCCGTACACGCCGGGGATCGAGACGATGCCGCCCTTGCGGCAGGCGTGAATCGCCTGGCGGAGCGCGTTCGGCCGATCCGTGGCGAGGAACGCGGCGGTCTTCGCGCGATCGACGTAAGCGTCGAGCGAGGCGCCGTGCGCCTCCAGGCCGACGGCGTCGATGCACGAGTCAGGTCCGCGGCCGCCGGTCATCGCACGCAGCCGTTCGAAGATCTGGCCGTCGTCGAAATTCAGCGTCTCGGCGCCGCCCGCTTCGGCCAACCGCAGTCGTTCGGGAACATCGTCGATCGCGATCACGCGCTCGGCGCCAATGAGATAGGCGCTCCGGATCGCCATCTGGCCCACGGGACCGCAGCCCCAGATCGCGACGGTGTCGCCGCGCTGGATTTCGCAATTCTCGGCCGCCATGTATCCCGTCGGGAAGATATCCGAGAGGAAGAGCACTTGCTCATCCGACAGGCTGTCGGGCACCTTCAGCGGCCCGACGTCGGCAAACGGCACGCGCGCGTACTGCGCCTGTCCGCCGGCGTAGCCGCCGGTCATGTGTGAATAGCCGAAGAGCCCCGAGGTCGTGAAGCCGTAGACCTTCTCGGCCATCCATGCGTTCGGGTTCGAGTTGTCGCAGAGCGACCACAGTTGCTTTTCGCAGAAGAAGCAGCGGCCGCACGCGATCGTGAACGGGACGACCACACGATCGCCGGCCTTCAGCTTCGTGTTCTCTTTGCCGACCTCGACGACCTCGCCCATGAACTCGTGGCCGAGGATGTCGCCCGCCTGCATCGTCGGGATATAGCCGTCGAGCAGGTGCAGATCGGATCCGCAGATTGCCGTCGACGTGATTTTGACAATGGCGTCGCGCGGGTTCAGGATCTTCGGATCCGGGACGCGCTCCACGCGAACGTCATTCGTGGCATGCCAGACCAACGCTTTCATCAAGTCTCCTTTGCCAAGTGTGTGGTACCGAACGCGAGGGCCCTCAGTCGTAGTTGAGCATCGACTGTCTGCCGCGCGGCTGTCCCTGCGTGGTCGGCACTTCGCCGGTCTCCATCAGTTGTTTGAAGCGGCGCAAGTCTTCACGAACCGTCGATGCCGGGTCGTGGCCGAGCATCCACGCCACAGCCGCGCCGATCTTGCCGGCCGGTGGGTCGTACTGCATCCGCACGCGGACCTCGGTCCCGCGTCCAGAGGCGAGCGGCGCGAAGCGAACCGACCCAGCGCTGACGACGTCGGCGCCGGCGAGGGTGCGCCAGCCAATCACTTCACCCGGAATCTCATTGATGATTTCGGCGTCCCACTGAACCGTCCGGCCGGGGGGCGCCTTCACGATCCAGCGCGAGCGGCGGTCGTCGATCTCGGTGACCGACACGAGGTTCGCCATAAACCTCGGCAGCAGCGAGAATTTTCGCCAGAAGGCGAACAGCGCGTCGGCGTTAGCGTTGATCGTGACCGCCTCTTCGACGTTGACGCCTCGAGCGCCGCCGAGCGCCGCGCGCGTATCGCCTTCGTCGCGCGCTGTATTGATCCCGGCCGCAGCATAGACGTGGCAGTGCCCGGTCGCGCCGCGCAGGATGAGCATGCTGCCGGCCGCCGCCAGCGCCGCCCCGGCGGGCGAACGATCTTTCAGTTGTTTTGCGCCGAATGCGGCCAGCGCCGCGCCGCCAATCGCCGACGCCCAGCGTTCGGCTCCAGCTATGTTCACAGTCGAGTTCATAGGTGTGTACTCCGTTCGCGTGAGCACGTTCATCAAGCGTGCCCACAGGGGCGGCCATCAGCGATGCAGCGATTGGCACTCAGCCATGACGTGATATAAGCGGCGCATGCTCGACACTTCCAGCGATACCGGCAGGCTTCCGCGGACGCTCGGGCTGTGGAGCTCGGTGGCGCTCGTCGTCGGGATCACCATCGGCTCCGGGATTTTCCGGTCGCCGGCCGGCATCGCGCAGAAGGTGCCGCACCCGACCGTCATGCTGCTGCTCTGGGTCGTGGGCGGCGCGGTGACGCTCTGCGGCGCCCTGTCGCTCGGCGAGCTGGCGGCGGCACTGCCTGAGACCGGTGGCCTGTACGCCTATCTTCGCGAAGGATGGGGACGGCTGCCGGCGTTCCTGTTTGGATGGTCGGAGCTGGTGCTGATCCGCGCCAACGCCCTCGGCGGCATCGCCGTGGTCTTCGGCGAGTACCTGCTGCGCAGCATCGGGGTCGATCCGGTCGAGCACTGGATCGGCGCGCGGTGCCTGTCGGCGGGCGCGATCGCCTTCGCCGCCGCCGCCAACATCCGCGGCGCCAACATCGGCGCGTTCATCGTCGGGATCGCGACCTGGGCGAAATTTGCCGCGCTCGTCGTCCTCGCGTTCTCGGCTTTTCTGCTCGGCGGTAGCCACGGCGCGACCGCATCGAACCTGACGACCGGCAGCGGCGGGCCGCTGCTGATTGGCAACATGGGGCTGGCGCTCGTCAGCATCCTGTGGGCCTATGACGGGTGGGCCGATCTGTCGTTTGCCTCGGGCGAGGTCAAGGAGCCGCAGCGCAACCTGCCGCGGGCGATCATCCTCGGCACGCTGGCGATCATCGTCATTTACCTGCTGACCAACGTCGCGTATCTCTACGTCAACCCGATCGCGACCGTCGCCCAGTCGCGGCTGGTCGCTGCCGACACGATGCTGGCGATCTTCGGCCGCGCCGGCGTCGTGCTGGTGTCTCTGTTCGTCATGATCTCGTCGTTCAGCTCGCTGAACGGCAGCATGCTGGCGTCGCCGCGGATCTTCTTCGCGATGGCCGACGACCGGCTGTTCTTCAAGTCGATCGCCAGCGTGCACCCGCGCTACAAGACGCCGCACGTGGCGATCCTGCTCGCCGGCTTGCTCGGAATGGCACTCGTGCTGAGCCGCAGCTTCGAAGCGCTCACCGACACGTTCGTCCTGGCGATCTGGCCGTTCTATGCGGTCGGAGTGGCCGCGATCTACCCGCTGCGGGCGCGGCGGCCCGATCTCGCCCGACCGTATCGCGCGATTGGGTATCCGGTCGTCCCGGCAATTTTCGTGATCGCGGTTGCAGCGTTCGTCGTCAACGCGTTCGTGCAGGATCCCTTGTCGACCGGGATCACGTTTGCGTTGATCGCCGTCGGCATTCCCGTCTACGCCGTCGCATTCGCGCGGCGATGAGCGACGTTTTTTCGCTTTTTTGTGTTGAACGTCCGCGCGGTACTGTTACTCTGTTTTTCGGCGCCGATATTTTGTGGTGAGGAGGTACTTGAAGATGGATGCACACGAGCCGCGCGTGCGGCGCAGAGGGTTCTTCCTGCACTCGGCAGACGGCGGCGAGCCGGAGACCGGGGATTATGAGAATCCAGAAGGCTTTGGCGTTCGCGTCCGCGTCGACACCCGGACATCCCGCCGGCAGATTGCGAGCAGCGGCCGATCGCGCTCCGAGGCGCGCATCGAAACCACCGACCCGCAGATCAGATCAGGGAGCGTGACTGGCAGCCGTCAACGGGCACACTTGCCCCGCTGATCCAGCTCGCACGGGCCGACACGAGAAACGCAACGACCGCCCCGACCTCTTCGGGGCGGCCGAACCGCCCAAACGGCAGCTCCCGCCGGACGAACTCCGCCATACCGTCCGGATCCTCCTGAACCCGCCGATCCCACGATCCCCCAGGAAAGCGAATCGACCCCGGCGCCACGCTGTTGACGCGGATGTTGTCGCCGGCGAGCTGCTGCGCCATCGCCTTGGCGAGGCTGATTTCCGCGGCTTTCACCGCGTTATACGTCATCCGGCCGCCTGATTCCCGTCCCCAGATCGACGCGATCATCACGATCGCGCCGCCGCCTCGCCGCCGCATGATCGGCACTGCCAGGCGCGAGGCGCGCACGGCCGGGAACAACGTCTGGTCGAACGCCTCCTGCCATTGAGCGTCGCTCGTGTCGGCGATGCCAGCGCCCCTGGCGACGCCGACGTTATTGACCAGGATGTCGAGGCCACCGAACGCGTCAGCCGTGCGCTGAAAGACGATCTCGACACCCTCCGCGGTGGACAGATCGCCGGTTACGGCGATCACACGGTCGGAGGTGCCCGCCAGCCGGCGCAGCTCGTCGGCCGATTCGTGCAGTTTCGTTTCACCGCGGGCGCAGATCGTCAGGCGGCACCCCTCGGCGACGAGCGCCCGCGCGCACGCGAGCCCGAGGCCCTTGCTCGACCCGGTCACGATCGCAATTTTGTCAGTGAGTTCCAGATCCACAGCGCGGCGCCAGCTTCCGACTTGGCCGACCTGCCCGACCCACCTGACCTATCGGCCGCCGCGGCCAGTCAGGTCGTTCAGCGTCCAGTCGAACGGCGTGTAGGTTACCTGGAACGCGTTTTTCTCGATCATGTCCCGCTCGGCGGACAGGAGCTTGGGGAAGACAAATGCCACCGCAGCGCGCTCGATCGGGCTGCGGTTTGCGACCGCGGCTGGCGCCTTGTCGGCGTAGGCATCGGCGAACTCCTTCTCGTGCCACGAGAAGATCGAGCTGACCGCCATCTTGCCAGCCTCGTGGTCGAGTTGCGCGCACTGGTTTCGGGTGACGCACTCGGCCGCCACTTCGGTGAGCTGCTCGTCCAGCCGCGCCGGGACGAACGCCTCGCTTCGCAGCCGGCCGCCGCCGACAGCGCCGCGTCCGAGGGCGAAGTAGACGCGTGGATCGTGGAATTCCGGCAGCACTTCCTTTTCGATCTGGTCGAGCGTCAGCGATCGGCCCGCGACGCGGTGCGGCGTGCGTTCGAAAGCGCCGGGAATCTGGCGGATGCTCTTGGCTGGGTAGTCGGCAGATCGGCCGGCGATCGGGTAGTGGTCGATGACCGTGCGCAGCACGAGCGCGTCGTAGGCGTTCAGCCAGAAGGCGATCTGCTCCTCGCGCGGCCGCTTGTCGACGGTCATCGTGGCGAGCTGGTTGACATAGCCGTCGAGCTTGCCGCGATCGCTCTTGAGCGCGCGGTAATAGACGTCACCGCCGCGCACGTAGAGGTCGAGGACCTGGTCGAACGATTTTCGCCGCGCCGCATCGGCGAGTGACTCCTGGGCGTGCGGTGCCGCGACCAGCATCGACGCGGCGACCACGACAGAAAATTGCAAAGGCCGCATACGGCCGACTATACCCGATGGGAGAGAAACCGCGCGAGCGCGGCGTCGAACGCCTCGGGCTGTTCGAGGTTGGCGAGGTGCCCGGCGCCCGGAATCTGGACGAGCTCGGCGCCCCCGATCCCGCGCTGCATTTCCAGAGCGTTGGCAACAGGTGTCACCGTGTCCTCGACTCCGACCAGGATCAATGTCGGCACGTGGATCGTCGGCAGCAGCCCGGTGGAATCGGGCCGCGACATCAACGCCCGGATCGCGCCGGCGATCGCGGCGGACGAACTCGCGAGGACCAGCTCGCGCACCCGCCCGACGACGTCCGGCCGCTCGCGCCGCGTGGTCTCGCCGAGCAGCTTCGGAATCATCTCGTCAGCCACACCGGCCGGCCCCTTCGCCTCGAGCGTCTGCAGCAGCCGCTTCCGCCCCTCGAGCGCTTCCGGCGAGTCGGCCTGCGGCTTGGTGTCGGCAAGGATGAGCGCGTGGACGTAGCGGGCGGCGTGTCGAAGCACGGCGAACGCAATGTAGCCGCCCATCGAGAGGCCGCCGATCACGGCCTCGTCGATGTGCAGCGAGTCGAGCAGATCGATGACGTCGCCGGCGTAGTCGTCGACCGACGCGGCCGATGGTTCGCCGGTGCCGCCATCGAACCCGCGCAGCTGCGGGACGATCACGTGCCAGCCGGCCTCGGCCAGCGCGAGCTGGCGCTCCCACATCCGGGCATTGAGCGGAAAGGCGTGAACGAGAACGAGCGCGCCGCGGGGACGGGCGTCGCGCGAGGGCTGCGCTTCGAGAAATCGCGGAATCACATAGGGAGTATAGGAGATCGATACTACCGGGCGGCCGCCCGCCTAGCGGCGTTCAGCGCGCGTGACGGCGGCCAGCACGCGGTTCTGGTCGTAGGTGGACTTCAGCCGCTCTGCCGACGACACATACGCGGCACGCATCGCCGTGTCGATCGGCTGGCCCTTGAGCGCGGCGATCAGGGTTTCGGCGCGATCGTAATCGGACCGCATGGCGCCGACCGCGGCGAAGAATGGATCGCGCACCGTGCTCTCGACGCCGAACTTCGCGACGTAGGCCGTCAGAATTTGACGCCGATCGTAATCCGAGTCGATGTCGGCAGCGGCGGCGAGCACGCCTCGCTTCGTGTCCGCGCTCATCGGGCCACGAGCGATGATCTCGGTCAGCACCATCCGCTTGTCGTAGCTTGATTTCATGTGCGAGACCGCCTGGAACGCGGCGTCGCCGTCGAGGCCGGCGCCGCTTCGCGTCAGCGCGTTCAACGCTTCGCGCTGGTCGTAATCGGATTTCATCACCGCCATCGCCTTCACGTAGGCGAGCGAGCCGCGCCGGTCGAGCGACACGTTCGACGCGACGTGCGCGAGGACGTTGCGGCGGTCGTAGTCGGACATCATGCGCGACGCGGTGCGCTCGATGATCGGCACTGCCCGTCCCGAGTCGGGATGCGCGACGTCAACCAGGGTGACGAGATACAGGCGCCGCGCGTAGTCGCTCAGCAGGCGGTCGATCTCGTCCAGCACAGCGTCGAAGCCCTTTGCGCCGTAGATCGATTTCACCCGGGACTCAGCGCCCATCCCGGAGCGGCGCACCAGCTGCGGCAGCTCGGTGCTGAGAAACCGGCGGCCTTCATCGTTCCAGCCCTGGCTGCGGCTGCCGATGAAATATTCACGCGTCAGCGTGCCACCGGCAGCGGTGATCTCTACGGTGTGCGGCACGCCGCTGACCCAGTGGCGCAGCGTGAACGAGCCGCCGTCGGAAAGCGACTGGACGTCGGTGAGATCTTCGACGAACGTGATCGTGCCGTGGAGCGTGACGTCGTAGCGCGAGCCGTTGTCGTCCCACCGCATCTGCCACTGCCCTGACCCCGACATCGACAGTCCCGGCACCGGTGGCGCCGGAGGCGCCGGTTGCGCTGGCGGTGCCGGAGGGGGCGGACCGGCTGGAAGCGTCGGCGGTACTGGCGGCACCGGCGGCGTCGGCAGGGCAGACAGGGCGCGAAGCGCCTCGTGCACTGCCGCCACGGGCGGCAGCGGTACATGCGGCGGCTCCGGAACATCCGGCGGTTCCGGTGGTGCAGGCGGTTCGGGAGCAGCGGGCGGTTCGGGCGGCTCGGGCGGTTGCGGAACCGGTGGTTGATCCGATTCCACCACGCCGCTTGAGGCTTCAGGCTCGAGGCTCAATTGGTCCGGCGCGGTCACACCGCCGCTGACGCCGCCAGCAATACCGCCGCGTACGCCGCCGGTGACTCCGACAATCGGCGTTGTCGCCGTCGAGGTCGGCACACCCGATCGAACTGATACAGCATCGCTCGCCGGCTCGGCGAGGAGCCGCGGCAGGTGCTGCACGCCGCCGGCGCCGGCAGCGAAGATGACGGTGAGTGCCAGCGTCGCCGGCCAGCTCGACGATCTCGGTTCGTCGGTAAGCGGCATACGCAGGATGCGGCGCACGCGGTTGAGGAGCGAGCCGCCAGTCGCCGCCATGGCCATCGCTGCGAAGGTCACGCGGACGGTTTCCAGCTCCGCCAGCGCCTGCGCGTAGCCCACCGGATCCCCGCACACCGCGATCGCCACATCGTCGCAGCAATGCTCGCGCTCGATGCGAATGCGGTTCGAGAGCCACCAGACAGCCGGGTGGTAGAAGAGCAGCGTCTCGACGAGCGTCTGCAGCACGTTGACGGCGTAGTCGTGGCGGCGGATGTGCGCGAGCTCGTGTGCGAGGATCGCCTCAACCTGCGACGGCGACAACGACGCCATTGCAGCGACCGGCAAGAGAATCGCCGGGCGCAGCCAGCCAACGACGGTCGGCACGTCGACGAGCGCCGATTCCACGACGTGCGCGGCGGCCGGTAGTCGGAGCCGATAGGCCAGGCGCCGGCAGGTCCCCTGCCAGCGCGACGAGGAGGTCGCAAGCGCCGACTGGTGGAGGCGGCGCACCTGCCACCAACCGCCGGCCATCCGCGCGAGCAGCGCGGCAACGCCGATCAGCCACGCAAAAGTGATCATTGGCAGGAACCGCTCGAAGGCGATTCGGCCATCGGCCGTTGTGACAGCGCGGCCGGCGCCGTCGGTGACGTCCGGCGTCAGGGTGATCGGCCGCGGGCTCGTGATCGCCGAGTCGTCCGTCAGAGCGGCATCAGACAACGCGGCTCCCGCCGCGTCTGACGCCGGCGTCACGTTCCACATCAATCGCGCCGTGGCCGCCGGAGCCGCGAGCATCAGCGTCAGCCCGGCGCACGCGACGAGGTAGCGCGCGTCGGCCGAACGATCGTGCAGCAGGCGCAGCGCTGTGGCTGTCGCGGCGGCGATGGCCGCGCCCTGCCACACGAAATGAATCAGTGTCCAGCCGGCGATCTGCAGCAGCGGCGTCATCGGGGTCCTCCCGTTTTCGCGGCGATCAGCTTCTTGATCTCGTCGAGCTCCTCGGGGCCGGCTTTGGTCGCCGCCAGCGCCTGGAGCACCAGCTTCGCCGCCGACCCGTCGAACACCCGATCGAGAAGGTCGGTGACGAGCTGCCGCTCGGTCTGATCCTGCGAGGACGCCGCCTCGTAGACGTGCGTGCGCGACGACTCGTCGCGGCGCACCAGCCGCTTCTCGGTCATGATCTGCAGCAGTTTCAGGACCGTGGTGTAGCCGCCTTCGCGGCCCATGTCCTCGGCCACCTGCCGCACCGTGCTCGGCCCGCGCGCCCACAACACGCGAAGGATCGCGAGCTCGGCGTCGGTCGGCTTGCGGCGCAGTGACTTCATGGCCGTCGATTATCTACGACGTGTTTCGTAGATGTCAATACGAATGTGTTCGTAGACAAGGGCGCGGAGGGGAACAGAGTAAAAAGAGGGCGTAATCGCTAGGTCTCGGCTACATATGCGGCAACGTCTCGGCCGCGAGCGATTACGGCGGCGAGCGTCAGGCTGCCGGTGACGTTTTCGGTCGTGCGGAACATGTCGGGGATCGCATCGACCGCGAGCAGGATGCCGATGCCGTCCAGCGGCAGATTCGCCGCCGCGAGGACCGGCACCATCGCGACCACGCTGCCACCGGGAATACCGGGCACGGCGAAGGAGGCGAGGACCGTCGTGAAGGCGATCGACGCCAGTTGCGGCGCCGCGACGGCAACGCCGTACAGACGCGCGAGAAACAACGCACCAACGGGCATCGCGACCGCAGCGCCGACGCGGAAGACCGAGGCCGCGAGCGGCAGGATGAAGCCCGAGACGACCGGCGGCAGCGCGGCACGCTCTGCGCTTTCGACCATCGCCGGCAGCGCCGCCAGCGACGAGCGTGACGCGAAGGCCACGGCTTGCGCCGGCGCGCAATAGGCGATGAACCGCCGCAGCGGCATGCCGCCGGCGACGACGCCAAGCGGATACAGCAGCGCGACGCCGGCCGCAACGGTAAGCGCAACGACGAGGACGATGTAGGCGACGACGGCGCCTGCGGCGGCGAGGCCGAGGCGCGACGCCAGCGGCACCGCCAGCGCGAAGACGCCAACTGGCGCGAGTTCGAGAATCCAGGCGACCAGCCGCTGCATCGCGTCGGCAACCGCCTGCACGCCGCGCAGTAGCGCGTCGCGCCGGTCCTCGGCGACGCGCGCCAGCGCAAACGCAAACAGGATCGAGAAGACGATCACCGGCAGCATCGCGCCGTCGTCTGCGGCCTTCGCGACGTTCTGCGGAACGAGATCGACGAACCACTGCGCGATCGATGGCGCGCCGGCCGAAGCGGGCGGCGCGGCGCTCGAGGCGGCCGGCGGCCGCAGCGCCATCGCCGCCGATTGATCGATCTGGATCGTGAGGAGAACCGGCGCGGCGATCAGGACGGTCGCCGCGGCGACCACGGCCAGCATCGCGACCGCGACGACCGCGGCGCGCCCCCCCGCGCGCGCGATCGCCCCCGACGAGGCGAGCGACCCGACGCTCGCGACGAGCATCGAGGCGACCAGCGGCAGCACCGTCATGCGAATCAGATTGACGAAGATCGTACCGATCGGCGCCGCGATGGCGACGATCGTCGAAGCGATCGGCGAAGCGTTTCCGGAGAGGGCGAAGCCGACGAGGAACCCGGCGACGAGGCCAATGAGCACCCGCGTGGTCAGCGACACGCCGCGAATCGTAGCAGTACGCTCGGCTAAAGCCTTCGCGCTCCGTTGCGTGGGAGCGCGAAGGCTTTAGCCGAGCGTTCAGTCCTGCCGCAGCGCCACCAGCGGATCGACCCGTGTCGCGCGAGACGAAGGGACGACGACAGCGGCGAACGCGACGAAACCGAGCAGTAGCGCGACGACGGTGTAGACCATCGGGTCGGTGGCGCTGACGCCGAACAGCAGCGTTGCCAGGAAGCGCGACAGCGCGGCAGCACCGGCGAGTCCAAGCGCGATGCCGGCGGCCGTCATCGTGCCCGCTTCGCGCAGCAGCATCACCAGGACGGCACGCCGCGACGCTCCCAGGGCCATGCGGATGCCGATCTCGTGCGAGCGCTGGGTGACGAGATACGCCATCACGCCGTACAGGCCTTCCGCGGTGAGCACGACCGCAACCACGGCAAACGCGGCGAGCAGCCACAAGTTGAGGCGCGCCGGCGCGATCGACTCGGCGACGAGATCGTCCATTGGCCGGATCGCGCCAACCGGAAGATTGCGATCGCGTTCCGCGACCGCCGTCCTGAGGAGCTGCGCCGACGCGGCGAGCGGCAGCGTCGAGCGGACCACCACGCTCATCGCCCGCGTCGGTCCGGCAATCGCCTGTTGCAGATACGACAGGTAGGCTTCCGGCTCGGGCTCGCGGTCGAGGCTGCGCCATTTCACGTCGCCAACGATGCCGACAATTTCGATCCAGCGCGGGGGTTCGAACGACAACGAGATCCGCTGGCCGACCGGATTCGAATCGGGCCAATAGCGCCGAGCCGCCGACTCGTTGATCACGACCACCTCTGGTGCGTCCTCGCCGTCGCGATCGGTGAGGTAGCGGCCGCGGAGCAGCGGGATGCGCAGCGTCTCGAAATACGACCCGCTCACCGACAACGGCCGGACGCGCACCGGAAACGGGAACTCCGTCGTTCGGCGGTCGATCAGGAACCCGGTGTGCCCGTCCAGGCCGCCGAACGGCATCATCGTGATCACGCCGGTCGACTCGACGCCGGGCGCCGAGCCAATCCGCGCCAGCAGTGCGTCGTAGAAGCGCACGGCGCGCGCGGGCTCGCCGTAAGCGGCTTGCGGCAGCGTCACTCGCATCGTGACGAGGTGCTGCGACTGGAAGCCGGTTGGCACGTCGACCAGCTTTCGGAAACTGACGATCAGCAGCGCCGCGCCGACCAGCAGCATCAGCGACAACGCCAGTTCACCGACGACCAGCGCGGCTCGCAGGCGCCGTGTCGTCGTCCCGGCGGTCGTCGAACGGCCCGCCTCGGCGAGCGCAACCGCGGTCCGGTCGCTCGACGCCGCAGACGCGGGCACGATGCCAACGAGCAGGCTTGCGCCGACGGTTCCGGCGACGGCGGCAACCAGCACGCGAAGATCGATCCCGATCCGGTCGAGACCAGGCAGCCCGAGAAACTGCGCCGGGATCAGCTGGGCGGCCGCCGACACGATCCACGAGGCGATGACAATGCCCATCGCTCCGCCGATTGCGCCGAGCACCACGCTTTCGGTCAGCCACTGCGCGACGAGGCGCCGTCGCGCCGCACCGAGCGTCAGCCGGATCGCGATTTCCTTGCGGCGCGCGGTCGCGCGTGCGAGCAGCAGCGTCGACACGTTTGCGGCGGCAATCAGCAGGACCAGGACCACGGCGCCGAGCAGGACGAGCAACGGCTGCCGCGTGTCGCCGACGACCACCTCGCGGATCGGCACGACACGCGGAAAATGGTTGGCGTTCTCTTTCGGATACTTCGCTGCGAGCTGCCGGCCGATCTCGTCCATGTCGCCGCGCGCCTGCGCGAGTGAAACGCCCGGCCGCAGCCGGGCGACCACCGGGAACATGTGCACCGCACGCTGCGTCCGCTCGGCCGGCTCGAACGCGCGCGGCACGATGACGTCCGGCAGCGTCGTCCACCAGAAGCCGCGCGGCAGCACGCCGACGACCGTGTAGGGCTCGGCATTCAGCTGGACCGTCGTGCCGACGACGTTGCTGCGCGCGCCGAATGCGGCGCGCCAGAGCCCGTCGCTGAGGATCGCCACGCGATGGCGACCGGTCTGTTCCTCCTCGGGCGCGAACGCGCGTCCCTGCGCCGGCTCCACGCCGAGCGCGTCGAAGAAGCCGGTGGTGACCGCGAGCGCGCGCAGCCGCTGCGGCTCGACGTCGCCAGTGAGGTTGAGTGAGAAATCGGTGGCCGCCGCCATTGCGCTGAAGCTGCGGTTCATCGCGCGCCAGTCGAGGAAATCGGCCGGGGACACCGGTCCGTTCAAGCGCCCTTCGCGCGGCCGCTGTTCGGCGACGAGCACGACACGCGACGGCTGCGCATAGGGCAGCGGCCGCCACAGCACCGCGTCGACGATGCTGAAGATCGCCGTCGTGGCGCCGATGCCGAGCGCGAGCGCGATCAGCGCGACGGCGGTGAAGCCCGGCTGCCGGCGCAACATGCGCAGCGCAAAGACGATGTCGTGTCCGATCGAATCCCACATGTGACTGAAGCTCCGCAACTCGTCGCCGACCGGCGGCAGCGGCCGTCCGTGCGTCTGCCGCTCGACGCGAAACGTCGCGGCGACGCGGATCGCCTGCCACCACACCCAGGCAACGGCGCGCGTTGATCCGCGCCGCCGGCGCTGATCGAGGAATTCTTCGAGCAGATCGCCGCTAATCGGATCGGCGAGATCGCCAGGCAGCAGCCACCGCAGCATCGTGTCGACGCCGCGCGGCAGCCGATCGTTCACGCCAGCGCGCTCTCGAGCCCGCGCCACAGGGCGACCAGCGCTCGGCGGTTTTCCTTGAGCGCCTCGACCGCTTTCGGCCGCAGCGCGTAATAGCGCTTGGCGCGGCCGCCGCGCTCCGCTGTGGGGTCGGCCAGGCGCGATCGGAGGTACCCTTTCGTCTCGAGACGATCGAGCGTGATGTAAATCGATCCGCGTGCGACGTCGCGGCCCGTGCACTCGAGGATCTCGTCGCGAATCGACACTGCGTATGCATCGTCGCCGAGCCGGAGAATGGCGAGCAGGACCACCTGCTCGAACTCGCCGAGGATTGAGACGTCAGCCGGCGCCATGAAGTTCAAATGCTGACATAGTAAGCAAAACAGATCAAGCACACCCGGTTTCACCAGCGAGCCAGCGATGACGACTTCCGCGCCTCCGCCACTCCGTCCCGCCGCGCGCGTGCCGCCGGAGCGGTTTCAACTGCCGGTCGATCGGCTACGTCAGGGGTACTATTCCGACAAATACTTCGTACGGGCTCGCCAGGTGCTCCTGCGCAGCGGCCGCAACCCTCGGGTCACGATGCAGGTGTTCCAGAAGCAGCGCGCCTGGCTTGGCGGCGTCGACGAAGCGATCGCGATGCTGAAGCTGTGCCTCACCGACGGCTATGCCTGGCGCGATCTCGAGGTCCTCGCGCTCCGCGACGGCGACATCGTCGAGCCGCGCGAGACCGCGATGTTCATCACCGGTCCGTTCGTCGCCTTCGCGCACCTCGAGACCGTGTACCTTGGCGTGCTCGCGCGCCGCACGCGGGTGGCCACCAACACGCGGCGCGTCGTGGAGGCGGCCTGGCCAAAACCGGTGATGTTCTTTCCCGCCCGCTTCGATCACTGGCTCGTGCAGACCGGCGACGGCTATGCCGCGCACGTCGCCGGCGCCATTGGCGTTTCGACCGATGCGCAGGCGTCGTGGTGGGGTGCGGAAGGGCTCGGTACCGTGCCGCACGCGCTGATCGCGGCCTTCGGCGGCGACACGGTCGCCGCGACACGCGCGTTCGCCGAGACGATGCCCGCCGACATGAGAGTGATCGCGCTCGTCGATTTCGACAACGACTGCGTCGGGACCTCGCTCGCCGTGGCGCGCGCGCTCGGGCCGCGGCTCCATGGCGTCCGCCTGGACACATCGGAGTCGATGGTCGATCGCTCGCTGGTCCCGCACATGGGCGACTTCGACCCGCGCGGCGTCAACCCGCAGCTCGTCCGCATGGTCCGCGCCGCGCTCGACGCGGAGCAGTATCAGCACGTGCAGATCACGGTGTCGGGCGGGTTCGACGCGGAGAAGATTGAGCGCTTCGAACGCGAGCAGGTGCCGGTCGATGCCTACGGCGTTGGATCGTCGCTGTTTGGCGGCCGCTTCGATTTCACTGCGGACATCGTGATGGTAGATGGCAAGAAGGTCGCGAAGCAGGGCCGCGAGTATCGTGAAAATCCGAGACTGGAGCGGGTGGAGTGATGCATTAAGAATTGACAGAATTAAGAATTAAGAATTCGTACTCGGGGAAGCTCGATCCAAGTTCCGCGAACCTCGGTACGAATTCTTAATCCAAATTCCTAATTCTTAATTAATTCCCGCGCCCTCGCATGCCCTGGGCTTCCGTCGACGGCGGAACGATGTTCTTTGACCGCAGATAGACGGCGGCGGTGCCGTACATTTCGTTGCCGTGGACGAGCACGCCGAAGAGCGCCGCGGCGCGCGTCAGTTCGTTCTGGCCCGCCTTGATCATCTCAGTGGCATTCGCATCAGTAACCTGCGCGAACAGGTCGTCGCAGAGCGCGAATGAATCGGCGAGCGCCTTGGTGACTTCGGCTTTCGTCTTCAGCTCCTGCTCGAGGTTCTTTCCCTGCATCGGATTCGCCGCGCCTTTGAGACCCGAGCACTGGCCGAACTGCGCCTGTGCGATGTGGTCGATCACCTGCGCGAAGGTCCGCGCTTCGGGAGTCGAACCCGGCTTGAAGCCGTAGTCGCTCTCCGGCATCTTTTCGGCAGCGGCGGTGAAATTGCGCTTGAAGCCGGCGTAGCCGCGCTGCAGCGACGTCGCCAGGCCGACTTTCTGGCCGGCCTGCGGCATCTGCGCCGACAGGACCGCGGCCGAGAGCAGCGAGGCCACCGACAGGTACGGGATCACACGCGTCATCAACATGCTCCTTCCAAGAAGAATGCGGCCGCCTGCGGTACCATCGTCCGCAGCGGACAGCCGCCGATTGTACGAACGCGTCGCGCCTGATGCAACGTCAGGCTCGAGCATGGAAGCGGTGGCGCGTTGTACCGAGGCTGATATCCTTCGCTGATGCGCAGAGTCCGACTCGTCGTCTTCGGCACGCTGATCGCCGTCTTCGCCGCGCGCGGCGCAGTGGCGCAAACCGTCGGCGGCGGCGCCGTCGGCGTCTCGCACCAGGCCGCCGGCGCAAGCGACCTGCCGTATCTCGGCCGCGGCTTCGGCGGCACCGCGTTCGCCGTCTTCGCGACGATCGATCGCGATGTCAGGCGTCACGTCAGCATCGGCGGCGAGGTCAGCACCGCCGCAGCGATCACCGGGGACCAGAGTCAGCGGACCAGCGGGGCCACCAACGCGTTCGAAAGCCGGCACCGCGATACGGTGTTCAGTGCGACCGCGAAAGTCTTTGCGCCGATCGGCGACAGGATGCGCATCGCCGCGGCCGGCGGCGCCGGCGGCGCCTGGCGGCGAACCTTGCGGGAGGGCACGACCGCGTCGCTTTTTCCACCGGCGTCGCGGTCGCCGTTCTCCGAAACGCTCTCGACCGTCGTCTTCGCCTACACCTTCGGCGCCGACGTGACCTTCCGGCTTGCCGGACGTGTGTCCATCCTCGCGCTCGGCCGGATTCACAAGTTGCGAGACGACGACCTCCAGGACGACGGCGTCGTCAGGCGCGGCGTGTCGTCCACGGTGTATCGCGCCGCAGTCGGCGCACAATGGCACTTCTAAGCAGGCACACGATGCGACGGACACCCGCGGCCGCGAAACAGCCAAAGGCGACGCGGCCGCACATACCCGGTTACGGCATGCCCCGCGGCAGCAAAGGCCTGCTGCCGTGGAGCTGGGCCGAACAGCGGCTGCGCCGATCACATAACTACTGGCTGATGACCGTCCGTCCTGATGCGACACCGCACGCGATGCCGGTGTGGGGCATCTGGGTGGACAACCGCTTCTACTTCAGCACCGGCGGGCAGTCGCGCAAAGCGCGCAATCTGCAAGCCAACCCGGCGTGCATCGTCTGCACCGAGCGAATCGCGGAAGCCGTGATCGTCGAAGGCCGCGCCGCGATCGTGTCCGACACAACGATGGTGCAGCGGCTCGCGCCGGTGTATCACCGCAAGTACAAACCGTGGAAGCTCGATCCGGAGACGGGGCCGATTTTCGAAGTGCGCCCGCGCGTCGCATTCGCGATGTACGAAACGCGATTCAAGGACGCGACGCGCTACAGATTCGACACGGTGGCAAAGTCGCCGTCGTGTCCGGCTTTAGCCGGACCGTGATCTGACAGGAGGAATAGATGCGCGTGGCGGCGTTGTACGACATTCACGGGAACCTGCCGGCGCTCAACGCCGTGCTGCACGAGGTGCGCGACGCGCGCGTCGATCGCGTGGTGGTTGGTGGTGATGTGTTCCCGGGGCCGCTCTGCAGCGAGACGCTGGCGCGACTTCGCGAGCTGGACGTGCCGGTCGACTTCATTCGCGGCAACGGCGAGACGGCAGTGCTCGCGCAGAAGCGCGGCTCGGTGCCGCCGGGAGTGCCCGAGCAGTATCGGCCGATGATTGAATGGGTCGCCCACGAACTCGAGGAGGACGACGCGGCATTCGTGTCGACGTGGCCGTTAACCTGCAGCCTGTCGATTCCGGAACTTGGCGACGTGCTCTTCTGTCACGCCACGCCGCGCAACGAGTTCGAGATCTTCCTGCCGACCACCGCCGAGGACAAGCTGCGCCCGGTATTCGAAGGCGTTGGGCAGCCCGTGATCGTGTGCGGCCATACGCACATGGCGTTCGATCGCCGCGTCGGCCGGCACCGCGTCGTGAACGCCGGCAGCGTCGGGATGCCGTTCGGTCCGGCCGGCGCGGACTGGCTGCTGCTTGGGCCGGAGATCGAGCTGCGCCACACCAATTACGATCTCGCGGCCGCGGCGTCGGTGATCCGCGAAACCGCGTACCCCGAAGCCGACGGCTTCGCCGCGACCTACATTCTGGATCCGCCGTCGGCGGAGAAAATGATCGCCGCCTTCACGCCGGCGGAACTGAAATGATCCGTCCCCCTACGTAGGCGCGCCCTTTTCAGGGCGGCATCGTCGCCTCTGGCCGGTTTTCATCGACCGCCAGGTTCGCCCCGGCGCCGGTGTGCACCTGCGCGAACCGCGACAGCTTTTCTTTCGGCACGTAGAAGGCGGTGTCTTTCATGCCGAGCGGTTCGAAGATCCGCGTCCGCAGGAAATCGGCGAACGACTGTCCGGAGAATTTCTCGACCAGGTAGCCCTGCGCGTCGACGCCGATGCTGTACGACCAGCGCGTGCCCGGCTGCGCCAGCAGCGGAATTTTCGCCAGGCCGGTGATCATGTCCTGCAGCGACGCGCGCGCGTTGAGCACGTTCGCGTCGAGAATCAGCTTGTCGACCGGGTTGTTCGCGTTCAACACGTAGCCGAGGCCGCCGGTGTGCGTCATCAGCTCACGCATCGTCATCGAGCGCTTGGCGTCCTCGAGCTTCGGCGAGCCATCGTCGTTCTTGCCGGCGTAGACCTTCAGGCGCGCGAACTCGGGGATGTAGCGCGCCACTGGATCGTCGAGGCGCCACTTCCCTTCTTCGTACAGCATCATCATGGCGACGCCGGTGACCGGCTTGGTCATCGAGTAGATGCGGAAGATGCTGTCTTTCTGCACCGGATCCGGCTTGCGTACGTCCAGCTTGCCAACCGCATTGAACTGAACGATCTTGCCGTGGCGCTCGAGGAGCGTGACGAGGCCGGCGACCTGCTTGTCGTCGACGAGGCGCGCCATCGCGGCGTCGATGCGCCGCAGGCGCTCCGACGAGATGCCGACCGACTCGGGGGGTGCGGGCGCCAGGTCGCGGCTATTCGGTTCGGGATTTTTCGCGACGGCTGCCGCCGGCCGATGAGCCTGCTGCGCCGACGGCCGCAACGCGAGCGGCGAAACCGCGAACGCCGCGATCAGGCCGATGGCGAGCGAGCGAGATTGCCGCGTCATGGCGACTCCTTCGAGGTTCTGTGAGCTGAACCGCGCGGATAGTAGCATCGCGCCTTCACTGCTACAATGCCGCCAACGTCAGTCCGTCCGGCAGGTTACAGGAAGGAGTCCGCAGTGGCTCGACGCACGTCCCGCAACTACGCGCCCGCAGCCGTCCTCATGACGGCGCTGCTTGGCGTCGCATCGTACGCGCCGGTGAGCGTCACCGCGCAGTCTGCTGCCGCGCCGGCGGCGGCGAAGATCGACGGGCTGTGGGATGCGACGATCGTCACCAGCGGCGCGACGATTCCATTCCGCTTCGAGATCGCGACCAACGGCACCAGCGCGAAGGGCTCGTTCTTCGAAGGCGATCGCAAGATCGAATCGAGCGAAGGCACGTATAGCGGCGGCGTCCTGAAACTGGTGTGGGATCACCTGAACACCACCCTCGAGCTCACGAACAGTGGCGGCACGCTCACCGGCGACTACGTGAACCGCCGACCGAACTCGCGCCCACAGAAAGTGGAGATGCGGCGCTTCACGCCGGTAACCACCGACGCGGCCGACGTGCCGCAGGCGACCGGCACGTGGGAGATGCGGCGGGTGCAGGAGGAAGTCAGCGCGCCGCGCGATACGCGGACCTGGACGGTGTTCCTGCGGCAATCCGGCGCCGAAGTCTCCGGATCGATTCTCCGCGTCGATGGCGATACCGGTACGCTGGTCGGCCGGTGGAACGGCAACAAGCTGACCTTGAGCCACTTTGCCGGCGAGCGGCCGAACCTGTTCGAGGCGACGCCGAATCCCGACGGCACGCTGAAGGTCACCCTCAACGGCAACGCCCACTACCTCGTCGTCCGCAGCAGCGAGGCGCGGGCAAAGGGGATTCCGGAACCACCCGATCCGTCGCGCTACACGACGGTGAAGGATCCCACGTCGGCGTTTCAGTTCGCGTTCCCCGATCTCACCGGCAAGATGGTGTCGAGCTCCGATCCGGCGTTCAGGGGCAAGGTGGTGATTCTCTCAATCGGCGGCAGCTGGTGTCCGAACTGCCACGATGAGGCACCGTTCCTCGGCGAGCTCTATCGCGACTATCACGCCCGCGGTCTCGAGATCGCCGGGCTGATGTTCGAAAACGATCCCGATCCGGTGCTGGCGCGTCCCCGTGTGCAGTCGTTCATCAAACGGCACAGCATCAAGTACCCGATGCTGCTCGCCGGCACGACGCAGAACATCGCCGAGAAGATGCCGCAGATCGTCAACTTCGGCGCGTATCCGACGACAATTTATCTCGGACGCGACGGCAAGGTGCGCGGCGTCCACGCCGGCTTCGCGAGTCCCGCGACCGGTGAAGAGCACACGCGTCTGAAGACCGAGCTGCGCGAGCTGGTCGAGCGCCTGCTGGCCGAGCCGGTGCCGTCCGCGACGGCTGCGCAGCCGTAGCCGTAGGATCGTAGGGCCGTCCTTTTCCGCCTGCGCGAAGCTTCGGCGGACCCGCCGTAGCCTTCGCGAAGGCGTGCAGGGCGGCCGGGAGTCCGAATGACGTCCGACGACCTGAAGACAACGGCGGATACGGCGACCTTGCCGCCCCTGCTGCGCGCGCTGTGGCACGACGCGCGCGGCGAGTGGGACGCCGCGCATCGTCTCGCCCAGGACGTAGACGCTGCGGATGGCGCGTGGGTCCACGCCTACCTGCATCGCAAAGAAGGCGACGCCGGCAACGCCGCGTACTGGTACGAGCGCGCCAATCAACCGGTCCCCACCGATTCGCTCTCAGATGAATGGGACCGGATCGCCGCCGCACTGCTCACCCGCCAACCCTCTCGCACGTAGGATCGCAGGACTGACGTAGGGCTGAAAGCCCGCCCCTACAGAGTCTTGAAACCCGCGACCGGCTCGTCGCGCGTTGCGGCGCGCCGCGGCGACAGTTACTGAACTGGGCCGGCGGCACGGCTGCCGGGACCGGTTGAACCCGGCAGCGGTGATCTGCGTCAGAATCCTGCAGTCCCCGTGGTATGGCCCCGATCGTCGATCCACCGGCTTTCTTTATATTTCGGTCGCATCACCGAGCGGCTGCTGGGTCACGAATCGGCCTGGGACGCAATCAGGATGCGGGTGCCGCCCGGCGCCTTCGGCCCCGGCTCGCGGCGCCCCTTCGCAGATTACTTCACGGGCGAGAGCGCAGTGGGAGTCCGCTCGCTCGACGACATCGTCGAGTGGCTGCAGAGCTGCGAGTACGTGACCGACAGCGAGCTGTTTCACGAGCGCGACGTCTGGCAGCATCCCAGCGCGTTCGAGCGATGCCGCCGCGGCGACTGCGAGGACTTCGCGCTGTGGGCGTGGCGCAAATTCGCCGAGATCGGCGTCGACGCCGAGTTCTATGTCGGCCGCGTGATCGGGGCGGACGATCGGCCCGAGATCGATCGTCAGCATGCGTGGGTGGTCTATCGCCTCGACGACACCGAGTTCCTGTTCGAGCCCGCCGCGCGGATCCGATCGCGGATGATTCGTCGGCTTGCCGACGTCGTCGACGCGTACGTGCCGCATTTCGCGGTGAATCACCGCTTCGATACGCGCGCCTTCGCCGGTTGTGCGTCAGACTCGCGACGCAGTCACCCTGCGAGCAGCGCTCCGGTGAGCGTTTGATCCACGGCGTACACCTCCCCGAGATCAAAGCGCAAACGCAAAGGCCGCAAAGAACGCAGAGTCACATCTTCTCTGCGTCGGTTGCAGCGTTTGGTTCGTTCGAAGATCAATGAACGGAGGGCCGGACATGAATCCGGCCCGATCCCCCATTTTTTTGCCAACACTTTTTTGGGCGGGTTGGCAGTTCTAATTACCGCTCCGTAATTGGAGCTGTGATATCGGGTCACCCCGCGATAAGCCACGTTCGAACGAAGGATCGAGTCGAGCCCGACGTGCGCGGAAAAAGAGGGCAACTCCGAACGGGGTCGCCCCCAAAAAACTCTGCGGCCTTTGCGATCTCTGCGGTTAAATCACCCGCTGCGAATCCCGGTTACGCGCAGCCGGAGGTATTCCCGCAATTCACGCACTTGTAGCAGGCGCCGCTGCGGATCATGATCGAGCCGCAGGTGGAGCATGGCGGTGCGTCCTCCTGATTCTGGATCGTCATATGCGGGTTGGCGGCGGCGACGCGGGGCGGCGGCGCGACGGCGGACGCCGGGTCCTCGGCCGTCTTCACCAGCCCGTGAGCGTGCGCATCGTCGAGTTCGCGACCGTTGACGCCCGCGTGGAACTGCGCCTCCGCCGACAGGAACTTCGACGCCATCCAGCGGAAGATGTAATCGACGATCGACTTCGCGAACCGGATCTCCGGGTTCCGCGTCATCCCCGACGGCTCGAAGCGGACGTGGCTGAACTTGTCGACCAGCGCCTGCAGCGGAACTCCGTACTGCAGCGCGTAGGAGATGGCCTGCGCGAAGGCATCGGCGAACCCGGAGATTGTCGACCCTTCCTTCGCCATCACCAGGAAGATCTCGCCCGGCTGACCGTCGTCGAACAGGCCGACAGTGATGTAGCCTTCGTGGCCGGCGATGTCGAACTTGTGGGTGATGGCGTGGCGCTCGTCCGGCAGCTTGCGCCGCACCGGCGTGCGCGCGAGCGCCGCCGCCGCGTCGGCAACGGTCTGGGCCGGCGTCTTGTCCTTCGACGTGTTCAGCGGCTGCGTCCGCTTGCTGCCGTCGCGGTAGATCGAGATCGCCTTGGCGCCCAGCTTCCACGACTGGATGTAGGCTTGCGCGACGTCGTCGACCGTCGCTTCCTTCGGCACGTTCACGGTCTTGCTGATCGCGCCGGAGATGAACGGCTGGGTCGCACCCATCATCTTGATGTGGCCCATGTAGTGGATCGAGCGGTTGCCCTGCGCCGCCTTGAAGGCGCAGTCGAACACCGGGAGGTGTGATTCCTTGAGCCCCGCCGCGCCTTCGATCGTTTCCTCACGATCGATGTGGTCGACGATCGCGTCGATCTGCGGCTGCGTGTAGCCGAGTTTTCGCAGCGCCATCGGCACCGTCTGGTTGACGATCTTCATCAGCCCGCCGCCGACCAGCTTCTTGTACTTGACCAGCGCGATGTCCGGCTCGACGCCTGTGGTGTCGCAGTCCATCATGAAGCCGATGGTGCCCGTCGGCGCCAGCACGGTCGCCTGGGCGTTGCGGTAGCCGAACGCCTCGCCGAGCTCCACGGCGTCGTCCCACGCCGTCCGCGCCGCGCCGTAGAGATCCGGCGGCACGTTGCGCGCGTTGACGTCGCGCATCGCGTCGCGATGCTTGCGCATCACCCGCAGGAAGGGCTCGCGGTTCTTGTCGTAACCGGTGAACGGGCCGCCCTGGTCGCGGGCGATGCGCGCCGACTGCGCGTAGCCTTCGCCGGTCATCAGCGCGGTGAGCGCCGCGGCGTAGTCGCGGCCGGCGTCGCTGTCATACGGCAGGCCGCGCGACATCAGCAGCGCGCCGAGGTTCGCGTAACCGAGGCCGAGCGGTCGGTAGGCATGGCTGTTCTTCTCGATCGCCGCCGACGGATAACTGGCGTTGTCGACGATGATCTCCTGCGCGGTGATCAGCGTGCGGATCGCCGCCTTGTAGGCGACGACGTCGAACTCACCGTCCTCGCGGACGAACTTCATCAAGTTGATCGACGCCAGGTTGCACGCCGAGTCGTTGAGGAACATGTACTCCGAGCACGGGTTGCTGGCGTAGATGCGATCGGTATTCGGGCAGGTGTGCCACTCGTTGATCGTCGTGTCGAACTGCATCCCCGGGTCGCCGCAGACGTGCGTGCCCTCGGCGATCGCGTGCATCAGGTCGCGCGCCTTGTAGACGTCCATGACCCGCGTCCTGTCGGTGACCGCCCGCGTCTCCCAGTCGCCGCCGTCGAGCACGGCGCGCATGAAGTCGTCGGTGACGCGCACGCTGTTGTTCGAATTCTGGAAGAACACCGACGCGTAGGCCGGGCCGGTGAACGATCCGTCGTAGCCGGCGTCGATGAGCGCCCACGCCTTGCGCTCTTCCTCGACCTTGCAGTTGATGAATTCGAGGATGTCGGGATGATCGGCGTCCAGGATCACCATCTTCGCGGCGCGCCGCGTCTTGCCGCCGGACTTGATGACGCCGGCGAAGGCGTCGTAGCCCTTCATGAAGCTGACCGGGCCCGAGGCAGTGCCGCCGCCGGCGAGCAGTTCCTTCGACGAGCGGATCGGCGACAGGTTGGTGCCGGTGCCCGATCCGAACTTGAACAGCATCCCCTCGGTGCGCGCCAGGGTCAGGATCGAATCCATCGTGTCGCTGACCGAGTTGATGAAGCACGCCGAGCACTGCGGCGCCTTCTCGAAGCCGCAGTTGAACCACACCGGACTGTTGAACGCCGCCTTCTGGTAGACGAGGATGTGCTTCAGATCGTCGCTGAACGCCCGCAGATCCTCGTCGCTGGCGAAGTATTTGTTCGTCCGTCCCCACTCGGTAATCGTGTCGACGACGCGCCCGATGAGCTGCTTGACGCTGCGCTCGCGCTCCGGCGTGCCGATCTGGCCACGGAAATATTTCGAAACGACGATGTTGGTCGCCTGCTGCGACCAGCCTTTCGGAATCTCGACGTCGCGCTGCTCGAACACCATCTCGCCGCGCTCGTTGCCGATCGCCGCGGCGCGAATCTCCCACTCGATCTCGTCGAAC
>Ga0075425_100000599_pt1 | contig 34041 bp, 38 predicted proteins | sample SoiMethybrSBSTD4_FD_75300 | JGI IMG/M metagenome (GOLD analysis project Ga0075425, IMG submission 75300) | Bulk soil microbial communities from a Populus tree surrounding site in Tennessee, USA - Soil MetaG P. TD hybrid SBSTD4 | ecosystem: Environmental > Terrestrial > Soil > Tree plantation... | reverse complement strand
GAAGGCGAACGCCGCGGCCCAGAAGCCGGATCGGTGCGGCGAGGTCTGTGCCGCCGGCAGCTCCTGGACGTTGCCGGCCGGCTGCGGTGATCGCTGGGTGCTCACCTGTGTGTCACCAGACCTTCATGCCGCCATCGACGATCAGGTCGATGCCCGTGACGTATGCGCTCTCATCGCAGGCAAGGAACAGCGCGACGTTCGCGACGTCCTCGGGCTGGCCGAACCGGCCCAGCAGCGTCCTTTCGCGCATCTCGTGACCGAAGCCCTCATCCTCCAGTTCGGCACGGGTGGCGTTGCTTTCGATGAAACCCGGTGAGATCGAGTTGACGCGAATCCCGTGCTCGCTTCCCTCCATGGCAAGCTGTCGCGTCATCCCGATGATCGCCGCCTTGTTCGTCGTGTGAGCGAGCGACGGGAGCAGCTTGAAGCTGAGGGATCCGTTCAGCGAAGCCATGTTCACGACCACGCCGTGGCTTGCCTTGAGACGCGGCCACGCGGCGCGGGTGAGGTAGAACACCAGGTCGACCTCGTCCTTTTGCGCGGCCTCCCACTCCTCGTCGGTGAAGTCGTCGAGCCGGCTGAAGTGCGAGCGAGCGGCGAGGTTGAACAGCACGTCGATCCTGCCGAACTCGTTCACCGCGAGCTCGACGAGCTTCCCGCAATCGGCAGGGTCGCTGAGGCGGCACGGCTGCAGGGACACCATCTCGCCGCCTGCAGCCCGTACCATCTCGAGCGTCTGCTCGGCCGACTCGGTCGCAACGTCGCAGCCGACCACCAGCCCGCCCTCCCGAGCGAACAGGAGGGCGGTGGCACGTCCCATGCTTCCGCCGGTGCCGGTAATGATGCAGACCTTGTCGGCCAGGCGACCTGGCATCACGTCGCGCCCTGGAGTGCCGCCGACGCGGCCTGCTTCTCGGCGTCTGCGACGCCGACGGCGTTCGTGACCTTCGGCGCCTCGCGGAAGTACCAGTAGATCACGTCGCGGGCGGGTCCTGCTGCCGGTGTCGCCCAGTCGCGGAAGAGCTCGGTGTTGACGGCGAGTGCCGTGGTCGGCGTGGCGCCTGCGTGCGACAGCCGCTCGATACCGGTGCGGTGCGCGACCTGGGACCGGCCGCCGACGGCGTCGGTGACGATCATCGGGTCGTACCCGTCCTTCAGCGCGTGGGTGGTTGCGAACGTGAGGCAGATCTCGGTGTGGAGGCCGCCGATGATCAGGCGCTTGCGCCCGGTCGCCTTCACCGCCTCGCGGAAGGCGTCGTCCTCGAACGCGTTCATGGAGGTGCGGTCGATCGGCTCGATGCCGTCCAGCTCGGCGAGGATCGAGGGCAGCGTCGGGCCGTTGAACCCGTACCCGACACCCACCGTCGACAGCACGATCGGCATGTCGAGCGCCTTGGCGGTCTTCGCCAGCAGCCGCACGTTCAGCTCGACGAGATCTGCCGGCGTCTCCGAGCGAATCACCTCGAACATCTCGTTCTGGTAGTCGATCAGTACCAGCGCGCAGTCCTCGTAGGTCCAGACTCCGAGATCCCTGTTCATCGTCTCCTCCTTTGTGCGGCGCCGGGCCGCGTTGCGGACGGACACGATCCTGCCGCGTCGAGCCGGCGGTCGAATCCTTGAATTCCCTGGTCCGCGACCCGAGGGCGCTCGGTGGAGAGGCATCGCCCAGATCATCTAGAGTCACGCCCGGTCGCCGCAGATGGGGTCGCCGTCACACATTCCGACGCGCACGCAGCCTCCGGGAGTCCAACTGCTCGGCCGGCAGCGTGAGCGTGCGGTGCTCGCCGGCCTGCTCGACGGCGCGCGCGGCGGCGAGGGCGGGGTGTTGGTGGTGCACGGTGAGCCGGGCGTCGGGAAGACCGCGCTGCTCGACTGGATGGTCGAGGAGGGGCGGCAGCTGCGGGTGCTGCGGGCCGACGGGGTCGAGGGAGAGATGGAGCTCCCTTTCGCGGCGCTGCAGCAGCTGTGCTCGCCGATCCTCGACCGATCGGAGCGCTTACCGGCTCCCCAGCGCGATGCGCTCAACGTCGCCTTCGGCCTGAGCGCCGGGCAGGCTCCGAATCCGTTCCTGGTGGGACTGGCCGCCCTCGGCCTGCTGTCCGAGGCATCGGAGCAGCGGCCGCTGCTGTGTGTGGTCGATGACTCCCAGTGGCTCGATCGTGCGTCGGCACGCGCGCTTGCGTTCGTTGCCCGCCGCCTGCTGGCGGAGAACATCGCGTTTGTGTTCACTGCTCGTGAGGTGGGCGACGCGCTCGCGGGACTGCCGGAGCTTCGCGTCGAGCCCCTTGGGCATCGTGATGCGCGGACGCTGCTGGAGTCGGTCCTGCCCGCTCGTCTGGATGAGGACGTGCTCGATCGGATCGTTCTCGAGACGCACGGCAACCCGCTCGCCCTGTTGGAGCTGCCACGCGGGCTGACGCCGATCGAGCTGGCGGGCGGGTTCGGGCTGCCGGCGGCGGCGCCGTTGTCCGCGAGCATCGAGGAGAGCTTTACGCGGCGTCTGGCCAGGCTGCCGGATGATGCGCGCCGCCTGTTGCTGATAGCGGCGGCCGACCCCACCGGCGACCCGGCGGTGGTATGGCGGGCAGCCCGGGAGCTCGAGATACCCGAGTCGACCGCGGAGACCGTCGAAGCGGAAGACCTGTTGGAGCTCGGCGTGCGGGTGGTCTTCCGCCATCCACTGGTGCGCTCGGCCATCTACCGGGCAGCCGAGCCGGGGGAGCGCCGCGCCACCCACCGCGCTCTGGCCGACGCGACCGATCCCAGGATCGATCCGGATCGACGTGCCTGGCACCGGGCGCAGGCGGCATCGATGCCCGACGAGGGCCTCGCCGAAGAGCTCGAGCGCTCGGCCGGACGGGCGCAGGCGCGCGGCGGGTTGGCAGCCGTCGCCGCCTTCCTCGAGCGCGCGGCCGCGCTCACACCCGATCCCGCGAGGCGTGCGCAGCGCCTGCTAGCAGCCGCCGGCGCCAAGCGGGATGCTGGCGCTCTGGAGGCTGCGCTCGGGCTGTTGGCGGGCGTCGAGGAAGGGCTGCTCGATGAGCTGGGACGGGCGCGCGCCGACCTCCTGCGAGGCCAGATCGCGCTTGAGCAGCGCCGCGGCGGCGACGCCGGGCGCCTGTTTCTGACTGCGGCGAGACGCCTCGAGCCGCTCGACCCCGAGCGAGCCCGCGAGACGTACCTCGAGGCGCTCGCCGGCGCCATGTCAAACGACGTCGAGGTCGGCGGCGGCGCCCAGGCGGTCGCCGAGGCGGCGCGGGCGGCGCCGACCGGCACCGCTCCGCCCCGGACGATGGACACGCTGCTCGACGCGTTCGCGATCCGCCTGACCGAGGGGTACACGGCCGCGGCGCCGACACTGGCCCGGTCGCTCGAGCTCCTACTCGCTATGGATGACTCCGACGAAGAGGTCAGCCGGCAGCTCTCGGTCTCCACCAGTCGCAACGGCAACATCGTCGCCCTCGAGCTGTGGGATGACGAGGCCCTGCATCGCCTCGCCGAACGCCAGGTGCAGGTCGCCCGCGACGCCGGCGCACTCGTCCACCTGCAGTTCGCTCTCAGCTTCCTGGCCAGAAGCCACATGCTCGCCGGCGACCTGACCGCGGCCACCCTGACGATCGACGAAAGCCGCTCGATCGCCGAGGCGACCGGAAACCCGGCGCTCGTGAACGCTCCCATGATCCTTGCCGCGTGGCGTGGCCGCGAGCCGGAAGCGTCCGAGCTGATCGAGGCCACGTCGGAGGAGGCGGCCGCGCGGCGATGGACGTCCCACAACTACGCGAGGTCCGTGCTGGCCAACGGCCTCGGCCGTCACGACGCGGCGCGCGATGCCGCCTGGCAGGCGTTCCAGCCCGACCCGGTCGGGTACGGCTCGTTGCTCGTGCCGGAGCTGGCCGAGGCCGCATCGCGGACCGCACACGGACCGCTGCTCGACGTCGCCGCGGATTGGCTCTCGGAGCGCACCGGCGTGCTCACGTCGCAGTGGGCATCCGGAATCGAGGCGCGCGTGCGCGCGTTGCTGAGCGAGGACGAGACCGCCGAGAGCCTGTACCGCGAGTCGATCGCGCACCTCGCCCGCACCCGCGTGCGGTTCGAGCTCGCACGCACCCACCTGCTGTTCGGTGAGTGGCTGCGCCGCGAACGCCGCCGCCTCGACGCCCGTGAGCATCTGCGCACCGCCCTCGAGATGTTCAGCGGCATGGGCACCGAGGCGTTCGCGGGCCGGGCCGAACGTGAGCTGCTGGCCACCGGCGAGCGCGCCCGCAAGCGCACCGTGGAAACGCTCGATCAGCTGACACCGCAGGAGGAGCAGATCGCCCGCCTTGCCGCGAGCGGAACCACGAACCGCGAGATCGCCGCTCGGCTCTTCATCACCCAGAGCACCGTCGAGTACCACCTGCGCAAGGCATTCCGGAAGCTCGACGTGAAGTCACGCACCCAGCTCGCACGCCGCATCTCGTAGTGTGGGCGTGGTGAGGTCTAATGCACGGTTCGACGGGATCCAAGCGGGCGTTAGACGCTTGCCGCCAAACGGGCGTGCGGGCGCAGACTCTGTCGCAGCGTGGCCACCAGGTCGCGCTGGATCACGTCCAGAAAGACGCGGGAGATGGCATCCTCCCGGTGGAACAGCTGGTCGAACGGTTCGCGTGGCAGGACCAGCAGCAGCGACCGCTCCCGCGTGATCGCTGTGACCGGCGATGACAGACCGTCGATCAGGGTCTCGTAGCCAAACGCTTTGCCGGGGCCGGCCAGCCCGACGCGGATGCGCCGGTCGCCGCGGATCAGCACTTTCTCCACCGCGCCGTTGATCGTGAGGTAGCAGGCCTTCGACGGCGCCCCTTCGGCCAGGAGCGTGCGTCCCGGCGGGCACCGCGCATAGCGCCCCGAGGTCAAGAAGCCCCAGAGCGCGGCGGGGTCGAAGTCGTGGAAGGTCGCCATGCGACGCAGGTACCTACTGTCGGGCGGACCGCAGTACTCGAGCTCGGCAAACGTCCGGGCCGCAACCTCACGCGGCAGGTCGACCACGTCGCCGCCAAGCGAGGCGGCAAGATGCCGGAGCTGCTCGCGGTGTCGTGCGGTGAACAGCGAGGCGAGGCGGCGTTTGAGGCTGAAGGTCGCCGGATCCTGGCGGGCCAGCAACGCCGCGAAATCTGCCTTGCCCAGCGCGAGCACCGTTGCCGGCTCGGTCGCCTGCACGCTCATCGTGTGCCCTCCGCCGTCGAGCAGCGCGATCTCGCCGACCATCTCCCCAGGACCCGCCCTGCCGATCTCCACGACCCGGCCACCCGGCGCGTGCAACGACGCCGAGACAGCTCCTTGGACGATGAGCAGCAACTCCCGTGCCTCCTCGCCCTGGCGCCAAAGAGTCTCACCCGCCGGTACGGCGCGGCGGCGCAGGACACGCGCCAGATCTGCGATGTCCGATTCGCTCCGCCCCTCGAGCAGCGGAACGGTGGCGAGGAAGCCGGCGGTGGAGCCGTCAGACATCCAGGTCGCGTGTCTCGAACTCGAGGCCGGAGGGGGTGAGCTCGGCTGTGAGCATCGAGTACTCCGGAACCTCGAGCCAGCTCGAGTGATCGGTGGTGAGCGGCTCGGACGCGATGATCACCGAGCGGGGCGGATCGCCGGCTGTCATCTGCCAGTCACCGTTGTGCTCCGCGTACTCGCCGCCGATTGCGTACCAGAGGCTCACGAACGGGAGGTCGGTCTCGAGCATCTCGTCCTCCGGCGGGTACCAGCCGTAATCGAACGAGAAGCGGGTGGCGACAAGGGCGCTGCCGGTGCTGAGGCACAGGTTGACCGGCGAGGATGTGTCGATGCCGTTGGCGGCGCGAACGCTGCGCAGTATGCGAAGAGCTTGGGCGGTCGCGTCCGCGAGCTCGCGCGTCTCCGGGACCCGGTAGGGATCGTCGAGCTGCGACAGGACCAGCGCATAGATCCATTCGGAGTCCGTGGTGCCCTCGATGCGCTGCGCCAGCTCGGGTCGCACGTGGTCGACGAGCGCGTAGCGCATGCGCGGGAACTGGCGCAAGTGCCCGTTGTGCGTGAGCGCAACGCGTGCGCCGCCGAACTGGAACGGATGCAGGTTCGTGTCGGCGACGACAGCCTCGTCGGAGTAGGTGACGCCGCGTACGTGGGCGACCATGCAGGTCGGCGCCAGCTTGGACGAGAGGAAGCCGAGGTTGCGGTCGAACGACGGCAGCGTCGTCGCGCGATAGCTGAACGGATCCTCCGGCCTGAGCGACGTAGGGTCCCATGCCTTCATGCCGAATCCCGCGAGGTTGAGGAACGTGTTCATCATCCGCGGGCTGTACGACTGGCGGACGAGGCTGTTGTCGGTGTCGAACAGCAGATTCTGCGCGGGAAGCGGCTCACCGAGGTAGGCCAGGATCCGGCACATATGCGCCATTCTAGGCGCGTCCGCCGGGGGCCGGTCGAAGGTACTGCCGCTGCCGGATGACGGCCACCCGCGTCTAGACTCCGCCGCGACACAAACGCCAGGGGGTCTCGTGAAGCAGTTCAGGTGCGGCGATGTGGTGCCCGGCTGCCAGTGGGTGGCGCGGAATGAGGACGAGCAGCAGCTGTTAGAGGAGATTCACACGCATGCCCGCGATGCCCACGGCATGGACGAGGTGCCACCCGAGGTGCTTGACGCAATCCAGGGCGTGATCACCGAGGTCCAGGTTTAGGGCACCGACGGCGGGAACGCGCCGGTTTCGAGGAACGTCTCGAGTTTTTCGGTGTGCGGCGCCAGATCGAAGCCCTGATCGCCGACCCACGCGTCGCTGTAGTAGGTGCCCGCGTAGCGGTCGCCGCCGTCGCAGATGAGCGTGACGACGCTGCCTTGCTCACCCCGGGAGAGCATCTCGGCAACCAGCAGGAACGCCCCCCAGACGTTGGTGCCGGTGGAGCCGCCGACGCTGCGGCCGGTGCGCTCGCTGACCGTACGCATCGTCGCTATCGAGGCGGCGTCCGGAACCTGGATCAACCGGTCGACGATGTCCGGCAGGAAGGACGGCTCGACCCGCTGACGCCCGATTCCCTCGATGCGTGAGGGCCGGCCGGTGAACGTTGACTGTTCGCCGCTCCAAACCGAGTAGAAGATCGAGTCCTCCGGGTCGACCACGCACATCCGGGTGGCGAACCGGCCGAAGCGGGCGTAGCGTCCGATCGTCGCGCTCGTCCCGCCGGTGCCGGCTCCGACCACGATCCAGGCCGGGACGGGATGCCGCTCCAGAGCCATCTGGCTGAAGATCGACTCCGCGATGTTGTTGTTGCCACGCCAGTCGGTTGCGCGCTCAGCGTAGGTGAACTGGTCGAGGAAGTACCCGCCCCGCTCGGCCGCGAGTCGCTGCGCCACGTCATACACCGTCGTCGGGTCGTCCACCAAGTGACAACTACCTCCCTGCGCCTCAATCAGCGCGATCTTTTCGGGGCTGGTGGAGGCGGGCATGACGGCGACGAACGGCAGGCTCAGGAACCGCGCGAAGTAGGCCTCGGAGACGGCCGTCGAACCGCTGGAGGCCTCGACGATGGTCGTACGCTCGCCGATCCAGCCGTTGCAGAGCCCGTAGAGGAACAGCGAGCGTGCCAGCCGATGTTTCAGCGAGCCGGTCGGGTGTACGGACTCGTCCTTCAGGTACAGATCGATGCCCCAGTCCTCGGGCAGCGGGAAGGCGTGCAAGTGCGTGTCCGCCGACCGGTTGGCGTCGGCTTCAATGCGACGAACAGCCTCATCCGCCCAGGCCCGCGAAACGAGGCGGTCGCGATTGGTGGGGAACGTCGGCACTCCTGCAGTCTCACCGATCACGGTGAGGGTTGCACGCCGAGCCGCACGCCGGCTGGTCAAACGTTCCTACAGCGCTACGAAAAGACGATCCGCGTGATGCTTGTGGGTCGGACTGCATGAGAGGATGCGGCCGTGACGACAACAGAGAACCAGCGCCGCGGTGTCAGCCGCTGGCTCCCCATCGTCACCTGGCTGCCCCGCTACGACCGCGCGTTCCTGCGCGGCGACGTCGCTGCGGGGATCGCGGTGACCGCGCTGATCGTTCCCAAGAACCTGGGGTACGCGGGCATCGCCGGCGTGCCGCTGCAAAACGGGCTGTACGCGGCGGCGGCGGGCGCGATCCTGTACGCCCTGTTCGGCACATCGCAGCAGATCTCGACCGGGCCAAGCTCATCGCTTGCCGCCGTTGCCGGCGGAGCGGTACTGCTGACCGGGCTGGGCGGAAAGCAGGCGGCGGAGCTGGTGGCTGCGATCACGCTCGTCACGGGGGCGCTGTTCCTGCTCCTGGCGGTGTTTCGGCTGGGATGGATCGCGCGGTTTCTGTCCAAGCCGGTGATCACGGGCTTCCTGGCGGGAGCGGCCGTGGACGTGGTGATCGGCGAGCTGCCGAAGCTGACCGGGACGACGGCCGACGGGGTGAACGCCTGGCGGGAGCTCGGCTCGTGGGTCGGATCGCTGGGCGACATCCACGGCACAACGCTGCTGGTCGGGGCCGTGTCGCTGGTCGTGATCCTGGCGCTGCGGTTCCGCGCGCCCGCCGTCCCGGGCGCCCTGGTGCTGGTGGCCGGCGGCATCGTCGCAGCACGCGCCTTCGACCTCGGCGGGCACGGGGTCGACCTAGTCGGGCACGTCCCGCGCGGGCTGCCGGCACCACGGCTCCCGAGCGCCGACCTGTTCCGCGAGCGGTACGCCACCATCGGCGTCGCCGCGGGCGCGCTACTGCTGATCGGCTTCTCCCAGACAGCCGGGGACGCGCGCGCCTTCGCCACCCGGCACAGGTACCGGATCGACATCGACCAGGAGTCGGTGGCGCAGGGCATGGCCAACGTCGGCTCGGGCGTGTTCCAGGGCATGCCGGTCTCGACCAGCCTCTCGGCCAGCTCGCTGAACGAGTCGGCCGGGGCCCGCACGCCGGTTGCCTCGCTTGTCACCGGCGCGCTGGTGGTGCTCACGCTGATCGTGCTGGCGCCGCTGTTCTCGGATCTGCCGAAGGCGGTACTGGGTGCGGTGATCATCGACGCGGTCGTGTTCGGGATGATCGACTTGCCGGAGTTCCGCCGGCTGCGCCGGGTCACTCCCTTCGACTTCTGGATCGCCATCGCCGCTTTCGTCGGCGTGATGTCGGTGGGCGTCCTCGCCGGCGTGGTGGTCGGCGTGGTGCTCTCGCTCGGCTGGCTCGTCTACGTCGCCACGAATCCGCCGATGCCGCTGCTCGGCCGCGAGGCCGGTACGCAGGTGTACCGCGACCTCGACGAGTACCCCGGCGACGAGACGTTTCCGGGCATCGTCGTGCTGCGAATCGACAGCGGCGTGTTCTTCGCGACCGCCCAGGCGCTCGACGACCGCATCCGCGACCTTGCCGACGGCGCGCCCGAGCCGCTCACGGGGGTGGTGCTGGACCTCGAGGCCGTCCCCTTCATCGATTCCCAGGGCTCCGAGCAGCTGACCCAGATCCACCAGTTGGTGCAGACTCGCGGGGCCACGCTGCGCCTCGCACGCGTCAAGCCGTCGGTGCTGGCCGTGCTGCGCCGAGACGGTGTGATCGACCGGATCGGCGCCGACCACGTACACGGCAACGTTCACCGTGCCGTGGAGGCGCAGCGCGCCGCCGAGCGCCCCGGCCAGCCGGCGACGTAGGCCGTGGTCACGGGTCCTGGAGCAGCCCCAGCACGTTGCCGTCGGGGTCGGTGACGGTGGCCACCAGGCGGCCGCCGCCGACGTCGCGCGGCGGATCCTTCACGGTGGCACCCGCGGCCGTCACGTCGGCCAGCTTCGCCTCGATATCCCCAACGTGCCAGTAGGCCACCGGGGAGGTCATCCCTTCCTGCCCACCGCCGGGCACGAGCCCGATCTGCTGGCCGGCGGCGTCGAAGCCGACGTAGTACGGCGCGTCCGCCTGCGGCTGCACCCCGAGCAGCGCGGCGTAGACCGGCTTGGCCTTCGCCAGGTCGGACACCGGATGCAGGACGGTCTTGATTCCCTGGTTGGACGAGTCCGCCATGGTCGCTCCTTAGGTCGTGGGCGGTTCTATGCCTGCCTGGAGTTTCTCGAGCAGCTCCGCCAGCTGCGCCGTCTCCTCGTCGGTGAGGTGGGAGCGCAGCCGGCGGTCGTGGGCCGCCGCCACCTGCCGCAGCCGCGCGAACAGCTCCTCACCCGCCTCGGTCAGCTCCACCTGCTGGCCTCGGCGGTTGCCGGCGTCGCGCCAGCGGTGGACGAGGCCCTGCTGCTCGAGCGCGTTCAGGTGGTGGGTGAGGGTGGCCCCGGAGATGCCCATCGCATCGGCCATCCGCGACTGCGTTCCCCACTGCTGCGAGCGCACCAGCAACAGCACCGGCCACGTGGACGCCGAGCCGCCCGCCTCGGCCATCGCCTGCTCGAAGGCGTTCGATACGACCCGCGCGGTGCGCGTCAGGCGCAGTCCGATCGGCGGGAAGACGGGGGGCCTGCTCACCTGATCATGATACCAGATAAGATTTGACATCTAATGATTTGATATCTAATCTTTCGCCATGCTCAACGAGCAGACACCCCGACCGGCGCACTCGGTGGCCCTGCCCTTCGCGGCGATCGTGCTGGCGATGCTGCCGGCGGTGCTCGACCAGACGATCCTGGCCACCGCCCTGCCTACCATCGCTCTTGACCTCGGGCGCGTCACTGACGTGGCCTGGCTGGTCACCGCCTACGTGGTCGCGGCCGCCGCAAGCACGCCGCTGTGGGGCAAGCTGGGCGACAGGCACGGGCGGAAGCGCCTGCTCGAGATCTCTCTCGGCCTGTTTCTGGCGGCCTCCGCGCTCTGCGGCGCCGCGCCCGGCCTTGCGGCGCTGATCGTCGGCCGTGCCGTCCAGGGGGTCGCCGCCGGCGGCCTGATGACGCTTGCCATGGCCGCCGTCGGCGACCTGGTGTCGCCGCGCGAACGTGCGCGGTACCAGGGCTACATCGCCGCCACGTTCGCGGCTGCCACCGTGGCCGGGCCGCTGCTGGGCGGCGTGATCGTCCAGCACGCCGGGTGGCGGTGGGTGTTCTACGTGAACCTCCCGATCGGCCTGGCGGCGCTGGCCGGACTGCGCCTGCGCATGCCGGCCCCGCGCGCCGAGGCTGCTCGGCACCCGCTCGACGTCGCGGGCGCGGCCTTGCTCGCTGCCGCCACGGCCGGCTTCATCCTGATCTGCGTTTGGGGCGGCCGCCGATATCCCTGGGGGTCGCCGGAGGTCCTGGCGCTGGCCGGCCTCACCGGCGCCCTCGTGCTCGCGCTCGTCCTCCGGGAGCGGCGCGCCGCTGACCCGATCGTCCCCTTCGAGCTGCTCCGCACCGGCACCATGGCGATCGCCTGTTCGGCCCTGTTCCTGACCACGGCCGCCCTCTTTGCGGTCAACGTGTTCGTGCCGCTCTACCTGCAGACCACGACCGGCGCGACCCCGACCGAAGCCGGGCTGCTGCTGATGCCGATGATGCTGGGCATCACCGTCTCGACCAACCTGGCGGGGCGCTGGATCGCCCGCACCGGCCGCTACAAGCGATACCCCGTCGCCGGCGCCGCGATGATGACCCTCGCGCTGATCGAGCTGGCCGCGGTCGCCGGGAGCCCGTCCCGGGTCACGATCGGGATCGGCCTGGCCATCTTCGGCCTCGGCTTCGGCATGGTCGGCCAGGTGCTGATCGTCGCCGTCCAGAACGCCGTCGATCGCGGCCGCCTGGGCGTCGCGATGGCCGCCACCAGCTTCTCCCGCGGCCTCGGCGGCGCGGTCGGCGCGGCGCTCTTGGGAGCCGTCTTCGCCTCCCGGGTGGCAGGTTCCACGGCACCAGCGGCGGCGCGCGGCGAGGTGATCGACGGCGTGCAGACCGTGTTCATCGCCGCCGCACCGCTCGCAGCGCTAGCGCTGGCGGCCGTGCTCCTGATGGAGGAGCTGCCGCTACGGGGCCGCGAGGCCACCACACAACCACCTGAAACGAAAGGACCGACATGGCAGACAACGACAGACGCAACGACCGCACCCGGGGACCGCGCGACCGCAGCCTCCGCGCCGGAGACGGCGACCGGGAGGCCTTCGCGGCCATCCTCCGCGAACAGCATCTAGACGGCCGGCTGGACAGCGACGAGTTCCAGGAACGGCTCGAGGCCTGCATGGCGGCCAAGACGTACGCCGACCTTGACCGGCTGGTGGCCGACCTGCCCGGTGGCGAATCGGCGGAACCGCGGCCGGCTGGTCGCCGCGCATGGAGGCCGCGGCCGTGGCCGTTCCCGCTGCTGCCGCTGGCGCTGATCGCAGCGATCATGATCGGCACCGGCCACCACCTCTGGTTCCTGATCCCGCTGGTGGCGTTCTTCGTGATCCGCCCGCTGCTCTGGCGCTCGTGGGGCTGGAGCGCCTGGGGCTGCGGCCCGCGCCGGTCGTGAGCTACCCGCCCACCTGCCCCGGCATGACGCCGAGCCGGTAGCCGGTCGTACTCGGACTGATCCGGCTCGGCGTCATGCCCACGCTCGGTCACGTGCCGCAAGCTAGCAAGGTGCGCTGCTGCGTGAATCGCGCGCCCGGCCGTACCACCGGGCGCGGAGGTCGGCGTCCTCGTGCGGTCGCTTGGACACCATGTTGGTGCGGGAGGCGACCTTCGAGTAGTCGCCCGCCGCCCAGGCCCGCCGCTGGCGGGCGGTCAGTTCGGACAGGTTCGGTTCGAAGACGTCGATGGTGCTCATGTGAACTCCTTGGGAAGTTGTGAAACACGAACGATCGTGCTGACTAATCCGTGCACTATACGATCGGTCGTGCTATCTTGTCAACTATGAACCAGCCGACCATCACCGCAGCACCCGCCCAGCGCCGCCAGCGAGCCGACGGCCGCCGCAGTCGCGACGCGATCCTCGACAATGCCGCGCGCCTGGCGACCGTCGAGGGTCTGGAGGGCCTTTCGATCGCCAGGCTGGCCGAGCACACCGGGATGAGCAAGAGCGGGCTCTACGCCCACTTCACGTCCAAGGAGGAGCTGCAGCTGGCCACCATCGAGCGCGCCCAGGAGATCTTCGAGACCGAGGTGCTGCGTCCGGCCCGGACGAAGCCGGACGGGTTGCGCCGGCTGTGGGCGCTGTCCGACGAGTTCCTCTCGCACCTCGAACGCAACGTGTTCCCCGGCGGCTGCTTCTTCGCCGCCGTGGGCGCGGAGTTCGACACCCACCCCGGGCGCGTCAAGGAGCGGATCGGCGTGTTCATCGAGGAGTGGGTGGGGGAGCTGATGGCCGCAGCTGCTGCGGCGCAGCGTGCGGGCGAGCTGCCGCCCGACCCGGATCCGGAGCAGCTCATCTACGAGGTCGACGCGCTGCTGCTGATGGCGCACGCCGCCTACACCATGTACGGCGACGCGGCGCTGCTGGAGCGCGCGCGGGTGGGGCTGGCGCGACTGCTGGGTCCGCGGCCGGAATGAGCCGCGCGGCGGGTAGCATCTCGCCGATGTCCAAGAAGCGACCGCGGCGGGTGCCGCGCAACCTGTATGAGGCGGAGCTGGCGCGGCTCCAGATCGAGCTCGCGCGCATGCAGACGTGGGTGCGTGCCGAGGGTGCACGGGTGGTGGTGCTGTTCGAAGGCCGCGACGCCGCCGGCAAGGGCGGCACCATCAAGCGCATCACGGAGCCGCTCAACCCGCGGTTCTGCCGGATCGCCGCGCTGCCCGCTCCGAACGACCGCGAGAGCACGGAGTGGTACCTCCAGCGATACGTCGCGCACCTGCCGTCCGCGGGCGAGATCGTCCTGTTCGACCGCAGCTGGTACAACCGGGCCGGCGTGGAGCACGTGCTCGGGTTCTGCACGGACGATCAGTACCGGCTGTTCATGCGCCAGTGCCCGGAGTTCGAGCGGATGCTGATCGAGGACGGGATCCTGCTCACCAAGTACTGGTTCTCGGTCTCCGACGAGCAGCAGCGGCTGCGCTTCCAGGAGCGGATCGACGATCCCACCAAGCGCTGGAAGCTCTCGCCCATGGATCTCGAGTCACGCTCGCATTACGTCGACTACTCGCGTGCCAAGGACGAGATGTTCGTGTACACCGACCTGCCAGAGTCGCCCTGGTTCGTCGTCGAGGCGGATGACAAGCGTCGCGCGCGGCTGAACTGCATCGCGCATCTGCTGTCGCGCGTCCCCTACGAGGATCGCACCGACAAGCATCCGCCGAAGCTCCCGCGCAGGCAGTCGGAGGGTGGATACCGTCGTCCGCCGGTCGATTCGCAGACCTTCGTCCCCGATCATGCCGCTCGGCTCGAGGACTGAGCTGATCCTCGCTCACGGGCTGGGCAGCCGCACCGCGTAGACGCGCGTCCCCCAGTTCTGATGGCGATCGACGGTCTGACTCGACCGGGGCGGGATGTACTCATTGGCGAGCCAGACACGGTGTGCGGCCGGGTCGAGCACCGCCCACGAGTAGTCGCCCCACCGCGTCGACTTCCTGAAGTACGGCCCTCTGCCCGGGCTGGTGATGACCGGCGGCCCGAAGTTCGCCTGACCGGACGCGATCGTCGCGTAGCCGGCGCTGGGGAACATGTCCGGTCCGGAGATGGAGAAGCCCATCGCCGCGTTCCCGCGCCGGTCGCCGGCGATCGCCGGGTACAGGATGCCGTTGCCAGGTGAGGAGACATAGCCCTGCCGGTTGATGGTGGCGCTCAGGTGGCCGCCATCCAGGCTCGGCGCTACGTCGAACCAGGCCGCCGCCGCGACCGGCTTTCCACCGCCGGCGTGTAGCGCGGTTCCCAGCTCGCCCCACAGCCGTCCGCCGATCGCCTGCACCTGCTGCATGCGGTCGTCGCCCGAGTCGATCAGCGACTGCGGCCCCATCTGCGGGGTGGCAGGCGGCCCTGAGTAGCTCTGCGACGGGATGATGGTCCGCTGCAGGTGAGGATCGGGGTGCGACCCCAGCACACGGTTCGTGACCGCCCACACGCCGATGCGGTTGTCGCCGGTTCCATTCGGATCGAGCGAGCTCATCAGGTACTCGGCCCTGCTGAAGCCGACGGTGATGGCCGGCTGCACCGATGCAGCCTTGTGGCCGCCGATCCGCAGCGGGCCGATGTGAACGAACGTGGGTGACGCATCGCCGTCAACCAGCTGGCGCTTGTCGATCACGTACAGCTGTGCGCCGTTGAACTGCGGGCCGTTGATAGAGAACTCGTTGGTCGAGATGTAGATGTTCTGACCGTCAATGCCGAGCAGCGGCTGGTCGCCGAAGCACGGGCAGCCGTGTCCGCCGGGATCGGTGGTGTTGATCTTGAAGTGCGTCCAGGTGCCGCGCGGGTCGGCGGCATGCCTGACCGCGATCTCGAGTCTGCTGGCCGTGAACGTGTCGTTCAGGAAGAGGATGCTCGCGAACCAGGTGTGCGTGGCCGGGTCGTACTGGCAGCGCGGGTCGCTGGTGAACTGCTTGAAGCCATCGCCGAACAGGGCGTTTACGTTCGTGGGCCCGGCGAGGCTGCGACCGTTCTCGCGGTAGACCCGGAAGGCGGAGTTCACCGGCTCCAGGACGAACCCGTTGCCGACGCAGAGTCCCTGGTCGGGCGGCTCGAACTCGGCGCCGAAGTTCGTGACGGCGCTGTCACGGCTGCTGACGCCGTTGAAGTTGTGAACGAGCACGGACGCCGAGGCGGCGCCGAAGGCGGTTGCCACCGGGGCAACATCCGGCACGACGGCGCCGCTCAGAACCGGGTGGGTGGCACGAGCGCCGCGATCAGGCAGGGCGGTGCGTTGTGCCGAGGCGCCACCGGCGGTCACCAGCGACCACACCGCCACGTTGACCGCAAGCAGCATTCCGAGCGATACGCGCTTCCCCCGACCAGTCATGGAGCCCCCCGTGATTAGTTGTTCTCGCAACTGGCGACATTAGCACCTTAAGCGATCCCGGGGTATACCGGTTATCACACCCGCCGGCTCAGTCCGTCGGGTTGATGACCGGCGGTGTCGTGGCCGGCAGGGCGTTCCGGGGGTCGGACTATCAACCGAGCCCCGCGGCCGCGCGTGGCGAAGCTGATCGTCCAGCGGATCAGCACCAGCAACCTGTTCTGGAAGCCGATCAGGTAGAAGAGGTGCACGACCAGCCACGTCACCCAGGCGGTGAACCCGGACAGGTGCAGTCCCTTGACGTCGGCGACGGCCTTTGAGCGGCCGATCGTTGCCAGGTCGCCCTTGTCGACGTAGCGGAACGGCTTGGTCGCCTGGCCGCGCAGCCGGTCGCCGACGAGCCGGGCGGCATACCGGCCCTGCTGCAGGGCGACCGGTGCCAGGCCGGGCAACGGTACGATAGTGCCGTCCTTGGCGCGCACCCGCACCATGTCGCCAAGCGCCAGCACCTCCGGATGCCCAGGCAGCGAGAGGTCGGGCTCGACGGTGACCCGGCCCGACCGGTCGACCGCCGCGCCAGCTGCCTCGGCGAGCCGCGTGGCCAGCTCCGACGCGGTCACGCCGGCGGCCCAGATCGCGGTGCGCGCCGGCGTCTGCGCGACCTCGCCGTCCGGTCCCCGGACGGCGACCGAGTCGTCGGCGACACCGACGACGGTGTGGTTGAGGAGCGGCGTCACGCCCAGCCTCTCGAGTGCGGTCGTTGCTTTCTGAGATAACGACGCGGGGAAGTTCGTGAGCACCCTGTCTGAGGCCTCGACCAGCAGCACGCGGGCGGCACGGGTGTCGGCCGACCGGAAGTCGGCGCGCACGACGTCCCGCGCGAGTTCGGCGATCTGTCCAGCCATCTCCACACCGGTGGGGCCGGCGCCGACCACCACGAAGGTCAGCCAGGCCTGCCGCAGCTGTGGGTCAGGCTCGAGCTCAGCAGCCTCGAACGCGGCCAGGATCCGGCTGCGGATGTCGAGTGCGCCGGCGAGCGATTTCAGCTCCGGCGCGTCGGTCCGCCACTCGTCGTGACCGAAGTAGTTGTACCGAGAGCCGCCCGCGACGATCAGCGTGTCGTATCCCAGGGTGGTGGACCCGCCCTGGTTGGGCAGGTGCGCGAGCACGACCTCGCGGTGCTCGAGGTCGAAGCCGGTCACCTCGGCCAGCACCACCCGCGCGTTTCGCTGCTTGCGCAGGATCGAGCGCAGCGGCGCGGCGATCTCTGCCGGCGACAGCGCCCCCGTCGCCACCTGGTAGACCAGGGGCTGGAACAGCGTGAAGTTCTGCCGGTCGACGAGCGTCACCTCGACCGGTGCCCCGCGCAGGCTGCGCACGGCTCGCAGACCGGCGAAGCCCCCGCCGACGACCACCACTCGGTGAGTGCCCGGCGGACTCTGCGTCGCATCGGTCATGCCAGCGACGATACCCCGTGGCTGCCAAGCCGGTGAGGCGGGACGCCAGAGCCGCGACGCGACGTGTCACGCCGGCGTTCCAACTGCGTGACGCCTGGCGCGCTCTTAACAGAGTCAAACACCGGATCGCGCGCCGTGGGCGATCCGGCACGGGATCGTGACGAGTCGTTACCGGACGGCGAGGCGTGTCGGCATGGTTGTGTGGTTGCCGATCGAGGGTCGTGATGTTCGTGCCGGCGCAGTGGTGCGGATAGTTGCGGGCGACGCTGGGATCGTCACGGCCGCGTGAGGTTCGTTTCATGATCCGGTGTCATGCGCCGGTCACGGCCGTGCGACAACTGAATCGACTACCGCGGATCCGGCCGGTCGAGGTTCCAGTGGCGAGCCACGACAACGATCCACTGGCCGTCCTCCCGGCCGTTGAAGACGAACCTGCTGATGGTGCGCTGGCCACCCTCGTGGTCGCCGTAGAGCAGGTCGACGGCCATTCGCTGCTGCGCGTCGATCGCCGCGCGTGCAGCGGCGAACTCGGGTGCCGTGGGATCCCGGAACGCGCCCTGCCAGAAGCCGGTGTCGGATGTGGGCACGTACAGGTCGCGGGTCAGGCGGTTGAATCCATCGGTTGAGGGCGCGGACTGGTCGCTCAGTGTGATCTCTGGATGGAACAACCAGCCGTGCAGCACCGCCATGCCCGGGCCGACGTTCCGCAGCGATATGACCAGGTAGATGGCCTCATCCGACACGTCGACCGCGCCACCACCGCCCGGCACCATCAGCCACTTGCCGTCCGCGAAGCCGACCTTCTGCGGGTCGTCCTGCAGCCGCGACGGCATCAGCAGCGGCCGCTGCGTGGCCAGCAGCGATCGCTCGGCCAGGCGCGACGAGCGGTTGGCGGAGCGCACCGATGCAAACGTCGCGCCGGCCAGCACCAGCGTTCCGCCGGCGGTCGCCAGGGCAGAGATGGTCACCCAGTCAGCCACGCGGTAAGTCTACGGCCGGCGACCCTCCGAGTGCAGGCACTCCCGCGCCGGCGTCGAACGTCGATCCGTGATCCCCGCCGGTCGCGAAAGGACGCGCACATGATCAACGAGGCAAACACCGGATTCATGTTGCTGGCTGCAAGCCTGGTCATGTTGATGACACCGGGCCTCGCGTTCTTCTACGGCGGGCTGGTGGGGCGGTCGAACACGCTCACGATCATGATCCAGAGCTTCGCCTCGCTGGCCATCACCACCGTCATGTGGTGGCTGGTCGGCTACTCGCTGTGCTTCAGCGGTGGAGCGGACGGTATCTACGGCAACTTCGATGTTGCCTTCCTGCGCAACGTCACGCCCTCGTCGATGTACACGCCGTCTCACATCCCGCTGGTCGTGCTGATCGCCTACCAGATGATGTTCGCGATCATCACGCCCGCGTTGATCACGGGCGCGTTCACGAACCGCGTCACGTTCAAGGCGTTCCTCGTGTTCCTGGTCGTGTGGCAGCTGTTCGTCTACTACCCGTTCGTGCACATGATCTGGGGAAACGGCCTGCTCGCGCAGTGGGGCGTTCGCGACTTCGCCGGCGGCATCGTGGTTCACGCCTCGGCCGGCTGGGCGGCGTTGGCATCGGTGCTCTACGTGGGCAAGCGCAAGTTCGTCGACGCCCCGCACAACATCCCGTTCATCGCGCTCGGCACCGGCCTGCTCTGGTTCGGGTGGTACGGCTTCAACGCCGGCAGCGAGCTGAAGGTCGACGACATCACCGCCACCGCGTTTCTGAACACCGATCTGGCGGCATCGTTTGCGGCCACCACGTGGCTGTTCATCGAGTGGAAGAATGCCCGCAAGCCGCACTTCGTCGGCCTGCTGACCGGCGCGGTTGCAGGATTGGCAACGATCACGCCTGCCGCCGGGTTCGTGCCGATCTACGCCTCGGTGATCATCGGCATCGTGTCTGGGTTCGTGTGCTATTACGCGGTGCAGCTCAAGAACCGCCTGCGCTGGGACGACGCGCTCGACGTGTGGGGCGTGCACGGGGTGGGCGGGATGCTCGGCATCGTCCTGCTGGGCGTGTTCGCCAGCACCGCCATCAATCCGGCCGGCGGGGTGGGACTGATCCACGGCAGCGCGTCCTTCTTCCTCAAGCAGGTGGTGGCCGCGGTCGCCTGCTCGGCGTACGCGTTCGCGTTCACGTACGTGATGCTGAAGGTGATCGACCGCGTCACGCCGGTGCGTGTGGGCGAGGAGGCGGAGCAGGGACTCGACGAGGCCATGCACGGCGAGAGCGCGTACGAGGACGCGCCGCTCGTGACCGGCAGCGCCGCGCCGTCCCTGTGACGGCTTCCCGATCTGCGGGATCGGTGCGCTCGTAGGTCCAACAGCGGCCGGGCTCGGGCCCCATGTTCCCCCTCGAGGTCCGGGCCCGGCGGCCTACTCGCGCAGCGCTTCCCGCATGGCGCGCTTGGGCTCGACCGTGACCGGAGCGCCGTGGTCGAGGCAGAGCACGTCGAACGGAACCTCCAGCAGGAGTTCCACGCTGCGCCGCGTCTGGGCCGGGTCGTCGTGGAACCGTGCCGGTACCAACGCAAGCCCGCCGTCCTCGCCGCCCATCAGCAGGTCGGAGCAAAACAGCACGCGCGGCGCCGCCTCGCGCACCAGGCAGTAGTGCGCCCGCTCCGGGCCGGGCGTCCGGATCGCGCGAAGGCCGCCCGGCAGCGGGTCGCCCTCCGCGTAGCGCCGGTCCGGCTGCTCGTCGGCTTCGGGCGCGTCCGCCGGCGCCCACACCTCGACCCCGAGCTGCGATCGGTAGCGCCAGGCCGATCGCTGGTGGCACTTGGCGGTCAGCACGATTGCCGTCGGCCGCGGCAGCTCGTCGAAGGCATGGCCGGCCAGGCGCAGCGGGTCGATCAGCACGACCTCGCCGTCGGCCGCCAGCGCCTGGCAGCTGGATGTGGCGCCGCCGATGTTGCTGTTCGACACCGCCCACGTCCAGACGCCGTCCACCACCAGGTCGGCCCGGTCGGCCGCCTCCGCCGGCTCGGTCATGTCCGCCTCATCGGCCAAGGGTATCCGCTCGGGCGATGCCTGCCGCGACCAGCGCTGCCCCGTCGGCTTGCGGAAACCGCTCGCAGAGCCTGAGCCTATCTATAATGGTCCCAGCTCTTTGACCCAGTCGACAGAGGTGACCAGGCGTGCGGATTCGCAATGATGACGCGACGGTTTCCGGTCAGGGCAGCACGGCGTGATCGTGCTCATGTCGGAGTCGGCGCAGTGGCTGCTGGGAATCGGGATCGGGGTCGTGGTGATCGCGGTGGCGGCGGTGATCGTGATCGCGATCGTGCTGCTCGCCCTGCGGATCGCCAAGCAGGCGACCGTCGCCGAGGGTGCGGTGGGCGTGGTGCGCGATCAGACGACGAAGCTCGCCGACATCTCCCGCATCAATGACTCGGGTGTCAGGATCCTGCACGCTGCCCGCGCCCTACGAAAGACGGCGGTCGGCAAGTGACGCTTCTGGTCTCCAGCCACGGCTACTGGGTGATCGCGCTCTGCATCGGCCTCGTGGCGGCACTCGTTGTCGCCTTCCTGCTGGTCGTGCTCGTGCGCGCCGTCGCCAGCATCGAGCGGTCTGTGGACGGCCTGCTCGTGGTGGCCACCGAGGTGGCCGGCAACACCGCCAACATCCCTCAGCTGGAAGCGACGGCGCCAGTGCTGGGCCTGATCGTGCAGGAGGCGGTCGTGCAGGACGGCTACATGAACGCGCTCACCGACGGCTACGGAACGGATGCATGAGCACGAACCTGCTCATCGTCCTGACCGTGGTGCTGGCAGTCGTAGTGGTGGGTGTGCTGGCCATCGCGCTGATCGTCGTGCAGCGCGGGCTGGTCCGGATCTCGACCGGCCTGGCGACGCTGGCCGGTGCTCTCGAGGGCGTCGAGGCCGAGCACTTGCGGCCACTCGAGGGCGCCGTGCAGGCGATCAACGCGCAGTTCGACATCATCCTCAGCGCGCTGCCGGGCATCGCCCGCAAGGCGGCCGTCGTGGCCGAGAGGAGACCGCGGTGACGCTCTGGTGGATCGGCGACGCGGTGCTCCTGGTCGTGGTGCTGCCGGTGGTCGTCTACCTGCTGCACGGGGTGCTCAGCGCCGCCCGCAGCATCGTGCCGAGCGTACGGCGCATCGCGGCCACGGCAGCCGCGGGCTCGAAGGATCTGGATGCGACGGCGCTGCTCTTGACCACGCAGAGCCAGGTTGAGCAAACGGTCGCGGGGGTCGCCAACTACGGCGGCTCCCTCGACGTGATCATCGACGACGCGGAGTAGGAGCGACCATGGTCGTGCTAGCCATCGGACCCGGAACGGTGACAGTCGTCGCACTGCTCCTGATCGTGCTGGCGCTGGTCTACTACCTGGTCTCGACGATCCTGGCCCTGAGCACGATCACGAAGGGCCTCGACGAGGTGATCGCAAGTGTCACCGAGATCGTCGAGAAGAGCGCGCCCGTGAACGACGTCGTCGACGCCATCAACGGCCAGCTGGACGCGGGCGTCGACCTGCTCGAGGGACTGCTCGTGAAGAAGGCGGGTCTGGTCGACGGCGTCGGCCTCGTTGACGGCCTCTACCCGGGCGCGGCGGCCGCCGGGTTCCGCAACTTCCCCGAGAGCACCTCGATCGAGGCGCCGCGAATCTCGGAGGTCTACACGAAGGGCACCCTGACCCTGGCGCGACTGGGCCGCGAGGCGCCGATCGCAGCGGCAAACCCGGCCGGGCCGGTGCTTCGCAACGTCGAGGGAGGCAGCCTGGCCGCGCGGCTGCTCTACCCCTCCGTTCGGCACACCGCGCCGCCCGAGCTGCCGCGATCGCCGGTGATCGGCACCGACGCACCCGTGCAGTACGAGCAGCGCGACGACATCGGCGCTCCCCGCAAGCGGCTACCGGCCTCTCGAGTCGGCGGCGGGTGACCCGTCCCGTGAACTGAAAGGAACGCACCTTGCAGACGCCCGCGGCATTCGAGTATGAGCGCGCAACCAGCGTCGACGGTGCGATCGCGTCGCTGGAGCGGCTGGGCTCCGAGGCGCGGGTGATCGCCGGCGGCCACAGCCTGCTGCCGATGATGAAGCTCCGTCTGGCCAACCCCGAGCATCTGATCGACATCAACGACCTGACCGAGCTGTCCTACATCCGTGAGCAGGACGGCGAGATCAGGATCGGCGCGATGACCCGGCACGTCGATTTGCTGCGGTCTGACGTGCTGGCCGAGCACTTCCCGTTGTTCCGCGACGCCGAGACCGTGATCGCCGACCCGGTGGTGCGGAATCGCGGCACCATCGGCGGCTCGCTCTGCCAGGCCGACGCTGCGGAGGACCTTTCGGCCGTGTGCGCCGCGGTCAAGGCCAGCGTGGTGATCCGCGGTTCCGGCGGGGAGCGGGTGGTGAGCATGGACGGCTTCCACGTCGGCCCGTTCACGACCGCCGTGGGTGCGGCCGAGATCCTGACCGAGGTGCGGCTGCCGGTGCGTCCCAACGGAGGCAGCGCCCACGAGAAGGTCGAGCGCCGCGCCGGCGACTGGGCGATCGCAGCTGCATCGGCCGCCGTCTGGATGCAGGACGGCATGATCGGCGATGCCGGCATCGCGCTCAGCGCTGTCGGCCTCACCACGATCCACGTGACGCGCGCCGAGGAGCTGCTGCGCGGCAAGGCGCCGTCAGACGACCTGTACGCAGAGGCGGGCACGATCGCGTCGGAGGACTGCTCGCCTACGTCCGACGGCCGCGGGCCGGTCGACTACAAGCGCCATCTCGCGGGCGTTCTCACCCAACGAGCTCTGCGCCGCGCGACCGCGCGTGCGCTGCACCAGGAGGCATGACCATCAACGTCTCGATGACCGTCAACGGCACGCAGGTCTCCCATGAGATCGAACCACGGATGCTGCTCGTGCACTTCATCCGCGAGACGCTCGAGCTGACAGGCACCCACTGGGGCTGCGACACGTCCAACTGCGGAGCCTGCGTCGTGCGGATCGACGGCCAGCCCGTCAAGTCCTGCACGATCCTGGCGGCCATGTGCGACGGCCACGAGGTGGCGACTGTCGAGTCGCTGGAGGTGGACGGGCAGCTGGATCCGATCCAGATGGGATTCCACGAGCGCCACGCGCTGCAGTGCGGGTTCTGCACCCCCGGGATGCTGATGACGACGCGCGCGCTGCTGGACGAGAACCCCGATCCGACCGATCATGAGATCCGGGTCGCAATCTCGGGCGCGATCTGCCGCTGCACCGGGTACAAGAACATCGTCAGCGCGGTGCGCTGGGCTGCCGAGCACGAAGCCGCCACCGCGAACAGGGAGGGATGAGCATGGCCACCGTCGAGAACCTTCCCAGCCCGTCCAGCGAGCGGCCGATCGGCTTTGGCCGGCTCAAGCGCAAGGAGGATGCGCGTTTCATCCGTGGCCAGGGCACCTACCTGGACGACATCAGGCTGCCCGGCATGGTGCACGGCGCGATCCTGCGCAGCCCCTATGCGCACGCCCGCATCGTCTCGATCGACACCTCCCGGGCGCTGGCCCATCCCAATGTTGCCGCCGTCGTCACCGCCAAGGACCTGGAGACGCTCGGCCTGGCCTGGATGCCGACCATCTCGTACGACACGCAGGCCGTGCTGGCCGGCGACAAGGTGCGCTTCCAGGGCCAGGAGGTCGCGTTCGTGATCGCGACCGACGAGTACTCGGCCAACGACGCTCTGCAGCTGATCGACGTCGAGTACGAACCGCTGCCGGCGATCGTGAACGCACGCAAGGCGCTCGACCCCGATGCGCCGCTGATCCGCGACGACAAGGCCGGCCAGCGCGACAATCTGGCCAGCCCCACCTGGGAGGCGGGCGACGAGGAGGCCACCAACAAGGCCTTCGCCGAGGCCGACACCGTTGTCAGTCGAGATATCATCTACCCGCGCTGCCATCCAGCACCGCTCGAGACCTGCGGCATCGTCGCCGACTTCGACCCGAAGACCGGCCAGCTCAACATCTGGAACGGCAACCAGGCGCCCCACGCACACCGCACCGTCTACGCGCACGTGGCCGGGTTGGCCGAGCACATGATCCGGATCCGCTGCTCGGACATCGGCGGCGGCTTCGGCAACAAGGTGCCGGTCTACCCAGGCTACGTCTGCGCCATCGCCGGCTCGATCGTGGCCGGCGTCCCGGTCAAGTGGATCGAGAACCGCACCGAGAACCTCGTCTCGACCGGCTTCGCGCGCGACTACGTGATGCGCGCCGAGATGTGCTCCAAGGACGGCAAGATCACCGGCCTGAGGGTGGATGTGATCGCCGACCATGGCGCCTTCGACTCGACCGCGCAGCCGACGAAGTTCCCGGCCGGCTTCTTCCACATCGTCTGCGGGTCGTACGACCTGCAGGCCTCGCACGTGAAGGTCAAGGCCGTCTACACCAACAAGGCGCCGGGCGGCGTCGCCTACCGATGCTCGTTCCGGATCACCGAGGCGGTCTACCTGGTGGAGCGGATGGTCGATGCGCTGGCCCTGGAGATGAAGGCCGATCCGATCGACCTGCGGATGCGCAGCTTCATCGCGCCCGGGCAGTTCCCGTACGAGACCACCACCGGCTGGACGTACGACTCCGGCAACTACGCCGAGACGATGAAGGTGGCGATGGACATCGCCGGCTACGACGATTTGCGCCGCGAGCAACGCGAGAAGCGGGACCGAGGCGAGCTGATGGGGATCGGTGTCGCCTTCTTCACGGAGGGCGTCGGGGCCGGCCCGCGCAAGCACATGGACATCCTCGGTCTGGCGATGAACGACGGCGCCGACCTGCGGGTGCACCCTTCCGGCAAGGCCGTCGTCAGCATCAGCGCGCAGACCCAGGGCCAGGGCCACGAGACCACGTTCGCGCAGATTGTGGCCGAGGAGCTCGGCATCCCGCCGGAGGACATCGAGGTGCGTCACGGCGACACCGACAAGTCGCCCTACGGGCTCGGCACCTACGGCAGCCGCTCGACGCCGGTGTCGGGTGCGGCCGTGGCCGTGGTCTCACGCAAGGTTCGCGACAGGGCGCGGCTGATTGCCGCCACGATGCTGGAGACGAGGCCGGAGGACCTGGCCTGGGAGAAGGGCCGCTGGTACGTCAAGGGCGATCCCGAGAAGGGCGCCATGATCGAGGACATCGCCGTCCGCGCTTACAGCGGCGAGCCGATGCCCGAGGGCATGGAGGGCGGGCTGGATGCACAGGTGATCTACGACCCGCCCAACCTGACCTACCCCTACGGCGCCTACATCGCCGTCGTGGACGTCGATCCCGACACCGCCCAGGTGACGATCAGGCGCTTCATCGCCGTCGACGACTGCGGCGTGCGGATCAACCCGATGATCGTGGACGGCCAGATCCACGGCGGGCTGGCGGAGGGCGTCGGCATCGCGCTGATGGAGCTGCTCAGCTTCGACGAAGAGGGCAACTGCCTCAATTCGTCGTTCATGGACTACCTGATCCCGACCGCCCTCGAATGCCCGGACTTCGAGCTGGGCGAGACGGTCACGCCCTGCCCCCACCATCCGCTCGGCGCCAAGGGCGTCGGCGAGTCGCCCAACGTGGGCTCGCCGCCGGCCATCGTGAACGCGGTGATCGACGCCCTGCACGAGACCCATGGCGTCGACCACATCGACATGCCCTGCACCCCGGCCCGTGTGTGGGCCGCGATGCAAGGGCGAGCGGAGCCGCCACAATGATCACCGCCGCCCTGTCGCGGCGCGCCCAGGAGCTCGCCGCCGAGCGCGTCCCGTTCGTGGCGGCCACGGTGGTGCGCGCGCAGGCGCCCAGCAGCGTGCGGGCGGGCGCGGTGGCGCTGGTGCTGCCCGACGGCACCATCGAGGGCTTCGTCGGAGGCGTCTGCACCGAGCACAGTGTCCGCGCCTACTCGCTGCGCGCGCTCGGGAGCGGGAGGGCCACGCTGCTGCGGATCCTGCCCTTCGGCGACCGGGCCGAGGTGGACGACCACGTCGACGAGGACGGCACCGTCACCGTCCAGAACCCGTGCCTGTCCGGAGGCGCGGTGGAGCTGTTCCTGGAGCCGGTGCTGCCGGCGCCTGCCATCCTGGTGGTGGGGGAGACGCCGATCGCCTCTGCCCTGATGCGGCTGGGGACGGAGGTGGGCTTCGAGATGGTGGCGGTCGACGGCGACCGGGTCGATCAGCACAGCGACGGGATCGCGCTGGTGGTGGCGGCGCACGGGCGCGACGAGACGCAGACGCTGCGGCGCGGCCTCGAGTCGGGCTTCCCCTACGTGGGCCTGGTGGCCGGCCCCAAGCGCGGCACCGGCGTGCTCGCCGAGCTGCGCGGAGACGGCGTGCCGGACGAGCTGCTGGCCCGGATCGACGTGCCGGCCGGCATCGACATCGGGGCCGGCACGCCGGCCGAGATCGCGCTGTCGATCCTGGCCCGGATCATCGCCGTGCGAAACGGCGGCGCCGCCCCGGAGCATCGAGGCGGCGATCCGGCCGACGCCGCTGAGCCGGCCCTCGGCTCGCAGCGCCTGGCCGTCGACCCGATCTGCGGGATGACGGTGGCGGCCGTGGCCGGCACGCCGTCCCTGACGCGCGACGGTCAGGTTATGTACTTCTGCTGCGACGGTTGCAGGTCCAAGTACGAGGCACAGCACGGGCATGCCCGGCTCGGCGACTGACGGGTTCGTGGCCGGGCTGGTGCTCGGCGCCGGCGGCTCCAGCCGCCTGGGCAGGCCCAAGCAGCTGTTGCCCTTCGCGGGCACTACGCTGCTCGGCCACGTCGTGGGCATGGCCCGGAGCTGCCGCTTCGACCAGCTGGTGGTGGCGATCGGCGCCGCCGCGGAGGAGGTGCGCGGCGCCGTTGACCTGGACGGCGCCGACGTGGTGGTGAACGACGCGTACGGCAGTGGCTGCTCATCATCGATCGCCGCTGCCCTGGCCGTGATCGATCCGCGCTGCGAACTGCTGGTGCTGATGCTGGGCGACCAGCCGGGGGTGACGGCGTCGACGGTGGCCGCGCTGGTGGCCGGACGCGGCGATGCCCCGCTGGCGGTGTGCCGCTACCAGGACGGGCTCGGGCACCCGATCGCGTTCGATCGCAGCTGCTTTGCCGAGCTGGCCGATCTGCACGGGGACCGGGGCGTGTGGCGAATGCTCGACCGGCGGGCGGCCGCTGCCGTCGAGGTGCCGATCGCCGGCCGTATCCCGCCCGACGTCGATACTGATCAGGACTACCGGGCGTTGCTGGCGTCGGCCGAGGGCGTGGCGTGAGCCCGCCTCGTGACACCGGCGCGGCGGCCGACGAGCTGCGCCACGCGGTGCCCGACATCGAGACGCTGGCCCGCGGCCTGGCCGATGCCGACTACCTCGTGGACGAATCGCTGGCGACGTCGATGTTCCTGGGCGTGCGGCTGCCGCAGCCGCTGCTGCTCGAGGGTGAGGCGGGGGTCGGCAAGACCGAGGCCGCCAAGGCGCTGTCGGTCGTGCTCGACACCCCGCTGATGCGCTTGCAGTGCTACGAGGGCATCGACGCTGCCGAGGCGCTGTACGAGTGGAACTACCCGCGCCAGCTGCTGCGCATCCGCCTGGCCGACTCGACCGGTTCGCCGCTCAGCGAGGACGACCTGTTCGGCCCCGACTACCTGATCCGGCGGCCGCTGCTGAGCGCGCTCGAGCATCCCGGCCCGCGGCCCGCGGTGCTCCTGATCGACGAGATCGATCGCGCCGACGACGACTTCGAGGCGTTCCTGCTGGAGCTGCTGGGGGAGGCGGCCGTGACGATCCCGGAGATCGGCACCATCGCCGCCACCCACCCGCCGGTGATCGTACTGACATCCAACCGCACCCGCGACCTGCACGACGCCGTCAAGCGCAGGTGCCTCTACCACTGGATCGACTACCCCGATCCAGGGCGGGCGGTTGACATCGTGCGCCGCCGCGTGCCGGGAGCGTCACAGGCGCTGGCTGTACAGGTGGCGAATGCGGTCTCGCACATGCGCGACTCGGATGTGCAGAAGCCTCCGGGCATCGCCGAGGCGATCGACTGGCTTGCGGCGCTCGACCTGCTCGGCGTCGAGACGCTGAACGCGGCCACTGTCGATCGCACGCTCGGCTCCGTGCTCAAGTATGAGGAGGACCAGGACGCCGTGCGGGCCGAGGGCCTGGAACGCTTGGTGGGCAGCGGTGGCTGACGAGGCCGGCTCTGCGACGCCGTTCGCGGTGGAGACGATTCACCTCGATCTGCCGGCCGTCGCGGGCGCGTTCACGCGGCGGCTGCACGACGCCGGCCTGCCGGTGACGGCGGCCCGGTCGGCCGACCTGGCGCAGGCGCTGGCCCTGGTGCGCCCGGTCTCACGGCGGCGGCTGTACTGGACGGCGCGGGCCGTGCTGGTGTCGGATCCGGCGCAGGTGGCCGTGTTCGACTCGGTGTTTCGGTCGGTATTCGGCGGGCCCGCGGTGGGGGATGCGTTCCAGCCCGAACAGCCGCAGACGCCGGCCATCGCCCCGGACGACCGTGTGGCACCACAGGGCTCGACCTCAGCGCGGGAGAGCACGGGATCGGACGCGCGCCAGGGCATGTGGTCGTCTCCACCTATGGGCGGCGGGACCGGTGATGATGATGACACCGTGGACGTGCCGTTGGCGCTGGCCAGCGCAGAGGAGCGCCTGGCCGGCAAGCGGTTCGACGCGCTCGAGCCGCACGAGCTGGCGCAGCTCTACCGGTTGATGGCGGGCCTGCGGCTGTCGACTCCGCCACGTACCACGCGCCGGTACCGGAGCGGGCGGCAGGGGCGACACGTGGACGTGCGCCGCACGCTGCGGGCCGCCCGCAGGACCGGCGGCGATCCGATCCGGCTGGCACGGAGGCAGCGACGCGTGACCCGCCGCCGGCTGGTCATGCTCTGCGACATCTCGGGCTCGATGGAGCCGTACGCCCGTGCCTACCTGCAGTTTCTGACCTGCGCCGCCGCAAGCGGGCCTCACGCCGAGGCGTTCGTGTTCGCGACCCGGCTCACCCGCCTGACCCGGGCGCTCGCATCGAGCAACCCCGAGCGTGCGATCCAGCGCGCCGCGGCGGCCGCGCCGGACTGGTCGAGCGGGACGCGGATCGGCGACGCCCTGCGGGCGTTCAACGATCGCCACGGCCGCCGTGGGATGGCCCGTGGCGCCGTGGTCGTGATCCTGTCGGACGGCTGGGAGCGCGGCGACCCGGCGCTGGTGGCCCGCGAGATGCAGCGCCTGTCGCGGCTGGCGCACCGGATCGTGTGGGTCAACCCGCGCAGCAGCGCCGGCTCCTTCACGGTGCGGGCCGGCGGCATGGTGGCGGCGCTGCCGTTCTGCGACGCGCTGGTCAGCGGCCACAGCTTCGAAGCGCTGCACGAGGTGGTGGAGGCGATCGGGGCGGGGTCGTGGCAGGCGCCCGCGCCCGTCGTGGAATCCGACGAGCGGGAGTGGGAGGATTCCTGGGCCAGTGCCACGCCGGTGCCGGGGAGCTCGGTTGCGATGCCGAGCGGCTACGGCCCCAGCAGGGGCAACACCACCCCGGGGTGGGTGACCGAGGATCAACGACGACTTCAAGGAGATTGAGGGATGCCGGACGGCGCGACCAAGATCTGCATCTACCCGGGCTGTGAGCGGCCGGCCGCGCCCGCCCACCCTCAGGGTGGCCCGCAGCCCGCGTTCTGCGACCTGGAGGAGCACAACGCGCTGACGGCACACCAGGAGCGCCAGCGTCTCGCGTCAACAGCGACCCCCGAGCACGAGGAGATCCAGAGTGGCTAACGAGGCATATCGCGCGGTCTTCCTGCGCGTTCATCCGACCGGCAAGATGGTGCTCAGCCTGACCACGGATGCCGACGGCAACGAGGCCGCCTACGCCCGCCAGGTGGGCGAGGAGCTGGGCGTGCCGGCGCTGGACGTGAAGGTGGTGCCGGCCGACACTGACCGATTCGGCACCGGCCACGGCTACAACACCAGCCCGACGTCCGCGGGCACGGCGGCGGCCATCTCCCGGACGACGGGCAAGATCCGCGACAAAGCGCAGCTACTGGCCGGCATGCAGCTCGGTGCCGCTCCGGAGTCGCTGACCTGGTCGAAAGGCGCCTGGGTCAGCGGCGACGGCAGCGACCCGGCGAAGGTGGCCACGGTGGCGGACATCGCGCTGTACGCGCACGGCACCGGCGCGCTGCCTGCCGGCGTCGAGGGCGGCCTGGACGCCCAGACCGTCTACAGCGACTGAGGTGTGTGCCCGTGACAGGCCCGTCCGGGTGGGCGGCGTGACGCACCGTGCCGGCGCGTGACGAAACCGTTACCCTCGCGGCGTCGGCCGACTACGCGCCGAGGCGTGCGTCGATGCTGACCTCGACCTCGTCGACCACCTTCAGCGCCCCGAACAGCGTCGAGTAGGGCTTCATGCCCCAGTCCGTCTGCTTGATCACGGCCGTGGCGCCGAGCGTTCCGTCGCCCGTCATGGCGACATCGAAGCCCAGTGGACGGGTGGTTCCGTGGAGCGTCAGGTCGCCTTCGACTCTCAAGCCGTCGCCCGCGGCGCGCACCGACTTCGACTCGAAGCTGATCTGCTCACCCTTGAGCACCTCGTTGTCGACCGTCTGCTCGATCTCTGCCTTCTGATCGTCACTCAGCGACTGCACGCCGCCGCTGCCCTCCTGCACGCGCAGCGACCCGCCGTCTGCGCTGATCTCGATCACCGCATCCGCCGGGTCATCTCCCACCACCAGCACGGCTTCCCAGGAGGTCACGTGGAACAGCAGGTTGTGGCCGGCCATGGCCGCCGCCCCGGTCCTCTGGGTGCGTACGGAGAGCGTGCCGTCGTCGGGCCCGAGCGCGTATCTGCCAGCGGGAATCGCCACTCCCCAAGCCTATAATGCCGGGCTCGCGCGCACGCACCTACCCGATCACAAGGACGACACCATGGCGGTAGAACTCGACCACTCGTTCACTACGTCGCGGTCGCTCGACGACAGCTATGCCACCATCCTCGATCTCGAGCGTGTGGTGCCGTGCGTGGAGGGGGCGACGGTTCTCGAGCGCACGGGGCCGGACTCGGTCAGGGCTGAGATCAAGGTCAAGATGGGGGCGATGTCGATGACCTTCACCGGTACCCTCGAGACGACCGAGCAGGACGCTGCCGCACACCGCGCCGTGCTGACGGTGAAGTCCCGTGAGGCGGGCGGGCAGGGGTTCGCGAACGGCACCATCACGTTCGCGCTGCACGACGGCGGTGGCGACATCCACACGAGCGCCCAGATCACCGGCAAGGCGGCGTCGATGGGCGAAGGCGTGGTATCGGGCGTGCTGGACGCCCTGATCACCGACTTCGCCGGCAAGCTCGGACAGCTCTGAGGCCCGCCGGTGGCGACGATCACGATGCGCCACGTCCGCGAGGGCGAGGTGCCGCGCGACGGCGGCACGGCGATCCAGGATGACCCCGACCGGCCTGTCTTCCGGGGCAACGGCCCGGACGACTACGTGTGCGTGGAGTGCGGGAACCTCTTGGCCGCGTCGATGGACGGCACCTACATGACCAAGAAGGTGCGCGTGCGCTGTGGCCGCTGCTCGACGGTAAACGTGGCGATAACCGACGAATCGGCCCGGCCGCGGCGCTGATCTGCCCGCGGTGCTAGAGCCGGGCCTTGAGCGCCAGGATGCGGGCGTACGACTTGTTGAGGCCCCCCACCGGCAGCGTGCCGTTCTTGGCAGCGGCGAGCAGCGCCTTGAACACCGCCTGGCTGGACGCCCGCGAGCCGGTGATCAGGATCAGGTCGGAGCCGGCCGCCGCGCTCTTCAGCGCCAGCGGAGGATCGGTCGTGTGGCGGACGTGCGCCGCCGCGTCCAGCGAGTCGGTGATGGTGACGCCCGTGAACCCCAGCCGCTTTCGCAGGATGCCCTTGATGACCGCCGGCGACCAGGCCGCCGCGCGCCTGTCGAGCGCCGGGTAGACGGCGGTGGACAGCATCACCATCGGATCGAGGTTCTGGCGGAACGCGACCTTGTAGGGCAGCCACGCCCGCCCCAGCTGCTGGGCGGTGGCGTTGATGTGCACCAGCGCGTCGTCGGTGGACACGGTCGCGCGGCCGAGGCCGGGGAAGTGCTTCAGGGTCGGCCATACCTTGTGGCCCTCGAGCCCGCTCGCGAACGCCGCCGCATGCGTGGCCACGATGAAGCGGCTGGTCGAGAACGCCCGCTGCTGCTGCTCGATGAAGTCGGACGGCCCGGTCGGCACGTCCGCGACCGGCGCCAGGTCGATGTTGACGCCGTCCGCGCGCAACGCCGCCCCGGTCAGGGATCCGGCGGTGTGGGACTTCGCGGTCGGCAGCTGACCCAGCTGCTGTGCGGAGTGGTCCGGCGGCGCCCATGGAATCCTCTTGACCAGACCGCCCTCCTGGTCGGTGGTGATCAACAGTGGCGGCTGGCCGCCGTTGTGCGCGGCCAGCTGCAGCTCGGCGGTGAGCGCCTGCAGCTGCGACGGCGAGGCGATGTTCGACCCGAACAGGATCACGCCGCCGATCTGGCCGGTCCTGATCCGGGCGCGCAGGCTGCGGCTGGCGGTCGTGCCCTTGAACGCGACCACGAGCCGCTGGCCGACCAGCTGCGACAGTGTGGGCGTGGCGGCGGGGGCGCTTCCGTGAGGCGTGCCGCCGGCGCGTGCCTGCGCAGCGCCCGCGGCGATCAGCGCGCAGCAAAGGGCGGTTGCGGCTGCGGCGCGTCGCGCGCTGATGCCGGGTCGATGCATACCGCGAAGCGTACGTGCCGAACGTGTCAGGACCTGGTCGGGCGCGTTGCGGTCCGGTAACGGCGGGCTCACGAGAGCGTGGCCGGCAGGCTCGCCTCCCACGCGTACAGGATCAGGAACCCGAGCCGGTCGCGCGCCATCGCGTGCGCGTAGGCCTGCACCGCCCGCACGTACAGGCTGGAGTGGTTGTAGGCGAACAGCGCACGTCGCTCGTCGGCCGGCGCACCCGACTGGTGCAGGTAGTTGCCCGCGCCCAGTACCGCATCGCGGGGCGAGTGGATATCGCCGCCCAGGCCGTAGGCCTTCCAGGTGGCGGGCAGGAACTGCATCGGCCCCTGGGCGCCGGCGCTGCTGGTGTTGCCGACGCGGCCGAACGCCGACTCGACCAGGTTCACGGCCGCCAGCGTCTGCCAGCGCACCCCGAACCGGCTCTGCGCCAGGTGGTAATCGGCCAGCAGCTGCCCGGCGGGCGGCGCCGGATCGAGGTGCAGCGTCACCGGCTTGCCCGACGACGGCCCGGCCAGCCGCTGCAGCGCGAGTGCCGCGCGCAGCTGTGACCCGACGGCGGCTGCCAGCGAGGTCGGCAACGCCGCCAGCGTGGGGCGGATCAGCGCTGGCGTCTCGGCCAGCTGATGCACAAGCTGCCGCTCCTGGGCGGCCGCGGACAGCACGCCCGCAGGAGGTGTACTCGCCAGCTTCGGATCGGACGCGCGCCACCTTTCCAGCGCGGGCCGCAGCGCTGCGTCGGCCGATGTCAGCTGCTCGGCGATCGTCGCGGGCGCCGACGCGGACGGCGTTGAAGCGGTACCCGATGAGCCGCAACCGACGGTCAGAACGGCCACGGCCAGGCCCGCCAGCGCCAGGCCGGTCAGCCCCTGGACCGGGCGAGTTTGAGGCGGAGCGGTCACGCCCGGCAAGGTAGCAGCGGGCGCTTCGGGCACCGGGCTAGGATGGCTCGACACCATCGACTTGGGGGTGGATGCGATGTCGACGATTGCAACGCACGAGCAGCAGGACGTGGACA
>Ga0075425_100000597_pt1 | contig 34061 bp, 31 predicted proteins | sample SoiMethybrSBSTD4_FD_75300 | JGI IMG/M metagenome (GOLD analysis project Ga0075425, IMG submission 75300) | Bulk soil microbial communities from a Populus tree surrounding site in Tennessee, USA - Soil MetaG P. TD hybrid SBSTD4 | ecosystem: Environmental > Terrestrial > Soil > Tree plantation... | reverse complement strand
GGGGCGATGAGCGCGCCGCTATTGAGACGCCCGACATCCTTGGCGCGGTCGATGATTTTGAGATGGCCGCGCTGGTCAAAGAAGCCGGCATCGCCGGTGTGCACCCAGCCATCGGGCGTCTTGGTTTGATTGGTGGCGGCCTCGTTCTTATAATATTTGAGGAACACGCCTGGGCTCTTGAACATCACCTCACCGCTGTCGGCGATCTTGATCTCGACGTCGGGCGCCGGCCTGCCCACCGTGTCGGGATAGACTTCCCTGTCCGGCTGCATGGTGATGTAGACGCTGGCTTCAGTCTGCCCGTAAAGCTGCTTTAGGTTTACGCCGAGCGATCGGTAGAAGCGAAACAGCTCTGGACCGATCGCCTCGCCGGCGGTGTAGGCCACCCGCGTGCGCGAGAACCCCATGCGATTCCTAAGTGGCGCGTAGACGAGAAGATCTCCCAATCGATAGAGCAGTCGGTCGTGGAGGACGACCGGTCTGCCATCGAGGATCTGTTCGCCGCAGCGGCGGGCCACCCCGAGGAAGTGATGGAACATGCGCTTTTTGAGCCAGCCTGCGTCCTCCATGCGCACCATCACCTGGGTGAGCAGGTTCTCAAACACGCGTGGCGGAGCGAAGAAATACGTTGGCCCGATCTCGCGACGGTCCTCGACCACGGTTTCGGGGCTCTCTGGGCAGCACACGCACATGGCGCCCATGTAGGCTTGGGCGTAGGAGAAGATATGATCGCCAACCCAGGCCATGGGCAAGTAGGCGAGGAGGAGGTCGTCTGGTCCGAACCCGTCGAATTTGTTGCCATTAGCGGCCGAAACGATGATGTTGTGATAGGTCAACATTACGCCTTTGGGCCGGCCGGTTGTGCCCGACGTGTAGAGCATGACGCTGACATCGGCACCCCTGCCATTGGCAATCTCAGCGAGCCACCAGCCCTCTGCGCCAGGGTTGGCGCGCATCTCCTCGCGCCCTAGACCCTGCACGTGCTGGAAGGAGTGCAGGCGGGCCGGGTCGTAGGTGGCGAGCCCTCGCTCCTCGTCATAGACGATGCGCTCGAGTTTTTGCAGGCGATCGGCGACGGAGATAATCTTGTCGACTTGTTCCTGATCGCCGACGACAGCGAACCTCACCTCGGCGTGTTCAAGTACGTAGGTCATCTCGTCGGCCACCGCGTCCTGATAGACGGGCACCGGGATGCCGCCGAGGCTCTGCACGGCAGCGATCGCCGCGTAGAGACGCGGCCGGTTGTCTCCGATGATGGCGACGGCATCGCCGCGCTCCAGTCCGATCTTCCTGAGGCCGATCGCAAAGGTGCGGACCTCCTCGCAGAGCTCCTTCCAACTCCAGGTCTGCCATATGCCGTAGTCCTTGTGCCGCATGGCCGGACGATCGGCGTACTGAGCGGCGTTGCGCAACAGCACCTTGGGCAGCGTGTCGAGCGGACCGGCGTCGCGGCCGGGACTTTTGCTATTCACGTAGAGCTACTCCTCCCAACGACGCCTGTGGCAGATGGCGCGCTCGTTCACCCCGTTCTTATCGTTGGCGTGAGGATTTCACAATGCACGAGCCTTGGTCCACATCGCCTGGGTGGGTCGGTCCCCCCCAACGTCGCCCGAGCCACTGTCCTAATCGGCCACCGACCCGCGGCCAACCTAACCTTTGGTTGAGGTGGGCTGTACCCTCCCCCGTGGGGGCGCCCGACAACCCGCTGCCCGGCGCAGGCGGGTTGAACACGCTGGCGGAACTCGCGCTGTTGCAGATCTCGGGGTGAGGAGCGATGCGGCCGATCGGCGACGAGGCCGCAGCCCTGGGGGTCGAGGCGCCGTGCGGTGCGTTTGCAGCTAACGGCCCAAATCCGCGATCGTGAGCACGCCTAGCGTTTGGGGTTATTCTTCTGCTGGTCGTCCCAGAACTTCTTGTCGCTAAACGGGGTATCGCTGGAGGATGTGCAACCCCAGAACCCGCAGCTGGCGATGGGTTTGGGTTTCGGCAGATTGGGCGTGTAATCGGCCTGGAGGTAGCGCTCGAGGTCGGCCTTGATTTCGAGGCCCTTGCGGTCTGTGCAGTAATCGGCGTCGAGTGCAATCTTCTCCGACGTCGTGCGGTAGGTCGTGTCGTAAGTCCTTTCGATTTTGGCGTATTGCTCGCCGGTTGCGCCCTGCTTGGCTTCGTAGGCGAGATAATTGCTCCTGAGCTTTGCCGGATCGAAATAGAAACCGCAGCGCTTGGCCCGGGCCGAGGTCCAGGATACGGCAATTGGGCGGGCCATGGGGTCATCGATGCCGATCGTGCCCGGAGCGTCCGGCGGAAGCAAACCCGTGCTGGAGGTCGCAAGACCAGCGGAGCTATTGCCGCAGCCGCATTGCAGCGCCGTGCCCGCTAGCAGCAGCGCGCCAATCCCCGCCTGGGCGAATCGCTTCATCTCGTCCCCCGTCCTGGGGCAAATGTGCTGACGACGCGCACAGCGTCAATCCCGCCCGCACCAGCTTGAGATGCAAATTATGGAGAAATGCGGCCGAAGGCAGGCCGCAGCACCAAAATGAGGTGCAATGCGGGATCTGCCCCACACTTACGGGCGAGGGTCACTCGGCCGTCTTGGCAGCCTTGCAAGGTTGCACCGGCGTGAGGAACAGCTCCCCGTTGCGAGCCTCCACTGTGTAGGCCTCTGTGGCGGACAAGCTGTCGATCAGGGCGAGAATGCAGGCGGCCACGTCGGGGCCCACATGCACGGGGTTGGGGGCGGACCCTTGGTCTTTGACTGACGCCAGCATGGTCGACCTCTGCGTCGGCTCGTGAACTCGTCCAAATCTAATGACATTGCGCCAGCGGGGCTGTGCCCCGCGGTACAGTCACGCGGGCCAAGAGCGGGCCGTTGGGCGGCGAAGGCTTGCTCCCAGCGCCCATGGGCGGCGGTAGCGCAAGTTTGGTGGCCCTTATATGTTCCGCGACACCGATCCGGTTCGATCTTGCTCCACGGGAGACTGCGGAAGATGGCAACAGCTTTCGATCTTATCGTGATCGGCACGGGGCCCGGCGGATATGTGTGCGCCATTCGCGCGGCGCAGCTGGGGCTCAAGGTAGCGGTGATCGAGAAGCGGTCGACGTACGGCGGTACCTGTCTCAACGTCGGTTGCATCCCCTCCAAGGCTCTGTTGCACGCTTCTGCAGCCTATGAGGAGGCGGGCCACGGCTTTGCCGCGATGGGCATCGACGTCGCCCCGAGGCTCGATCTCGGCAGAATGCAGGCCTTCAAAGAGGAGGGCGTCAAGGGCAATGTCGATGGGGTGGCGTTTCTGTTCAAGAAGAACAAGATCGAGGCCATGCAGGGCAGCGCCACCATTCTCGGGCCGGGGCGGGTTGGAATTGCGCTTGGCAACGGCGACAGGCAGAGGCTGGAGACCAAGAGCATTGTCATCGCCACGGGCTCGGATGTGGCAAAGCTGCCGGGCATTACCATTGATGAGCAAACGATCGTATCCTCCACCGGCGCATTGACGCTCGCGCGAGTGCCCAAGCGGCTTGTGGTCATTGGCGCCGGGGTGATCGGGCTGGAGCTAGGCTCGGTGTGGCGCCGGCTGGGCAGCGAGGTGCTGGTGGTGGAGTTCCTCGATCGCATCCTGCCTGGCACCGATGCCGAAGTGGCGAGGGTGGTGCAGCGCGTCCTCACGAGGCAGGGCCTCAGTTTCAAGCTTGCCAGCAAAGTGACGGGGGTCGCCAGCACTCCAGTTGGCCACAAGATCGCCATCGAGCCAGCGATCGGCGACGGCGAGGGCATGATGGTTGATGCCGACGTGGTGCTGGTGGCCGTCGGCCGCGTGCCTTTCACGGAGGGACTGGCTCTCGACGCGGTGGGTGTGAAGCTCGACAACCGCAAGCGCATCATCGTCGATAGGAGTTTCGGCACCGGGGTTGCGGGCATATATGCCATTGGCGACGTCATCGCCGGACCCATGCTGGCGCACAAGGCACAGGATGAGGGCGTTGCCGTGGCCGAGATCATTGCCGGCCAGGCCGGTCACGTGAACTACGATGCGATCCCCAACGTTATCTACACATCCCCGGAGGTTGCCACGGTCGGAAAGTCGGAGGAGGACCTCAAGGCTGCTGGCACCGCCTACAACGTTGGCAAGTTCCCGTTCACTGCCAACGCCCGCGCCAAGGTCAACAGGACGACGGAGGGTCTTGTGAAGATCCTGGCCGACGCCGCCACCGATCGCATCCTTGGTGTGCACATGATCGCGGCGCAGGCGAGCGAGATGATCGCGGAGGCAACCGTCATCTTAGAGTTCGGCGGCTCAGCCGAAGACCTCGCTCGCACTTGCCACGCCCATCCAACGTTGACCGAGGCAGTGAAGGAGGCGGCCCTGGCCGTTGCCAAGCGTGCCATCCATATCTAAGCGAGAGGTCGAGGACGCGCTGGGATTGTCGCCACCTCATGACCTTGGTGGGGACAAGGGTGGCGTGCCGTTGCGCTCCTGTGGAGCGACCGCACCCATCGGCTTGGCGCGGGGACCATGGCCGCCCGGGCGATGTTGCGGGCGCGTGAAAAGCTGAGTTGTGCGCGATCGGCATCTCGTTCGGAGGGTGTCCATCGCCGCAGGTTGGCGTCGGGCCTCTTGACGGATCGGGGTGGAGCATGGGCGAAGTGCTCAAGAGGATGGTGAGCCCAGAGCGAGGAATGCCGAATGACCCAGGAGATCGACATTAGATTGGACAATGGCGTGCAGATCATCCGTCTCATGCGCGCCGACAAGAAGAATGCACTCACCGGTCCGATGTATGATGCTATGTCGTCGGCGCTTGAGGAGGCCGAGAAGAGCGATGCCATTGCCGCGCATGTTTTCATGGGTTCAGGCGGCGTGTTTACCGCCGGCAATGACATCAACGATTTTGTGCGCCGTGCCCAGGACGGCTCGCAGCACGCGGCACCCTCGCAGATGTTCATAGGGCGGCTGCCGAAGGTGACGAGGCCGATGATCGCCGCGGTCGACGGCCTAGCCGTTGGTATCGGCGTGACGCTGCTATTGCACTGCGATCTCGTGTACGCGACGCCGACCGCGAGTTTCCGCGCGCCATTTGTCGATCTGGGGCTCATCCAGGAGGCGGGCTCGAGCTTGCTCGGGCCGGCACGGCTTGGCTACGCGCGCGCGTTTGAGCTCTTGGCCTTGGGCGAGGTTTGGACGGCGGAACGGGCTGCGCAAGCCGGGCTCATCAATGCTGTGGTCGGCGAAGGCGAGCTGGAGGCCAAGGCACTGGCTGCCGCTCGCCGGCTCGCGGCCAAGCCGCGCGCGGCGCTGCTGGCGTCCCGGCGGATGCTGAAGGGGGACCCGGCGCTTGTGTCCAAGGCCATCGCCGACGAGCTTGCGGTCTATAAGGACCTGATCCGCAGTCCCGAAGCCCGGGAGGCGTTCGCAGCGTTTCTGGAAAAGCGTGCCCCCGACTTTGCCAAGGCGCGACGTGGGGCGGCGTAGGCCGGGTCGAGGGCATGGAGCGATGAACCTGCGTGCCGGCGCAAAGCCCGGGTGCGCGAAAGCCAGCTCGAAAGCCAAGGGTGCTCGGTTGTTGGCGGTTACAGCCTGTAGATGCGCTGCGCCGTTCCACACAACAAGGCGCTGCGCTCAGCCTCCGAGTAGTTCTTGCTCAGGAGCTTGAATGAGTTCCACAGCACCGTGTAGCTGCAGCTCAGTTTGTCGACCGGGAAGTTTGATTCGAACATGCAGCGATTGGCGCCAAAGCGCTCGATTGCATACTCGAAGTAGCGGCGGGTGGCCTGCGCGAGCTCGGCGCTGGTGGGCGGCTTTGCGCGGTGTTCCCAGCCGTATCCGTTGACCTCCATGTTGAGCCCGCCGAGCTTCATCACCACGTTTTCGCAGCGCGCCAGCTCGTCGATCTGGGTCTTCCAGTGGGCAAACACTTCGTCCGCTTTGCCCGCGTAGGGACCGATGCCGATCGGCCCGCCGAAATGGTCGAGCACGATCGTCGTATCGGGAAACGCTCGCGCAAGGGAGACAGCGTCGGGGAGTTGGGTGTGGGCACACCACACCTCGAAGCTGAGCTTGCGGGGAGAAAGATGCTTGAAACCGGCGCGGAAGTCATCGTGGGTGAGCAGGCCCTCGGGCGGGTTGGTGCGATGGTTCTGGATGTCGGGACTGTTGTGCCAGAAAGCCCCGCGGCGGATGCCGCGAAACCGGCCGCCGCCTGCGGCGATATGCGCATCGAGCACCTCCCCTGCCGCGTCGCCGATGCGTAAATCGACGGTGCCGACGATGCCGGCAGCGATGCGCGTCTTGCCGTAGATGCCCGATGCGCTCATTGCCGCAATGCCGTTGACGAACTCGGTCTCGCCGACGCAGCGGAAGGCTTCGGGCCCCTCGGCCTTGAACATCGCGCCGCATTCGATAAATACGGTCGCTATGACGTTGTGGCCACCACTGACGTCCTGGAGGATTTCCTCAAGCAGGTAGCGCTCCTGGACGGCAGCCTTGCGGAAATCCCAGAGATGATGGTGCGGGTCACAGATCGGAAGATTGGGCTCGAGCGCCTTCTCCTCAACCTGCCCCAACCAGGCTTGGTTCTGCGACTGGGCGACCATGGCATCCTCCCGGGCTCGCTGTGCGAGGCGAGCCTAGCGCGTCACGGCCATGGTTAAAACTGCGCAAAGGGGATCTCGTGGGGTGCCAATGGCGGGGCTGGGGATGGCGGCCGATGTTTGCCAAAATGGCGCCTTATGATCATCCCATGTGCAAGCTGCCGCGATGCCGTCAAGCCGCAATGCCGGGCGCACCAATTGCCGGTGTGTGTAGGCGCGCCACGGTTCGACCGGCGCGGTGGGGCGGTGGCGATCGGCAGCCCAAAGTCCAGGCATGGCACCTGGCCGCGCGTTTGATACTTGCCGGCACGTGGTTGGCGCTGTTGGCGCTGTATGGCTCCGCCGAGGCCAGCTGGCTCGCCAAAGTGACGGGGCTTTCCGAACAGGGTGTCTCCCGAGCCGGCAAGCTCGGATCGGGAGGGCTTGAGCGCGCGGTCCGTTACCTGCGCTCAGCCAAACCTGAGCGCAGCGCCGCGCTCGCCGCCCAAGCCACCCTGGAAGGCCACTGGATATTCGTTAATCGGGCGGGTGAGACGATGACGGCGGCGACGCCGCAAGAGCTCACGCGCGTTGCTGGCGTCCTGCTGCCTGAGGCCAAGGCCGATGTGAAACTGACCCTCTATGTCACAGAAGACACCATCTTTGAGTACCGTGCCGCGCTCAAGGACCTGCCAAAGGGAAGCGAGATCTTCTTGGTGGCGGGCGATGAGAGCTATTTGATTCAGAACAGTTCGGGGCGGATATTCGCCGAGGTTCGGCCGGGTCTCATCATCGAGCTCGGCGAGCGCACGGCATTCGAGGAAGTTGTCTGGCAGCTTTCTCGACCGCTCGATAAGGGGAAGGTGCGCGTTCTTGCGCTCGAGCCTGGCGGGCCGCCTCGGCTGCCTGCGAGCCCGCGCATCGATCCCCTCACCGGGCGGACGATGGTCGATGTGATCGATCCGGCGAGCCTGCCGGCCGCCCTTGGAGCCGTGCGCGGTCAAACCGTGCTGGTGACGGGTCGCGTCGATGCCCGCCTCCTCTATGTGCAGCCTGCGAGCGGACCGGAGCGGAGCATCTTGCTTGCCGATCTTTTCGGGGCAGCCGAAGAAGCCGAGGTGAACCTCTTGGTGCTGCGCGCGGCCTCCACGCCGCGGCAGCCGGGCGGGCGCAACTGGTTGTGGCAGAAGGTGGAGGTGAAGGGCCTGGAGCAGGCTATGCAGCACCCACGCTTGGCCGATTTCCTTATCGCGCTCGTCGGTTCCAACGGACGCATGCTGGTGTCGGCAACACCCTCCGGCGTGCGTACAGCGATCGAGATCAAGCTGGCCACAGAGGTTGCAGGCTCGCCGCAGAGGCCAGGCAGCGGCCTCTTCTCCGGCATCGTCTCCGACGTCACTGGGCGGGTCGTCGCCGTGGGGTTGGAGGGCAGCGTGAGCAGCGCCGAGCGGCAGCGTGAGCTCGATGAACGCCTCGTCCCCGGTATCCCCGCCGATGTCCAGATGGGCTATTTGGTGTTATTTGTCGTTGGCCTTTGTGGCCTGCCCATCTCGCGCGCCTGGTGGCGGCGTTTGTGGCCGCCAGAGGCAGCGTCCGACTATGCTGGCCGCACAGGCTATTGGGCCGCCCGTACAGTGCGGGGCACCGCGTTCCTGCTCCTGTTCTTGCCGCTGACCGCGCTCGTTGCCACCCCATTCAATTTGCTGTGGCAGGTGTGGGATGCGGCGCGCGCGCCGGCACGCCTATGGCGCCGGCTGACCGGGCGAAAAAGCCTGATCGCGCCCGGCTGAGGGCTTGTCAAAAGCAGGCGTTGTTGCGCAGGGAGACCAAAGCAGCCAACTGATGGTAAGGTAGCCCTTCCTTCGTCCCTGGCGCTTGGGCAATTGGGCCGGGCCGCGCAGGTTGAGGGCTCGCTTGCCAGGGATCCAATGACCACGCTCCTTCTCACTCACCCCTCATTCGTCGAGCACGACACTGGGCCCGGCCACCCCGAGCGGCCGGACCGCATGCGCGCCATCGACAAGGTGCTCTCTCATGATCTCTTTAAGGAGCTAAAGCGCGAGGAGGCGCCGCTCAGAGACGATGTCGAGGATGCCATCGCCCTGGCCCACCCCCGCTCCTACCTCGAGTGGGTCAAGCGCGAGCGACCGGCCGAGGGGGAGCCGCCGGTCCACCTCGACCCCGACACGCTGATGTCCGGCAAGTCCTGGGAGCCGGCGCTGCGGGCCGTAGGCGCGGGCCTCACCGGCATCGACCGAGTGATGGACAAGAGTTCCGGTATCGCCAACGTGTTCTGTCAGGTACGTCCCTGCGGCCACCACGCTGAACGCGAGCGGGCGATGGGCTTTTGCATTTTTGCCAACGCCGCCATTGCCGCCCTCTACGCGCGCGAGCGGCACGGCGCGGAGCGCGTCGCCGTGGTCGATTTCGACGTGCACCATGGCAACGGAACGCAGGACATATTTTGGAATGACAAGAACCTTTATTTTGGCTCAACCCACCAGATGCCGCTCTATCCAGGCACCGGTGCAGTGTCCGAGACTGGCGTGGGCAACATCTGGAACGCGCCGCTTAGGCCTGGAGACGCTGGCGACCGGTTCAAGGAGGCCTTCGAGGCCCGCATCCTACCGGCCCTGCGCAATTTCTCACCTGATGTTGTGCTGGTCTCTGCGGGATTTGATGCCCACGCCGACGATCCCCTTGCCAATCTGCGGTTGCTCGAGCCCGATTTTGCCTGGGCGACTAATAAGATCGCCGAGGTTGCCGCGAAGTACGCGCAGGGGCGGCTGGTGTCTATGCTCGAAGGCGGCTACAACCTCGCCGCCCTGGCGAAGTCGGTTGGGGTCCACGTCAAGGCGTTAATGGAGGCGGGTAACTGAGCACCCGCGCCACCTGTTCAAAGGCAAGGTGATGAACAAGGACATGGCCAAGCCTGGGGCGAAGCATCTCGACATCAAGGACATGTCGTTCGAGAAGGCTCTTAAGGAGCTTGAGAGCATCGTCGGCCGGCTGGAGCGCGGCGATGTGGAGCTTGAGGAGAGCATCAACATTTACGAACGCGGGGCAGCGCTCAAAGAGCACTGTGATCGGCTTTTGAAGGTGGCGGAGGCGAAGGTCGAGAAGCTGACGTTCAATCAAGCTGGTGAGCCCAATGGCACGGAGCCGCTGAAGCCGTTGGAATAGCCCTTTACTGCCGACCGGAGGTGATGGCGCTCGGTGGGTCGGCGCGACGCTACGTCTTCCAATAAATCTCGGCTGGTGGGCTATACTGCATGGGTTCAGCCTGAGCGCATGGCTGAAAGTCAGGATGTAAGTATGGATCAGGCTTCCAAGACGCCGCTCCTCGATCGGGTGAAGACGCCGGCAGACCTGCGTGCGATTTCCGAGAAGGATCTGCGCCAGCTGGTGGATGAGCTGCGGCAGGAGACCATCGATGTCGTGTCGGTGACGGGAGGCCACCTGGGTGCCGGGCTCGGTGTCGTGGAGCTCACCGTCGCTCTGCACTGGATTTTCGACACGCCACGCGACCGGCTGGTATGGGACGTCGGCCACCAGGCCTATCCGCACAAGATTCTCACTGGTCGTCGCGACCGCATTCGCACGCTGCGCCAGGGTGGGGGGCTGTCGGGCTTCACCAAGCGGGCCGAGAGCGAGTACGACGCCTTCGGCGCTGCTCACTCCTCCACCTCGATTGCCGCGGGTCTTGGCATGGCGGTGGCGCGTGATTTGGCCGGCGGTGCCAATAATGTCGTGTGCGTGATCGGTGACGGCGCCATGAGCGCCGGCATGGCCTACGAGGCCATGAACAATGCCGGCGCCCGCAATGAACGGCTCATCGTTGTTCTCAACGACAACGATATGTCGATCGCACCGCCAGTTGGTGCGCTCTCCAACTACCTGGCGCGAATTTCTTCGAGCGGCACCTATCTGCACCTGCGCGACATTGCCAAGCAGCTGGCAAAAATCCTGCCCAAGTCGTGGGAACGGCGTGCTGCCCGCGCCGAGGAGATGACGCGCACGTTGTGGACGGGGGGCACGTTGTTTGAGGAGTTGGGGTTCTACTACGTTGGGCCCATCGACGGTCACGACCTGAACGTTCTGCTACCTGTCCTGCGCAATGTGCGCGATGCCCGGCAGGGACCAATCCTTGTGCATATCGTTACCAAGAAGGGAAAGGGTTATCCTCCGGCGGAGGCCTCTGACGACAAGTATCACGGCGTCAATCGTTTCAACGTCATCACGGGTGCGCAGGTCGCAAGCAAGCCGAACGCGCCCGCCTATACCAAGGTCTTCGCGCAGAGCCTGATTGAGGAGGCGCGTACAGACGATCGCATTGTCGCGGTGACGGCGGCAATGCCGTCGGGCACGGGCCTCGATTTGTTCGCCAAGGAGTTCCCGGAGCGCACGTTCGACGTGGGCATCGCCGAGCAGCACGGTGTTACCTTCGCCGCCGGTCTGGCCTGTGAAGGCTTCAGGCCGTTCGCTGCCATCTACTCCACCTTCCTGCAGCGCGCCTACGACCAGGTCGTGCACGATGTGGCAATCCAGCGCTTGCCCGTGCGCTTCGCACTGGACCGTGCCGGGCTCGTCGGGGCGGACGGGCCGACCCACGCGGGTGCCTTCGACATCGCGTATCTTGGGTGCCTGCCTGGCTTCGTGCTGATGGCGGCAGCGGATGAAGCTGAGCTAAAGCACATGGTCGCGACGGCGGTGGCGATTGACGATCGGCCGTGTGCGTTCCGCTATCCGCGAGGGGAAGGAACCGGCGTGGAACTGCCCGCGCGAGGCCAGCCACTCGAGATCGGCAAGGGGCGCATCGTGCGCGAGGGCTCAGCGGTCGCGCTGCTATCGCTCGGCACGCGGCTCGGCGAGTGCCTGAAGGCGGCCGATCAGCTGGCCGCACTGGGCCTTCCCGCAACGGTCGCCGACGCGCGCTTTGCCAAGCCTCTCGATACCGATCTCATTCGCCGGCTCGTGCACAACCACGAAGTGTTGATCACCATCGAGGAAGGCTCGACCGGCGGGTTCGGTGCGTTTGTGCTCCAATACTTGGCCGGTGAGGGGCTGCTCGACCGCGGATTGAAGGTTCGTCAGATGGTATTGCCGGATACGTTCATCGACCAGGACAAGCCAGAGAAGATGTACGAGGTTGCGGGCCTCGACGCGCCTCACATCGTTGCAAGGGTGCTCTCGACCCTGGGACGTGATGCAAGGAATTTTGGCGTCGCCGAGCGCGCCTGACTGCTGTCCAAGATTTATCCACAAGAATCACGCGCATTTGCACCGACCGGGGAGGGATCGCGATTGCGCCGCCGCGTCGACTAGCCTATGCAACAAATGTCCCTAGACTTACCTTTCCTGCGAGCCGTGCTCCCCCATTCGGCAGCAGGATGAGCCCTGGCGATTGGCGCCAGGGCTATTTTATTGCGTGGCAATCCGCTTCAGGCTGTCGCCTTCTTGAAATTGGCGGCCGCCTTGTCCCAATTCACGACGTTCCACCATGCGTCGATGTAGTCGGCGCGTCTGGACTGATGTTTTAGATAATAGGCGTGTTCCCACACGTCGACGCCGATGACACCTTTGGCCCCCTCCATGTGCGGGCTATCCTGGTTGGCCGTGCTGAAGACGGCAAGCTTCTTGTCCTTGCCAACGCCGAGCCATGCCCAGCCGGAGCCGAAGCGGCCGAGACCCGCCGCCTTAACGGCGGCTTTCATCTTCTCGAAGTCACCGAAGGTAGCATCGATGGCACTGTTGAGATCGCCCGAGGGCTTGCTGGAGCCGCCCGGCGTCATCAGCTCCCAGAAGAACGTATGGTTCCAATGGCCGCCCAAGTTGTTGCGGACGGGAGTGCGGACCGCTTCGGGGGTGGCGCTCAGATTGGACAAGATCTCATCAATTGGCTTTTTGGCGAGATCTGGCCACTTCTCGACGAGCCCGTTGAGGTTGTTGACGTACGCCGCGTGGTGGTTGTCGTGATGGATTTGCATGGTCTTGGTATCGATATGCGGCTCGAGTGCATCATTTGCATAGCCGAGTGGCGGCAGCGTGAAGGGTGTCTGCGCCAGCGCTCGGTTGAGCCCCGGCACACCCGCCGTGCCGGCGAAGGCTGCGGCCCCAGCCAGGAATTTTAGGCTGTCTCTTCGGTTCATCGTGTCCTCCGTGATCGGCTGTCGGCGGCGTTAACGCTGGAGTGCCGATGCTACACCTCCTCTCGAGCGCCGGGAACTGACGAGACTGGGCAGGATCGGCTGCGAGGATTACGTTCTCGTCGACGAGTTAGACGGCGCCCCGGGCGTTGGAGGAGGATCAAAAGTCTGTGAGCAATGCACCGCCACCATCAGCAAGGGCGCCGGAGGCGTCTCGATAACCTCTTGGTTGAGCTGGGCTTGGTCCCGACGCGTGCGCGAGCGCAGGATTGCATTCGCCGCGGGCTGGTTGACGTTGCCGGGATGACCGAGCGCCGGCCCGGCGTCCGGATTGGCGCCAACGCCTCCATTCGCGTGTCGCAAGCCGTGGGTGACCATGTCTCGCGCGGAGCCTTGAAGCTCATAGCCGCGCTCGAGTATTTCCGTTTCCCGATCGCAGGGGTGGTTGCGCTCGACGTGGGGGCTTCCACCGGGGGGTTCACGCAGGTGTTGCTCGAGAGAGGCGCGGCGCGCGTTTACGCGGTCGATGTCGGTCATGACCAGCTGCACGCCCGCTTGGCTGCAGATGGCAGGGTGGTGGCGCTCGAGGGGTGCGACGCGCGCCGGCTCGGTCGTGAGCTGGTACCCGAGCCTGTTGGTGCGCTCGTCGCCGACGTGAGCTTCATCTCCCTGACGAAGGCTTTGCCGGTGCCATTGTCGCTGACGGGGGCAGGCGCCTGGCTCGTGGCATTGATCAAGCCGCAGTTCGAAGCGGGGCGTGCGGCGGTGGGCAAGGGCGGCATAGTGCGCGATCCGATGGCGCGCCGGCGGGCCGTCGATTTGGTGCGCGAGTGGGTGGCTGGACAGCCGGGTTGGCGTGTGCGGGAGGTGATCCCCTCGCCGATCGGCGGAGGCTCCGGCAATGAAGAGTTCCTGTTGGGAGCGGCGCGTGACGACTAGGGTCCAGGAAGTGGAGATTGACGCGCTCGGTGCGCAGGGGGACGGCATCGTCGACGCGCCCGCAGGACGGCGTCTCTACGTTCCGTTCGCGTTGCCGAGTGAGCGCTGGCGCATTGCCGAGGGTGAGCGTGACACGCTGTTGCGCGCGCACCCGCGGCGGGCCACGCCGGTCTGCCAGCACTTTGGCAACTGTGGGGGTTGCGTAGCACAGCACGTGCCAGACGATCTTTATACCGCATGGAAGCGCGGGATGGTGGTGCATGCCTTCATGCATCGGGGCATCGAGGCGCCGGTTGGCGATCTCGTTCGCGTTCCCTTGGCGAGCCGTCGCCGTATGACGGTGTACGCGCGACGCTATCGCCAAAATTTTCACATCGGGTATTACCGGGCCGCGACGCACTACATTCTCAACGTGGTGGAGTGCCCGATCGCGGTGCCGGCGATCGTCGCTGCCCTGCCTGTGCTGCGAGAGATGCTCGAACCGTTACTGTCAGGTCAGGGGGAAGCGGGCGTCACGATGCTCGCCACGCCCGCTGGTCTTGATGTGCACATGACATTCATTCACGTTGGCTTGGTTCGCAAAGAGTATCCGCGAATGGCAGCTCTGGCCGCGCGCAACGGTTTTGCCAGACTGACCGTCGAGAACGACGCAATCGTGCAGTCGCGGCGGCCGCTGCTCATGTTCGGTGGGGTCGAGGTCGAGCCGCCGCCGGGTGCATTCGTGCAGGCCGTGGCAGAGGCCGAATCTGCGATGGTGCAGCTCGTGGCTGGCGCTGCCGGCAAGGCCAAGCGCATCGCCGACCTCTTTTGCGGCATTGGCACGTTCACCTTTCCATTGGCACGGCAAGCGCGCGTTTTGGCAGTCGATCAGGAGGAGCAAGCCGTCGCGGCGCTCAGGTCTGCTGCGCGCTGCTCACGAGGCCTAAAGCCCATCGAAGGAAAGGTGCGCGATCTCTTCCGTATGCCGATCTCGGCTAAAGAGCTGGCGGGCTTCGACGCTGTCTTGATTGACCCTTCCCGCTCGGGGGCCGAGAAGCAAGCCTGTCAGATTGCGCAATCGTCCGTGCCGGCCGTGATTTATGTCTCGTGCAATCCGGGGACCCTGGCGCGAGACGTGCGCATTTTGCTCGACGGCGGTTACGCGCTTGAAAGCGTCTCACCGATCGATCAGTTTCTCTACGCCCCGCATGTGGAGGTGGTGGCCGTGCTCAGACGCCGGCGCTCGCCTCGGTCTTGACGTTGACGCCGATTGGGCAGCTCAGTCCGGTCCCGCCCAAACCGCAATAGCCGTGCGGCACCTTGGCTAGGTATTGCTGGTGGTAGTCTTCGGCGAAGTAAAACGGCGGAGCATCGAGGATCTCCGTCGAGATGGGCCCGTAGCCGTTTGCCGACAGCACCCTCTGGTAGGCCTGCTTGGAGGCCTCGGCCGCACTTCGCTGCGCCGGCGAGGCGACGTAGATGCCGGAGCGATACTGGGTGCCGATGTCGTTGCCCTGCCGCATACCCTGTGTGGGATCATGGCTTTCCCAGAAGGTTTTGAGCAGCGTCTCGTAGCTGATTTTCTTGGGATCGAACACCACCAGTACGACTTCGTTATGGCCGGTACGACCGGTGCATACTTCCTCATAGGTTGGGTTGGGTGTGCTGCCCCCGGCGTAACCCACCGCCGTGACCCAGATGCCATCGCCCATTTCCCAGAACTTGCGCTCGGCGCCCCAGAAGCAGCCAAGCCCGAACATCGCTGTCTCGAGGCCCTCCGGATAGGGACCTTTGAGGGCGCGCTTGTTGAGGAAGTGTGCGCTCGCCGTCGGGATTGGCTCCGGGCGGCCCTTGAGTGCGTTGTCGGCGGTCGGTATTTCGAGGGTCTTGCGGGAAAACAGCATGGGCTTCAAACCGTGGCGTTGTGATCGGTAGACTTGATATAGTGTGCAAACGTGCGAAGGCACAACCCGTCCTTCTCAAGTCCTTGTTTTGCCACCGAGACTAGCGCGATTACGGGGGGTGGGGACTGAGCGCACGCTCGATGCGTCGGCGCGGGGCGCAGGACGACGCCGCTGCCAGCATCCTTGTGCTGTTGCCACCGACATGCTTGGGCGGCGGCTCGTTGCACGGACTTTGGCTCGACGCCGATCGTCGCCTGGTTTTGAGCGCCCGCCCCGGGCCTGAGGGCGCTGCCGGGGCTCGGCTCGCTGCGGTGCGATGGCCGTGCGCCTCATGCTGCGGCAGAGCGAAGAGGTGCGACCATGGTCTTGCCAAGGTTTCCATTGCGAGGAGATTGCCCGCGCTTGCGACCTGCTCGATGCCGTTGGGCAATCCCGGTTAGCGCTAGCTTTGCCTTACGTTGGCCTTCAATTGACGAACACGTTGATGCGGCGGCGGCGGCGGCCCGCGAAGGCAAAGAGCAGGCCCAGCACGGCGAACAGTGCCCAGGTCGGCACCAGCAGAAGTTTGCCCATGCCCAATTCCCAAACCAGAGGGTGCGTAGCGCGCGACACCGCGTTTTGCGTGGCCGAGAGTAGCCCAGGCGCAATTTTGGACCAATGCTCGGCGAGTGGGGTGCTGACCAGTGCACCGGCAGCGACCGAGCGGGTGCCATCGTAGACTGCAGCAATGACAGCGATCAGGAGAAGGACGCCTGCCAGAAACCGGAAGAAGGCCAGCATGGGACCTGTGCTTTGCGCATTGAGCTCCGGCGGGTCGGGACACGTTGGCGCACGGCCCGCCGGCTCCACAATGCACACCAATTGCGGCATCGCAAGTGCGCCGTTGACGGGAGGGCCGACCGTGACCTTGCGGGGTGTTAAGCCCCTCGGGTTGAGGGGGTCGAAGAGTTGCGGGATGGGTCAGTTGCCTGATCGGAGGTTCGGTCCATGGCGCTTGCGCTCGTCCTGGCGGGATCTATATTGCCGGCCGACCTGCCCAGGGTAGGGTGATCGCGGGCTCCGCCGATGCGGGGGGAGGGATGGCCGAGTGGCTGAAGGCGCACGCTTGGAAAGCGTGTATACGGGCAACCGTATCGTGGGTTCGAATCCCACTCCCTCCGCCAGCATGAGGTATCTCGGATACCTTATCCCGTGGTTTCGCTCTTTCGAATGGCCCGGGTTTAACGCCTAGTTCTTGGCAATTCCGCCGCCGTCCGTTCCTAATCGAGCGCCGATAGGACTATTACGCGATAGGTCCGTGCTTTGGGTGCGGTTGAAAGGCAAGAGCTTCGACGACCTTTCTCGTCACACGCGCGAAGCGCGCGGGGGTGTCAGGTGTGTTCTGCCCCGTACGCTCTGCCCCCGCACGTTCTGCAAGCGACCCTGGTCGCTTGATTGCGGCCTAGTACTCCGCTTCGCCCTTGGCTTCTCGCACGAACTCTTCCAAGCGCGCGACATCCCTAATCCTAAGGTCACCTCCTTGGCGGCGAATTAGTCCGACAGAGGTAAGCCGGCTCAGCTCGCGCGAGACCGCCTCGCGATGTGTACTGATACGATTTGCAATATCGGAGAGCGACGGGGCTGGAGAGATTACGGCTTCCCCATGGTGCTGTGGCGAGGAAGCGGCGAGCCGAAGGAGTTCCGCTTGGATGCGATTCTGAACGACAAGGGTGCTAAACTCCAATACGCGCTCCGAGAGCCGACGTACCTCTGAAGCAAACTGCCGAAGGGTCGCGAGCGCGACACCCGGCTCTCGCAGAAGGAGGTTCTCGAACTGCTCAGCCGTTAGCGAGGCAACGCTCGAATTTTCAAGGGCCTCTACGCTGGCCGACCGTGGACCGCGATCAATGGCAGCAATTTCCCCAAACATTGTTCCTGCGTTCAGGTCCGTAAATACGACTGCCTTGCCTTCTCGGGAATAGATGATGACGCGGGCGCGACCCGCCGCGAGGAAATGAACGTCAGTAGATGGATCTTGGTAGGCTAAGATCTGTTGGCCAGGTACGAATTCCCGCCACTTACATGAGGTCACAACCCGCTCAAGGGCGCTCGGTGAAAGACCTGCCAGGATCGCCACCCTTCCAAGGGCGTGTAGCTGCCGTTGCTGGTCCAAGCACGATCTCTCCCGCATAGTCGAGCTGAAGCGCGCGGTCCTATGATAACGTCGAGGGGTCGTCCCTGCATCCCGAGATTCATGTGAAGATGAACCATAGGGTCGTTGCCAGCGTAACTTGGTGGACCAACTGATCCAACCCCACCATGACGAAGAAGTCGTGCTCACGTTGCTGGCACCAAAGATGTGATGTGATGCGGCTGGTCACGAAATCGGTGGCGAAGTGCAAGAGGCCATTCGTGCCGACAAACAGCAGCAGTAGCCCAGTTTGGCGCAACCCCAGAACCAGCCCAGAACCGACCAGAAGGGTGCCCGTGTAGGTCAAAGCGTGGAGCAACAAAGCATCGAGGCGCTTGCTCTTATTGACTGACATCCAACGCGATTGGAGGACAAAATCGCCGAGCCAGTGAACAGCTAGCAAAGCAACGAGCTGCCACGGAGGAGGCACCATATCAATGCCAACTCGCGATCAGATGCCGGATGATGCGCGGGCGATGGTCAAAACGTCATAGGACTTCGGCCACCGCTCGCTGATCTCCAAGTTCTTCCTGTGAATTTCGCCTGTCCCAGCGTCGCTCTTGCCTAGCAAAGCCTCTGGCCGCGCGAAAACCGGCCTTTCCGCGATCGAAAACCCGGCAACGAGCCAGAGCTTCTGACGTTCCATCCTCAGCAGGTCCTTGAACATCGCTGTTCTCCTCTAAAACGCTGAGGACAATGCATGACCTCGCGAGCGCATGTCGTTGGGATTTGCCAATGGAGCTGTTGGGCAAGGCCACTTCGGTTCTGATGCATCCCTACCTCGCCGGTCGGTAACGGCAATAATCTTTGTTAAATCAAATGCTTAACCTTTGATTTTGCCGCCGCGGCCTTCGCTCTTTGGATCTCGCGAATGCGGATCCCGCCTCGCAACAGGAGAGGCCCTGTTCCAACTCAGGTCCGCACCGCGAGGGGGACTGCCCACTGGCGGCTGCGAAAAGTGCCCGCCCCACGGACGAGCGCGAGGAAGGTGGTCGCTCGACGACTGGAAGAAGGTTTGAAGGGCTCTCAGCGTCAAGGGGCAGAGAAAGGAGGCCAGGTCCGCGCCGATCTGCCCGCGCAATCTGCGCAAGCCGCGGCCATGACGGACGATCTTAGAGATTTTCGTTGGACAGACGGACCGCAGTTCCCGGTCGTTCTGCCTTAGCCAACCCAAGCCCACGGCACGCCACTGCCGCTGGCCAACGCAAGACGCCCGGCAAGATCACGGCCTGTGACGAGCGATGCATTCTGCTCACAGATTGGGGCTGCGAATCGCGCTAGTTGCGCGATGTGGATAAAACGGAGAATTGGATGATGTGGCCATCGCGGTGGTTTCGGGTGCTGTGTTGGGGGGGCGCTTTGGGACTGCTCGCGGTTGCGCTCGGGGCGCCGGCTGTACTGGCCGACGACTATCGTCGCAGCGTCAAGGACATTCCGCAGCCCTTTTCGTGGACGGGGTTGTACATTGGCGCCCACGCGGGTTTGGTCACCGGTGAGACAACCGGCGAGGGGACGGTTGGGGTTGGCGGTCGACCGCTCATTGCTTTATGCCATGGGGGGGGTGGCTTGGGGCGACGTGGACACCCATGTGCGGATCGTCGGTACACCGCTGCTGAGTGGCAGCGAAACGCAGACGGGCTGGACTGCCGGGTTCGGCCTTGAGCACGCGTTCACAGAGCGTATTTCGACCAGGATCGAATATGCGCACATTGACCTCGGGAGCGAGACCCAGAACCTCAAGTTTACAGGCGGCATCGTGCCGGCAATCCCGGACAAAGTAGATGCTCGCATGGATACGCTGCGTCTGGGTGTGAATCTAAAGCTGACCAACTAAGCGACAAGACCGCGCAAGACGAGAGCCGGGGTGACAAGAGCCTCACCGGTCTTCTGCGTCGACGGCCCCATCGACGACATCCGCTCGACGACCCGGCTTGGTCGGTGTTGCCGCACTCGGCGAGAAATTTAGGGAGCTGACGAGCTAGCCGGGCTCGGCACCTTGATCTAGAGGTGGCGCAGGCTTCCTGCGAACGGGGGCGAAAAGCCGCGCTCGCGGGTCGTTCAGCGAAATACCAGGAATGCCACTTCGAGGCCCCTCTCCAAGCATAGGACTGGCTGGGCTTATATCGCCCGTCGGCGACCGCCGACTGGCGATGCGGTGGCGTTGGCACACCGGCCGCAGCAGCTGCGGGGCGTTGATGCGGCAGAGGCCGCTCAGGTTGAGCCGCCCTTCGGACCGTTGAGCCACCGGTTCTGAGAGGCACCGCGGAACACCAGCTGACCGGGCGCGTTGCTTTGGCAGTGTGGAGGCAGGGCCGGGAAGCAAAAGCAGTAGGAACCGTGCCAGAGCACGCATCTGATCCGGCGATCACAACCGCTGTCGCAGCTGCAGAGGCGCGGTTCCCGAGCTCAGTGGAAGGGGCGATCGCGCGGGGGGCGTCCGGTCCCCACGGAGATGTCGGCAAGATCGTCGGGGAATTTCGATCCGAAGGCCGAGCAGCTGCAGTTCATTCCCCAGCTACAAGGCGGATGAGGCGTTTTATGAACGGGCTGCTGCGTACACTCTGGGCAGCCTTTGAGCCTCGTGAAACCGCCGAGCAGCGGAGTATGCGCTTGCTCAAGGCTCATCTCAATCCTCTGCAGCGCCGGCAGTTTGATGAGCACGGCTGGTTCGATGTTGTCGGCGGCCAAAGCGGACGCCGTTATCGGGTCTATCGGGCGTATGTCACCAACGTGCAAGAGGTTGGAATCGACGGCGCGTGCGTGCAGGTGCTCTGCTTCTCCCCCTGCGGGCATTTGCCTCTCGGTGATGTTCTGCTTGCGCAAAAGGTTGCCCTTGAGGCGTTTGAAGGCGAGGCGCTTGCAGTCGCAGGTCGATGGCCAGCATCCCTCGCGCGACGCTACACGAGCATTCGCCTCGTCCTCCGCACTGCTGGCAGTGCGAATCCAAGGTAAACGCTTGTGCCCCCCGCCGGCTCTCTTCGCGAGATGGTGTTTGCTGCACATCGACAGCGCGGGGAGATCCTCGCTGCCCTACCAACGAACAATCGGAAGCAGCCAGGAAGCTGAGCTCATGCTGACGATCCAATTAAGCTGACCGCGAATGCGATGCCGACCCTTTTTCGGGTGTGTGGATTGCGGGGAAATGGCAGCCCGGCCACTCGACCGTTTGCGCTTGATCGACAAGCCTAGGGCTGCTCCCAGCGCATAGAGTTCGTCCTGGTTGGGAGCGGTAGCCTGTTGTTGCTGCAGTGCTACATCTGGAGTTCGCGCGGCGTCGCAGCGCAGATACGTAGCGCGCTGGATTAGCGAACGGATTTTGCTATCTGTTCCAAAGGTCGACGACGGTGTGGCGGCAACCAGTAGTTGGTGGGGTGCCCATGGACAAGCCAGGCGAATAAGGGCAACCACTTGGTCACGAAAACGAAAGCAGAGGGCACGCAAACATGAAACTTCGATATTGCACCCGAGGTGCATCCCTCGCCTTGGTCGTCCTTGGACTGGCTGCCACTGGGGCATTCGCTGACGTTTATCGCGCGCGGCCTGGATATGTGGTTCCGCCAATCGCGAATTGGACCGGCTTTTACATCGGCGGCAACGTCGGCGGGGCCTGGAGTGACGTTGAGTTCAGCCTGACCGGTGAACGGCTCAACAACAATGCGAGTGGGTTCATAGGCGGTGGCCAGATCGGCTATAATCAGCAATTCGGCAACCTTGTGCTGGGTATGGAAGCCACTGTGAGCGGTGCCGACTTGAGCCAAGACTTCCGCAGCATTGTTCCAACCGTGAACTTCAGCAGCGATGTCAATACGATTGTGACCGTGACGGGCCGCTTCGGCGTCGCCGCGGATCAATGGCTGTTTTATGGCAAGGCGGGATGGGCGGGTGCTCAAGTCGAGTTCTCAGGCCGAAACACCGTTGGACCGGACAGCTTCTCGTTCGATGACTGGCGCAATGGATGGACGGTAGGCGCAGGACTTGAATACAAGATAGCCCGCAACGTGAGCTTTGGCGTGGAGTACAGCTTTATCGAGCTGGACTCCGACAACCACAACGGGTTCACGAGACAAGGGATACCCTTTACGCTGAGGGACCGTGACCTGGATATTCAGTCAGTGACGGCACGGCTGAACTTCCAGTTTTATCGCGACGAGTACAGAGCGCCCCCGCCATTAAAGTAGCCGTCGCTGCACGCTTGTTCTGGGAGGGCCGCCGATTTGCGGCCCTTCGTATTTAGCATGACCGAGAAGAATGTGCGGCGTGTCGGCCAATCCAGCACAGGATCACAACGGGCGATCAAAGCGCGCGTGAGCGGTGTTAAATTGAGGGCTCGCGACGCGTGTTCTGGGCGGTGTTGGGCAAAGAATGGATGTTCCGCGCGAGCACCAACAGCAGAAGAGCGCAAGTCCCAACAGGCAGGAATGCTGAAGCCGGCAATCCCGTCCAATCCCAGACGATGCCGCTTGCTACAGGTACGACGACGGCACAGCCGTAACTCAATGTGAAGATCGCGGCAGAGGTGGGCGCAACATCTTGAGGTTGGCACAGGAGAGGCGGCAAGGCCAACGCAAGGATCAGGATGGCGCCACAGCAAAATCCTAACACTGCGCTGGCCAGAGTGGTCGAGATTCCCGTGCTGAAGATGAGAAGGGTGATACTCGCAAGCGCGCCGAGTGCACCGCAGACATACGGCCATGCGCGCGTGACAAGGCGGCTGGCCATGAAGAGGAGAAGGAACGAGGCAGGAAGCTGCCCCAAGTTGAGCGCAACCAGTGCGCTTGCGATCAGATCCTCGCGGCCGATGGTGTGCAGATAGACGGGGAGGAATCCATTCACCGTGAAGTACATGCTCGTGATGCAGCCGAACATGAGACCAAGATTCCAGACCAGGGCGCTTCGCCAATTTGGCCACCATTTTTGAAGCGGCAGGACTTGCGGTGCGTCCTTTGGTGAGGTCAACCAGATCCACACGGCGATCATCAACACGGGAAGACTCCACACCATGATGCTGATGCGCCAGCTGGTTCCCACAAACGGCAAAAGGAGCGGGGTGATCGCGACGGGTAATATTTCGCCGATCAGCAGGCCATTCGAATACACTGCCGTTCCAAACGCGATGTGATGGGGCAGCCAGGTGCGGACGAGCAGAGGCAAGGCAGGCTGCATAATGGCGACACCCAAACTCATCATTATCGTGGTCGAGTAGAGCAGGCCGACTTCGCCAGAAGCTGAGCGAAGGACAGATGCCGCGGCGGTGACGAGCAAGGCGATGAGCAGGGCTCTTGATGCGCCGGCACGGGCGGCAAGAAGCGACCCCAGCACCGCGGCAAGAGCGAACAAAGAAACGGGGAGGCCCGTGAGTATGCCGACTTGTGTCGCCGAAAGATGGAGGTCGTCTTTGATCAACGTAATGACCGGAGGTACAGCAAGAATTGTCAGTCGCAACCCCATGCCGGCGAGCCAAAGGGATATGATGGCGATCAGTTTTTGTTTGATTGGCATGGGGTTACGCGCTGCCAAGAAAGCTGTGCTGATCAGATCTAGAGGCTCACATAGCCGACATCGCAAGTGCATGCGAGTCGATCGCTCATGTACATCCTGGAACCTCGATTCCCATTAAGCTTGAGCAGCATTGCAGCGAAGGGCCCTACGGGGCAGCGAGGGCCTTGGCGTTCCCAAAAAATGCTGCCCTGGATTTCCAGGCTGCAATACACATGCACGTCCGCGGCGAGTGGGCTTTTTCGCAAGGCGCGCGCGCAAAGCGCATGGTTCGGGTTGCCGCGCAGGGGCGGTCAGCTATCGCCATCCGCGATCAACGCTCAGAATTTGCCGCTTCTTTTAGCAGATCGCGATTGAGGATATGGCCGAGATAAGTCAGTTCCGGCTCCAGGGCTTGCACGGCAGGTTGACCGCATTCCGACGTTCGCCCGCAGAAGGTTTGACTGACAAAGCCATTATAGCCCAAAAAACGAAATGGATCGGTTTCCTTGTTGAACAATCGTATCTCTGATTTCCATAGTTTTATTGGGAATAGCCAGCAACTGAGAGGTTTGAAGTACCACGGATGCTTTCCATCTAACTCTGCAAGGAGTTGCAGGCCACAACGGCCATCGTGCATCAGAAAAGTACATGCGGTTTCATCAAAGTCGATTGGATAATTGTCCACCGCTGAGCGAAACGGAAATGGTTTAAGAGCCGTTATGTTTCCAGATACTCCCTGCCACTCGGTTCTAGCTACCACTGAACTAGGGAGGTTCAATCCCATTTCCCGAAAGTCGGGTGCGCGGTCGACTGAAAGCTGTTGAAGAACTCGCGCGGTATCATCGTCTACGCGAACTCCCCCATAGCAGCACGTCCCCTTGCAATTCGCCAGGGAGCAACGGTTGATCTTGCGTTGAAACTCCTCTGTATCCAGACGGGCGCGACCGTATTTTGCTCGAACTGCGATCTCAGAGTCGCGGAACACAGTGACGGGCGGGCGATCATCTTCCAGATTGTGTTTCATCACTCGTGTCCCGCTGGATCAGCCAAGCGGATCGGAATGATTATGTCTGCTTGGCAACGGGGTGCACGCTTTACCCGTCTTCGTTTAACGGGAGCGGTTATTCTCATGGGGGTGACCTCGGGAAACATTCGGCCGAAAACGCTAAAGGGCGCAGGTCCGGAACCCGGAAAAGATGTCATTGCGATCAGGAGGGAAGAAATTCCGGTAGCTCGGCCGAGCAATCCGTGCGCTCGTCGCCCAGCATCCGCCGCGCAGCACTTTTCGTTTCCCAAACCATGGCTGCGAATAATCTTGGTAGGGGTCGGGTGTAAATCCTGGGAACGGGGTGAAGTCGGAGGCCGTCCATTCCCAGACATTACCGACCATTTGCCGGCAGCCGAATGCGCTGTCGCCACCAGAGCATGCCGCAACATCCGTTGGAGTATCGAACGTAAAATCCAGATTTGCATGATCGCGTGTTGGCATAACCTCGCCCCAGGGCCATGTTCGCTTCACCTTGGCAAGCCGTCTTTGCCCGACGATCGGTTCACCGACTGCCGCGGCCTCCCACTCGACTTCGGTCGGCAGCCGGCGCTTGGCCCAGCGGCACCAGGCGTCCGCCTCGAACCAGCTTACAAACACAACGGGGGCATCCAACTGGAGTTCTTCCGTGCGGTCGTAGCGACGCCACTTCCATACCCCGTCTGCCTTCGGTTGCCAATAAACGGGGCGCTCGGCACGCTGGCGCTCGCACCACCCCCAGCCGGCTTCGCTCCAAAATTCTGCAAAGCGATAACCGCCCGCTTCGACGAACGCCGCGAAGTCCCGATTGGTAACGGCGGCGCGCGCGATCCGGAATGATTGGAGCTCAACCTCGTGCGCCCACTTCTCGTTATCGAAAATGAAGCCTTCGGCTTTTGCGGCTCCAAGTCGCCATGTGCCGCCGGGCACTTCGGCATCGCCCGGCAGCGCGCCAGAGGGCGGCGGAGCACCTTGGCCCAGTCCGGTCGGCGCCGGAAAGGCCAGCGTCTCCCGCATGTAAGCCAGCGCTTCGACGTGCATGTCCTCGTGACGGATCGCCAGTTCGTAGAAATAGTGCGCATGATCGGGGAAATCGCGTCGGGAGAGATGCTCACATTGCCGCTCCAACACGTTTGCCAGATAGGCAAACGTATCGCTGCGATCGGGCAGGTCGAGGCTCCAGCGCGTGTCGTGAGCGACGGTGCTCGAGTTCCAAAGATCATCGGCACGTGCGACCAGCGGGGCTTGTCCATGGCTGAAGCGAAGCGTCCAATATTCGTGGAACCATCCCACATGACCGATTTCCCACAAGACCGGATTGACGATGTCAAGCTTCAAGCCCATCAACTGCTCCGATGAGAGCTCGTCGACCAAGCGGTGAGTTCGGGCTCGCGTCTCGCGTAGCTGAGAAGCCAATTGCGAGGGAGTGGCACCGGTGGTGGGCCGCTCTGACGCTGGTGGAAGCATGAATATTATCCTCGTAACACCGTGGGGCCTCAGTACGCGCGCCGGTAACGCAGTTGCAGCGTTGCGCTGGGCGCGCATTTTGCGGCAGCTCGGTCACCGTGTGTCCGTCTCTGCCGATTATGCCGACGAGCCGGCCAACATGATGATTGCCATCCATGCATGGCGCAGCGCCGGGGCTATCGCAAGGTTCAAGACCCGCCACCCTGATCGGCCGCTCATTTTGCAACTCAGCGGCACGGATATCTACGAATATCTAACCCAGGACGTTGAGCCGACACTGCGCTCAATGGAGTTCGCCGACCGCCTCGTGGCATTAAATAGCCTAGCATGGCGGGCAATTCCGACGAGATTTCGCAAAAAACTTCGGGTGATTCACCAGTCGGCGCCCAAACCGGCATCACCACGTCGCCCCAGCTTACGCTGTGTCGACGTTTGTGTGATTGGGCATCTGCGTGATGTGAAGGATCCCTTAAGAGCTGCATTGGCAGCACGGTTGTTGCCCGCCACGTCCCGAATTCGCATCGTTCATATCGGCCGCGCTTACAGTTCCAAGTGGGCAACCGCAGCGGCGGCCGAGACCGCGGCGAACCCCCGTTATCTGTGGCGCGGCGAGGTACCGCGTGCCGCCGTGCAGAAGCTGTTGCTGCGAAGCCACGCGATGGTTCTGTCCTCGGTGAGCGAAGGTGGTGCCAATGTCATTTCCGAAGCTGTCGTGGCCGGCGTGCCGGTCCTGGCTTCGCGCATTGACGGTAACGTTGGGCTGCTCGGGGCTGATTACGCCGGTTACTTCCGCCTCGGCGATACGCAGACGCTTGCCCGGCTGCTGCGGCGCATTGAAACAGACCGAGAGTTTTTGGCCCAACTTCGGCGCGCGATCGCGCGCCGGGCGCCGCTGTTTGAGCCGAAACGCGAGGTTGGCGCGTGGAGGTCGCTGCTCGCTGAGTTCTCTGCCGAACGGTGAGAAATTCCCGCATTTGCCGATTGCGCTCGGTGAAGTTCTGGCCGCTGAGCATCCTTCAACCTTGACGATCAGAGCGTCGAGCCCTCCAAGAACGAAGCGATTTTGAAAAAGGCTCGCCCGATCGAGGTCCGTGCACACCCTCGCCCCCTTCAAGCCGGTTCCGCTGGGTGCGCCCGCAGCAGCAAGGGTGATGCGGACGGGGAACGGCGGATGATAGCGCGCGATTCGTGCGACCCATCGCCGAGGGTCAGAGGGCCAATCAGCGCGGCCCTTTTTACCCTGACCTATCGACGCAATCCTTGCCGGTCAGTTCATACCGCCCGTTGGAGCGGGGTCTACCGCTCACGCCACTCCCGCGGCGCCGAGCCCGGCGGGCCGAAGTCGCACGGGGCCAATCCCGCGTGGAACCAGGTCATGAAGCTGTAGATGTCGTAGACGGGAACTTGCAGCTCATCGCGCAGTGCACGGGCGTAGGGAACCATGTTGGTGCATTCCAGCAGGATCGCGCCGATGCCGGCATGTCGCTCCACCAACTGGCGGCCAGCATCCAGGATGTCGAGTTCGGCTTGAGCAACGTCCAGGGTCGGTTCGTTGCCGATTAAGACGCGCGTAAACTCGCGCCCGCCGTCAGTCCCAACTACCGGCACGGTCGGATCTACGCCAATCGCGGTCAAATGCCCTGGTGTCAAGGTCGCCGCGTTCACGGTGAGGACCCCAACGCGCTTGCCTGCCGGGAGCGTGCTATTGATCATCGGCACCTGCATCAGGCTTGAGGTCGCGACAGGAACCGACACGGCCGCGGCGAGCTCCTTTTGGTAGAGTGAAAGAAACCCACAATTGGTGGTGATGCCGTCGGCACCGAGAGCCTCCAGCTCCCGCGCCCCGGCGATGAAGTCGGGGAGCAGGCCCGCGGCGCGCTCACGCACAACGCGTTGCGGTGAGGCGCCTGCCACCACTTTGTAGAGGACTGGGAACGGCCAAGTTCCTGCATTGCCCATGTCGCCGGGGATGCGCGGAAAGCGCGCCTCGAGCATCAGGATGCCGAGCTTGGCGCCGTACACGGCCTTGCCGCCACGCGCCAACCTGGTATTGGCATTGCTGTTCATGATGCGCTTCCCGCAAAGGTCCTGGCGAAGCTATGAAAACGGCCCAGGAAGGCCTGTGTCCTCGGATTCTGTGGGTGTAGCATAACTTCGCCCGGCGGCCCCATCTCGACGATCACGCCATCGCTCATGAAGGCTACCGACCTTGCGACCTCGTGCGCGAATGCCATCTCGTGGGTCACCAGCACCATGGTCATGCCTTCATCGGCGAGACCGCGGACGACATCCAGGACCTCGCCGACCAGTTCCGGGTCGAGGGCGGAGGTGACCTCATCGAACAAGATCACTTCCGGGTTCATGGCAAGCGCGCGCGCGATGGCGACGCGTTGCTGCTGACCACCGGAGAGGTGCGAGGGATACGCATCGGCCTTATCGGCCAGTCCGACCTTGGCCAGCAGTGACCGGGCGAGGTCCTTCGCTTCCATGGCAGGCATCTTCTTCACGAACAGCGGACCAGCCCGCACATTTTCGAGGGCCGTCATGTGGGGAAACAAATTGAACAGCTGGAAGACCATGCCCGTGCGCGCTCGAAAGGCGGCAAGCTCGCGGTCACCGGGCAGCTTGGTGCCGGCGCAGTCGATCACCTGGTCGCCCACGCGCACTCGGCCGCGCTCCGGTTGCTCGAGCAGGTTGATGCAACGCAGCAATGTCGACTTGCCCGAGCCAGACGGCCCGATTAAGGCCACTGCCGAACCCCTGGGCACCTCAAGCGATATGCCCTTGAGGACCGCCAGTGGCCCGAAAGCCTTCCACAGGTCGTGCACCTCGATCATTGTCTTGTCATTTGCGCCGGGCATCGGATCAATCAGACTTCTGTAGGCGCCTTTCGACCAGTTGGGCGCCGAGCGTTAAGGGAAAGAGAATGGCGAAGTATATCAAAGCGACGGTGGTGTAGGTCTCGAGGGGCCGGTAGGTGGCTGAGGTGATGAGCTGGCCTTGATAGAGGAGATCGGAGACGGCGATGGTGGATACCAGCGAGGTGTTCTTGAGCTGAATGATGGATTGGTTGATGAAGGGCGGAATCATGCGCTTGATCGCTTGGGGCAGGATCACGCGCCGCAGGACCTGGATGTGGCGCATGCCGATCGCGCGAGCCGCATCCCACTGGCCTCGCTCGATCGAGATCACGCCGCCGCGGAAGATTTCGGCGTAGAACGCGCCCGTGTAGAGCGACAAGACGAGCATGCCCGCGACCGCCGCTGGCATGTCGATGCCGGCCAGCACCGGAAACGCATAATAGAACCAGATAATCTGTACCAGCAACGGAGTGCAGCGGAACGCCTCGATGTAGGCAATGAGTGGGAGGTTGACGAGCCGGCTGCCGGACAACCGCAACATGCCGACCAGCAGTCCCAGCATCAGGCCGAAGAGTATGCTGCCGATCGTATAGAGTACGGTAAAGCCGAGCCCCTTTAGCAGCAGCCAGCGGTACATCCATAGAAACGAGAAGTCCCAATTGTATGTGACGCTCGTCACGATGCCGCCCCTCGACGAGTGTGTGCCCGGCGCCGCATAGGATGCTGCGGCCCCGGCGCCAAATCAAAAAGCCACTTCGCTCGGGATATCCTCCGGCATCACGTTGTTGAGGGCGAGGCCATCAATCATCCACTTGCGGATCTGAGCCGCGCCACGGTTGTAGTCGGCCCAGTTGTCGAGAAAATCGCGCCAGCGCTTGTCGACCTCATAGCGCACGCCCATGCAGTTCGGCAGCTGCACGAAGGGATCGCGCAGGACTACGTATTTGCCCAGCGCCTGGTTCTTCTTGACGGCCGTCAGCCCGAGGATCACCGCCAGGATCACGCAGTCTGCCCGGCCAGTTTGCACGGCGAGTACGCACTCATCGCGCGTCTTTAAGGCAATGATCTCCGCCTTTGGCGCAAAATTGCGCGCCGCGAGCTCGTGCACCGAGCCAATGTCGACGGCGATCTTGATCTCCGGCTTGTTGAGGTCACTCCACGTGTTGGGCTCGAAGCCCTTTTTGGCGACGGTTCCGAACCCGTGCATGAACACTGGCCGCGAGAAGCCGATCACCAGCGCCCGCTGTGGAGTGGGGTTGAGGGCGAAGGCGAGGTCGATCTTGCCACTCTGCAGGTCGAGCACCGAATTGCCGTAGGTCGATTCCAAATACTCGAGCTTCGCATCGAAGACAGAGGCAATGTTTCTGGCCATCTCGACGGCCATGCCGGACCATTCGCCAGTGGCGATGTTCTTGTTGAAGTAGGGCGACTCCCCCGGGAGGGCGGCGACGCGCAGGACCTTCGACTGCTTCACCCGGTCGAAAGTTGACTCGCCAGTGGCCTGAGCGTCTGCGCGGCGGGGCGCCGCCAGACTGGATGCCGCTACCATCGTGCCAATCGCGGCGGTACCGACCGCCCGCCTGCTGATGTCCATTGGGTACTCCTTACTTGCCTCCTACTAGGCTCACTCAAAATGGGCGACGCTGATCTCGCGTACGCGTGCCTCATCGACCTCAACGCCGAGACCGGCATTAGTGGGCACCAGCGTAGCACCCTTCTCGATGACGATCGGCGTCCTTAAGATTTCGACCCCCATCACCCAGGTGGACGTGTAGAACTCGGCGCCCAGCGAGATGTTTGGCGTAGCCGCCACCATGTGCAGGCCCGCCGCAATGGCCAGGCCTCCCTCGAACATGGTGCCGCCGTAGGCGGTGATGCCGGCTGCCTCGGCGATCGATGCGACCTCCCGCGCCCGGGCGATGCCGCCGGATTTCATGATCTTGATACTCACCAGGTCGGCGAGCTCGCGGCGTACCATGTCGATCGCCTCGGCCGGTGTGAAGACGCTCTCATCCGCCATGATTGGCGTGTCGATGGCCTTGGTGATGGCAGCCATTGCGGCGCGCTGCTCACGCTTGACTGGCTGTTCGATGAACGTGGGGCGGAAGGTCTCGACGTCCTTAAGGTGCCGAATGGCATCCCAGGGATCGAGCCCCTGATTGTAGTCCACCCGAAGGTCGACACTCGCCGGCAGGTCGGCGCGAAGGCGCTCCAGGCGGCGCAGATCATCCCTGTGTGTCGAGAAACCGGTCTTGACCTTGAAGATGTTGACACCGCTCGCCGACAGCTGCTTGGCAAGGGCGAAGTCCTCCTCGAAGTTGGGATTGGCGATCGATACGCTGAGCGGCACTCGGGTTCGGTAGTAGCCTCCGAGTAGCTGCGCCACTGGAACGCCCAGATATTTGCCGGTCACATCGAGCAGCGCCATCTCGATGGCGGCCTTTGCCTCAGTGTGGCCGACCAGCGTTTTTTCGACCTGGCGCATGAGTGTAGAGATCTTGAGAGGGTCGGTGCCGACGAGGAGAGGGCGCAGATAGTGATGAATACCGGCGGCGTTGGCCTCGGCGGTGCCGGTAAAGACTGACCACGGGGATGCCTCGCCCCAGCCGATGATGTCCGCGTTGGTGCTGATCTTGACGATTGCACCGGGCATCGATTCCTCGATATCGCCAACGCCATGCCGGCGCTTCATCTTCAGGGGCCAGCGAACTACATCGACGGCAATGCCGGTAATGCGCAGCTCGCCCATCGCCTTCCTCACTTCCCTCGACGCTGCGGCCAACGTGCATGGACTTTAACTTGCCCGTCGCGATCCATACAATCAGTTCCTGCGAGAGGCGGAGCCAGATGGTAGGGGGCAGTGTGAGCAACAATGCCAGGAAGACGGTGGTCGTGATCGGCGCCGGAATGGTGGGTGTGACGACGGCAAGCTTCTTGCTGCGCAAGGGGCATGACGTCGCGTTGCTGGACCCAAACGCGCCGGGCGAGGGCGCATCGTTCGGCAATGCGGGATGCTTCAATGGCTCATCTGTCGTGCCGATGTCGATGCCCGGTACGATTGCCAATGTGCCGGGTTGGCTAACCGATCCGCTGGGGCCTCTGGTCATCCGCTGGAGCTATTTGCCGACCCTGGTACCCTGGTTGGTGCGCTTCATCGCCGCTGGCAGCGAGGCAAAAGTCACCCGCCAGGCGCGTGCACTGCGGACGCTCCTTTCCCAGGGGGTCGAGACGTTGGCGCCGCTTGTCCGCGACGCTGGCGCACAAGAGCTGGTGCAGCGCCAGGGTCATCTGTTCGTCTATCGGTCTCTCGGCAGCTGGGAGAAGGAAAGGTTGGCATGGCGCTTGCGCCGCGAGAACGGCGTTAGTTGGGACGAGTTCTCGCAGGAGGAGCTGCGCCAACTTGATCCGAACCTCTCGCACGACTACGTCAAGGGCGTCATCGTGCGCGAAAACGGTCACACCACAAATCCGCATCGGTTGGTTACGGCTCTGGCGCAGGCGTTTCAGCGCGATGGCGGGCGCATTGAGCGCCGTCGAGCAATCGGGTTCGAGCTGGCAGGGGACCGCCTAACCAGGATCCGTTGCGTGGACGGCTCGTTAGCGGCAGACGCTGCCGTGCTTGCCGCGGGCATCTGGTCGAAGCCGCTGGCAGCCGAACTCGGCGACCGCGTTCCGCTCGAGACGGAGCGTGGCTATCATCTCATGATCCGGGATCCGGAGGTCGCCCCCCGCGTTCCGACGGCGGATGCGGAAGGCAAGTTCGTCGCCACACCGATGGAACGGGGCCTGAGATTGGCGGGCACGGTGGAGCTGGCGGGACTTGAGGCGCCGCCGCGATGGCAACGGGCGCACGTGCTGCTTGAACACGCGCGGCGGATGTTTCCCCGGTTGCGTGACGCGTATCCACAGGAGCGAATTACGACGTGGATGGGTCACCGCCCGAGCCTCCCAGACTCTCTGCCGGCAATTGGAGCCTCGCGCCGCAGCCGCGATGTCGTATATGCATTTGGTCATGGCCATGTCGGCATGGCGTGCGCTGCCAAAACAGGAAAAACCGTTGCGGAGCTGATTAGCGGCGAGACGACAGACGTTGATATTGCGCCGTTCAGCCCGCAGCGCTTTCGCTGACGGTTAAGAAGGGGCAACGCTTACACTCTGGCGTTGGAAGGTCATGCGGTACAGACTGAGGGGAAGCGTTGCTGTCGCAATGAGGCAAGTACCATGAACGCAAGCTCCGAGGAACCACGCGAATCCTACCGCGAAGACGTGGTCGGCCGCGCAAATGTGGTGGATACGCCGCAACTCCTGGCTTATTACGATGAACTCGCGCGGCTCGAGGTCGGCGCGCTTTGGACCGTTGCCAACAAGATCGAGCCGTGGCAGCCAAATTCCCAATCGCTTCCCATGCTCTGGCGCTACGCTGACTTGCGCGACCGAGTACTCAGATCACTTGAGCTCGTTACGGCGGAGAAAGCGGGTCGTCGTGTGATTTATTTGAGCAACCCTGGACGGCGTGACGTCTCGGCGGCGGTTGGGTGGCTCTACTCGGGTCTGCAAGTCATGAACCCGGGCGAGGTTGCCTCTGCGCATGCTCATTCCGCCGCGGCGCTGCGCTTCATAATGGAGGGATCCGGAGCCTATACCATCGTCGACGGTCATAAGATGACGCTCGGCCCCAACGATTTCGTGCTTACGCCCAACGGCACTTGGCACGAGCATGGAGTTGAAGTGACCGGTTCGACCTGCATCTGGCAGGATGGGCTCGACATTCCGCTTGTCAACGCGCTCGACGCGAATTTCTACGCCGTTCATCCCGATCTGCAGCAGAGTGTCGGCTATCCAGTCGACGATATGCGCAATGCTTGGGGCAATCCCGGCCTCACCCCCTCGACTGGCACTTGGTCGAGAGCCTATTCGCCATTGCTCAAGTACGAATGGGCCCCAACGTACGAGGCGCTAAGTCGATACGCGCGGGCGACCGAGGGATCGCCATATGACGGTGTCATGATGAACTATGCCAATCCGGTTACCGGTGGGCCGGTGATGCAGACCATTGGGGCAACGATGCAAATGTTGCGCCCTGGCGAGCGCACGAAGGCGCATCGCCACACCGGGAGCTTCGTCTATCAATGCTGCAAGGGCCATGGCTGTTCGATCATTGGTGGCAAACGGTTCGAGTGGCGCGAGCGCGACATTTTCTGTGTGCCCTCATGGATGTGGCATGAACATGCAAATCTCTCCACAACGGATGATGTGTGTCTCTTCACCTTCAATGATCTCCCGGTCATGCATGCGCTCGGCCTTTGTCGCGAGGAAGCCTTCGGCGACAACGGTGGTTATCAGCCCGTAGCTGCCTGATGGGGCGAATTCCCGAATTTCCCGGTGGCACTGCTGAGTAGGTCCAACAAGATCAGAGATGCCCGTCGGGTCGCGACGCTGCACCTCGATGAGCCCCTCGTTGGTTGGTGAGGGCAGACAAACCGCCTATTGACCGGCGTGAGATGAGAACGTGGGGAATGAAGGGCGTT
>Ga0075425_100000596_pt1 | contig 34091 bp, 28 predicted proteins | sample SoiMethybrSBSTD4_FD_75300 | JGI IMG/M metagenome (GOLD analysis project Ga0075425, IMG submission 75300) | Bulk soil microbial communities from a Populus tree surrounding site in Tennessee, USA - Soil MetaG P. TD hybrid SBSTD4 | ecosystem: Environmental > Terrestrial > Soil > Tree plantation... | reverse complement strand
TGGCGATCGCCATCGTCGCGATTGGCGTGTACGGGATCATCGCCTACCTCGTCGTCAGCCGCAGAACCGAGATCGCCATCCGTCGGTCGCTCGGCGCCACGAACCGGCAGATTCTGCGGCTTGTTCTGCGCGACACCGCGTCGCCGCTTGCGGTGGGATTGGGTGCCGGCATTCCGCTGGCCCTCGCCACGACGCGGCTGGGGCGTGCGATGCTCTTCGGACTTTCACCGGCCGACGTTCCAACGATGGCCGCCGCAGTGGGTTTGCTCATCGCTACTGGCGGGCTGGCTGCGTCGCTGCCGGCCTGGCGGGCAACGCGACTGGACCCGAACGTGGTGCTTCGAGCTGAGTAGGGACGGATCATCCGTTTGACAGCGAGTGCGCCGCGGTCAGGATCGAGCGGTACCAGGTGAACCGGATGATAGGTGGGCCCAGGCGTCGCACGAGCACCTCCACGTAACAACGCGACCCGTGACTGCTACATGCTGCTGTGTTTGCCTGGTGACGCGGCGCGGTGGGAGCGTGCCCGAACTGCCATAGATTGAGACCCGCCTCCTCCGCACAGACTTTGCTTGGTCTCGTTCGCGTGAGGATAGCTGCATGATCAGGTCACTTATGGCCGGGGTGGCGATTGTCGCCTTCGTCGCGGCGCCGATCCACGCGGCACAGGCGCCGACCCGCACAGCTGGTCAGAAACCGGCCGCCGCATCTGCGCGAACCGGATCCGCGCGAATCGCGGTGAGAGATCCAGAAGGAACGGCCTTGAGCGAGGTTCGTCTCACGCTCTCCGGCGCTGGAACCGGAGAGTTCACGACGGGCGGGGCGGGGACGACGGTGGTGCCGGACCTGAAGGACGGCGTGTACCGTCTGCGATGCGAACGCGATGGATTCATCACCTTCGAGCGAGAGTTTACCGTTCGCGCGGGTGCCTACAGCCAGATTGACGTCGTGCTGAACCCCGCTCCACCGACTCCTCCCCCACCCGCTGCCGAGCCGACGCCGGCCGCCGTGGTTCCCTCCGGCGGGCGGCCGGTAACGATGTCGGTTGTCGAGTTTCTCGATCGCAACATGATCGGGCGGGAACCGCTCAAGGAATCGGTCGTGGCGTGCAACCCGCAGGAGACCGTTCGCCTGCTGCAGATGCGCGAAGGGGTCGCTCAGCATGTCCACGAAGGCAACGACGAAATCATCTATGTCGTCGCCGGAGAGGGCGACGTTCGCGTCGGCGACGCGGTCACGCCACTCCGGCCCGGATCGCTCGTCGTCGTGACCAACGGCACCGGCCACGCGTTCGAGCGCGCGGGCAAGAATCCTCTCATCGTCGTTTCGACGCTCGTCGGCGCACCCTGCGATCACGCCGACACGCCGCGCTGATGCGTCGGTTCCTCGAGGGTAGCGCGAAGCACGCGCCAGGACTTCGCGCTACGATCGTCACTCCTTCAAGCCGCCCATAATTCTCGAGTACAGCTTGTCGTAGATCGCGAGCCGCTCGCGATCGGGCGTCTCGTCGATCTCGCCGAGGATCATCGGCGCGGCGCTCGCGTCGTCGAACGTACGCCATTCTGGCAGGCCCGTACCGTTGGGATTGCCTGCACGCGCGAAGTTCACCCAGTACGACGACACCCTGTCAGCGAGCCCGCGCTCTGCGGCCGATGCCGACGCCAGCTCGGGCGAGCTCGCGTCCGGAAACACGCGCGGCGCGCGGAGGTTGTTGAAGACGTAGGGGATTTCCACTGCGTGCGTGGCCTTGAGATTTCGCGCGGAGCGTGAATGCGGCGGCTCGTGCGTGAAGAAGTACCAATACGCCCGGTTCCCGCGCTTCGTCTGCATGCTGGCGTACAGGCGCATGTGCCACGCGAGCTCGTCGCGGAACGCCCGCTCCGCCGAGCGCGTCGCGTCCTCGTCTGAACCAGCCGGATACAGTTTCAAGTACTCGTCGGCCAGATCTGCCCACCGCTGACGCGCGCGCGTCGTCCACGTCGTCGCGGTTGTGGCGCCGGCAAACGTGCCTTCGTCCTTGTTCGATCCGACGAGCACGTCGACCCCCTGCTGCCGTCCCTGTGCGAAAGTGAGCGATTCGTCTTCGGGAATGATCCAGCCGTCGACGATCATGCCGGCCCCAAACAGCGTCCGCGCGATCTCGTCGCTGGGTTTCGCGCGAAGCCCTTCGAGCGTCAGCAGCGGTGGCGGCGGCGCACCCCGTCGTCCTGTCGGCTGCTCGGCCGATTGCCGCGTGCGCATCGGCGCGACCGCCAGGCCCATCCACGCGCCGCTTTCCGACACGGCGCGTCGGAAGAGTCCCGCCGTCTGCGGCGACCCGACGAGACCAGCGGCCATCGCCGCCCCGGCCGACTCGCCGAAAATCGTGACGTTGCGCGGATCGCCGCCGAAGGCGGCAATATTGGTCTGCACCCATTTCAGCGCGGCGATCGTGTCCAGCAGCGCCTGATTGCCGGATGCGTTGTGTCCCGACTCCTTTGTCAGCTCGGGATGCGAAAAGAAACCAAACGGCCCGAGCCGGTAATTGAACGTGACAACGACCACGCCTTTGCGCGCGACTGCTTCGCCGTCGTTATGCGGGCTCGATCCCGCGCCTTCGGTGTAGGCGCCGCCGTAAATCCAGAACATGACCGGACGCCGCTCGGACGCCGACTGCGCCCCCGTCCAGACGTTCAGGTACAGGCAGTCCTCGCTCGCCGCCGGCGCGTCGGGAAGATCGACCGAGACGTTCAGACGGCCCACGCCTTTCGGCTGCACGCAGACGTTCCCGAACCTGTCGGCGTTGCGGATGCCGGTCCACTTCGCGACCGACTGCGGTGCGCGCCATCGCAGCGCACCGACGGGCGGGGCCGCGTAGGGAATGCCCTTGAACACGCGGACGCCAGGCGCCGCTGCCGCCGTACCCGAAATCAGACCGGCGTCGATCTTCATCGGCTCACGAACGGCCGCGCGCACACTTCCGACGATTGCAAGCGCGGCGCAGAACATCGCGCCCGCGTTCTTGATAACGAAGTACCGCGAAGGCTTTAGCCGAGCGTCCGCCGGCGGTCGCTGTCGTCCTGCGATCTTCATATTCCGTACCGCCGGCTGGCGTCGCGAGCGCACGTCCGTGATAGTTTACGCGCGCCTCACGGAGGATCCCAGATCATGGCGACTCACGGTCGATTTCTCACCACACACGTCGGCAGCCTGCCGCGGCCTGACGATCTGATTGCCATGATGTGGGCGCGCGAAGACGGGATGCCCGTCGACACGGCGGCGATGGACGAGCGCGTGCGCCGCGGAGTGGACGACGTCGTCGCGCGACAGACCGGGGCCGGGATCGATATCGTCAACGACGGGGAATGGGGAAAGCCCAGCTACGCCACCTACATCAAGGACCGGCTGAACGGCTTTGGCGGAAACGCCGCGACGACGTACGCATTCCAGGACATCGAGGCTCTACCGAGCACGAAGGCCCGCGTGGCCGCCGACCCGGGGCGAAAACACCGCAAGGCGCCCGCGTGCAACGCGGCCATCGGCGTGCGCGACCTGGAGGCGCCGCGCAAGGATGCGGAGCGGTTGAAGACCGCGGCGACGACGCACGGCGCTACGGGCGCGTTCCTGACGGCGGCCTCGCCCGGCGTCACCGCCTTGTTCTTCCACAACGAGTACTACCGGACTCACGAGGATTATGTGTTCGCGATCGCCGAGGCGATGCGCCACGAGTACGAGACCATCGCGGCCGCCGGCGTCACGCTGCAGGTGGACTGCCCCGATCTCGCGATGGGACGTCATACGCAGTTCAGGGACCTCGACCTTGCCGGCTTTCGCGAGCGAATGGAGCTGAACATCGAGGCGCTCAACCGGGCGCTGGTGAACATTCCGGCCGGTCAGGTGCGGATGCACTTGTGCTGGGGCAACTATCCCGGTCCGCACCACTACGACGTCCCGCTCCAGGAGATCATCGACGTCCTGTGGAAGGCGAAGCCGCACGCCATGCAGTTCGAGGCGGCCAACCCGCGGCACGGCTACGAGTGGATCGTGTTCGAGACAGTCAAGGTGCCGGAAGGCAAGATGCTGATACCGGGCGTGATCGAATGCCAGTCGCCTTACATCGAACATCCCGAGCTCGTCGCGCAGCGTATCGAGCGGTACGCACGGCTGGTCGGCCGCGACAACGTCATGGCCGGCGTCGATTGCGGGTTCAGCATTCACGTCGGATCGGGCGGCGTGGAACCCGATGTCGTCTGGGCCAAGCTCGGCTCGCTTGCCGAGGGCGCTGCGATCGCGAGCCGCAAGTTCTGGCCTACCTGACTACTTGCCTACGAGGTGCCGGATGTCCTTCTCGTTCTCAACGCAGATCTCGTCCACGAGTTCGGTGTTGAGCACGATCGCCTGCCTCAAGGTCACGGTCCACGGCTTCGTGTAGGCCTTTGGATCGTCGATGGTGACCTCGACCTCCAGATGTCCGAAGTCCGGCCGCCGGATGCGCTCGCGAACCTTCGCCGCGTCGGTCAACGGGGTGCCGGCCGAATCGAGCCACAGCCCGTCGCGGAATCCGATCGAATCCACGACGAGCGTGTCGTCGACCCACTTCGCCGACGAATACCCATTCCATGCCGGCTGGGGATCCTCCGGCAACGGCCGCCCGTCGATGAAGACCTGGCGATAGTTCGCGTTCAGCTCGTCGAGCATCACGAGAAGGCGCGGCGTCTGAATGAACTTCTGCATGTGCGGCAAGCCATACGAGCGCACGAACGTGTCGGGCATGCAGCGGACGTGCGGATCGTCTTTGGCGTGCTGCTCGATCTGCGTCTTCACCTGCTGCGCGGCCCACGGCCGGTACGGAAGGCCGCCCGGCGTACCCGAACCGATGTTGACGCCGTAGCGCGACATGGGCAGCTCGGGACCGCAGACCCGGAATTCCTCGCCTTGAGGGCTGCAGGGTCTTCCGTCACTGGTGAGCCACATTCCCGAGAAGTCCGGTTTGCCGTCGCGAGTCCGCGGCGTCGGCGCCGTCAGGTTGGGCTTCCCATCGGCGCCGCGCGGAACGTCGGCGGTCGGATACTTGAACCACTGCGCGTCGAGCGTCGGCGACGCGCATAGGAAAAAACCTGCGGCGACCAACGCGGGCAACGCCGATGACGTCAAGCGTGAAGCCATGGTCTTCTCCTGCAACGCCGTGGATGGTAACTTACTTCGCGCGGCCCTTGTAACCCTGCGCGATCATCGGAATCGTCCAGATCTGCGCCGCGTTGACCACCTCGCTTCCGTCGGCGTCTTGCGCACCCCGGGCGAGGACGAATAGCGCCCTCTTGTCCTTCCCACCGAACGCGCAGCTGATGACGCCGCGCGGTGTCGGAATGACGCCGAGATGCGCGCCGTCGCGCCCGATCACCTCGACACCCGCGCCGGTGGTCACGTAGACACGCCCCTGCGAGTCGATCGTGCTGCCGTCACCGCCGCCCGCCGTGAACTTCACGAACTCGCGCTGGTTCGTCAGCGATCCGTCCGGCTGCACATCGAACGCCACGAGCGTCCCCACGTTGGTCACGTAGAGCGTCTTCTCGTCAGGGCTGAGAATGACGCCGTTGGTGAACAGGTTCTCGCCGTACCGGGTGACCACACCTTTGGCATCGGCGTGGAACAGCCCGCCCATCGTGAAGTACACGCCGCCACGGTTGTCCGCGGTCACGTCGTTGATGACACCGCCGATGCACTCGAGCGGCTCACCCTGGAAGCTGTCCGCCAGCAGCCGTCGCTGCGGCGCCAGTTGCTCGACTCTCATGCGCAGACCGCGCTCGACGATGAAAAGATCGCCCTTTGCGCTCATCGACAACGCGCCGCCCGTATGCGTGCCGGCGTACGCAACGGACGGCTTCCCCTGCGCATCCAGCTTCAGGACGGTGCTGCTGTCGTTCTGCGCCACCAGCAAACCGCCGTCATCAAGACCGACGATGCCGTCGCCGTTGTTGCCGCGCTGCTGCCAGACAAAGGTCCATTTCCGGCCGGGGGCGATCACGCCAGGAATTTCCGAGACGACATAGTCCCTGATGCCGGGCGGCGGAGTGCCACGCGAGCCGCCGCGACCGCCGCCGCCTGGCGGTGGCGACTTGCATGTCGCGATCAACGCCGCGTAGCCAGGATCGAGCGGCGCCTGCACCGACAGCGCAGCGGGATTGCCGGCCGCTGCCGGTAAGCGTGGTGCCGCGGTCTGCGCAACCAGCAGCGCCGGGCTCAGCGCACAGCACCCCGCCAGGACGATCTCGGTCGATTTCATGCGCCACCTCGAGACTAACCTCGCGACACACGCTGCTTGCAGTCAGTGGAACGGCCGCACGATACTCCGGCTCGCGCACGTTGCGCATGCTCGTGATCCTGAAATTGTCCACGGCATAGCCGCACGTAGCGCAGGCCGTCAGGCCTGCCGCAGGCTCGCGGGCAGCCCTGAAGGGCTGCGCTACGGGTGAAACGAATGTACTGATATGCGCATCTTCACCTTCGGCACTGCGCTCTTCATCCTCGGACTCGCGGCAGCAGGCGGTGCGCAGCGGCGCCGCGCCACACCTGCGCAGGAATGGCAGACCTACAACCACGACCTCGCGGGGACCAGGTTCTCGCCGCTGACGGAGATCAACGCCGGCAACGTCGCGAAGCTGGCAAAGGTCTGGACCTACAACTTTCCGCCTCCGCCCGGCGGTCGCGGCGGGGGTGGTCTGCTCAGCGGCTCTGAAGCCGTACCGATTGTCGTCTCCGGCGTGATGTATCTTCCCGCGGGCAACACCCTCGTCGCGCTCGAGGCCGATACCGGCAAAGTGATCTGGCAGCGCGAGATGGCCAGCGGCCCCCAAGGCGGCGCGCTGTCGCGCCGTGGCGCCGCCTACTGGCCGGGCGACGGCACGACGCCGGCGCGCGTGCTCATCACCGCCGGCCGCCGTCTCCTGTCGTTCGACGCCGCCTCAGGAAGACCGTCGGAAGGATTCGGATCCAACGGCGCAGTCGACATGGTCGTCGGCTATGGAGGGACGCCGACGATCTACAAGAACGTCGTCATCGTCGGCGCGAGCGTGAACGAGGTCCCGCTCGGACCGCCTGGAGACACGCGTGCCTTTGACGCGATCACCGGCAGGAAACTCTGGGACTTCCATACGGTGCCGCGCCCCGGCGAGATCGGACACGAGGCGTGGTCCGACAACGGGTGGGAAAACCGCTCGGGCACGAACGTCTGGGCGTTCTCGATGACCGTCGACGAAGCGCGCGGGATTGTCTATATGCCAGTCGCCGGGCCCGCCGCGAATTACTGGGGCGGCGACCGGCCCGGCAACAACCTGTTCGGCAACTCCATCGTCGCCGTGGACATCGCCACCGGCACCTACAAGTGGCATTTCCAGACCGTGCATCACGATATCTGGGACATCGACATGTCAGCCGCGCCCGGTCTGATCGACATCACGCAGGACGGCCGCAGGATCCCCGCGCTGGCGACGGTCGGCAAAAGCGGCTACATGTTCGTTCTCGATCGCACGAACGGGAAGCCGGTGTTCGGCGTCGAGGAGCGGCCGGTGCCGAAGGGCAACGTTCCCGGCGAATGGTATTCACCGACGCAGCCGTTCCCTCTGAAGCCGCCGGCCCTGGCGAAGACGAGCTTCAAGAAGGAGGACCTGATTACCGCCGCCGACACGACGCCAGCCCACGTCGCCGCGTGCCAGGCGCTGTGGGACAGGAGCGGAGGATTCACCAACGACGGCCCGTTCACGCCGTTCACGTTTCATGACGACGGCGCGCCGCCGAAGTCGACGATTTCGTTTCCGGGCGGCATCGGCGGCGTCAACTGGGGCGGCACCGCTGCCGATCCGCGCAGCGGCTACCTCTACGTGAACTCGCACGATACGTCGCTGGTTGGGTGGGTCGAAAAGAAGAAGCCCGGGGTCACGTATTCGTTCGACGCCGTCGGCTCGCCGCAGCCGTACGACCGCGCGTCGGTGGACGGCGTCGGACCGTTCCACACGTTCTCGGCGTCGATGGGCACGGACGGCGCCGGCCGCGACATCATCGCTCCGTGTCAGCGTCCGCCATGGTCGCGGCTGATCGCCGTCGACGCCAACACCGGCGAGATCGCGTGGGCCACAACGCTCGGGATCAACGAGCACCTGCCGGCTGGAAAGCAGAAGGTCGGCGGCAGCGGCAGCGCCGGTCCGACGGTCACCGCGGGAGGACTCGTGTTCGTCGGCGCGACCGACGACCGGCGCTTCCGCGCGTTCGATTCGACGAGCGGCAAAGAGCTCTGGTCTGTGCAGCTCGAGGCCGCCGGCAACGCCAACCCGATCTCGTACCAGGCGAGGAACGGCAAGCAGTACGTGGCGATCGTCGCGACGAATCGGCTCGTGGTCCTCGCGCTGCCCTAGGCGGCGCTACGTGGCCTGCCTGTCTTTGTCGAAGGCGGCCTTGGTGCGAGACAGCGGAATGGTCGGCTCCGGCGCGTGTTTACCGGCGGGCCGCGGCGCCGTTGTCGCCGCGGTCGCCGTCTTCACGCGGTTCTGCTCCGGCACCGTGATCGGTTCCAGCCGCGCGACGATCGCGTCGCGCTGGTCCTCGAACCACGGCGGCAGGAGCAGTTTCGTGCCGAGGTCCTCCGGCGCCTCGTCCTGGTAGAAGCCGCCGGGAACATTGGCCGTGCACTCCACGAGAATGCCGCCCGGCGAGCGCACGTACATGGAGTGGAAATAGAAGCGATCCTTGATCTCTGACGCATCGGTGAAGCCCAGTTCCTCGTAGAGCGCCTTCTGCTGTGTCAGGGCATCGTCTGTTTCGACATTGAAGGCGATGTGATGCGCAGTGCCGGCGCCGAAGCCCCAGCTTCCCGGTGTCCGTTCCGGCTCGACGTGCAGGTCGACGACGCGTCCGGGGCCGGTCCCCGGCACTTCGAAGCGATGGTAGGGACCATCGACGCCGACCTTTCGAAACGCGAGCGCGTCGACGAAGAACGATTCCTGCTCGCGCACATCGCGGACCGACAGCACGGCGCCGAAGAAGCCGCGCGTCCCGACGTCTTTCGTGATCTCGCTCGTCGTCCACGGATTCCGCCCGTCGGCGCTCTCCTCGATCACTTCGATCAGCAGTCCCGCCGGATGCCGGACTCGCAGATACTTGGTGCCGAACCGTTCCTGCACCCCACTGTGTTCGGCGTGATGCCGATCGAAGTGGTCGCGCCAGAACGGAGTCGCGCCGGTCGGCACGGTGTAGCTGGTGCAGGACAGCTGACCGGAGCCGGCCCGTCCCGGCTTGCGCGAATACGGAAAACACGTCGCAATAGAGCCGACGTCGGCGTCTCCGTTGCCGTAGTAGAAGTGATAGATGGGGATGCTTCCATCCATGAGCACCGTCTGCTTGACCAGCCGTTGCCCGAGGACTTGCGTGAAGAAATCGAGGTCCTGCTGCGCGCCGCCGGGGCACAGCGTGATGTGGTGAACGCCCTGGATGAGACTCTTCATGGCTCCTCCGCTCGAACCAACCCGTTGTGCGTTCCCGCGGCGACACTCGAATGCAGCTCCGCACGCATCAATTCAGCGCCCTGGACCATGGCGGTCAGCTTGGCGAAGGCGACGTCGCGCGTGAGGTACTTCATTCCACAATCGGGCGCGACGACGATTTGTTCCGCAGCGACATACGGTAGCGCGCGGCGAATCCGATCGGCGACGACGGCGGGCGCTTCGACATCGCGCGTCGACAGATCGAGAACGCCGAGCACAACGGTCTTGCCGCCGAGGTCGGCGAGCACCGAACAATCGAGCGCCGACTGCGCCGTTTCGACCGAGACCTGGTGCACGGCGGTCGCGGCCAGTTCGGAAAGAAAATCGTAGCGCGCCGGCTTTCCTTTGACCATCGCACCGTAGCCGAAACAGACGTGAACGACCGTTGTTCCGGCGATCCCATCGAGCGCGCGCTGGAGGGCTGCGACTCCATACGCGCGCGCTGCCGCCGGATGCGCTTGCATGTACGGTTCATCGACCTGCACCACGTCAGCGCCGGCCGCGAACAGATCGCGGATTTCCTCGTTGACGGCGGCGGCGTAATCCATGGCGAGCTCCGCCTCGGACGCGTAGCAGTCATTCTGCGCCAGCTGCGTCATCGTGAACGGACCGGGAACGGTGATCTTGATCCGCCGAGCGGTGTTCGCCCGCAGGAAAAGCGCATCCCGGACGTTGACGGGGCGCAGCCGCCGCACGCGCCCGACCACCCTCGGCACAATCGCCGGCTTGCCGGTGCGGCTGACCACGGCGCCAGGGTGATCGAGATCGATCCCGTCGAGCGCGGTCGCGAACTGGTTGAAGTAGCTCTCGCGCCGCATCTCGCCGTCCGACACGATATCGATGCCGGCGCGCTCCTGATCGCCAATCGCCATCAATGTGGCATCGTCCTGCGCCTGTTCGAGGAACTCCGGCGCGACGCGCCAGAGTTGACGCATCCGGATGCGCGGCGGCGTGTTCGCGGTGAGCAGATCGCGGTCGATCAGCCACTCCGGCTGCGGGTAGGAACCGACGACCGTTGTCGGAAACAGTTTGTTCAAGCCGGCTTCCCTGAACGTGACGCCAGGAGTCTACTCCCGATTCTGGTCGCCGGCTTGAATCACACCAGCAACCTCGAGAGAAGAACGCGCTCCCGTGAGTCAGTCGATCCGCTGCGGCCGTTGCAGGACATGACGCACATGTTCGGCGACAAGCTCCGGCAGACGGGCAAGCGGTGCCGATACCGACGCAACGTGTCGGCCCGCGTACGATTTCACGGCGACGTCCCACCGCCCTCGCATGTCGGACGGCGCCACGGCGACTGCGATGCGGCCGTGGAACGGCACAACGCGACACACTTCACGAATCGCATGGTGAATGGCGCTGATGACGGCAGGGTCGTCAATACCCTCGATGCCGATACTGATCCGCGGATCCGCGCCTGAAGTAGTCATGTCTAAGCATCACCCGCCATCCACGGACATGGTGCAGGAGATGATCGAGTCCAAGAAGACGCCTTAGCAGATGATGGAAGAGATGATCGAGAAGTACAACAAGAAGAAGTCAGGCTACGGGAGCTGTTGGGAGGACCAGTCGGGATCGGACAGCAACGCATTATGTTCTTCGGCGGTAATCGATCGGCGCCCATACGCGCACGCCACCACGAACACGCTCTTCTCCTCGTGCCAGTCCGAGCGCGACACCGTGCATTCAAACGGCGGCCCGGATCGCGTTGACAGCGCCAGCCGGTCGCCCGCCTTCGGGACGGCGTCGACCGAGACGCGCTTGCTGAACCTGACCGAGCTGTTATCGACCCGCACATCCTTGGTTCCGGACGATTTGAGCGTGAGGCTCGGAATCCGCAAATTCACTTCGATCTCGATAGGCATGACCCGACATGGTAGCCGTTCTCAATAACCTTTCGCGAGCCCGGAGATCCGCGCATCGGCCTTGCCGTACCATCGGCCGTCGCGCCGTTCAATCGTCGCACCAATGCTGCCGTCATCCGGCGCAAAGTCGCGAACGTCGTGACCGAGCTGCCGCAGACCGCTGACCGCTGCGCTGTCGAAGCCGCCCTTCTCCAGCCGCAGCGCGTCGGGAAGATGTTGATGGTGCAGCCGCGGCGCCTGCATCAGCGCCGAGACGTCGAGGCCGTAATCGAGCCGGTTCGAAATCGCCTGGAACACAGTCGTGATGATGAACGGCCCGCCGCTCGCGCCGGTGACGAGCAGCGGCCGGCCGTCGGCATCGAGCACGATGGTCGGCGTCATCGCGGACAGCATCCGCTTGCCGGGGGCGATCGCATTCGCCTCGCCCTGCACGAGACCGTACATGTTCGGCGTCCCTGGCTTGGCCGCGAAGTCGTCCATCTCGTTGTTCAGCAGAAAGCCGGCGCCCGGAACGGTGACGGCGGATCCGTACCAGCCGTTGAGCGTCGTCGTCAACGCGACGCCGTTGCCCTGGCTGTCGGTCACCGAAAAGTGCGTCGTCTGCCGGCTCTCGACCCGCGCCAGCTGGCCGGAAACGTTCTTCGACGGCGTCGCGTGTTCAGTGGAGATCGTCGCGCGGAGCGCGGCGCTGAATGCCGGCGACAGCAACTGGTCCTGATCGACCTTCACGAAATCCGGATCGCCCAGCAGCTCGTTGCGGACCGCGAACGCGCGGCGCATGCTCTCGGCCATCAGGTGCACGGATTTCGCCGTGTGCCAGCCAAGCGCCCCGAGATCGTCACCGGCCAGCTGCCCTGCGATCAGCGCCAGCGTGAGCCCGCCCGACGAGGGCGGCGGCATTGAAATCACCTCGTGGCCGCGGTAGTGAAAGGTAATCGGCGTCCGCCATTTCGGCTCGTATCCCTCCAGATCGCGCGCGGTGATGATGCCGTTGCCGCGCTTCATCTCCGCGACGACGAGGTTGGCGGTTTCGCCGGCGTAGAACCCGTCGCGGCCGCGATCGGCAATGCGTCGGAGCGTGCGGGCGAGGTCGGGGTTCTTCAGTCGCGTGCCCGGCGCGACCGGCCGGCCTTGCGGCAGGTACAGTGCCGCCGACGCCGGAAAGCGCGCCAGTCGTCCGGCTTCCGTCTTGATTACGTTGGCGGCGTAGTCGTCCACCACGAAACCTTCGTCCGCCAGCCGGATCGCTGGCTGCAGGAGATCGGCCCATCGTTTCGAGCCGAGCTTCTGATGCGCGGCAAATAATCCTGCCACGCTGCCGGGTACGCCGGCGGCCAGGTGCCCGGTGACGGATCGATCGCCGACCTCTCCGTTGGCGCCGAGGTACATGTCGCGGCTGCCGCCGGAGGGCGCGCGTTCGCGGAAATCGAGGGCGTAGCTTCGCCCGTCGACGAGCGCGACGAGGAACCCACCGCCACCGATATTGCCGGCGCTCGGCAGGACGACGGCCAGCGTGAATGCCGTCGCGACTGCCGCGTCGATGGCGTTGCCGCCATCGCGCAGCACCGCGACACCGGCTTCGGTGGCGAGCGGCTGATCGGTGACAACCATCGCGCGATCGCCGGCGGCGGCCGGCGCGTCGAGCGGGAATGGCCACCCGTCCGGCACGCGTGGCCGCGGCGAGGCCGTCGCTGCAGCGGGTGTCGAGCTGGGCGGCTTGTCGCCGACGCGCCCGTTGTCGCAGGCGCACATCGTCGCCGCGGTGGCGACGAGCACAAGCAGGTGACGAGGTTTCATCGACACGGGTGGACGCACGATTTTACGAGCGGATGAACGCCAGCAGATCGGCGTTGATCTGGTCCTTGATCGTGGACGCCATGCCATGCGGCGCGCCTTTGTACACCTTCAACGTGGCGCCTTTGACGATCTTCGACGACAGGAGCGCCGAGGCGCCGATCGGCACGATCTGGTCATCGTCGCCGTGAAGGATCAGCGTCGGCACGTCGAAGGCCTTTAGGTCCGCCGTGTGGTCGGTCTCGGAAAACACCTTGATGCAGTCGTACGCCGCCTTGATGCCGCACTGCATCCCCTGACGCCAGAACGAATCGCGCAGCCCCTGCGAGATCGTCGAGCCGGGACGATTGGCGCCGTAGAACGGCCCGCTCAGGTCCGCGAAAAATTGTGAGCGGTCGGCCTGGACGCCGGCACGAATCTCGTCGAACACGTCGATCGGCAAACCGCCCGGGTTGGTCGCGGTCTTCAGCATCAGCGGTGTGATCGCGCCGACCAGCACCGCTTTGGCGACGCGCCTCGTCCCGTGGCGGCCGATGTAGCGCGCGACTTCCCCGCCGCCAGTCGAGTGTCCGACGTGAACCGCCTTCTCGACCCCAAGTGTCTCGACCACGGTCGCGAGGTCGTCGGCGTAGGTGTCCATGTCGTTGCCGTTCCACGGTTGGCTCGATCGACCGTGGCCGCGGCGATCGTGGGCGATGCAGCGGTAGCCGTGCGATGCCAGGAACAGCATCTGGTCTTCCCACGCGTCCGCGCTCAGCGGCCAGCCGTGGCTGAATACGATCGGCTGCCCCGAGCCCCAGTCCTTGTAATAAAGCTGGGTGCCGTCCGCTGCCGTAATCGTATTGATGGAATGCGCTTTCGTCATCGTCATCGCGTCGTTCCTCCTCGCGTCGGCTCACTGTAGTTCAAACCCGATTCATGGGATGCTGGTCTTGACGTGAACGGCGAGCTCGTCAGCTGGCTAATACGATTCGGCGCGCCGCTGCTGTTCTTTGCGCAGGTATTCGGCATCTTCGGCGTGCCGATCCCGGACGAACTGCTGCTCACGGCAGCTGGCGCGCTGGTTGCGAGCGGGCGGCTCAACGCGACCAGCACCGTCGCCGCCGCGATCACCGGCTGCCTCACCGGTATTACTCTGAGTTATGCGCTCGGCCGCTGGGTCGGCCTGCCGGTGTTGCAGGCGCGATTCAAGAGTCACCACGACGCGATCGAGCGCGCCCAGAGCTGGTTCCGCCGCTTCGGCGGCTGGCTGTTGACCTTCGGCTACTTCGTTCCCGGCGTGCGCCACGTCACCGCGATCGCCGCTGGATCCGGATGTCTCAACTACCCCACATTCGTCGCCTATGCGTATACCGGCGGCGTGATCTGGTGCGCGGTGTTCCTCGGGTTCGGGTATGTCGCTGGCGATCGCTGGCCGGAGGTCGCGGCGGCTCTCCGCGGACATATGGCGCGCATCGCCCTCGTCGCCGTCTGCGCCATCGCGGTCTACGCAGTATTCCACGTCGCAGCGCGACGCCGGACGTAGCAGCCACGTCGCGCGGCCCTTCAGGGCTGCCGCGCGGCCGTTGGGCTGGCCTAAAGGCCTGCGCTACCGGAGCAAAGTGTCGGGCGCGTCGAGCAGATCGACTTCATCGAACGGCAGGCGCTGTTCACGCCGCCGTTCACCATGTCGATCCTTCAAGGGCAGCCACACACTGAACGTCGATCCGAGCCCGAGGCCCTCGCTTTCGGCTGTAACCGTCCCACCATGTGCCTCGACAAGTTGACGGACGATCGCGAGCCCGAGGCCGAGGCCGCCGAAGCGCCGGCTCGGGCCAGTGTCGCCGCGACGAAACCGATCGAACGCGTGCGGCAGAAACTCCCGATCCATCCCGACGCCGGTGTCCCGCACGTCGACGCGGACCACTGAACCGCTGCTCTTCACGTCGACTTCGACTCGACCTGCCGCCGGCGTGAACTTGATGGCGTTCGAGAGAAGATTCCAGAACACCTGCTGCAGCCGCACGCCGTCCCCGAGCACAATCAGGACATCGTCGGATATCGGCGCGACGAGCGACACGCCCTTTGCCTCGGCGGTCGGGGTGACCACATTGACGGCGCCCGCGACGATCGTCCCGAGATCGACCGGCCTGACGTCGAGGCGCAGACGGCCCAGCGCAATGTGCGAGATGTCGAGGAGGTCCTCGATCAACCGCGCCTGGGCTTTTGCGGTCCGCTCGATGCTCGCAACGGCTTTCTGCGTGGCCGCGTCATCCCCGTGCAGCGACTTCAGCACCCGCGTCCAACCGAGAATCGCCGTCAACGGCGTGCGCAGTTCGTGGGACACCGTAGCGATGAACTCATCGTTCATCGTGCTGGCCGCCTCGGCCCTGAGGCGCGCATCACGCTCACGAGCGAACGCATCGCCGAGGTGTTCCTCGAACCGGATCCGGTCGTGGGTAAACTGCTCCTCGAGCGCGGCGAGCTCAGCCAAACGGCGCTGCATTTCGTTCGCTGCCGCGACGAGAATCTCCTGACGGCGGTCAGGATGCTCGGCAAACTGGCGCCCGAGCTCGGTGAAACGATCGCGGAGCTGCTGCACCGGATCGCGCAACGTCCGCGGACCGAGGTGTTCTTGAATGGGAATGGGCGTCTCGAGCGGTTCCGGCGTCACGGTGCGGTTACCTCGGGGAGGATCGGGGCGCGAATCGCTATTGTCTCATGCGCGCCGCGGTCAGCCGCAAGCCTCAAGCCTCTAGCCGCCTCGAGCGGCTCAAACCACTCAAGCCGCTGAAGGCTCGAGCCGCGAGCGGGCTCGACCTTCAAGCCGCTCACTCAAGACTTGTCGTGGGCTTGCGGCGTAGCCTTGGGGCTTGGGGCTTGAGGCTCAGTCGGGGATCATTTCTTCGGCAGCGCGAACGCGATGATCTCGTCATTCGTCACCTGCGAACCGGTGAGGCCGCCGCCGGTGCTCACGACGGTGACGAACTGCCGGCCGTCGGATCCAAGGTAGGTAATCGGCGTCGTTTCAACGGACGAGGGCAATTTGATTTCCCACAGCTTCTCGCCGGTCGCCGTCGCGAAGGCGCGGAACCGGAAATCGTCCGTGCCGCCAACGAAGGTGAGGCCGCTTGCCGTCAGCACGACGCCGCCGGAACTCGGGCGCCCGGTGTCCTGCATGCCAGTCGGCAACATGTCCGAGACACCGAGCGTCTTGCGATACGCGATGTTGCCCGTGTCCATGTTCACGGCGACGAGCTCGCCCCACGGCGTCGGCCCGCACAGCAGGCGCCGATCGGGATCGCCGAAGCGGCGCGTGCCGGCGAGCGGTCCCGAATTGATGTAGCTGCCGTCTGGCCGCTGGACGATGCGCATCGGCTGAAAGATGTTGCTGGTATTCGACACGAACAGGTGCAGGTCGGGATCGTAGGACGGCCCCCAGAAGTTGATGCCGCCCGCCGGCCCTGGAGGCGAAATGCTGTACTGGTTGAAGGCGATCGGCATGTACGGGCCGCCCAGCTTCATGTTGTTATCGTCGACCATGTGTTCGCAGTACGCCTGGTGCTGCGGCTCGCCTTTGTAGAGATTGTTCCGGGAAATCGTGTTCTGCGTCAGCGGCTCCGGTTTCACCGGGAAGGGCTGCGTCGGCGACGCCTGCTCGCCCGGCACATCGCTCTTCGGCACCGGCCGCTCTTCGATGTCGAAGAGTGGCTTGCCGGTGACGCGGTTCAGCGTAAACATCAGGCCGGTCTTGTTGACGATGATCACCGCGGGCACCAGCTGTCCATCGCGGTGGAGGTCGACGAGCAGCGGCGCCGATTGCGTGTCGTAGTCCCAGATGTCGTGGTGCACGACCTGGAAGTGCCAGAGATACTTGCCGGTGTTCGCGTCGACCGCGACGACCGACGACGAGAACAAATTGTTGCCGGGGCGATCGATGCCGACGCGATCGTTGTTCGGCGCGCCGAGCGGCATATAGAGGATGCCGCGCTCGGCGTCGAGCGACGTATAGCCCCACACGTTGACGCCGGAACGGTTTTTCGCGCTGTCGCTGCCCCAGGTGTCGTAGCCGAATTCTCCGGGCCGCGGCACGGTATGGAAGGTCCAGACCAGCCTCCCTGTTCGCGCGTCAAATGCACGCGTGTCGCCCGCGGGTCCGGCGCCAGCGGCGGAGCCGCCCGGTCCCTCGCCAGTGCCCGCGCCGGTGATGATCAGGTTCTTGTAGATCGTCGGAGACGACAACAACGAGTAACCGACGCTCGCGCCGGTCTGCATCACCTCGGGCGTCTTCAGGTTGACGACGCCGTTCTCGCCAAACCACTCGTTGGGCGTACCGTCGGAGGCCTTGAGCGAGTAGAGCCCGCCGGTCGTCGACCCGAAGATGATCGATGCCGGGAGAGGAATGTCGCCGCCGCCCGGCCAGTATGCGAGGCCGCGCTTCGACGGCAGCTCGTTGTTGGGCAGCTGAAATCGCCATTTCTGGGCGCCGGTGGTGGCGTCGAGCGCGATCACCGCGCCGTACGGCGAGGCGAGGTACATCGTGTTGCCAATCACGATCGGAATCGCTTCGTCTTCGCGCATCGGGCCGGTGAAGTCGGCCGGCTTGAGGTGGAAACTCCACACCTGCTCGAGCGTCGCGACATTCTTCGCGGTGATCTGGGTGAGCGGACTGTACCGATTGGCAGTGTGGTCGTAGTTGGTGGCGGGCCAGTCGGTGGCGCCGCGCGGGCCATCCGCGGTAGTGACCGTCGCTGAAGCGGCGGCAAGAGAGAGCACGGCCACACCTGCAGACACTCGTGAGGCAAATCCAGCCATTCGTCGGCCTCCCGGCAACGTCGCGCCGCTGCGGCTTGAATGTGTTGGCGGCATGATAGCGCACCAGGCGGCCGCTCCGCGTCCGATCGCGTCGGCGTCCGTCCGATTCCGGGATTTGCCACGATCACAACTCGATCCCGGCGTTCGACCGTCTAATCCCTCCATGGACTCTTTCCTGGGCGATCTTCGCTACACGCTGCGGACACTGATCAAGGCACCAGCGTTTACGCTTGCCGCGGTATCGGCGCTCGCCCTCGGCATTGGCGCGAACGCGGCGATCTTCTCGGTATTGAACGCCGTTCTGCTCAAGCCGCTGATGGCGCCCGAGCCGGACCGAGTGGTGTTCTTCATGAACACCTCTCCGCAGGGCTCTGGACCTGCCGCGTCGCCGGCGAAGTTCGCTCATTGGCGGCAACAGACGACCGTCGTCGAGCACGCGGCGGCGTTCAACAACAACCTCTTGAATTTCGCGAGCGGCGACACGGTCGAGCAGTTGCGCGGCGGCCGGGTGAGCGCGGAATTCTTTCAACTCTTTGGCGCGCCGGTGATGCGCGGCCGCACCTTTTCAAACGACGAAGATCGTCCGAACGGCGCCCACGTCGCGGTTCTGAGTCATGGCCTGTGGACGAGGCGCTTCGGCAGCGACCCGCAAATCGTCGGGCGCGCGATCACGCTCGGCAACGAGACGTTCACAATTGTCGGCGTCCTCGGTCCGAACTTCGACGTCGAGGATTGGTGGGGCGGACCGCCGCCCGAAATCTGGATACCGTTTCAGCTCGATCTGAACTCCACCGACCAGGGCAATTACTTCCGGGCCGCGGCACGCCTGAAGCCCGGCGTCACGCTGGAGCAGGCCACGGCACGGCTCAAGCTGTCGGCCGACGACTTCCGGGCGAGATTCCCGAACTCGCTCGGCAAGGACACGGCGTTTGGCGTCGAGCGGATCCAGGAAGTGCTGGTGCGGAATGTGCGATCGACGCTGCTCGTGCTCGCCGGCGCTGTCGGCTTCGTGCTGCTGATCGCCTGCGCGAACGTCGCCAACCTGCTGCTCGTGCGCGCGACCGGCCGACGCCGCGAGATGGCGGTTCGCGCCGCGATTGGCGCCGGCCGCGGCCGGATCATCCGCCAGCTCCTCACCGAGAGCGTCGTGCTGTCGCTCGCCGGCGGCGTGCTCGGCCTGGTGCTCGGGGTCCTCGGGATCCGCGCCCTGCTGTCGGTCAACACCGCAGGTCTGCCGCGGATCGGCCGCGACGGGACGCTCGTGGCAGTCGATTGGCGTGTCGTCTTCTTCGCGGTCGGCGTGTCGCTCGCGACGGGCATCCTTTTCGGATTGATCCCGGCGCTGCACGCCGCGCGCACCGACCTCAGCTCAACATTGAAGGAAGCGGCCGGCCGATCCGGCACCGGCTTTCGTCAGAACAAGACACGCGCCGTGCTCGTCGTCGCCGAGGTGGCGCTCGCGCTGGTCCTGCTCGTCGGGTCTGCGCTGTTGATTCGCACGTCGATGGCGCTGCGCGCCGTCGATCCCGGGTTCGATCCATCCAACGTGCTGACCATGCGCATGTCGATCTCGAGCCCGCAATACTTCAAAGCGGATGCAATCGAGCAGCTGGTCCGCATTGGCGTCGACCGGTTGCGCACCGTTCCCGGCGTCGAAGTGGCGAGCGCAGCGTGCTGTGTGCCGCTCGAGGGCGGCTACGGTTTGCCGTTCGTCATCGCCGGACGCCCGCTCACGGACGGGCCGGCGCACGGCGGCGGCGGATGGTTGACCGTGTCGCCCGGGTATTTCGAAGCGTTCAGAATCGCGATGAAGAAAGGGCGCACCTTCAACCATCGCGACGACGCGCAGGGCCCGCCGGTAGTGATCATCAACGAGTCGTTCGCGCGGCGCTTCTTCAAGGACGGCGACCCGTTGACCGAACGGCTGATCATCGGCAAGAGCTTCATGCGCGAGTTCGCGAGCGAGCAGCCGCGGCAAATTGTCGGCGTCGCCGCGGACGTGCGCGACGGCGGCCTCAACAACGACCCGCAACCGACGATGTACGTGCCGCAGGCACAGATTCCCGATGCAGCGGCGGCACTGAACGCGCGCCTGACGCCGATTGCGTGGGTGGTGCGGACGCGCACGGCGCCGTACACCGTCAGCAGCGCCGTCCAGGAGCAGTTGCGCCAGGTCACGAGCCTGCCGGTGTCCGACGTGCGATCGATGGACGACGTCGTGTCGCGATCGATGTCGCGCCAGCGGTTCAACATGCTCGTGATGACGGTGTTCGGCGTCTCGGCGCTGTTGCTTGCCGCGATCGGCATCTACGGTCTGATGGCCTACTCGGTCGAGCAGCGCACCCAGGAGATCGGGATCCGTCTTGCGCTGGGCGCCGACGCCAGCGACGTGCGCCGGATGGTGATCGCGCAAGGCATGCGGCTCGCCGTAGTCGGCGTCGTCATCGGGCTGGCGTCGGCCTTCGGCCTTGCGCGGGTGATTGGAAGCTTGCTCTACGGCGTGACGCCGCGCGATCCGCTGGTGTTCGCGCTGATGCCGGCAATCCTGACGCTGGTCGCGCTGGCCGGCATCTGGCTGCCGTCGCGGCGCGCGGTCAACGTCGACCCGGTCACAGCGCTCCGCATCGATTGACGGCAGTCATTTTCATCATGACGTCGCGCGAAGGCTTCAGCCGAGCGTCCGCGGCCGATTGCTCACCTGAAGGTTTCGCGCTACGTCGCCTTCGAGAAGCGCGCTAGTCCTGCCGCAAGGCTTGGACGACGTCGACGTGCCCGGCGCGGCGCGCCGGGATGAAACTGGCCAACAGCGCAGCCATCGCGAGCATGCCGGTCATCGCCGCAAGCGTTGCGGCATCCGGCGGGCGCATCCCTTCGACGAGACGCTCGAGCAATCGAGCGCCCACCCAGGCGCCGGACAGGCCCACGGCGACGCCGATGGCGATCAAGACGACGCTCTGCCGAATGATCAGACGGACCACGTCTTGTCCCGTCGCGCCGAGCGCCATCCGCACGCCGATCTCGGCCGTCCGTTGCGTCGTCAGGTACGCGAGCACGCCGTAGACACCGACACAGGCAAGCAGCAAGGCGATCGCGCCAAATGTGCCGAACAGCAGCAGCAGGAATCGCTGACGCGCGAGCGATCCGGCGACCAGTTGCTCCATCGTGAGCACCTGGTAGAGCGCGTGGTCGCCGCCAGCGCCGCGCAATTCCTGGCGCAGCGGTTCGACAACGTCGAGCGGCGCGCCCTTCGTGCGCACCGCGATCGACATGAACGACGAGAACATGCGGAGCAGCGACGGCGGGACCTGTGCGAACGGGTAGTAGATCTGCGCGCGTACACGCGACTGATCGTCCGCCGCCAGGCCCCAATGGCGAACATGACCGACGACGCCGACGATGGTCAGCGGCGCGGGGCCCATCGCGGGAATCCAGAGATGGGCGCCGACGACATCTCGCCGGCCGAACGCCTGCAAGGCGAGCGTCTCGTCGACGACGAGCACGTGTTCGGCGTCGCTGCGGTCATGCCCGTCGAAGAATCGCCCGGCACGCAGCGGGACGCCCATGACGGCCAGATAATCGGGCGTCACCGTCGACGCAAGCGCGACCGGCGCGTCGGTGGCGGTGCGCGCCACCGGTGTCGTCGAGTACGGAAGCGCGTTGTCGCCGATGCGCATCGGAATGATGTCGGTGAGGGCGACTGCCTGCACTCCCGGCACACGGCCGGCACGATCGATCACGTCCTGCCAGGCGGCGCGGATCCGATCGGGCGTGGTGAGTACGGTTGGCGACAGCGCCACCCGCGCGGTCACAACGTTGTGCGCGTTCAGGCCGGTGTCGAGCGACGACAGGGTCACCAGCGTTCGCGCGAGCATACCGGCGCAGACGAGCAGCAGGACGGCGAGCGCCATCTCGGTGACGACGAAGCTGCTGTGCACGCGCTTCGAGGTGCCGGCGATCGACCGGCCGCCGGCGCGCAGTGCGGCATCGAGACCGGACATCGGCACGCGCAGCGCCGGCGCCAATCCGAACGCAAGGCCGCTCGCGATCGACACGACCACTGCCGCCGCCAACACGCGCCAGTCGAGGTGAATGTCCTGGGCACGCGGCAGGCTTCCTGGCCACGCCGCCACGAACGGCCCGACGCTGACCGCCGCGAGCGCGACGCCGAGCGCGCCGCCCGCGGTCCCGAGCACCGCGGTTTCGGTGAGGCATTGCCGGATCACGCGGCTGCGATCCGCGCCGAGCGCGACGCGCGTCGCCAGTTCCCGCTCGCGCGAGACGGCGCGCGCCAGCAGCAGGCTGGCGATATTGACGCACGCAATGACGAGCACCACCGAAACGGCGCCGAGGAGCAGCCACAGCGTCGAGCCGATGTTACCGACGACCTCCTGGTGCAGCGGACGCGTCAGCAACGTCCGGCCGCCGTCGGACTGCGGAAACGTGGCCGCCAGGCGCCGCGCATTCACGGTCAGTTCGGCCTGGGCGTCGGTGACTGCAGCGCCCGGCCGGAGCCGCGCGATGACATGGATGAACCGCGCGTCGCGGTTCCTGATCCGCGCGTCGGTGTTTTGTCCGAGCGGGACGAAGATATCGACGTCACCCTCGAGGCCGACCTGCGGCGGCGCAACGCCGACGACGATGTAGGACTTCCCGTCGAAGACGAAGCGCTGGCCGATTGCGGCGGCGGTGCCGCCGAAACGGCGCTGCCACAACGCGTAGCTGATGATCGCCACCGGCGCCGCGCCCGGACGATCTTCTTCGCTGCGAAACGTGCGCCCGTGGACCAGCGGCAGGCCGAGAACCGTAAACAAATCGGCGGAGATCTGCCGGCCGTTGAGGTATTCCGGCGTGCCCGGTTCCGTAATCGTGCCGCCGCCATAGGTCCACGCCGTCGTCGTCAACGAATGGCTGGCGTCGCGGAGATCGGTGAAATCGGGGTACGAGAATCCCCAGACTTCGCCGAACCCGTCGGTGAACCCGTGCACCGCAACCAGGCGGTCGGGTTCGGGATACGGCAGCGGGCGGAGCAACACGCTGTTGATCACCGTGAACATCACGGTTGTAGCTGCAATCCCGAGAGCGAGGATCAGCAGGGCGACGGCGGCAAAGCCTGGCAGCTTGCGGAACGCCCGGAACGCGAACTTCACGTCGTAGATGAGATCGTTGAGCCAGCGCGTGCCGCGAACGTCGCGGCACTGCTCTTTCACCTGCTCCGCGCCGCCAAGAGCGACCTGTGCGCGGCGCAGCGCTTCCCCTGGATCGATGCCGCGCGCGACGAGATCAACCGCGTGCTGCTCGATGTGGAAGCGGAGTTCCTTGTCGAGTTCGCGCTCGAGCGCTGTCTGCCGCCACACGCGACGCCACCACGTCATTCGGCACCCGCTTCGGAGAGCCGGAGGATCAAGGCGACGGCCTCGCTCAAGCGGCGCCAGCTCGTCGTCTGCGTCTCGAGCTGCGCTTTTCCTTTCCGCGTCAACCGGTAGAACTTGGCGTCGCGTCCACTGTCGGTCTGCCGCCACTCGGCGGCGAGCAGACCGCGGTTCTCGAGCCGATGGAGCGCCGGATACAACGAACCCTGCGGAACCTGGACGACGTCGCGCGACACCTGCTGCAGCCTCTGCGCCACGCTGTAGCCATGCACGGGGCCGAGCGCGACGACCTTCAGAATCAGCAGGTCGAGCGTCCCCTGTGGCAGATCGGATTTGCTGTCGGCCACGATACCTCCGCCTTCTATATATCATATGTAGAAGGTCGATGTGTAAGCGGCCGGCTATTCGATTTGACACGCCCAGGTGTCGTCGGTGTGGCGCGGGCGATCACATCGCGCAACTTCATGAGGTACGCCAGCCGTACTTCTACGTTCCGCTGCGGCAGAACCCGGTGCGCGTCCTCACGCTGCAGATTCGCACCGCGCACGATCCAGCGTGGATCCGATCGTCTTTTCCGCGGCGGTCGCGCTGGTCGCTGCGTCGGCGACGGCCGCGTGCGCAATCCCGGCGCTACGTGCGACACGCACCGATCCGCTTCAGGCCCTTCGCGGATGACGACTCTGAAACTGGCACGCGTAATGCTGAGCCGATCTCAGGCGTTCTTACGCGCTCCTGATGAACAACGGCGTGCGGCTCACGTCGGTTTTTGTGGCTATCGCGTGCGCGGTCGCACTCGCGCCCTGCGCGGCGGCTGCCGATGCCGATGATGCCAGCCGCTTGGGCGTCACGATCTGGGGCCTGAGCTACCACGTCAACAACTCGATCGACTACGAAGCCAACAATTGGGGCGCCGGCCTCCGGTATTACGTATCGCGTCATTTTTTCATCGAGGGCGACGCGCTGCGCAACAGCAACCGCGGGATCGTTTTACCGGTGTCCTTCGGCGGCGAGCTGCGCGTCGCGTCCATCGGTGACGCCTGCCACGTCTCGGCAATGGGCGCGCTGACCGTCGCGTTCTATCAGAACCTCCGCACCAACAGCGATTACGTGAAGTGGGGCCCGGTGCCGGGGGTGTCCATCCGCTGCGGCCACTTCCAGCCGAACGTGATCGCCGTGTTGAGCCCGTCCGACCGTCTCCTCGCCGCGGTGGTCGCGTCCGTCACGATCCGGTTTTGAGGTGAACGGAGGCCGGATTACATGATCCTCTTCTGCGATCTGACGGAGGACCGTGTCGTGATGCAACGCATCACTGCGTCAACGGGCAGGTGGTCGTAAGTACCTTCACTGACTTGATAGTGACGCGACCTGCCATCGGGTGGGCTGTTGGCGTCGCCTCGGATCCCCGCGTCGCGGTCTCGCGATCGGCGGGCATCGTCCCGACGATCTCGACTTGTTGACCGACGTGCGCTTTCGCTTGTCCACCGATCAGCTCGTACGGTTGAACGTCCGCTTTCTTGACCGAACTCGGGTCGGCCGATGGCGAAGGCACCGGCGTAGGTTTCGGTTCGACTAGCGTCGCGTTGTTGAGCAGGTAGTGTCCCATTGACTCAGCCACGCATCCGCGGAGTGTCACGGCAGCCGGTGTCGGCTGGTTTGTCGATTTGCGCTGTTGCTGTTGCGCGGAAGCCGCCAAGGCGGCGACAAAAAGCCACGCGCAGACGACGGCCGCGCTTATTCGATGAGCCATGCGATCGGCGCAGCAAGACGTTCGCCACCTCGTCTCATCCATTTCATCGCGTTTGAGGCAAGGAGCGATGCGGCATACTGGTTCACGCAGGAGGCTCATGAAGGGTTTCGTTCTCGGTGTGATCGTCACGCTATTGGCAATCGTCGGCGGCGTGTATCTCGTCGCGCAGAACGGGCTCTACCCGATCGGCGCCGACAATCCACCCGGCGCGCTCGAGAGCCGCCTGGCCATGCGCGCGATGGACGTCTACGCCGACAAGCACAAGCCGGATGGCGACAACCCGGTCGCGATCACACCGGCGAATCTGCTCGAAGGCGCGACTGCGTACGAGCAGCACTGCGCGCTGTGTCACGGCGGCGCGCAGGCGAAGATCAGCCCGATGGAGAACAGGTTCAACCCGCCGGCGCCGCAGCTGATCGACCGCATTCCGCACGACGAGCCGGCATGGCTGTTCTGGGTGACGAAGCACGGCGTCCGCATGACCGGCATGCCGACGTGGGGCGGTGTGCTATCGGACGAGGCGATTTGGAAAGTCGTCGCGTTCATCAAGAACAGCGACAAGCTGCCGCCGCCGGTCGACGCGCAGTGGCGCGCGTTGGCGAACGCCGCCGCGCAGCATCCGTAGCGTCGCCCGCGGGCGTGGATCAGGTCAGCCCGGGAGCTGTTTGTCGCGGATGAAATCGCGGCCGCGAATGACTTCGGCGAGATTCTTCGCGCCGCCGACAAACGGGATCATGTCGAGCGCGGTGTCGGCCGAGCCGCCGATCCAGCCTTTCTGACGAATCGCCGCGCCGACCGTGGCGAGGGCGACCAGCCCACCGATCCACGGAATGCTGCGGCTGAGCCGACGCGCAAGCCGCCGCCCGGCGTACTGCCGAATGCGGGTGCCAATCGCCATACCCATCGGAACAGCAAGCGCCGTTCCGATTGACGCGTATGCTCGAGGCGCAGCCGAGCCTGACGATGGGGTGCGCGTGCGGCAGCCTAAAGGGCTGCGCTACGTTGTGGCCGCTTATCTCGCGGCGTCACGGTAGCGCAGGCCTTCAAGCCTGCCGAACAGGCGCCCTACGCCGGAAGCGTCGAACGCCGCGTGCCGGTGATTTCGAATTTTCCCTGGAGTTGCGCGCCGTCGCCGATTGACACGGCTGGCGCGATCATCTCGCCGGCGATCGTCGCCGTGGCCTGGACCACCACAGCACCTTCGGCGCACAGACGTCCGTTCAACGAGCCGCCGATCACGACGGTGTGCGCGATTACGTCGGCGTCCACCTGCGCCGCTTCGGTGAGCACGAGGTGATAGCCGCTCACGTCGATGGTGCCGATGACCGCGCCGGCAATCGTGAGCGGTTCCTGGGCCGAGATGTTTCCCTTGATACGAATAGACGGACCGATCTGCGCAATAGCTTCCATAGACGACTCCTCGTGCACGCGTGAGATGGGTGACCTCCCACGCAAGGCAAACATCGATCCGCGCGCGTTCCGCGATTCTCCACACGAAATGCGATCGAACGCCGCGGGCCAGATGCGAAATCAGTCAGCCGATCACCGGACCGTAAGTGGCGCAGGCGCGTCTCCGCGGATGCCGCACTGCGATGGACAAACGGTTGAGCCAGTGGACACGCGACGTCGTCGAGCCTGAGCACGATACGCTTGGCGCCGTACGCTACGCTCAAGTTCAAGGAGCTGGATATGGCGAAAAAGAAACGGCGAGCAGCAAGCGCGAGTTGATCGACACCAAACGCGGCGGCACGCGCTACGTGCGCCGCGGCGGCGGAGGGAAATTCAAGGAAGGCGATCAGGTCTCGCGTGCGCTGGCGCGCGATCGCCGAAAGAGAGCCAAGAAGAAGGCCAAGCGCGGTCACGGCGACCGCGGCGACCGCTGACGCGGTCGCGATCCGGTCGCGCTACTCCTGGGGCTTCGCCACTATCCGCGGCGCCCCCTCGAGCATCTCACACCAGGTGTGCTTGCAGCGGTGGCACAGAAACCACACCACCTGGTCGTCAGGGTACTGCGTCGCGGTAACGGCGATCGAGGCGCACTTCGGGCAGGGTGGCGGGTCGCCTTCGGGCACACGCATGGGCTCCTCGCAATCCGCGAGGGTTCGGGGGGAAGAAGAATCCTAATCGGAATTGAACCGGCTGTCGACACCCACCAAAGTGCAGTTGCACAGGGCGTCAACGGTTCTGGACGCCGTACCGTCTAAGCAGCCGGAGGGTCCAGTGCGCATTCGGTTGAATACCTTCGTCATCGCCGCGGCGACCGCCGCCGCCGCGGCGCAGCTTGCCGCCCAGGCCGATTTTCAATGGCGCGGGCCGCTCACGACCGGACAGACGCTCGAAATCAAGGACATCAACGGGGACATCCGCGCCGAGCCGGCATCCTCCACCGACGCGGTTGTAACAGCCGTGAAAACCGCGCGGCGTAGCAACCCGGCCGACGTGCGCATCGAGACAGTACCCCATGCCGGCGGCGTCACGATTTGTGCGGTCTATCCCGACGTACCCGGCCAGGAAGCCAACCGCTGCGAACCAGGCGCGAACAGCAAATCGCACACGCGCAACAACGACACGACCGTTCGGTTCACCGTGCAGGTGCCGGTCGGCGTCAACCTCGTTGCCCGCACCGTCAATGGCAGCATCGAAGGCGAGGGGCTGAACGGCGACGTCGACGGCCACACCGTCAATGGGTCGGTGCGGCTGTCGACCACTGGAACGGCGAGCGGCAACACCGTCAACGGATCGCTCACTCTCGCCATGGGACGGACCGACTGGCGCGACGAAGCCAGGTTCTCGACCGTGAACGGCAGCATCACGCTGCGGCTCCCGGCATTCCTCAGCGCCAACCTGCATGCGACGACGCTCAATGGTGAGATCGAGAGCGATTTCCCGATTGCGACAACCGGGACGGTGAATCGGCGCCGCATTGAAGGCACGATTGGCAATGGGGGGCAGCCATTGACGCTGTCCACGGTGAACGGCAGCGTGAAGCTGTTGCGGCAGTAGCTAGGCCGGGCGGAGTGTCCGGGTGCGGTGGCGATACTCGAAGTCGCCGCATCCGCCGCCATTGCACACCAGCCGATCCCACCGCTCAACCTCGCGGCCGGCTCCGCCGATGTAGGTCGACTCGAAGTCCAGCGGGCGCCGGCAGGATGGGCACACCAGGCGCGGCGGCGTCGCCTGATCGTTCGATACGCCGCGGCGCGCCTCGCTCGCGGCCTCGGCTTGCTGCGCCTGCGCCGCGGCGTCACGCTCCATGCCTGCCTGCGCGTCGACGAAGACGCGGCGTCCCTCGGCAACAACCATTTCCAAGGTCGCCGTCTTGGTCACCAGCGCCGATGCGCCGCACTGCTTGACGCGCACGACATTCGCCGCGTTCGCATCCGCGACGATCATCAGCACGGCGACGCTGCGCGCCGCTCCATCCTGTCGGAGGAGCTCGCACACGGTGAAGCCGTCGATGAACGGCAGCCGCGCATCGGCCACGAGGAGCGAGACGCGCTCGGTCAGCGCGGCGACGAGCGCGTCGCGGCCGTCGGTTGCTTCGACGACAGTCCAGCCGTCGCGGCGAAAGGCGTCGGCGTACAACAGACGCGTGTCGTCGTTGTGATCGGCGATCACCACGACTGGTGACGGCGACGACGCAGGGTCAATAAGGTAAGCGTTGTTGGTCGAACGGGTCCGTCGCACGCATCGGAATCGACAGCAACGGCCGTGCCGACGTGTCGGCAAGCGGACGCCCGCGCGTTGCGCGCGCAGCGTCCGCTCCCCGTTTCGAATACCACCGGTAAGTGTTCCCGGTGCTGACTGAGGCGTGAGCTCAGCGGCTCGCCATTAGTTATTCGGCGCGCCGTTCTGAATCCACTGCCGGATCAACGCGACCTGCTCCGTCGTCAGGAACGGCGGACCGTTGCGCGGCATCCGTAAGCCCACGATGTCCGGCGCGCCTTCGAGCTTCTGAATCAGATAGCTGCCGCTCGGGTTGCCGGGAATCACGCGGACCGCGCCGGCCTTGCCCACGCTGGCGACGTTTACGAGGTTGGCGATCGACACACCCGTTTTCAGGTTCAGGTTGCTCGACGGCGTGCGGCCGTCATCGGTGTGACACGCGACACACGCAGGATTCAGGATCTGCTGCTGAATCTGCGTCGAAAACGTTACCGTATTCGTCTGCCCCGACGGAGCGGACGGACTATTACTGCTGCCGCAGCTTGTGGCAAAGCCTACGGCAAGCACGCCAAGAACGACGAACGTCAATTTGGCCACGTGCGTTCTCATCTGGTCTCCGAGTCCCCGACAGGTCAGAGTTTTTGCGTGAGGCGCCGCGCGTGCACAGGGCAAAGGCACTTTTTAGTCCCGAGAGATTACCTTGAGTCGACGCCGAATCGCAGGAAATTCGCGCCGCTGTTTCACATAATATTTTTTGATGAGGCTATATTGATCCGGCGTCTGGCACGACGTCGCACGCGGCCCTGCGCCAGTCGGTGAGCATTACGTAAGCCGCGTGACGTGTGCGGCAACGGCGAGCCATGCGCCGCCGCGCAGCGCCCACACGTCGGTGTAACGCCCGGCGCCCGGCCGCCCGTCGCCTAACACGTAGCTCGTGCGCGCGTGGATGATCGCCACGCTGCCGACCACACGAATCCGCACGTCGTCGAGCGCCATCGACTGCAGCGGCGCAGCCGAGCGCGTCCGCCTCAGGAACTCGGCGCGATCGACCAGCGTCCCGTCGGGGTTCGAGCAGACGAAATCGTCGGCAAGGATCGTGGCGAACCGATCGGCATCGGCGGTGACCACGCAGTCGATGTAGGTCGCGTTCAGCCGCGAGAGCGCCTGAAGGTCGTCTTCGGTCAGCACGCTGGCGAGGGCAGATTCGCTCATGGCGCAATCTTAAGCGGAACGGCGACCAGCAGCGGCGATCCGGGTCGCGCCGCAACGCGGAACAGCGTCTGCGGCAATTCGTCGGCCTGTGTCAGCACCTGGCCGGCTGCCGCCTGCTTTTCGTCCTTGGTGTAGGTCTTGCCGGCGCCGCCGGCCATCTCGAACCGCTCCGCCGCGGCGCCCCAATCGCGCTCCCACCGCTCAACGACGGCCGGATCGAATTTCTGCAAGGTCGGCCCGACGGTCACTTCGGCGAGCGGCGCGCCGGCGACGATGACGGTGAGCAATTCACCGCGATAATCGCTGCGCATCGGCTTCAGCACGAACGCGCGTTTGTCTGGCAGTTCGACGATCTTGCCCGCACCCACCGAGTTGTCGCCGCCGCGGACGCGTTGAGTCGGAAAGATCAGGTACGGTTCGCTCGTCGACCCGTCGGCGTACTGCTCACGGTCGAACACGTACAGGTAGCCATTGCGCGACGACTCGATGCTCAGGCGGACGCGATCCCCGCTGGCGAATGCGGTCTGCGACTCGACACGTTCCGGTGTCCATTCGTCGGTCGCGGTGCCTGCCTCCTCGAGCAGCAGCAGCCGTGCGTCCGCGTTGTCGGATGCCGTCGGCCGGCGCAACTTCCAGATCGTGACGCCGAGCATCTCACCCGGCGTCTTCTCTTCGGCCGCGGCCGGCTTTGGCGTCGCCCGCCGATAGGTCGGCGCCTTGCGCGGCGGCGCCGCCGTTCGCGGCGGCGGCCGCTTCTGCAGAAATTCGGTGTCCCACAGGCGGCGCTCGTCCGTGTCCTGGCCGGCGTGCAGCGTGATCCCGGCGACGGCGGCGCACGCGACCACCATCGTCGAATACCGTAGCGAACGCGTCATGCCCTCTCCCTCAGCTCACGGCCTGGCAATCACGACCGGTATGGACTCGCGGCGGTAGAACGCGCGCGGCCGCTGCAGGTTGCGCACGGTGTCCACGCTGGTTGCCTTGTCGTCGATCTCGAGCAGCAGGCGCGTCCCGGTGTTCTGCTGCTGCATCTCCGGCACCCGCTCGGTCGCATAATCGAACCACTCGCGGACGGTGATCTGGCCGTCCTTCGCGTCGCGGTCGGCGAGCGCCTTGCCCAGCCCTTCGTCGATCAAGGTGTAGGTGAGATAGCCGTGCCCGAGCTGCGCGGCTTCGAGTGCCGCCTGGTAACTCTGCGCCGCGGTCAGGATGAACATCCCTTTTTCGTAGGCGAGCTGCGCCAGGCCTTTCGAGTTCATCGGCCCGCGCCGCCGCTCCTCGGCCTCGAGCGCCTGTCCCGAATTGCACGCGTCGATCACCATCAGCAGCTTGCCGGCGTCGACGCCCTCCATGGCGCGCTCGATGTCCTCGTCGGAGATGCTGTGCGTGAGGATCATGTCGACGGCCGCCGCGTCGACGCCGGCGCGCGGACCGGCGTAGCCGAGGTCGTGCGGGACGAGATAGAAGCGCGGGCCTTTCGCGGTGCCATGGCCCGCGAAGTACACGATAACGGCGTCTTCCGGCTGTGCGCCGCGCATCTTCGCGATCGCAGCAAGCACGTTCTCTTTCGTCGCCTGCGCGTCGACGAGTTCAGTCACCTCGACGCGCTCGAAGGCGGCGAGCTTCTCCTGCTGCGTCTTCACCTCGCGGGCGAAGGCCTGCGCGTCGGCAGCGGCGTATTTCAGGTTGTATTGCGCGTTCGCGTACTGGTTGACGCCGACGGCGATCACGTGCGCGACGCCTTTGCGCGCCAGCGCGGCGCTGCCGGTGACCGCAAGCAGCGCGTCGGTGCTCTTCACGTTGTCGTCGTTGAAGGCGTAGGCGGTGAACCGGTTGTCGCCGGCGACGAGGGGGACGGTCGCGTCGAGCGTGACCTTCGGCCGTCCGTTCAAGACATCACCGGCCCAGCGGTGGACGAGCGTGCCGTTGCGGAACAACCGCACGTCGCGTGCGCCGCTGCCCTTCGCCTGGCCCGCGGTCGCCGCCGCCTCGGCGACCTCGACCTTCAGCGCCATCGTCCGCGCCGTCTCGTCACCCGCCGCCGCGCGCGAGGCGGCAGCGACGGCAACGATCGGCTGCCGGCGGTCCAGTTGCTGCAGTCCGCGCGGCGCGCGCGGCCGCCGGCCGGCGAAAATTTCTCCAGCCAGCCCCGGGTAGTACAGCTCGTTGAAAAAGATTTCGACCGGGCCGACATCGAACGTGTTCTGCGAGAAGCGCCAGTTGATCTGCTGCCATGCTGCCGGCGATCCGTCGAACAACCCGTCAGGAGTCACGATCAGCCACTCGTTGGCGCTGTCGCCGCGATTCAGGACGTCGAGGTTGACCAGCGTCGCGACCTTGTCGCCGGTGCGTGCGTCCCAGAGATACTGGTTCTTGTCGCGCCCCAGCGTGGCAATCAATCCGCCCGCAGGCGCGAACGCCACCCCGGTCACCGCGCTGTCGTGCGTCAGCGTGAAGGCTTCGCGACCCGCCGCGACGTCCCAGATCGTGACGACCGTGTCGCCGCTCGCCGGCGCCGCAGTCGTCGCGCCGTCGCGCGCGTCGCCGAAAGTCGCCGCGAGCGACTTGCCGTCGCGGCTGAACGCCAGTGACGCGATCGCGTGCGGGATCGACGCGATCGTCGATATTTGACGGCCCGAGGCCGTGTCGTAGAGGCGCAGCGCCGGCCGATCCTTCTCTTTCGCGGCGACCGCAAGCACGTTGGCCGCCGGGTTGAAGGTTACGCGCGGCGCCGCCATCCGGTCGTCGCTCGTAATGGTGGTGTCCCAGAGTTTCTTCGCGCCGTTGGACACGTCGAGGATCGTGAGCTTGAAGTCGGCGCGGTCCCCTCGCCCGCCTCCCTCGATCACCATGGTCGCGAGGTACCGGCCGTCGCGACTGAGCGTGGACGCCGCGCCGACGCCCATCAACGCGCCCCTCGCGGTCTCGAGTTTCGCGTCGCGCAGCGGCTTGCCGCTCACGCGATCGAAGGTGGCGATCCGGCATTCCTGCTCCACCGAAATCTTCATACGCGAGCCACCATTCTTCGACTCGCAGTAGTGGATTACCGGCCCTGCGGCACCGAACGCAACGGCGAGAATTTGCGGCGCCAGTGTGAATGGCGCCGGCGTCTTGCCCTGTGCCGGTGCCGTTCCGACCGAGATCCGCTGCACGATCTCACCCGTCGCCGTGTTGGTGACGACGACGCCGGGTGACGCTAGGCCGCCGCTGGTCGCCGTCAGCGTGCCGTCCTCGCTGATCGCGCCTGGCGTCGCCGACGCGCCCGGGAAAAACGCGTCGAGCATGTTCGATCGCTGCGGCAACCGCCGCGGCGTGCCGGCGCGCAGATCCCACACCGCCGTCGTTCCGGCCGCGAGCAACAGCTTTCCGTCGGGCGTGAACGCCAGCGACGAGGACGGCGTCGAGACGGCGCCGCCCCCGATGGCGACAGCGCCAAAGCCGCCGAGCGCTCCGGTCCTGCTTCGCAGCATGTCCTGGATCTGCTTCATGCGGTCGGCGTACGGGTTGGCCGGCTCCGCCGCCGCCTGCGCCGTGTCGACGGCGCTGGCGCGCGCCGCCGTTTCCAGGACGCGGACGCGCGCTCCGCTGCTGACGTCGATCAGGGCAATGCCGTCGTGCAGGCTCGCCGCAATCAGGCGCCCATCGCCGCTGAAGCGGAGTGGGCTGCCGGTCACGCCGACCAGTTCGAATCCCGCATCCTTGAGCTCGCGCACGTCGCGCCACGTGGCGACGTCGATCAGCCTGATCGATCCAAGCGGAGTGATGCTCGGCAGCGCGGCCGGCGCGGGCGATGCCGACGGCATGCTGGCGATGCGCGAGGCGAGCAGCCGTCCGTCGGGGCTGAACGCCAGCCCGCCGCTGGCGACGAAGTCGCCGCCAGGAAGGGTCTTCACTTCTTGTCCGGTGCTGACATCGAAGATGCTGACCGCGCTCTCCTGCGGGCCATTCTTGGCGCGCTGCACGATGAATTTTGCGGCGAGCAGGCGGCCGTCGGGGCTGAACGCGAGATCGCGCGGCGCCGGCAGCTCGCCTTTGAGCTTCAGCGTTTCGATCTCGCGGCCGCTCCGCGCGTCGTAGACGCGAATCGGTTTCGTGCGCACGCCGCCGCCGTAGCCGAGCACGCCGCTCGACA
>Ga0075425_100000595_pt1 | contig 34102 bp, 30 predicted proteins | sample SoiMethybrSBSTD4_FD_75300 | JGI IMG/M metagenome (GOLD analysis project Ga0075425, IMG submission 75300) | Bulk soil microbial communities from a Populus tree surrounding site in Tennessee, USA - Soil MetaG P. TD hybrid SBSTD4 | ecosystem: Environmental > Terrestrial > Soil > Tree plantation... | reverse complement strand
GGCGGCGCCTTGGCGTTACGTCGCTGAGTAGCGAGGGGACTGGGGGCCTAGGGCCCTAGGGGACTACGAAACAGAAAAACTTGCGCCAGACTAGCTCTGTCTGGTCGTGTGACCGCGTTTTAGTCCCCTAGTCCCTAGTCCCCAGTCCGCTCGGCCGAAGGAGCCGGAGGCGTCTCCTTCGGCGTCACCGTGAACGACAGGCGATCATCGGCGACGCCGATCGTCACCGTGCCGCCCTGCTCGAGTGCGCCGAAGAGGATCTGGTCGGTGAGCGGGTCGCGCACGTCTTTCTGAATCACACGCGCCAGCGGGCGGGCGCCGAACTTCGGGTCGTAGCCTTTGGTCGCCAGCCAGCGGCGCGCCTCTGGCGTGAGCGCGATCGCGACGTGCCGCTCCTTGAGCTGTCCTTCGAGCTGCAGGATGAATTTCTCGACGATCGTCTCCATCGCGGCCGGCGACAGCGCGTGAAAGGTGACGATCGCGTCGAGCCGGTTGCGGAACTCCGGGCTGAAGACGCGCTCGATCGCGGTGCGCGCCTTGCCTTCGCCGGTGCCGGAACCTTCCGAGAATCCGATCGACGCGGCGCTCATCTCGCGCGACCCGGCGTTGGAGGTGAGGATCAGCACGGCGTTGCGAAAATCCGCCTTGCGGCCGGTGTTGTCGGTCAGTGTCGCGTGATCCATCACCTGCAGCAGGATGTTGTAGATGTCCGGGTGCGCCTTCTCGATCTCGTCGAGGAGCACGACGCTGTAGGGATGCGTCCGCACCGCGTCAACCAGCAGGCCGCCCTGCTCGAAGCCGACGTATCCCGGCGGCGCGCCGATCAGCCGCGCGACGGCGTGCTTCTCCATGTACTCGCTCATGTCGAAGCGGATGAACTCGTTGCCGAGGAGCAGCGCCAGCTGCTTGGCGAGCTCGGTCTTGCCGACGCCGGTCGGTCCCGTGAACAGGAAGGCGCCGGTCGGTCGATCGGGCTGGCCGAGGCCGGCGCGCGAGCGCTTGATCGCCTGCGCAACCAGATTGACGGCGTCAGCCTGGCCGAAGACGACGCGGTTCAGCGACTCCGCGAGCGTCCGCAGCCGCTCCCGGTCGGACGAGGAGGCCTGCCGGGCCGGGATGCGCGCGACGCGCGCGGCAATCGTTTCGATGTCGGGTGCGTCGATCGTCGCGATCGTGCCAGCCGGCGATTTCAGGCGCACCACCGCGCCGGCTTCGTCCATCAGATCGATGGCGCTGTCGGGCAGCCGGTAGTCGCGCAGGTGCCGTGCCGCGAGTTTCGCCGCGGCCTCCAGCGCCGCATCGGAGTACTTCACTGAGTGGTGCGCCTCGTAGCGGCTGCGCAGCCCGGCGAGGATCCGCACCGTTTCCTCGATTGACGGCTCGTCGATCGCGATCTTCTGCAGGCGGCGGGCGAGCGCACGATCCTTCTCGATGTGCTTGAACTCTTCGAACGTCGTCGATCCGATGATCCGCAGTTCGCCGGCGGTCAACAGCGGTTTCATCATCGTCGCCAGATCCATCGTGCCGCCGGTCACGGCGCCGGCGCCGACCGTGGAGTGGATCTCGTCGATGAAGAGGATCGCCTTCGGCCGCTGCGAGAGCGCGTGAATCACCGCCTTGAACCGCTCCTCGAAGTCGCCACGGAAGCGCGTGCCGGCAAGCAGCGCGCCGGTGTCGAGCGAAAAGACTTCGGCGCCTTTGAGCGTCTCCTGAACGTCGTCGGCGAGGAGCCGCGTCGCCAGCCCTTCGGCCATCGCCGTTTTGCCGACGCCGGCTTCGCCGACAAAGACCGGGTTGTTCTTGCGGCGGCGGCAGAGCACCTCGATTGTGCGCTGCAGTTCCTCGCTGCGCCCGATCAGCGGGTCGAGCAGACCCTGTCGCGCCCGCTCGGTGAGGTTGACGCAGTAGGCCGACAGCGGATCGCGCGCCGTCGAGGACTCCTCGTCGCCGACGCCGGCAGGGGCGCCGCTGCCGCTGCCGTCGCTGTCGCCGTGGGGCAGCGGCGTCTTGGTCACCCCGTGCGAGATGTACTCGAGGACGTCGAGCCGCGTGATGCCCTGCGCGGCGAGCAGCTTCGCGGCATGGGTTTTCGGTTGCTGCAGCAGCGCGGCGAGGATGTCGCCGGCGTGCGCTTCCTCGCGCTGCGCCGCCTGCACGTGCAGGATCGCCGTCTGCAGCACCTGGCGGAACGCCGCCGTCTGCTCGGGCTCGTCGCTGCTGCCGCGCGGCAGCCGCTCGATCGACGACTCGAGATACGCGCCGAGCTCTTTTCGCAGCCGCGTCAGGTCGGCGCCGCAGGCCGTGAGGATCCGCTCGCCGTCGGGATCGTGCGAGAGCACATAGAGCAGGTGCTCGAGCGTGAGATAGGCGTGATGGCGCGACACCGCTTCGCGTAGCGCGATATGGAGAACGACGGCGACTGAGGCTGAGAACACGGTATCAATTACCTTACGCTTCTTCGATCGTTGCCTTCAATGGATACCCGGCGTCGCGGGCGACGGCGGCGACGCGGTCGGCCTTGGTCTCGGCGATTTCCCACGGGTAGATCCCGGCGATGCCGCGGCCGTTCAGGTGCACCTGCATCATCACCTGGTACGCCTCTGCCGGCGATTTCTGGAACAGCGTTTCGAGTACGTCGACGACGAACATCATCGGCGTGTAGTCGTCGTTCAGCAGCACGACGTTGTAGAGCGTCGGTTCCTGCTGTTTCGTCTCGGACCGCTGCTGCTCCTTGATCCCGCCGTCGGAGTCGCCGGGCCGCGGGCTCATGCGGTGAGCGATCGCCCCATCATTTCGTGATGAACGTTCCGTTGCGCAGTTCGTTGAACGCCTGCTGCAGCTGGTCCTTCGTGTTCATGACGATCGGTCCGTACCAGGCGACCGGCTCGTCGATCGGCCGGCCCGAGACGAGCAGGAAGCGGATGCCCTCGTCGCCCGCCTGGACGACGACTTCGTCGCCGCGATCGAACAGCACGAGCGATCGATTCCCGGCGGCGCCGTCCACTGACGACCGGGCGATGCCGCCGTCGGTCTGCTCAGTGAGCACGCCCTGCGGATCGGAGGCATCACGGAACATGCCCGATCCGGCAAAGACGTAGGCGAATGCATGGTTCGATCTGTCCACCGCGATGCGCTTCTGTTTGCCCGGCGGCACCGACACGTCAACGTACCGCGGATCGGCGGCGACGCCTTCGACCGGACCCTTCTTTCCCCAGAACTCTCCGCAGATCACCCGCGCGCGCGTACCGTCGTCGTCGGTCACCTCTGGAATGTCGGCGGCGAGCACGTCCTGGTAGCGCGGCGCCGTCATCTTGAGCGACGCGGGCAGATTCGCCCACAGCTGGAAGCCGTGCATGCGGCCGTGGGGATCGCCTTTGGGCATTTCCTGGTGCAGGATGCCACGACCGGCGGTCATCCACTGCACGTCTCCCGCGGCGAGACTGCCGCGGTTCCCGAGGCTGTCGCCATGCTCAACCGTACCGGCCAGAACGTAGGTGATCGTCTCGATCCCGCGATGCGGATGCCAGGGGAAACCGGCGAGATAGTCGTCGGGACGTTCGTTCCGAAAATCGTCGAGTAACAGAAATGGGTCGAAGTCAGTGGTGTCGCCGAAGCCAAAAGCACGCTGCAGCTTCACACCGGCGCCTTCGACGGTGGCTCTGGTGTGGATCACACGTTTGATCGGTCGCACGGACATCCCGGGATTCCTCCGGCGCGAAGGCAGCAGAATCGCGCGATTCTGACTGGACGGTTCGCACTCTCACTATACCCATTGGGACGCTTCGAGAGCTCGAGCGGGTGCGCGATGGCGGCTGGCTTGCAGCCGCAGGTGCCGACTCACTGACAAATAGGAGGCGTCTGATGAAACGAGCAGCATGGATGTTGGCGATCGGGTTCGGGTGTACGGCGATGGTTGCCGCCCAAGACGGCAGCCAGACAGCGTCGCAAAGCGCCCCAAAAAGCGGCACGATTACCGTGACCGGCTGTTTGCAGTCGGGCGAGGGGGCTGGTGCGACCGGCACGACCGGGTCAACCAGCGCATCACCGAGCGCGTCGCGTTCGACGTCAGGCAGTGCAAATTCAGCGTCGTTCATTCTGACGCAGGCGACCATGGGCAGCTCGTCCACGGCACGCAGCGGCTCAACCGCGGGCGGTGCAACGGCGGGCGGCGCTACGGGCGCCGGCTCGACCACTGGCACGAGCGGCACCGCCTCAACCTACATTCTCGACCCCGGCTCCGCGCAGTCGGACCTCTCGTCGAACACCGGCAAGAAGGTTGAGGTGACCGGCACGATCGACACCAGCATGTCGGGTTCGCCGTCGGCGGCGGGCGGCACGACGTCGGCTGCGGGCACGGCTGGCACGACCAGCGCGGGCACGACGGCGGCCGGTGCGGCCGGTTCGGCCAGCGGTGCGATGAGCAACGCGCAGCACCTGAAGGTATCGTCGGTGCGCGTCGTCGGCGACAGCTGCCGCTAACACACGTGTGACGAGCGGTGCGCTGTCGCGCACCGCTCGTCACCTGCAATTAAGAATTTGGAATTAAGAATGAAGAATTCGTGATTGGGTTCGTGCGTGTTGAACTAACGAACACGTGGTACGGATTCTTACTTCTTAATTTCTAATTCTTCATTGCCTCGCGCCCGCCCCTCAGAGCGCGCACCTTGCAGCACATCGAGTCATGCCGCGTCGGAAGTCCTCCTCCGTTGAAACACCGCCGCTGATCGCGTGGGAAGAACTGCCGCCGCAGCGTCAGGTTCTCGACTGGCGCAAGCGCGCTGCCGCGTTCGGCATCAATGCCGCCGTCGGCGACGCGGACGAGGATGCGCTCGACGACGAGGATGCCGACCGCGTTGTCTCGCGCCTGGTCTCACTGCACGAGGAACCCGAGGCGGTCGTGGCGCAGGCGCTCGACGGCGACGAAGAGGATGGCTTTCGCGCTGACGAGCTCGCCGAGGAACCGCCGGACGAAGGTATCCGACGCGAGGACGCCGATCTCGTCCGGATGTACCTCACCCAGGTTGGCCGGCGACCGCTGCTGAAGCCCGAGGAAGAGGCGCAGACGGGGAAGCGGCTCGACGAGGCGCGCGCGTCGATGATTGGCGCGCTGACCGCGTTTCCATGCGTGATCGACAATCTCGGCCGCCTCGCCGATCGCGTCGCATCAGGCGCTGCATCAGCGGCGGCGCTGATCCTGCTGCCCGACGGCGGGGAGCTGGCGGCGGGGCGCGTTGCGCCTGTATTGCGGGCGATCGCGCGCGCGCGGCGCCTGCGGCCGTGCCTCGTCCCGGCCGCGCCCGAGCGCGTCGTGAGCAGGCGCGGCCGTGAACGGGAGCTTCGCGCGCGTACGCTGATCGCGCGGGCGCTCCGCCGTCAGCCGATTCGCGCTTCGCTGATCGACGAAATCGGCGCGAAACTGCGGGCGCTGAACGAGGCCATCGAGAGCGGTCGGCTATCCCCGGCCGACGTCCGCAACCGAACCGCGTTGCCGGTCGAAGTATTTCGCGAACGATGCCGCGCGGTGGTCGCTGCCGAACGCGACCTGCAGGAGGTCAAGCGCGTCCTGATCGAGGCGAACCTCCGGCTGGTCGTCTCGATCGCCAAGCGATATCTGAATCGCGGGCTGTCGCTGCTCGATCTGATCCAGGAAGGGAACATCGGTCTGATGAAGGCGGTCGACCGCTTCCAGCCGTCACGCGGGCTGCGCTTCTCAACCTATGCGACGTGGTGGATCCGCCAGGCGATCGGCCGCGGCGTCGCCGATTACGGTCGCACCATTCGCCTGCCGGTCCACGTGATGGAGTCGCTCAGCAAGATCGAGCGCGAGCGGCGCGCCTTCCGGAAAACCGAGCAGCGCGACCCGTCGGAGCTCGAACTCGCGACGCGCGTGAACATGTCTCCGGACAAGGTGCGGCTGCTCATCGAGGCCGCCCGGACGCCGTCGTCGCTCGACGTGCCGACCGGCGACGAGGAAGAATCGGCGCTCCGCGAGTTCGTCGCCAACAATGCGGTCGAGTCCCCCGAAGACGAAGCGATGCGCAACGAAATGGCCGAGCGCATCGAGCAGACGCTCGCGCCGCTCGACACCCGCGAGCGCGAAGTGCTGCGCCTGCGCTTCGGCCTCGGCACCGATCACGAGCACACGCTCGCCGACATCGCGCGGCGTTTGTCCGTCTCGCGCGAGCGGGTGCGGCAGATCGAAGCGCGGGCGATGGCAAAGCTCAGGCCGCCGTCGGCGGCCTGAAGCGTGCGGCCTGAGGCTCACGTGCCGAAGACTTGTACGCGCGCGGCGCGGCCGCGGCCGTCGGCGAGCGGTTCGACCTTGATGATCACGCGGCGGCCGTGCGTGAGCATCGACAGCTTCGCCTTGCCTTCGGAGCCGATGATTGCCGTCTGATCGTCGAGCAGGAGATCCACCACCTGTCCCGATTTATGTCTCACGCGCACCTGGTCGTCGTGGACGCTGACGATCGTGCCACGCAGCTCCCACGGCGCGTACGGCACGCTGGCCGGATGATGCGCGCACGCGGTGAGCAGGATCGTCGACGCCACACCGATCAGGACAAGAGGGCGGATCATGCCGTCGCGGCCTCCACCGCGGGCTGTGAGTGGCGGCCGTGGAAGATGACGAAGAGCGCCGGCAGGACGATCAAGGTCAACGCCGCTGCCGAGAACAGGCCGCCGATGATCACCACCGCAAGCGGCCGCTGCACCTCGGAACCGATGCTGTGCGACAGCGCCATCGGCGTCAGGCCGAGCATCGCGAGCAGCGTCGTCATCAGTACCGTCCGCAGCCGGACGATCGAACCCTGCAGTGCGGCGTCGTGTGCGCTGACGCCGGTGCGCCGCACCTGGTTGAAGTAGCTGACCATCACGACGCCGTTCAGCACCGCCTGTCCGAACAGCGCGATAAAGCCGATCGCCGCCGAGACGCTGAGGTGAATACCGGTGAAATACAGCGCGAAGATCCCGCCGATCAACGCGAACGGCACGTTCAGCAAAATGAGTGCGGCGTCCTTGAACGTGCCAAAGGCGTTGAACAGCAGCACGAAGATCAGCAGGATGCTGAGCGGCACGATCAGGCCGAGCCGCCGCATCGCGCGCTGCTGGTTCTCGAACTCGCCGCCCCACGACGTGTAGTAGCCGGACGGCAGCCGGACGTTGGCGCCCACGGCGCGCTGCATATCGGCGACGACGCCGCCCATGTCGCGGCCCTGAATGAACACGCCGATCGCCATCACGCGCATCCCCGACTCGCGCGCGATGTTCATGCTGCCGCTGCCGACCGAGACCGTCGCGACTTCCGATAGCGGAATCCGCGGCCCGGCCGGCGTGTCGACCAGCACGTTCTTCAGCGCCTCGGGATCGCGCCGTTCCTCCTCGCTCAACCGGACGACGACGGTGAAGCGCCGCTCGCCCTCCCACAATTCGGTCGCCGTCTTGCCGCCGAGCGCGGTCTCGATCACGTCCTCGACGTCCGAGACATTCAGCCCGTAGCGCGCCGCCCGGGCGCGATCGATCTCGATCTGCAGCTGTGGCACCTGGCCGCCACGATCGACGAACGCTCTGGCCACGCCGGCGACCGGCGTGACGACGCGCAGCACGTCGCCCGCCGCACGGCGCAGCGTATCCATGTCCTCACCAAACACCTTGATGACGATCTGGCCGTCGATCTGCGAGATGCTCTCGAGCACGTTGTCGCGAATCGGCTGGGAAAAGCTCGGTTCGATCCCCGGGATCGCCTGCAGCGCGGTGTTCATCTGATCGATGAGGACCTCCTTGGTGACGTGCGGCCGCCATTGGTCGGCCGGCTTCACGTCGACCAGGAACTCCGCCATGTTCACCATCTTGGGATCGGTGCCGTCTTCAGGGCGTCCGGCCTTGGACATCACGGATCGCACTTCGGGAAACCGCCGCAGCACCGACCGGATGCGCGTCAGCTGATGCGAGGTCTCGGTGACCGAGATTCCCGGCGGCAGCATGATGTTGATCCAGATCGATCCCTCGTTCAGCTCGGGCAGGAATTCGGTGCCGAGCCGCGGCGCGATCGCGAGGCTGGCGGCGAGGGCGACCACCGCGCCCACCAGCACCAGGGCGCGGTGCTCGAGCGCGCGCGCCAGGACCGGCTGGTAGAGCCGCTTGCAGGCGCGCACCAGCGCGTTGTCCTCGCTGACACCGCTCTTGCCGAGCAGGAACAGGCAGAGCAGCGGCACCAGCGTCAACGAGAAGAGCAGCGATCCGACCAGCGCGGCGACCACGGTGTAGGCCATCGGCGCGAAGATGCGCCCTTCGTGGCGCTGCAGCGTGAAGATCGGCAGGTGCGCGAGGATGATGATCAGGATCGAGAAGACGGTCGGCCGGCCGACCTCCGCCGCCGCGTCGAGCACGATCGCGCGCGGCGCCCGGCCCTGCTCGCGGTGCTCGTGCAGATGGCGGAACACGTTCTCGAGGACAATCACCGCGCCGTCGACGATGATGCCGAAGTCCATCGCGCCGAGCGACAGCAGGTTCGCGGGAATCCCGCGGATCCGCAGGCCGATGAACGTCGCCAGCAGCGACAGCGGAATCACGATCGCGACGATGCCGGCGGCGCGGATGTTGCCAAGGAACAGGAACAGCACGATCGTGACCAGCACCGCGCCCTCGAGCAGGTTGCGGAACACGGTGTGCAGGGTGGTGTCGATCAACTGTGTGCGGTCGTAGAACGGCACGATTCGCGCCGGCTTCGGCAGCGCCGAGGCGTTGACCGCGTCGACGGCGCTCTTCACTGCAGTGAGCACCTCCGACGGGTTCTCGCCTTTGCGCATCAGCACGATCCCCGACACGATCTCGTCCTCGTCGTCCTGGCCGACCAGCCCCTGCCGGGGGACGGCGCTGGTGACGACGTCGGCGATGTCCTTGATCAACAACGGCGTGCCGTTGTGCTGGGTGACGACGATGTCGCCGATGTCGTCGGCGGAGCGCAGCATGCCGATGCCGCGAATCAGGTACTGCTGCTCACCCTGCTCGAGGAAACTCCCGCCGGCGTTGGCGTTGCCGCGGCCGAGCGCCGTGAACACCTGCTGCAGCGTGACGTTGTACGACTTCATCCGCGTCGTGTTGACGGTGACCTCGTACTGCTTGATGAAGCCGCCGAAGCTGACGACGTCGGCGACGCCGGGGATCATCTTGAGGCGCCGGCTGACGACCCAGTCCTGCAGGCTGCGCAGGTCGGTGGCCGTCATACCGTCGCCGCGCAGGCGATAGCGATAGATTTCGCCGATCGCCGTCGACAACGGTGCCAGCTCGGGCTGCACCCCCTGCGGCAGATCGATCCCCTGCAGCCGCTCCAGCACCTGCTGGCGCGCGAAGTAATCGTTGGCGTTGTCGTCGAAGGTCAGGATGATGTACGAAAGCCCGAACTGGGTGTGCGAGAACATCCGCACCGCATTGGGCAGGCCGCTCAACTGGATCTCGAGCGGGATCGTCACCTGCTTCTCGACTTCCTCGGGAGCATGCCCGGGAAAAAGCGAGATGACGGTGACCTGCACGTCGGTCACGTCGGGGAACGCCTCGACCGGCAGCGACCGGAACGCGGCGATGCCGACGCCGACGAACACGGCGACGAGCATCAGGACGAACGCCGGCTGATGGAGCGCGACGGAAATGATCCGCCGGATCATTCGCTTGAACCGTCGGTCTCGCGGGCGCGCAGCAGCAGCACACCCTCGCTGACGATCCGCTCGCCGACCGCGATGCCGCGCGTCACGTGGACACGGTTGGCGCCCCCGGCGACCACCTCGACCTCGCGCCGCTCGAACTCGGCGGCCCCGGTCTGCACGTACATGAAACTGCGGCCGTCTTCGACGAACACGGCCTTGGCCGGCGCGGTCAGCGCGCCGCTGACGCCGGGGATCTGCAGCGTCGCGGTCGTGAACATCCCAGGCTTGAGCCGCAGCCCGGGGTTGGCGGTGACGAAGCGGATTTTTGCCGTCCGCGTCTGCGCGTCGACGACCGTCCCGACGCGGGCGACTTCGGCGCTGAAGTGATCGTCGGGATAAGCGGCGGTCGTGACGTCGGCCTTCTGCCCGGCGGCGATGCTGTGGAGGTCGCGTTCGAAGACGTCGGCCTGCACCCAGACGCTTGACAGGTCGGCGATCGTCATCAGCGGGGTGCTCTCGGTGCCGACGAACTGGCCGTTGGTGATCGTCCGTTCGGTGACGATGCCACTGAGCGGCGCGCGAATCGGCACGTGCGACGGCAGCGCGGCGGTGTTGGCGACAGCGCGCTCGTCGAAGCCGAGGACACGCAGCACCTCGGCCGTCTGCGCAACCTTGGCGCGCGACTTGGCGACGTCGTTCTCCGACTGCTGCATCGCGATCCGCGATGCCGCGTCGTGCTCGAACAGATCCTTGGTCATCGCGAAGGTCTTCTCGGCGAGGTCGAGATCCTTCTGGCTGGCGAGGTGCTCGGCAATCGCCGCCGCCACCTCGCGGCTGCTCAGCACGAACAGCGTGTCGCCGCGGCGGACGTCGTCGCCGACGTTCAACCGCAGGTCCTGGACCTGGCCGGCAACCGGCGCGAGAATCCGCGCGATCCGGTCGGCGTTGAACTCCACGGTGCCGGTCGCGACGATCGTGCCGCCGCCGGAGTGGGTCGAGAGCTCCTCGATCTTGATGTGCCCGAGTTGCGCGGCGTCGAGATGCAGCCGCGGCGGACGGGGCGGCGCGGTCGGCGCCGAACGCGCGGCGTCGGCGGAGGGCGTCGCCGTCGCTGCGCTTGCATCGGTGGACGGACCGCGGCAGCCGCCGACCGCGAGCGCCGACAGGCATAGCACCGCCGCAGCGGTGCGTGGAATTCGTGCGTGTACAGTCATGGCCGCCTCTCTGGATTGACGCCGGTCGTGAGCCGCAGCCGTGCTTCGGCGCGGCGATACGCGGCCTGTGCGGTGTAATACGCGTCCATCGTGTCGTTGAAGGCGCGCTGCGCGTCGAGCACGTCGACGAGCGAGGTCGCGCCGGCCTGGTAGACGTAGGCAGTGCCGGCGCGCGCGTCAGCCGCCGGTTTCAGCAGTTCGGCTTCGATGTCGGCGAGCAGGCCACGCGCCGACTGAAACTCCGCGTACGCGGACGCCACTTCGGAGGAAACGTTGGTTTCGAGCGCCGTCACCGATCGGGTCGCCTTCTCGTGCTCGGCGTTGGCGCGTGCGATCTCTCCCTGGTTGCGGTTGAAAATCGGCAGCGGCACGCTGACGAACAGGCCGGCGAGGTTGCCCTTGCCGTTCACGCCCTGCTGACGGCGGTACTCGGCGCCGACGGTGTAGTCGACGCGTCCCTGAGCGAGCTGGAGGCGCAGGTCGTACTGCGAGCGCGCCTCGTCGCTTCTCAGCGCGCGCACGTCGGGCCGGTTGGTGAGCGCCGCGGCTTGCACCGCGTCGAGCGCCGGCGTCGTGACCGCCGGTGCCAGCCCGAGCTCGTCGCTGATATCAGCGAGCGGTTCCGACGGTTGGCGGCCAAGCAGCGCGTGAATCTTGAGACGCGCCTGCGTGAGCGACAGGTCGGCGGCGGTGACGCTGCTGCGGTACTGAAGCATCGCCACCCGCGATCGCGTCACCTCGAGCGGCGGTACGGCGCCGCTGGTCAGCCGCCGCTCGTTGAGCGCGACGAGTTTCTGCAGCGCGTCCTGGTTGTCGCGTGCGAGCCGCAGCTTGGCGCGCGCCTCGAGGACGTCGACGGCCGCGAGCGTGACGTCGAGCTGCAGCCGCCGCACCGAGTCGGCCAATTGCGCCTCGGCGACCTGCTTGGCGTTCGACGCCACGGCAGTGCGGAGCTCGCGCTTCTGGCCGCGTTCGAACGGCACGTCGACGCGCACCGAGTACTCGGGCGGCCCGGCGCCATTGATCTCGTCGAAGCCGGTGCCGAGCCAGTCGAGACTGTTCGCACCGCCGGACAGCACCGGGTTCGGCCGCAGCCGCGCGGTGACGATCGCCGCGTCGGCGATGGTCAGATTCCAGCGCTCGGCCAGCAGCGTCATGTTGCGGTCGATCGCTTGCCGCACGGCCTCGTCGATCGTGAAGACACTTTGCGCCTGCGCCGGGCGTGCGAAGCACACCAATAGCGCGGCGCAGACACACCCGCGCACGCTCATACGAACCTCAGAGGGACTCAGACGGTCCGCCTTCAGGCGGACACGACGGGGCGCGCGGGATCACGTTCCGGCTGAAGCCGGACACTACCGGAACCACACTACCGGGATCGGTCCGCACGATCCGGCGGACGCCGGACAGCGACGGCCGATGCCGGCATCGCGATCGATTGTGTTTTCTGTAGTGTCCGGCTTTGAGCCGGACCGTGATCCGCGCTCGGGATTACGCCGACGCGATCGGAGGCGCGCGCGGGCGAAGAGCAGAGAGCGATGCGCGAGCGGTGCGGAACGTGCCGCAGGTCGCGAGCGGAAAAACCGGAAGGCGGACCTCGCCGATCGCGCGATCGGATAAGAGGCCGGCCGCGCTGGTGCGCGGCAGCACTTCGCCGACGGCGGTATCGCCGGCGCTGGTGTCGTTCAAATCCGACGAGGACGCGCGCCACTCTGACTCGAGCGATGAGGCCGCCGCGCGTTCGAACTTGCCGGTGCCGTCGTTCAACCAGATCCCGACGATCGACCGCGACACCACACCGGTAACGACGACGTCGAGATCGCGATCGTGATCGACGTCTCGCAGCGCGACGCTCAGCGCATCCTGGTCGGAATCGAAGTCGACCGACTGCGATCCGCCGCCGGAGATCGACAGCTGAACGTTGTAGGCGAAGCCCCCTGCGCCCCTGCCGATGCGATCCGCGACGGCGACGTCGGGCCGTCCGTCAGCGTTCAGATCGGCGACGGCGGTTGACCAGGCGAAGGGACGGCCGGCCGTGCCAAGCCGGAACCCGGCGGCCGCCGTCGAAAGGTGCGGCGCGAGCGCGATGAGACGGCTGGGGTCGGCGTTCGGCGAGATCCGGCCGCCCAGCGCGCCAATCGCGCACAGCATCGCCAGCCCGAGCAGGCGCCGCCCAGCGTCGCACCGAAGCATCAGCTGGATGATCGCACAGCGATCCGAATATTTCGTAAATGGCGGTTGCGACTTCGGTGGGTGCTCACCCGCCGTGCAATCGTGCGCAGCGATCAGCGGCCGCCGAGTGTGCCGTCGATCTCCATGTAGACGCGCTGCAGCGCCGACGTCGCGTTGTTCGCCGCGCGCGTCCAGCCGTCGTACGGCTCCAGACGTGCGGCGGCGGCAGCGTTTTCCGCCGGCGTTTTCGCGGCGTGCAAGCGTGTGCCTTCCGCGATGATCTTCTCGATTGCCAGCCGGTAGTTGCGTTCTTCTTCCTTCAGCACCGCCGCAGCGTCGACGAACCCGTGCGCTGGCACGTACCAGGTCGGATCGAGCGCCTCGGATTTCTTCAGCGTTGCCACCCACTCCGACGGGTAGCCGTTCGCCATCGACGGGAAGATACGGTTGAGGAAGACCTCGCTCATGAACAAGATCCTCTCCTTCGGGAGAAACACCTGCAGATCGCCGCCGGTGTGGGCGCGACCGAGGAAGAGAATCTGGATCTCGGTACCACCGAGCTGCAGCACCTTCTTGTCGGCGACCGCTTCGGTCGGCTGCTTGATGCGAGGCGCCGACGACGGGTGCGCGAAAAAGGTCACGTCCGATGGGAAGGCCGCGTTGCCGCCGGTGTGATCGCCGTGCTCCGAGCCGACGACGACGTACTTGATCGGCTGCGGCGTGAGTCTGGCGATCTCCGCAACCAGGCGCCTGGTGTTGTCGGCGGTGCCCTGGCCGTCGGCGACGAGGACGCCGTCGCTCGTGATCACGATCAGGTTGTTCGCGGTGACGATGCGCTTGGTCGGGTCGATCTGCTCGAACGTGTAGACGTTGTCGGCGAGCTTCGTGACGCGCGGGAAGTCGGCCTGCGTCAGCCCTCGCTCGTTGTAATCACCCGTACGAATCACCTGCGGGTCGGCGGCGCGCGACGGCTTTAGCCGAGCGTCCTGCGTCCGGTAGGTGAATTTCTGGATCCGCTTGCCCTCGTAGGTCTCGGTGATGAACAGGTTGCCGTGCGAATCGGCGGCGATGTTGTGCGCGCCGTAGAACTGGCCAGCCCAATGGCCGCCGCCGCCGAACGTGTCGACCGTCTCGAGCGATTCGCGGCGCAGCACGTAAACCTGCTGGTTCGTGCCGTCGATCACCGCCATGAACGCCTGCTCGGGATCGGGCGAAAAGGCAAGATCCCACACCGAACCGCTGCCGAACGTCCGTTTCGCGAGGAACATCTCGCGCACGAACGTGCCGTCCTTGCGGAACACCTGCAACCGATCGTTCGTGCGGTCGCACACGTACACGAGCCCGTCGTTCGCGATCCGCACGGAGTGGACAATGCGGAACTGCGGCGGCGGCGGGCCATCGGGATCGTACTGGCTCGGTTTGTTCTCGTTCTGCACTGTGCCGCTGAAGGGGCCGGGCAGCCGTTCGCCGGCGCTGGTGAAGTACCCATCGTCCGGCTTTTTGCCGTACGCCCCCCAGTGCCGCTTGTACGCGCCGGTGTTCGCGTCGAACACGATCACGCGGTGGTTGACATAGCCGTCGGCGACATAGAGCTCGTGCGCGGGCTCGTCGACCACCAGCGTTGCCGCGCCGCCAAGATTCTCGGTGTCGTTGCTGCCGCGGCCTTTGCCCTGGTGGCCGATCTGCATCAGGAACTTGCCGTCGCGCGTGAACTCGAGGACCTGCGCATCCTTCTCGCCGCCGCCGCCGAGCCACACATGATCCTGCGCGTCGACGTAGATTCCATGTTCGAGCTGCGGCCATTCGTAACCGGCGCCTGGCCCACCCCACGCCTGCACCAGCGTGCCGTCCGGATCGAATTCGAGCACCGGCGGTGCGGCCTTCCAGATCGATCGCGTCTCGTTCGGCTGCAGCGTCGAGGGCCGATGGGTGATCCAGACGTGATCGCGCGAGTCGACGGCGATGCCGGCGACGGCGCCGACCAGCCAGTGGTTCGGCAGCGGCTTCGGCCAGTAGGGGTCGACCGCGTAGGAGGGCGTGTCGACGTCGCTCGCCTGAAAGGCTCGCGCTCCTCCGGACGTCATCGCTGACAGCACGAGTAAGGCCAGGATCACGCCACGAAGACACGAAGGCACGAAGATCTTCTTGTACAAAACAACCTTCGTGTTTTCGTGTCTTCGTGGCGGATCCGTCCATGCGAAACGCATAGCGTTTACCCTCGCGCGACGAGTAGTGGACTGGTGAGCGCGGCGAGCGCCGTCCGCTGCCGGCCGCGCTCGTCGAAGTTCGCCGGATCGAGCCAGCGCTGAAACGCCGCGTCGATGGCCGGCCACTCGCGATCGATCATCGCGTACCAGGCGGTGTCGCGGTTGCGGCCTTTGTCGACGCGCGCCTGCCGGAAGATGCCTTCATAGGAGAAGCCGAAACGTTGCGCCGCACGGCGCGACGGGGCGTTGAGCGCGTGGCACTTCCACTCGTAGCGCCGGTAGCCCAGCTCGAACGCGCGCTTCATCATCAGGTACATCGCCTCGGTCGCGGCAATTGTCCGCTGCAGTTTCGGCGAGTAGTTGATGTGGCCGACTTCGATCGATCCGGCGGCCGGATCGATTCGCAGGTAGCTCGCCACCCCGACCGGCGCGCCGGCCGCGACGTCGACGATCGCATGAAACATCGGATCCGGCGCCGCGGCGACGGCGTCGAGCCAGCGCCGGTAATCGTCGAGCGACGCAAACGGTCCGTAGGGGAGATAGGTCCAGTTGCGGCCATCGGTGTCGAGCCGGTTCGCGGCATGGAGCGGCGCGGCGTGGCGAGCCGGATCGAGCGGCTCGACGCGGCAGGTGCGGCCGACCATCGGATCGCGCGGCGGCAGCGGCGGCGGCGTCCATCCGGCGACCGCGAATCCGACTGGCTGTCCGAGCGCGTTGACCTCGTCGCCCACGGCTACTTCTTCGTCGGATGCGGCTCGCCGTCGGACAGCTGCGGCAGCGGCGAGGCGGCCGCCGGCTGCAGCAGACCGCTGTTCACGTAGGTGATCAGCTTCTCGCGCGTGTCGGTGATGTCCAGGTTGCGCATCGTCAGCTGGCCGATGCGATCCTGCGGCGAGAAGAAGGCCTCGCCTTTTTCCATCGTCAATCGTTCCGGCTTGTAGGTGAGGTTCGGGCTGTCGGTGTTGAGAATCGAATAATCGTTGCCGCGGCGCAGCTGCACCGTCACCTCGCCGGTGATCGCGCGCGCCACCCAGCGCTGCGCGGTCTCGCGCAGCATCAGCGCCTGCGGATCGAACCAGCGCCCCTGGTAGAGCAGCCGTCCGAGGCGGCGGCCGTTCTCGCGGTATTGCTCGATCGTGTCCTCGTTGTGAATCCCGGTGACGAGCCGCTCGTAGCCGATGAACAACAGCGCCATCCCAGGCGCTTCGTAGATCCCGCGGCTCTTCGCCTCGATGATGCGGTTTTCGATCTGATCGGACATGCCCAGGCCGTGGCGGCCGCCGATGCGGTTGGCCTCGAGCAGCAGCGCAACCTGGTCGTCGAACGTGCGGCCGTTGAGCGCGACCGGCCGTCCCTCCTCGAACCGCACGGACACGTCTTCGCGGCGGACGTCGATGTCGTCCCGCCACGCGGCGACGCCCATGATCGGCTCGACGATCGTGATGCCGGTGTCGAGACGCTCGAGGTCCTTGGCTTCGTGCGTTGCACCGAGGATGTTCGAGTCGGTGGAGTAGGCCTTCTCGACGCTCATGCGATAGCCGAACCCGGCCTTGTTCATGAACTCCGACATTTCCTTGCGGCCGCCGAGCTCGTCGATGAACTGCTGATCGAGCCAGGGCTTGTAGATGCGGAGGTTGGGGTTGGCGAGCAGCCCGTAGCGGTAGAACCGCTCGATGTCGTTGCCCTTGAAGGTGCTGCCGTCGCCCCAGATGTGAACGTCGTCTTCCTTCATCGCGACGACGAGCATCGTGCCGGTGACCGCGCGGCCGAGCGGCGTGGTGTTGAAGTAGGGCACGCCGGCGGTCGAGATGTGAAAGGCGCCGCACTGCAGCGCGGCGATGCCCTCCGCGACCAGCTGTGCGCGGCAGTCGATCAGCCGCGCCTTCTCGGCGCCGTACTGCAGCGCCTTGCGCGGGATCTCGTCGTAGTCGGACTCGTCGGGCTGTCCAAGGTTGGCGGTGTAGGCGTACGGAATCGCGCCCTTGCTCCGCATCCAGTGAAGCGCCGCGCTCGTGTCGAGGCCGCCGGAGAACGCGATGCCGACGCGTTCGCCGGCGGGAAGAGACTGAAGAATGTGGCCCAGGGTTATTTCACCTCGACGAGTTCGATCGCTTCCTTGCTTGGACCTTCGATCATGAAGGCGCGCGTGTCGCCCAGCTTGTGCGGTTGCTCGAGGATCGTCACGCCGTCGCCGCGCAGCTTCGTCATCCAGGCGTCCAGGTTGGCGACGCTCAGGCCGACGTGATCGGCGAGGTGACCGCGCGTGCTGACCAGCGGCTGATCGGCGTTGTTCATGTAGCCGCCCATCGACACGTCGCCGAAGAGGAGCGGGATCTGCGGAGCGCGGTACATCCCGTTCAGCTCGAGTGCGGGGAAGGTTTTGTCCGGCGTCCGCGTCGCGCGGCAGTTCGCTTCGGTGCGCGGTTCGGCCGGCGCGGCGCCGCGACGGCCCTGCGGCGGCGCGACGTTCAGGTGCTTCTGGTACCACAGCTGCGCGCAGAACGGCTGCTCGTGGTACATGTGCACGTGGTTGAACCGCTCCGCCGGCATGTCGCCTTGCACTTCGATCAGCGCATCATCGGGGCCGTTGATGTACGCGAAGCCGGCGCCGCCAACGGGCTTCACGCCGTTCTTCTTCGCTTCGTCGAGCTGCGCACGCGTGAGCCCGAGCAGGCCGCCAGTGCCGGGAAACGTGTCGCTGTTGATGTTGACCGTCGGCCGATCGGGGTCACCCGTGTAGAGCGGCAGCAGCGTGACGCCCTGATCGCGGAGCCGCGCCATCGTCTCGCGCTCTTTGAGCACGTGCCAGCCGAAGTGCCAGAACGCCGTTTGCGGCTGCGTCGCCGGCGGCTGATCCACCTTCGTGAACAGCAGCAGCACGTTGTTCGGCGACTTGAGCGCGGGCATGCCGCCCCACGTCGTCTTCGAGGTGACCGGGAACGCTTTGACGTACCACGCGATCGCCGCGTCCGGGTTCATCGAATTGAGATGCAGGTGGTGAAACCCGGGCGTTGGCAGCGCGGCGTCCTGCGCATGCGACGCGGCCCCGTTGATGGAGAGGAACGCGGCGGCGAGCGCCGCCGCGGCACACAATCCTTTCATCGGCATGGTCTACTTCTTCAACTCGTCGTAGACGGCCTGCATGGAGCCCTTGACGCGCTCGTTCTTGTAGCCCGGGTACTTGTCGACGCTGAACGACGCGAATGCTTCGTCGACGCTCTTGCCGGCCTTCATCGCCGTCTGCGCGTGCGTGGACAGGTCGGCGACAAAGCGCTGGAACTCCTGCAGGTCCTTCGGCGTCTGCATCGGGCTGTGGCCGGGGATGACGGTGTCGACATCCTTGATCGTCGAAATCACTTTTGAGAGCGTCTGCGGGAACGCGACGCAGCTGCCGCCGTTGTTGCGGTCGCACAGCGGGCCGTCCTTCCACGCGAACATGTCGCCGGTGTGCAGCACGCGCAGCGCCGGGAAGACGACGAAGGTGTCGCCGCTCGTGTGGCCGGCGCCGAAGTAGTAGAGGTCGATCCGATCTTTGCCGCTGCCGATCGTCGTCTTGTCCTTGTAGGTTTTCGACGGCAGGTACTGCGCGTTCTCGCCCTTGAACGCGTCCATTTTCATCATGTTCGCCTTCGTGTTTTCCTGGGCGATGATTTCGACGTTGGCGCCGAAGAAATTGTTGTTGCCGGTGTGGTCGCCGTGCGTGTGCGTGTTGATGATCCGCGTGATCGGCTTGTTGGTGACGCTCTTCACCTTGTCGAGCACCGCCTGGCCCCAGCCGGCGAGCTTGTCGTCGACCAGCGTGACGCCGCCGTCGGTGATGAACACCGCGACGTTGCCGCCGCTGAAGGTCGCCGCGTTCCCCGGCGTGGAACTGGTGAGCACATAAAGGCTGTCTTTGAGCTTGACGATGTCGATTACCTTCGGACCGGCAGCGGCCGCGGGCGGCTGCTGCGCCGCGAGCGACAGGGAACCAGCGGCGAGCAGGCCGCCGAGCAGGAACAGACGCTTCATCTCGTGCCCTCCCGAAAGCAAGACTCTACTATAGTGGCGACCATGACTGACATGACGCGGCGCGAATTCGGCGTGGCAGCTCTGGGCTCGATGGCGGTGGCGGCGCAGGGTCCGCGCGATCCCGCGCGCGCCGACGGCGGCCGTGCCTACCGGTACGTGCACCTCGACGTGTTCACCGATCGGCGCATGGCCGGCAATCAATTGCTCGTCTACACCGATCCCGGCGGCCTCGACAGCGACGCGATGCAGGCGCTGACGCGCGAGTCGAACTACTCCGAGAACACGTTCGTGTTTCCGGCGGAGCAGCCGGCGGCCGACTATCGCGTCCGGATCTTCACGCGCACCGCGGAGACGCCGTTTGCCGGCCACCCGACGATTGGCACCGCGTTCGCGCTCGCGCACACCGGCGCATTGAAACCGGGAACCGCGCGCACCACCTTCCAGCTGGGTGTCGGCCCGACGCCGCTCGACCTCGAATGGAAGGACGGGAAACTCGCGTTCGCGTGGATGACCCAGCAGAAGCCGACTTTCGGCAAGACGATCACCGATCGCGCCGCTCTCGCCGCGGCGATCGGCGTCGAGCCGCAGTTTGTCGATCCGGCCGCGCCCGCGCAGGAAGTGTATTCAGGGTCGACGTTCTTCATCGTGCCGCTCGCGACGCGCAAGGCGGTGGACGGTGCGGTGCTCGATCGCGCGAAGGTCGACGCACTGTTTGCCGCGGCGGGCATCCAGCGGCGCGGCATCTACGTGTTCTCTACCGAGCACGGCTCGGACAGCGCTACCGCGTACAGCCGAATGCTGCCCGCCGGCGGGATCGAAGATCCGGCGACGGGATCGGCCGTTGGTCCGGCCGGCTCGTTCATGGCGAAGCACCGGCTCGTCCCCGCCGACCGCGCCGGCTCGATCGTCGTCCTGCAAGGCGTGCTCGCGCGCCGGCCGAGCCTGCTGCACGTCCGCGTCGAGTTCACCGGCGGCGAGGTGAGCGGCGTAAAAGTCGGCGGCACCTCCGTCGTCGTCGGCGAAGGGACGATGGCCGTGTAGGTCAGGTCAGGCGGGTCGGGCGGGTCAGGCAGGTCGGTAAATTCAACGTGCGCAACAGGGATCGTTGCTTGCTCTGTTCCTTCAATCACGCACGCAGGAGGGCGGAACGTCATGCTCAGCGATAACGATGCGATTGCGACTGTCGCGGTCAAGAACCTTGAAACAGCGAAGAAGTTTTACGAGAGTACCCTCGGCCTCACCAAGGTCATGGAGAACGAGCAGGTGCTCACCTTCAGGAGCGGAAACTCGACACTGTTCGTGTATCGTTCGCAACACGCCGGGACCAACCAGGCAACGGCCGTGACGTTCGTCGCCGAAGAGGTTGACGATCTGGTGCGGACGCTGAAGGGCCGAGGCGTCACGTTCGAGCATTACGACCTGCCGCAGATGACCCGGCATGGCGATGTTCACGTGGCCGGAACGATGAGGACCGCCTGGTTCAAAGATCCAGACGGCAATATTTTCAGCCTCGTCACGCCGCCGAACACGAGCGAGCGGAAGGCCGTCGCGGCCTCAGGCCGGTCAACCGCCTGAACTCTTCCTCGACGGATCGCGGCGTGGCTGGACACTAAAAGCACGACGAGCGACGAATCTGGCTGCCGTTCACCCCGGCGCAGGTGATGTAAAGCGCGACGCCGGCAGTGTCGATCGTGCGACCGACACGCGCCGCGTCGGCCGCCGCGACGGCCGCGGTGAGCGCCAGCACCGCGATCATGTCGTGACCTCTTTGACCGTGATGCTGTACCTGAAGTTGTCCGGATCGATGCTGTCCAGCCGTCCCTTCGTCGTCTCGCCCTGTGGGTACATGAAATACGGCAGTGAGCCGCGCGACGAGGATGGCAGCTTCACGTCGTGCGCGTAGTTGTAGGCAATCCAGTTCATCTCCCACGACCCGAACAACCGCGTCCGAGCCCGCTTCACCCGCTCGTCTGTCATCGCCAGATTGCCGGGCGGTTCCTCGAGCACGACCTTGCGCACGTCGGCCGGATCGACCGGGACCCAGCCGAACCCGGTGAGGTAGACCTCGGCGCGGCAGTGCTGCGCCTTCGTCGCGTTGTCGGACCCCAGACCGAGACTGCGATAGCCGTTCTGCGACGGCGCGACGCGCAGACCGTAGACATCGCGCGCCGGCAGGCCTGCGGCGCGCGCCAGTCCGACAAACAGCGCGTTGATGTCGGCGCACTTGCCGCCAAGATTGTTCGCCTCAAGCATGAACCGGATGTCGCCGACGCCGCACCCGGCCGTCTTCGGGTCGCGGAAGGTGTTATCCACGATCCACTCGTAGATCGCGCGCGCGCGCTCGAAATCAGTGCCGGCGCCGCGGGTGATCGCGTCGGCGGTCTTCTTGACGATGCCGTCGGTCGGGATGTACTTCGTCGGGCGAAGGAAGTGACCGAACCCCGACAGATCACGCGGCGGCGGCACCGACGGCGTCGCCAGATCGACGGCGTGGCCGCGCGTCGAGACGCGGCTGGTCAAGGTCAGCACGGCGGGATTGCCGTCCTCCCAGACCGCGGCGAGGATGTCCGGTTCGTTCGCGTTGGTTTCGATCATCACGGTGCGGCCGCCCGCAGCGTGATAGGTATCGCCGGCCGTCTGCTGGTACGGCGCCGACGGCAGCGGTGTCGGCAGCCACACGCGGGTCGTGTTGCTGGACTGCAGAACTTCGACGCGCGTCGTCAGCTCGAAGGTGCGCCAGCCTGTTTCAGCCGACGGTTGTGCGCGCACGCGCAAGCGATCGCCGATCGCGATCGCCGCCGCGCCGAGGCCGGTTCGAACCAGGAAGTCGCGACGCTTCATCACCTCACTCGTCGGCGCCGCGCCGCCGCGCCGCCTTGATCTCGCCACGCCGTTTCTTCGAGGCGATTCGCTTTTCGCGTGCTGCCGCGCGCGGCCGGGTCGGACGCCGCGTTTTCGGCCGCCGTGCAGCGTGCTGCAGCAGCGCGACCAGGCGGGCGCGCGCCGCTTCGCGATTCTGCGCCTGCGTCCGATGCTCGCGGCTGTCGATCAGCAGGACACCATCGGCAGTCAGGCGGCTGCCGGCGAGCGCCGTCAACCGCTGCTTGACCTCGTCGGGCAGCGACGAGGCGGCGACGTCGAAGCGCAGTTCGACGGCCGTCGATACCTTGTTGACGTTCTGGCCGCCCGGTCCCGACGCGCGGACGAAGCGCTCCTCGATCTGGTGGTCGTCTATCGCGAGCGTGTCAGTGATGCGCAGCGGCAATTCGCAAGCCCAATTCGGCAATAAATCAGCAATCAGCAATCAGCAATCAGCAATTCTAGAACGTATCGAAGCGGTAGCCGAACTGATGGAGACGGTCGAGCGAGAACATGATCCAGCGGCCGTGTTCGGCCCGCAGGATGGCGTCGACCTGTTGCGCCAGCCGCCGCATCGTGTCGCCGGTGTCGACGTTCCCTCGATCGCCGCCGGTCTCGGTGGCGATCGCATTGAGGATGCGGGCGATTGACGGCGCATAGGCGTCGCTCGCGTCGACGGTCATCGATCGCCAGGCGCGCAGCGCGTCGCCGGCGCTCCCTTCCCGCCAGTAGATCGATCCGATTAAAAAGCGCGCGTCGTTGACGCGGTAGCCGTGCGGCGTCGTCCGCAGGATGCCGGTGAGGATGCCGAGCCGCACCTTGTCGTAGTACGCCGTGAGCCGATCGCCCGACGCCAGCCCTTTCTTCAGGAGCGCCGCGGCGTAATGCCGGCGCAGATCGGCGACGAACTCGTAAGCGTCAGGATTGGCCGACCGCGTCCACTCCAGATGCTCTTCCGGAACGGTGTCGAGCAGCGTGACGAGCGCGTCGAGGCTGGCCTGCGCGATCTTGTCGAGCAGGAAGAGCAGCTCTGTGGTGGCTGTCGTCGACGGATGCTCGGTGGCATAGCGGCTGATGAAGCCGATGAACTCGACGTGGTCCGCCGCCAGCCCCAGCTCGGTCCACATCCGTGGGTCGCGGATGGACGCGTCGACATAGGGCTGCAGGCCATCCTGCACCTGGTATTCGTGCAGCAGCGCCGCGAGCTTGCCGGCGTCGGGGCTATGCGTCTCGGCGAGCTGGAGAATGCGTTGAAACGGCGTCCACCGGTTGCGCCGCGACCAGGACTCGTCAACCAGCGACTGGATCGCCTCGTCGCTCATCGCGAGCGGCGGCTTGCGCGCGCCGCGTGTTCGCGCCGGCTCCCGCGGCGCGAACGGATCGTGAAACGTGTCGTGCGGGTCGAGGTGCGGCGCCAGCTCGAACCGTTCCAGCGAGAGCCCCGGGGCCAGGAACGGAAAGAGCAGCGCGGCGCGCGATTCGATCTTCTTCGCATCGAATTCGAATCCGGCCACCGACACGATCGCCGATCCGCGTGGCGGAGGGAGATCGTCGGCGTCGTCGGGATCGAGCGGCTGCAACCCGGGCGGGCCCGAGTCGTCTTCGCGCGGCACGACCAGGACCGACATCCCGTGCAGCCGCGGCGCCGGCGGAAACACGCGCGGCGCCGCCGTCACGATCGCCAGCGTGACCACCGCGATCAGGTGGAGCACCGAGGAAACGGCGAGAGCGATCGCGCGGCGCCGCATCGATCGTCCTCACACGGCGGCGAACGCCAGGCATGCCCAGCCGGCGAGAAAGGCCAGGCCGCCGAGCGGGGTGATCGCGCCGAGAATGGTGACGCCGCTCAGCGCCAGCACGTAGAGGCTGCCGGAGAAGAGGATGATGCCGGCGACGAAGCACCAGCCGGCCGTGCGAATCAGCCAGCCGTCCATGCGGCCGAGGATCAACGCGACGAGGACGAGCGCCAGCGCGTGATACATGTGATACCGCACCGCGCTTTCAAACGCTGCCATCATCTCGGGCGAGAGCCGGCCGCGCAGGCCGTGCGCGCCGAAGGCGCCGAAGGCGACGGCCAGAAACGCCGCGATCGCGCCCAGCAGCAGGAAGGTCTTGTCCACTGCGCTTCATTCTAGTCCGATGGCAAAATAGCGGGGGCACGCCACGACGCCACGAAAACACGAAGAGCTGGGTTCTGCTAACGTATGCAGGCCATGACTCAGCCTGTCGATCGCCGCCGTTTCCTCCTCTCACTGCCGGCGCTGATGCTCGCGCCGCGGGCGCTGGCGCAATATCCCGGCGGGCGACTGCGCATTGCATCGTTCAATCACGTCTCGCTCAACGTCTCCGATCTCAAACGATCGACCGAGTTCTATCAGGGCCTGTTCGGGATGCCGATCCAGTCGCGGCAGGGCGCGACCAGCGTGCAGCTGCGCATCGGGGCCGGACCGCAGTTCCTGAACCTGTCGGGCGCCGGCGCCACTCCGGGGATCGATCACATGTGCGTCGGCATCGAGAGCTTCGACGTGACGCGCGTGCTGAAGGTGCTGGCCGAACACGGAGTCGGGAAAAGCGACGAGCGCGGCCCGATGAAGGTACAAGTGGCGCGGCGCGGGCCGGACGAGGGCGGCGCGAAAGAAGGCACCCCTGAAATGCACGTCGGCGATCCGGACGGCATCGACATGCAGCTGCAGGACAAGAGCTACTGCGGCGGTGCCGGCGCGCTCGGCAACGTCTGCCGCGCCGTCGAGGCGTCACCGCAGAAAGGGCTGCTGGCGCTCAAGGCCTACAGCCATTGCACGGTGTTTGCGTCCGACGCGCAGCGATCGAACAAGTTCTACCAGGAGATCTTCGGGATGCCGTACCGCTCGTACCAGGGCCCGACCGCGCCGACGCTGGCGATCGGGCCGACAGTCGAGTTCCTGATGCTCACCGGCGGCGGTCCCGGCGGCGGCGGCGCCAGCGCACCGCCGCGAGCGGCGAGCATCAATCACTACTGCATGAACCTCGAGAAGTTCAACGCCGACCAGATCCTGAAGACGCTGGAGAGCTACGGCGTCAAACCGCGCGAGAACGCCACCGGCGCGGTGGGACCGATGCGTCACTACCTCAGCATGCGGATGGAGAATCGCGGCGGCGCGAAAGAAGGGACGCCGGAGCTCTACTTCACCGATCCCGACGGCATTCTCGTCCAGTTGCAGGACGTCAGCTACTGCGGCGGCGGCGGCGTGCTCGGCAACGTGTGCCCGCCGATACAAGCGTCGCGATAAACGCGCATGCGACCAGAGCAGGAGCCGCCACGAAGCCACGAAGGCACGAAGAAGAGTTTTGTGTAAAAAAGAACGTCTTCGTGTCTTCGTGCTTTCGCGCCGTGTGCGCGTGTGTCCTGCCGGCTAGGGCAGCGAATTGAGGTAGGCCGCGACCGCGTCGTAGCAGGCACCGGGCGGGCCACTCAGCGCTGCGACGATCGTCCCTGAGACAAGCGCAGTCACACGAGGATTCTTCGCGGCGCGCGCAGTCGACCAGAACTCCGCCGCGGCGCGCGCGTCGGGGAAGCGGAGCCCGTAGACCACCACCATCTCGAACGAGTCGGCTTGCCGGTAGATCGCCGCATAGGCCTCGTCGATGCCGTCGGCGAGCTTCAGCCGGAACCGTGCCGCGTCCAGCGCCGTTAACCCCGGCGCGTCGGGCAGCAGCGGCGCGCCCCCAAGCCGCTCGCGGACTTCGACGATCAAATTAGGTTCCGGCGACGCCTGCGGATTGCGGGAGATTGGCAGCGCGGCCCACAACCCGCCGCGAAAGTGAGTGTCGTCCATGCGCTCGGTGGCAGACGCCGGCGGCGCACAGCCGGCGGGAAGACGATCGGCCGGGACCGTGAGGTCGCCGAGCGCAGCGATGATCAACGCGCCGGCCGCGGCGAGCGCCGCAGTCATCGGCCGTCCGGAGTGGCGATCCGGTACGAGGAATCGACGCCGAACTTCTTGTAGTTCGAGAACTCGATGCTCGCCCCGCGCCGCAGCACCGCGAGCAGCCCGACGCGCACGCTGACGGCGTAGCTGGCGTGAGCCGGCAGCCACGCCTCGCCGTTGACCTTCCGCCGCTGGAACGACGCCTTCGAACCCTTGTGCACGCGCGCGAGCATGCCGAGCCCGAACGACACGGTGTCGATCGCGTCAGCCTCGACGCGGACCATCTCGTAATCGGACTCGCTGATCCAGGCGCGGACGTTGAACTTCTTCATGATGCCGCCAACCCGCGTGCGCGGCTTCACGTCGGGCCGCGGGGTGAGCGAGAAGACGATCGCGTCGTGCCCTTCGAGCGCCTCGCGGCCGACCATCTTCACGTCGTAAGTGCGGAACAGCTCGTCGATGTTCTCCTCGAGCTCGCGGCGGCGCTTGTCGCGGTCGCGCTGCACTCTGGCGCGTTCGCCAGCCGGGTCCTTCGCCAGCTTACGCGCGTATTCCTCGACGTGCTTCTGCCGCTCGCGATCCTTGTTCTCGAGCTCGTGCGCTGGGACCGCACGTCCATCCTCGGAGAGGACACGCTCCCACCGCTGCTCGCCGGGCAGCGCCGGGTAGCTCTCGAGCACCTTCACTGATTCGCCGGTCGGCTGCCCGGCCTTATCGAGCTTCTGCTCGCGGCGCGTCTCCACATACATGTAACCGCTCTGACGATCGTCGTCGGTATCGAGGTGCTTGCGAACTTCCTGCAGGAAAGCCTGCTGATCGGGCAGCGGCCGCTGCGCCGGCTGGGCAGCCAGCGCCGCGGCGAGCAAGCACAGCACGGCCGTGGCCATGAAACGGTGCATGTACAAGCATAGACGCGGCCGCCGTGCCATCGGTCGGGCGGGCGTCACATAAATGTCATCGCTGCGGCAGGGCGGGACGACTAGTATGAGAGATGCCGCCTGACGGAGCACCATGACTCGCATCTTCTCAAGCCTCGGCCTCGTCGCCGCCGCGCTCGGCGGCGTCACGACTGCCACTCAGCCGCAGCCGCCGTCGTTTTCGACCGCAACGCGGACCGTCGCCGTCTACGCGACGGTGACCAACCCGGGCGGACGGCTCGTCCCCGACCTCACGCGCGACGACTTCACGATCGCCGACAACGGCAAGCCGCAGACGCTCACGCTGTTCTCCAACGACGTGCAGCCGATCACTATCGTCGTGCTGCTCGACCGCAGCAGCAGCATGCAGCCGAACTTCGACCTCGAGGCGCAGGGCGCTGAAGCGTTCGTCCGCGCGATGGGACGAGACGACAAGGCGCGGATCGGCAGCTTTGCGAACGAGATCCGGATCGATCCCGACGATTTTTCGGCCGACCGCGACGCCTTGCTGCGGATCATCCACCACGACCTGCAGGAGCCCGGGCCGACGCCGTTGTGGAACGCCGTCGACCGCGCGATCGACAAGCTGCTCGTCTTGCAGGGCCGCCGCGTCGTGCTGGTGTTCACCGACGGCGTCGATCGGCCCCTCAACTTCATGAACCACAACAAGTCGCTGAAGGACGTGACCAAGCGCGCCGAAGAGCACGACATCATGCTCTACGCGATCGGGCTCGCCGGCGACAACGGGATGCCTGGCCGCACCGGCGATCGTAACGGCCGCGGCGCGATGGGCCCTGGTGCGATCGCCGGGCTCGGCGGCCGCGGCATGGGCGGCTACAGTGGCCGGCAGACGGAATTGGAAGGTCCGGATGAAGGGCTGCCGAAGATCGCGGCGGCGACCGGCGGCGGCTACTTCGAGCTGAAGACGCCGGCGACGCTCGCGTCCACCTTCGCGCGCGTCGCCGACGAACTCCATCATCAGTACGCGCTCGGCTTCGCGCCTGAAAAACTCGACGGCAAGATGCACGACCTCACCGTCAAGACGTCGCAGGGCGAGCTGACCGTCCGCGCGCGCAAGCGGTACCTGGCTTCGAAGTAGGACGTCGAGACCACGAAGACGCGAAAGCACGAAGACGCACGAAGTCTCTATGTACAAGAATGATCTTCGTGCCGTCTTCGTGCTTTCGTGTTTTCGTGGTTACGGTAGCGCGAAGGCGACGATCGCGCTGCCCGACGGCGCGCCGTTCTTTCCGCCGCCGCAGACGATGACGACGTACTGCTTGCCATCGATCGCATAGGTCGACGGCGTCGCGTTGCCGGCCGCCGGCAGCGTCGTCTCCCACAACAATCTGCCGGTCGCCTTGTCGTAGGCGTGGAACTTGCGGTCGAAGTTGGTCGCGCCAATGAACAGCACGCCGCCGGCGGTGACAATCGGGCCGCCGTAGTTGTCGCTGCCAGTGTTCTTCAGTCCTTTTGCGGCGAGCTCGGGATATTCGCCAAACGGGATCTGCCACTTGATCGTACCGGCGTTGAGGTCGATCGCGTTCAGTGTTCCCCACGGCGGCGTGATCGGCGGATAGCCGTCGGGATCGCGGAACAGCGTCTCGCCGTCGATGCGGTACTTGAGCCAGCTCGGGTCGTTGAGGTTCTTCGGATCGACCCCCTTGTCCTTGCCGGTGACCAGGAAATCGACGAGGTCGGCGATGTTGCGGCCGCCCATGTCCGGGAACGCGGGCATCCGGCCGGTGCCTTCGCGGATCACGGTTGCGATCTCCTCGCGCGACCGCCGCTGGCCGATACCAACCAGCGACGGCGCCGCCGGCGATCCTGTGCGGTCCTCGCGATGACACGTGGCGCAGTTCACGTTGTAAAGCGACGTGTCGTTGTTGGGAATCAGCCGCACGATCCACGGCATCTCGTTGGCGTTGACATAGAGCAGCGCGCTGTCGGGATCGAACGCGGCGCCGCCCCACTCCGCGCCACCGTCGAAGCCGGGGAACACGATGATGCCGCGTTCAGTCGGCGCCGCGAACATCCCGACGCCGAACTTCCTGAATCGTTCGACGACGGCCGCGTGCGCCTCGGGCGTCCGCTTCGTCAGCATGTCCTCGGTGAGCCCCTGGCGCGTGAATGGTGGCGGCTTCAACGGATACGGCTGCGACTCGGCGAGACGTTCGCCCGCTACTTCCGATGGCGGCACCTTTCGTTGTGCGATCGGGAAGAGCGGCGCGCCGGTCTTGCGATCGAGAACGTAGACGTAGCCGAACTTCGTCACCTGCGCGACGGCATCGGCCGGCCGTCCGTCGCGCGTCACCGTGACGAGGTTCGGCGCGGCGGGGAAGTCCCAGTCCCACACGTCGTGGCGAACGCCCTGGAAGTGCCAGATGCGGCGGCCGGTGCGCGCGTCGAGCGCGAGAACGCAGTTCGCGAACAGGTTGTCGCCGTGGCGGTTGACACCGTAGAAATCGAACGATGCCGATCCGGTCGCCGCGAACACCATCGCGTTCTTCACGTCGACGGTCACGCCGGCCCACGCGTTGGCGCCGCCGATCAGTTTGTAGGCGTCCGGCGGCCAGGTGTCGTACGCAAATTCGCCGGGTTGCGGGATCGTGTGGAACGTCCAGCGCAGCTTGCCGGTCTCCACGTCGAAGGCGCGAATGTGTCCGGGAGTGCCCGGCAGCGTTTCCGGAACGCTGCTGCCGAGAATCAGCAAGTCCTCGAAGATCGCGCCGGGCGTGCTGGCGCTCACGCTGGCACGCTCGGCCGGCATCCCGAGGCCTTCGCGCAAGTCAACGCGGCCGCCGGAACCGAACGTCGCTATCGGTTGCCCCTTCGACCGGTCGAGCGCGTAGAGCCAGTTGCGATAGGTGACGAAGACGCGGTCGCCGTGGACGGTGACGCCGCGGTGGCGGAAGCGCGCGCCGCTCGGTGCGCCGCCGCTCGGATCGAAGGTCCACAGTTGCTTGCCGGTCGCCGCGTTCAGCGCAATCACGTGCAGCGTCGGCGTCGTCGCATAGAGCACGCCGTCGACGACGACCGGATTGCTCTGCATTTCGGAACCCTTGAACGCGTCGTGCGAATCGTAGGTCCACGCGACGCGCAAATTGCCGACGTTCTGGCGCGTGATCTGCGCGAGGCGTGAGTAGCGGATGTTGTCCTCGCCGCCGTGCATCGTCCAACCGACGTCAGGAGGAGCGGCTTGCAGATACATCGCGAACAGGGCAAGAAACGCCTTCTTCATCGGCCCGACTGTACACTCGTACGACGGTCCGGCTAAAGCCGCGACACTACCGAAAATTCGCGAACGCATCCCGGTCGTGTCCCGTCAGGCGGACCGTGACTCCGGTAGTGTCCGGCTGCGGCCTTCGGAACGTTTCGGCGGTCAGCCGGACCGTCGTCGCGGCCGGCACTGACGTTGCACTCGCCCGGATTCGTGCGGAACGGGTTAGTGTGCGTTCTCTTATGTCTCTCGGCGACGCCGGCGTTTGCCCAGCAGCCGTACTCGACCGAGGACGCCGAGGTCGCGAAACCGCGCTCGGTGAAGCTATCGGTTGGCGCAGAGTTCGACGCGCTGCAGCCCGAAGATACCGATCACGATCGCCAGACGACGGTGCTGACTCGCGTCAGCTACGGCGCCGTCGATAAGCTCGAGATTGAAGTCTCGGCGCCGGTCATTTATCTGAAGAACGCGGCGGAGCCGAACGCCGCCGGGTACGGCGATATGCAGGCCGGGGTCAAGTACCAGCTGCGCGAGGATACTCATGGTCCCGCGGTCGCGCTCGCCTTCAGCGGGCAGGCCCCACCGGCGACGGCGGGCGCGACATCGGGTCCGGCGTGACGATGACCTGGATCAACGCGATCGTCGGACACGCGATCGCGGACAAGACAAAAGTGGAACGCCCATCGTGGCAAGATCGTTACGTTTGGCGGCCTGCTCACGCGGGAGGTCAGCGACAAGCTGAAGCTGGGCGGCGAAATCAACGGCGCGCTGACGACGACTGGCGACGTCCAGCATCAGCTCCACGTGCTCGGCGGCGGCAACGACGAACTCCGTCGCGGCACGACGATCGACGGTGGTGTGGTGGTTGGCCATTTCACGCGCACGCCGCGGTTCGGGGTGGTCGTCGGCGTGACGCTGACGGCGCCCTCGACGGCGGCCGCGGAATAACACACAGGAGATTCGCGTGCAGCTGCCGTTCATGAACCTGACGCCGCCGGTTCTCACGAAGCAACGGATCTGGGCGGCCTACGCGGTCGCGGTTGCAGCCGACGCTCTGCAGTTCATCCTCGGCCCGTTCGGCTGGGCGATGGCCGACGAGATCCTCGACGTAGTGGCCGCCGGCGCCACGTGGTCGCTGCTCGGGTTCCATCCCCTGCTCTTGCCGACCTTCGTCGTCGAATTCATGCCGATCGTCGACATGCTGCCGACGTGGACCGGCTGCGTTGCCCTGGTCGTGGGCCTCCGCAAGAAGCAGCAGGCCGCGGTACCGCCACCGTCCACGGGACCGGTGATCGACGTCTGACGCGCCGCTTCGTTCTTGAAATCCGGCGAGGTCTGCCGTCTAATCCCGGCTGATGGGAGGCGCCTTTCTCGCGCAGCAACTCCTCGCCACGACAGCTCAGGATCTGCGCTATGCCCTGCGGGTCCTTCGCCACGCGCCGGCGTACACCGCGATCACCGTCGCCACGCTCGCGCTCGGCATCGGCGCCAACACGACCATCTTCAGCATCGTCGACAACCTGTTCCTCCGGCCGCCGGCGTTTCAGCACGTCGATCGCCTCGTCCAAATCGTCGACACGAATCCTGAGAAGGTGCCGGCCGACGCCGAGCCGGGCGGCTCCCCGGGCAATGTCCTCGACTGGCGGGCACGCATGCGGTCGCTCGACGCGCTCGCGATGTGGCGCAACTGGTACTACGCGGTGCAGAACGTCTCGTCCGATCCGGGGCTGCCGGAATCGGTGCGCGGTGTCCGCGTATCGCCGTCGTTCTTTCGGATGCTCGGCGTCGACGCGGCGATCGGCCGGACCTTCGTCGACGATGAAGCGGTCCCCGGACGCGACCGTGTCGTCGTGCTCACGCACGCGCTGTGGACACGACGCTTCGGCGCCGATGCGGCGATCGTCGGACGTCAGGCACTGATCGACGGCCGTCCGCTGACGGTCGTCGGTATCCTGCCGGCAACGTTCCAGTTCTACCAGCCAGATCTCGAACTGTGGATGCCGCTCGCCGAGGACGACGCGCTGCGCAACCGGGCCAACCATTCGGTGATGGTGTTTGCGCGCCTGGCGCCGAACGTGTCGATCGCGCAGGCGCAGAAGGAACTCGACGGCGTGACGCAGCAGCTCGCGCGCGAGCACCCCGACACCAACACCGGGTGGGGCGGCCGGTTGATCCCGATCTTCCCTGGCCGGGAAGTGCGGGACATCCGTCCGGCGATGACCGTGCTGCTCGCCGCGTCCGGCCTGGTTCTGCTGATCGCCTGCGTCAACGTCGCCCATCTTCTACTCGGCCGCGCGCTCGGCCGGCAGCGGGAGCTGGCGATCCGCACGGCAATCGGCGCGTCGCGCGCGCGGCTGATCGCGCAGACGCTGGTCGAAAGCATCACGCTCGGACTGGCCGGCGGCGCCGCGGGGATAGCGGTCGCGATCGCCGGCGTGCGGGTGCTCGTCCCGCTGCTGCCTCACGCCGGTACGAACCAGACCATGGGGACTTTTGGACCGATCGAGCCGACCGTCGATTTCCGCGTGCTGGCATTCAGTGTGCTCGTCGCCGTGGTGACCGGTGCGCTCTTCGGAGTCGTGCCGGCGCTCGAGTCGACGCGCGCCGAGATGCTGCGTGTGACCGCGTCGATCTCGCGATCGCGTACGGGGCGGTGGTTGATGGCGGCGGAGTTGACGCTGGCGATCGTGCTGCTGTTTGGCGCGGCGCTGCTGATCAAGAGCTTCTGGCGCCTGCAGGACGTGCCGCCGGGATTTCGCGCCGACCATCTGCTGACGCTGCAGCTGTGGCTGCCAAAGACCAAATACCCTGAGCCGGCCGACGCGCGGCGCTTCTTCGACGAGCTGCTGCCGCGGCTCGACGCGCTGCCCGGCGTGCGCGGCAGCGGCGCGGTGAGCTTCCGGCCGTTCCTCGGCATGGCGATGCTGACGCCGGCCGACGCCGAGGGGCGCACGCCGAAAGCGCCCGGCGACGATCTCTTCATCGGCTACGACGTCGTCACGCCGGGGTACCTGCGTGTGCTCGGACAGCGCCTGCTGCGCGGCCGCGACCTCGAGGAAACGGATACGGAGGACGCGCCCGGCGCTGCGGTCGTCAACGAGGCGATGGCGCGTCAGCTGTGGCCCGGCGAGGAGGCGATCGGCAAACGCGTACGGCCTCGCTTCGCGCGCACCGACGTGCCGTGGGCGGTCGACGTGCCCGGCCGCTGGGTGACGGTTGTCGGCGTCGCGTCGGACATCAAGGAATTCCGGTTGAACGAGCAGCCCAGGCCGCTGATGTACGTCTCGTACCGGCAATTCCCCTCGTCTTTCATGTACCTCGTGGTGCGCACCGACGCGCCGCCCGACACGCTGGCGTCGGCGGTGCAGCACGCGATCATCGCGATCGATCCGAATCAGCCGGTGTCGAACGTGCGGACGATGGACGAGGCGATCGCGCAGGCGGCGCCGCGATTCAACGTGTCGCTGCTGGCGCTGTTCGCGGCGATCGCCTGGCTGCTGTCGACGATTGGCGTGTACGGCGTGACGTCGTACGCGGTGACGCAGCGCACGCGCGAGATCGGTGTCCGCATGGCGCTGGGCGCCAGCGCCGGCCAGACCGTGTCGATGGTGATCGGCGAGACGCTTGCGACGAGCACGATCGCTATCGCCTGCGGCTTCGTCGGCGCGCTGGCCCTCGGCCGCGCCATGGTCAGCATGCTCTACGGCGTGACCGCGATGGATGGCGCCGCTGCCGCCGGGGCGGCCGCCGTGCTACTCGTCACCTCACTCGTTGCGGCATGGCTGCCGGCGCGCAGGGCCGCGCGCGTTGATCCGATTGCGGCGTTGCGGGCAGAGTAGCGACGCCGCGGGCGTCTTGTGCGGCGCCGTCCGGGTTCGGCGTTCGGCGTTCGGCGTTCTAGGTTCTGGTTCTAGGGTTCTAGGTTCTGGTTCTAGGGTTCTAGGTTCTGGTTC
>Ga0075425_100000594_pt1 | contig 34108 bp, 31 predicted proteins | sample SoiMethybrSBSTD4_FD_75300 | JGI IMG/M metagenome (GOLD analysis project Ga0075425, IMG submission 75300) | Bulk soil microbial communities from a Populus tree surrounding site in Tennessee, USA - Soil MetaG P. TD hybrid SBSTD4 | ecosystem: Environmental > Terrestrial > Soil > Tree plantation... | reverse complement strand
GTGAAGAAAAAGCGGGAACCGCGATCTCTGGAGACTGAGCCAGGAAAACCATTTTCCGCGCAGGCAGTCGAATCGCTGCGACGAGCCTGGGAGTTGCAAATCCACCATAGCCCGCAAGATAAGAGCACTTACGACGATTGTCGCGTCCGGGCCACCCCCATCTTTGATGCCTTGACTCGCACGGCTTCCGTCGCGTTGGACCTCGACCGGACGCCACCCTACATCGTTCGACGGATCGAATTCCGCGGCAATCATCGGTTCCCGGACCGGTTTCCCCGCCGGCACATCGGCCTGAGAGAAGGAGCCGCCTTCGATGAGCACACGCTGGAAATCGGTCTGGCGCGTCTGGCCCGCACGTCCTACTTCCGCCCGTTCAAGAAAGAAGACATCCAGATTGAATTAAATGAAGCCGAGCACACCGCGGACCTGACCATTCATCTTCAAGAAATCGGCCGCCAGCGCGTTGCCCTCTCTGGAGGCCGCGAGCAATTGGGCAGCACTCTCGGAATCGCATACACAGTTTTCAATCTGCTCGGCTGGGACGAGCTTCTTTCCGCTCAAATCGATGGCGCGCCGGAAAGTCTCCAGATGGCGTTTGGCCTTGCGAAGGAAGGACTTCTTGGCTCGCGAAGCTCGCTGGCTTTCTCCATCCTTGACACATTCCTTCGTCCGCGTTTTGCGGGAAGCGTGCAGGGTCCTTTCTTCCGGACACATACGCAGGGAGTCGACGTCGGTTGGCACTATTCCCTTTCGAATGTCGATGCGTTCTCAATCAATTATGGACTGTCGCGCTCAGTAACGGAATATTCTCTGGTTCTCCCCACAAACGTAGCCGGTGCGACGGTCAGCACTCTCCGCAGCGTGTCTTCCAGCCACTCCGTGGGCATCGACTGGAAGCGCGACGCCAGCGACGAAAAGGTTTCGGCAGCAACCGCCGTGTCTGGTGGATGGCTCGGCGGAAGTGAAAATCTGCTGAAGTCGAGAGTGGAGTACCGCCGCATCCTTCCTGATACTCTTTTTGATCGCAAGAACGCTTGGGCGTTCCGAGCGACAGTTACCGCGGCAGGCAGCTATGCAGGAGGCATGCCCATCTACGCGCGAGTCTTCGCCGGCGACGAATTGGTCCGAGGGTTGCGTGCTGGAGAGCTTGGTCCCTATGCGACGAAAGCTACGATCTCCTCTTCCGCCGAAACCAAATACTCGGTTGCGGCCGCTGGTGCCAACCTCATCGCCGCTTCCAACATGGAGTACCGGCACGCGCTACCGCATGGAGCGGAGGCTGCCGGGTTCTTCGATACGGGGTCAGGGTTGTTAGTGCCGAATTGGCTGGGGCCAACGCGTCCGCTGCTCATAGATTCCACTAACGGACTCCTTCACGCGTCAACGGGACTGGAGGTGCGCTGGACCTTGCCGGCCTTTGGAATTCCTCTCCGGGTCAACTATTCCTTTAACATTCTGCGGTTGGATCGCTCGTTTTTGATGCCGGACGGCTCCCTTTCTCGTGTGCACAATCGCTTCGCAGCCCTCGGTTGGGCTCTCGGACCGCTGTTTTAAGTGCTGGCCCAAGCCGCAAGCGCTTCTTCGTGCGAGCTGCGCCACTCAGCACAGCCGGCAACTTACTTAGCCTCCAGTAGAGAAAGAACAGGAGAGCCAGTTAAGCTCTCCCTGTTCTTGGGAAACGCTGTTGGAAAGCGGTCTTCGCGAACCGCGGAAGCTGGTTAAAGGCTGAGCCGCAGACCAAACTGAATCGCCCGCAGCGTGCTTGTTGGGTTTTCGTTGGCTTCTCGTTAGTAGTCCCGGGCTCCCGGCCAAAACCTTTCCTTACCGTCGGCTTGGCACCGACCACATCAGGGCTCGGGCCGCTGCAGGTCAACGCCATTAGCCGCGCTGCTGCGCCAAAGATAATGAGCATGAGCAAAGCCAACCGGAGGCGTGCCATTCAGCTACCTCCGTTTTTTCGAGACAATTTCGATTTGGCACGATCAAGAAATTGATCTTCAGTGACGCCCTCCTTGCGGAGTGTATGGATTATCTTTTGATGATTACTCTCGCCGTAGCTCAGATCATCCAAACGATAAATTTCGTTACCTTCAAGCTCATACCCGGTCAGAATGCCGTAATCCTCAGTGGCTTGATCGTATTTCAGAAAGAGCAGATATCTCTTCCCGACCAGCGGCATCGAATCCGCTAAGGCCCCTCTCACCAGTACCTTGCCGGATTGAAGCCTGATCGCTCCGCCTTTGCGCTGAATATCAATCGAATCACCCGCCTGCAGGTACTGAGCGCTGGGGGTCTTGATACCTTCTCGGATTTTGAACTTAAATTCCGAATAGATACTTCTTTTGTTGTTGGACAAATACGCATGCCCTGCTGAAACCGTACCTACGACCACGGCATCGCTGCCGTCAAACGGCATCGGATCCTTTTTGAAGTGGGTTTCGGGCAAGTCCCAGGATTCTGTTTCGCTGCCCTCGCCCAGTTCTGGCAGGGATGGATTGGGGGTGTTGTATCGCTCGCCTCGGCGGAAGCGCAAAACATCGCTGAAATCTGGAACGGCTGAGTCGTAATTGGTGACAGGGCCAGAACTATATTGTGGTGCCGCAGGAGAAGTCGGTGCAGAAGTTTGGGCGAGTGTAAAGAATGCACCAAGGGCGAAGAAGATCAAAGAAGCGAAACAAAGGAAGGCTTTACTTTGGGGCATATTAAGGAAAACCTCCAGTATCAGCCGCTTTGGCGGCGCGACCGCCCGAAAGCCAGGAATATATCTCGCGTCTGCCATGTTTGCCGGCTTTTCTTGTGTTGGAACCGGACTCTCCTCATTTCCTTCATAAAGTTCCGCCCACATTATACGTTTCGACTGCAGTTCGTTGAGCTCGACTGCAATTCGCAGCGTATGGCCTTCCTTGCGGAAACTCCCTTCGAGTTCGAACATGGACGTTTTGCTGCTCGAATTCTCGAGCGCCCGCTTCCTCGGGGGATCTGGATCAATCACGACCTCCAACGAACCGGTTTTCTTGCGGTTGAGTTCCACCAGCAGCTCCTCAGCAAGCCCTACCTTTCTAATACTGCGTTTTGGGTGCCATCCTATGTTTTCGTAAGCCTCGTTACCTCTACGAGTCCTGCACTAGCCGTCCTTTCGTCTGACATCTCGCCAATCCGCAGTTAGATTTTTAATTTGGTGATGTGTTTTAGATCCGCAATGAATTTGCGTCTTTCGTTGTGACGGCTTTCTCCATCGGGGGCTCGCAAGATTGACGATGGATGGACAGTCGCCATCACATAAGGCGCGAGCTTGGATTCGATAAGCTCGCCGCGTTGAGCCGTGACGCGAAATGTTTTTCCAAGTAATGCCTGGGCGGCGGTTGCTCCTAAACAAACGATCACAATTGGCTTGATAGAAGCAATTTCTGCGTCAAGCCAAGGACGGCAAGCGGCGATCTCGCTGGCGCTGGGCTTTTTGTGGATGCGGCGTTTGCCGCGCGGTTCCCACTTGAAATGCTTCACTACGTTGGTGACGTAAACTTTTTTGCGGTCGATGCCGGCTTCGACGAGAGAAGTGTCCAACAGACGCCCGGCAGGCCCGACAAATGGCTTGCCGCTGAGGTCTTCGTCGTTTCCGGGTTGTTCACCTATAAACATGACGCGGGCTTTTGATTCGCCGTCGCCAAAAACGGTTTGCGTGGCGCTTTTCCAAAGCGGGCAATTTTTGCAATTCCGTGCCTCATCCGCCAATTCCGGAATGGATTTGGAGAGGAGGCCCGATTGCTGTTTCGCGGATTTTGGCAAGGCAGTCTCGACTTACTTGTCGGAGCGAAGTTGTATCTTGTTGGGAGAAATAGCAGAAAAGAGAAGCAGTCCATATAAGGCATTTGCTGGATTCAAGAGAATCGGGGAAAAAACTAAATTTTGCGAAGTCAGTCAACGGAACCTTTGACAAATTTGCTTCCTTCTCGCTAGGATCTTCTTAGGCGAATAAAAAGCGAATATGCTAACCTCGCCTCGAGAACGTCTCCATGTCCGTCTCTTCGCTGCGTCTTCAGGTTGAATCGGCATTGGCAGGGCGCGTTGTCGCTCCTTTTCGTTTTAGGGAAGCCACCGCACCAGTGGCCGTGCCGATCGGCATCTCTGCTTTAGATGAACTGACCGGCGGCTTGCCGCGCGGTTGCCTGACGGAAATTTGTGGGCCGCCTTGTTCGGGAAAAACTTCCATATTGCAATCCGCGCTGGTGGCGTGCACGCAAGCATCGGAAGCATGCGCTTTGGTGGACGCCCAGGACTGTTTTGATCCGGTGGGTGCGCAGAAGTCGGGCCTCGAACTGTCGCGGCTCCTTTGGGTGCGCTGTCAAGGAATTGACCAGGCGCTGTGCAGCGTGGATTTGCTGCTGCACGCCGGCGGATTTGGGCTGGTCGCACTCGATCTCGGCGATATTCCCGCACGGCTTACCAGGCAGGTGCAGCTGAGTGTCTGGTTCCGGATGCGACGCGCGGTGGAAGACACATCCACGGTGCTGGTGGTCCTTGCGCCGGAAACCAACGCCAAATCATGCGCTTCGCTGGTGCTGCGCTTGGAAAGAGAAGTGACAGCGTGGTCGTTGCCAGCACAGAAAACTGAGCGCCGCGCCGCGCACACGCCGGGTTGCCTGCTTGATGGCAGTGCCCATTCGGCGGAAATGGTTCGCTCGTTTTTGCGACGGAAGAAGCCTCTTTCCATTGATCGAGCGAAAAATTACAAACCGTCGGGGACGACGCGTTTTCAAATAAGTTCTGATAAGCGAATAAAGGAAGAAGGGTCGCGCGAAACAGAAACGTTGCAGGCGGCGGAAGTCTCCGCGGAAAGGATATAGAACCCTGGCTGAGTTTGCGCACTCCAACGGGCTCTTTGCACTGGTTTATGGCGTACTGTGCCATTTTCGTTCCCCATTTTCTTTTGCAGTCAGTCATTCGATCCGAGCCTTCGCTGCAAAACCAACCGCTGGTTTTGCTGGACGGACCGGCGCCGACGTTTCGCGTTATCGCGGCCAATGAAGCGGCACGACTGCTCGGCATAACCGCAGGCCTGACCAAGGCTGCTGCTACAGAATTCCGGGGTGTGCAGATACGGCTTCGCAATCGAGAACAAGAAGCGGCTGCTCATGCGGCTCTGCTGGATGCAGCGTGGTCGTTTTCGCCGCGCGTGGAAAATACCGCGATCGGCCTCGCGACCATGGACGTCGCTGGGCTAAAAAATTTATTTGGTTCCTACGAAGAGATTGGCCTGCAGATACAGTCGTGTTGTCTGGAGCTGGGGCTCCACGTCCATGCAGCTGTTTCAGAAAACCTGGAAACGGCTCGCATTATAGCCTGCGCGCATCGTGGTCCTACGATTATTTCCGCTGGCCAGGAAGCGCAATGTCTAAATCCTCTGCCCGTGGATTTGCTTGTCCCCAGCGAGGAGCTTGCGGAAGTGCTTCGCCATTGGGGCATTACCAATTGCGGAGCGCTGGCGGCGTTGCCGGTATTGTCGCTTTCAGAATGCGTGGGACAGGAAGGCGTGCGCCTGCATGCCATCGCCAGCGGAAAAGGGAACCGCGCGCTGATTCTTGCGGAGCCGACGCACGCATTTGAAGAATTTATGGAGCCGGACGACGCGGTGGAAGAACTGGAGCCGCTTTCTTTTTTGTTAGGCAGGCTGCTGGACCAGCTCTGCTTGCGTGTGACGGCGCGAGCGCTTGCGGTTCGTACAATCCATCTGAAATTTGAGCTGCAGACATCTTTCGAAGAAGTGTTTGACGTGTCTCGCGAAATGGTACGCGTCAAGCAGCGAGCGGGAACCTTTCATTGTTCACTTACCTTGCCCCGGCCAACGCAGGACGCCAAGCTGCTGCTGAAGCTTCTGCGCTTGCGGCTGCAGGAAAAGCCACCCAATGCGCCGGTACAAAAATTGTGGCTTCGCGCCGATACCGATCGTCCACGAGCAGTCCAGGGGGACTTGTTTCTTCCTGCTGCTCCTGATCCCGACAAATTGGAATTGACGCTCGCCCGCATCGCTAGCGCAGTAGGTGAAAACAACGTTGGCTCGGCGGAATTGCTGGACTCTTACCGCCCTGACGCTTTTCGCATGCACAAATTCTGCGCAACAGGAGCTGTTGATTCGCAAAAAGCTATGAGTGTGGATGGCGTAGAGAGTCCACAAGAACTGCGAAAAGCAGAACTCGGTTTTCGGTACTTTCGCCCGCCGTTGTCGGCCTATGTGGTCTTCGACGAAGGCCGACCAGTTAGAGTTAGCTGGAAAGGCAACACCGGAAAGGTAGTGCATTCTTCGGGGCCGTGGCGCTTGTCCGGGCAGTGGTGGGAAGAAAATTCCTGGCAAGAAGATGCGTGGGATGTCGAGCTTAGCTTCGCCGGAAAAACTCTGCTTTCCGGCACTTATCAGATCGTTTTTGATGCGCTGCAAAAAAAGTGGTTGGTGCGCGGGAGCTATGACTGATGTACGTCGAACTCCATGCGCGGTCGGCATTCAGCTTTTTAGAAGGGGCATCCACGCCGGAGCGACTTGCCGGTGCCTGTTCAGTTCTAGGCATGCCGTCCATGGCGTTGCTGGATCGCGATGGGATGTACGGTTCGCCGCGCTTTCACCTGGCAATGACAAAAATAGGGTTGAAAGCGCACATCGGGGCGGAAATTACCTGCACCGAGGGAGGGCGTCTGGTCCTGCTTGTCGGCTCCGCGGAAGGCTACAGAAATCTTTGCCGCCTTTTGACGCGAATGAAGTTGCGCGCGGAAAAAGGCAAGGGCGCGATTCTTCTCGAGGAGGCGGAAGAGTTCGGCAAGGGGCTGATTTGCCTGACCGGTGGAGAGGAGGGGCTGTTCGCGAACAGCCTGCATCGTGGCGGCCTGAAAACTGCTTCTGCGCTCGTCGAACAGCTCGGCGGAATTTTTGGCCGAAACAATCTCTACATTGAACTGCAACGTCACTTTCTTCGCCAAGAAGAACGTCGCAATCAGGCAGCGGTGGAACTGGCACGCCGGTTCCATCTTCCGCTTCTCGCCACTAATGGCGTTTGCCACGCATTGCCAGAGGACAGGGAAATACTCGACGCCTTTTCTTGCTTGCGGCATCACCGCGTGCTGGCCAATGCCGGCAGGCTGCTTTCTTGCAATGCAGAGCGTTATCTTAAATCACCTGAGCAGATGTCGTCGCTCTTTGCCGATTTGCCCGAAGCCATCGCCAGCACCGGTGAACTCGCTTCGCGCCTGCAGTACACCATGCGCGACCTTGGCTACCAGTTTCCAAAATATCCGACGCCAAACGGCGAATCGCAAATCGAGTTTTTGCGGGCTCGCGCCAGGGAAGGAATGCTGAACCGCTACGGATCAGAAAACGAAAGGGCCAAGAAGCAGATCGCGAAAGAGTTGGATCTCATCGAGAAGCTCGATCTGGCCGGCTATTTCCTCATCGTTTGGGACGTCGTTCGCTTTTGTCGCGAGAAAAATATCCTGATCCAGGGGCGGGGATCGGCTGCGAACAGCGCCGTGTGCTATGCCCTGGGAATTACTGCGGTCGATGCGGTCGGCATGAATCTTTTATTCGAACGGTTCTTGTCGGAAGAGCGCGGCGAATGGCCGGACATTGATCTCGATCTTCCCAGCGGCGATCAGCGCGAGCGGGCTATTCAATATGTTTACGAGCGTTACGGAAAATTCGGCGCGGCGATGTGCGCCAATGTCATCACCTATCGCGGGAAATCGGCGGCTCGCGAAATCGGCAAAGTTCTGTCATTCGATGCGGAAACACTCGACAAACTTTCCAGCTTGGTCAGCGCTTGGGAATATACTGATTCCAAGGACACTCTGGCGCGCCAATTCAAGGATGCCGGTCTCGATCTGGGCCAGCATCGCATTCTTAAATTTTTTGAACTGTGCCAGAAAGTACAGGACCTGCCACGCCACTTGGGCCAGCATTCCGGTGGAATGGTCATTTGTCAAGGACAACTTGACTCCGTCGTTCCGCTCGAGCCCGCCACAATGCCTGGGCGCGTCGTCGTGCAATGGGACAAAGAAGATTGCGCGGACATGGGCATCGTCAAAGTTGATTTGCTTGGGCTGGGCATGATGGCCGTTCTGGAAGATACGATTCGGCTTGTTCGCGAGCACCAGAACGAAGAAATCGATCTGAGCCATTTACCGCAAAACGACAAATCAGTGTATTCCGCGTTGCAGACCGCGGACACTATCGGCTTATTCCAGGTAGAGAGCCGTGCACAAATGTCTTGCCTGCCGCGGCTCAAGCCCACAACTTTTTACGATATCGTCGTGCAAGTGGCGATTATTCGCCCTGGCCCAATCGTTGGCAAAATGGTTCATCCTTACTTGAACCGTCGTCAGGGGCGCGAGCCTGCCGAAACACTGCACCCGCTTCTTGAATCGACACTCAAGCGCACGTTGGGCGTTCCTCTTTTCCAGGAACAACTTCTCCGCATGGCCATGCTTGCGGCCGGTTTTACCGGCGGGGAAGCGGAAGAACTGCGCCGCGCGCTTGGTTTCAAACGATCGGAAGCGCGCATGAAGGAAGTCGAGATCAAGCTACGCCGCGGAATGGCGGCCAATGGTATTGTCGGCCAAACGCAGGACAAAATCGTTCAGTCCATCACTTCTTTCGCGTTGTATGGCTTTCCGGAATCCCATGCGGCGAGTTTCGCTCTCATCGCGTACGCCAGCGCGTTTCTCAAATGCCATTATTTAGCTGCATTTACCGCGGCCATGTTGAACAACCAGCCCATGGGTTTTTACCGTCCCGCAACTTTGATCAAGGACGCGCAACGTCATGGCTTGAAATTCAAGCCGATCGACATTACGCAATCGCATTGGGATTGCACGATGGAAGAGCAAAGCGGCGAATTACGAGTGCGAATCGGGTTGCGTTACGTCAAGGGCTTGCGTAAAGAGATCGCTGAGCAGATTGCGGAGCAGCGCGCGAAGCATCCCTTTGTTTCGATTGACGACGTGAAGCGACGCATTCCGCAAATGCAGATTAATGAACTGCGCGTACTGGCTTCCATCGGCGCTTTTAATTTTATTTCCGGCAAAACGACAGCGCATCGTCGTGATGCGCTGTGGCAGGTAGAGCGCGCCAATCGCCGGCCGGGGCCACTGATGGAAACTTCGGCAGGGCCGGAATTGCTGGAAAACGACGCGCCACCTGCTTCCCCGTTGCCCCCGATGACTCCGAAAGAACGCATCTTCGCGGATTTTCGCGGCTCCGGCTTGACCGTGGGGCCACATCCATTAGCTCAACATCGTGCACAACTGAATGCGCTTGGCATCTCGCCCGCCGGCATCTTGAAACACCTTCCGGACGGAAAGCCGGTAGTGGTCGTCGGAGCAGTGATCGTTCGCCAGCGTCCGGGCACCGCTAAAGGCTTTGTGTTCCTGAGTCTGGAAGATGAAACCGGAGTGGCCAACATTATCATCACGCCGCAGCTCTTTGAGCGAGACCATACGGTCGTCGTTCATCACGCCTTCCTGCAAATCAAGGGATTCCTGCAGAATCAGGATGGCGTCGTTTCGGTAAAAGCCGGCCGCGTCGAACCCTTTGAGCTGGCTACCGCCGAAGTGCCTTCCCACGACTTCCACTAGGGCATGGCACGATCGCGGTCCGAATCTTTGCGCGCCGGCAAAAACAGCACCAAGACTCCCGCCGCCGCCATGCACGCCAGCAACACCAGCAGCCCAGGCGTGAACGAACCGGTGTGCGACCGCAAGAATCCCATCGCGTAAGGTCCAACAAAACCGCCAAGGTTGCCAAGCGCGTTGATCAGGCCTATAGCCGCGGCCGCTGCGGATCGCACCAGAAAGTCCGACGGCAGTGGCCAAAAGCTCGGTAGAAACGCGGTGGTGCACGCCCCCACCACAATCATCAAAACAAACGCAACGCCGAGCTCGCTGCTGAAGGCCAGCGCGCAACCGAGACACGCGGAGCCAACAAACAACGGGAGTGCTGTGTGCCAGCGCCGCTCACGGGTCCGATCCGAATGCCAGCCGTTTAGAAGCATCGCCATGACGCCCGCCACATATGGAAGCGCAGCCAGCAACGTAACGGTCAGATTGGAAAAGCTCGTTGCGCGTTTCAGAATTGTGGGGAACCAAATCGCAAAACCATAGATACCCGTCACCGAAAGAAAATAGACGATCGTCAGAAGAATCACGCGCGGCATGCGCAAGGCTTGGGCGATGGAAACGTCTCCAGCACCTGCTTTCGATGCTTTTTCGATTTCAAGTTCTCGCGTGATCCATTCGCGCTCTTCCTTGGCCAGCCACCTGGCGTCCACCGGCCGGTCCGGAAGCAAATACAGCGTTACCACACCGAGGATGACGGCCGGAACTCCCTCCAAGACGAAAAGCCATCGCCACCCGGGCCAACCCGCCCAGTGCACATTCAGGATGACTCCCGCCAGCGGCGATCCGATGGCGTTCGCCACGGGAATCGCCGCCATAAACAATGCCGCAGCCTTGGCGCGATCTTCGTAGCGGAACCAGTGCGTCAGATAGACGAGCACGCCGGGAAAGAAGCCGGCCTCCGCCGCGCCCAGCAGAAATCTGGCGACGTAAAACTGCCCGGGCGTGCGCACTAGGGCCACCAATACCGTCACCATACCCCAGGTCAACAAAATGCGCGCGATCACCTTACGCGCGCTCCAGCGCTCCACCAGCAGCGCGCCCGGGATTTCGAACACCACGTATCCAACAAAGAAAATTCCCGCGCCCAGCCCAAACACTCGATCGCTGAAACTCAGATCGCGGGTCATCTCCAGCCCGGCAAAACTTACGTTGACGCGATCAAGGAACGCCACAATGTAGAGCAAGAACAGAAAGGGAAGCAGCCGCAAAGCGATCTTACGCACGGTGGCACTGGGCGGGGTTTCTCGTCCGATGGAGGCGGGCATCGTATGAGTTCTATCACAATCGATGATTGGACTTGGCATCCTTGACGCAAACGTGATTCTGGCCAATGGCGCATGCGTTGTCAGTAAGCACAAAGAGCCAGAGTGTCGTTGCAAGCCCTCTTCCGAGCCGCGACTCCAGGCTGTCGAGAGCCACGAAGGCCCTAAGGTTGCCGCGAATTGCCTAAGAATTGCGGCTGTCCATTTAGCAAGACGCGCATGGCGAGCGGCGCTGAGTTGGTGACGCGCCAGGGAATGTACAAGCAACAATTGAACCCTAGAGCCTGCTAAAAAGTGAAGCGCAGGCGGGCGGAGGCACTGCGCGGTGAGGCGACGGCGGTGCCGGAGAAGAGGCCGGCGAAATTGAGGACGGTGACGCGGTCAGTGAGATTGGCAGCTTCCAGCTGAAGATTGAGCGTGCGGGTTTCCTTGCGATAGAGTTCTGCGCCCGCGGCTGCGCTCAACGAAAAATTTGGTTTGACGCGGCCGCGATCGAGATTGACGTGGGAGAGAATTTCGCCACCGTACTGAGCCAGCAAAAAATTCAAATCAATGGTGCCAGGATCGAGTTCGATGGGCAGGCCGCTGCCGTAATTGGCGCTGACCGCGGCCCAGAAGTGTTTGCTGACTTGCGCGCGAACGCGGGCGCGGACGGTGTTGCGCTGATCCTGCGTGACGGCGAAACGAGTGGTGTCGGTGAGCTCGGCTCCGGCTTCGCTGCCAAGAAAAAGGCCGCCAGTGATAGGACCCTGCGCGCTCGCGGACTGGTTCGAATAGCTCAGGAAGCCAGAAAGGCGGCCCCACTCGGCGACGGCTAGACGAATCTCTTCGCCGATGATGCGCGCGTTATCGAAAGCGATCGGAAAGCTGACGCCGGTGTCCAGCAAAACATCGTCGTCGGCGAAGTTGCGAAAGTTGCGGCGAAATACGTTGGCGTCGAGACGAAGTTTTCCGAGGAGTGCTTGGGTGAGGCCGCCTTCGAAATAGTTGGCGCGGGACGGGCGAACCGGAAGGCGGACGACGACGGGACTTAGGGAATCCAGGTCGGGAGAACTGGCGAGGAGAAGATTCTCCATGGCCGGAGTTTGAAAAACGCGGTCGTAGGAAAAATGGAACAAGGTTTTGGTTAACGGAATGTACCGCGAGATACCGAAGCGGGGGCTCCAGGCGGATTCCTGAGCGACGAGCCCGTAATGGTCGAAGCGCAGGCCGGCACTGACATTCCAGTTGCCGGCATGGAAGGTGTCCTGAACATAGAAAGCGGGTTCGACGTCCCATTTGCGATCATTGAAGGAAAATTGCGCGAGCGTGTCGGGGTCGAACTGCGAAGGGTCCGTGATTTGATAGGAAAGCGATTCGTGGACAGGCGCGAAGAGGACATCGACACCCGCTTTCCAGTCATTGTGGCCGCGATGCCAGGAAATGTCGGCGCGCGAATAGCCTTCGCGGTAGCCGCGATCCTGGGCGACGATGACCGGAGTCGAGAGATCGTTGGATTGGAGAGTGAAGGAATTGTCGCGGACGCTGGCGGAAAGGCTATAAAGCAGATTAGGCGAGGCGATGTGCTGGAAGTAGATCTGGCCGCTGGTTTCGGTGCTGGCGGCGTCCTGGCGCTGTCCGGCGGCTTGCTGCACGCGCTCGTTGGGAACGATATAGCGAGTTTCGTTGCGTGTGACGGTGAAGCGGAGTTTGTCGCGCTCCGAAAAATCGCGTTCGTACGCAGCGGAGAAGCCCGAGCCGTTGGCGCGATTGGTGAAATTGTCGAGAACCGGCGGATCTAGATAGCGATCGGTGTGAAAGCCAAGGGCGCTGGCTTCGAAATGGTTTGCGCCGGCAGAGTAGCCGAGTTCGGCTGCGCCATCGATGGAAGAAAAGCTGCCGCCGCCGAGTTCGATGCGGCCGTGCACGCCGGCGGGCGGATTCTTTTCCGTGGTGAGCTCGACGATACCGCCGAGCTTTCGGCCATATTCGGCGGCGTATCCGGCGGTAAGCACGCGGAGCGATTCAATATCGCCGGCGTCGAGGGACGGGGCAAAGGCGGGCGAACGGTTTTGCGTGAGCGGCATCCCGTCAAGGACGTATTGCACCTGATATTCGGAGCCGCGCGGGTGAAGAATACCGTTGGCTTCGTAAAGCCAGCCGGGCTGGTCGTTGACGGCGTCAGAGAGCGTGCGGCCGGACTGCGCGGAGCCGTGTTCGTGCAGGTGTTCTCCACTGAGGGAGTAGATGGTGCCAGTTTCGGAGGGATCGACCAGCGTGGCGGCGTCGGTAACTTCGACGCGGGTGTTGATGGAGGCGACGCCGAGACTGACAGCCACGCGCACCGGGACTTCGCTGCGGATTTCGACGAGCTCGATCCATTCGGTGAAACCTTCGGCGGCGACGGTGAGGCGGTAAACCCCGAAGGGAAGTTCTGCGGCGATGTATTTGCCGTCGGCGGCGATCGGGAATTCGCGTTTGAGCTGGTTGGATTCGCTGACCAATTGCGCTGTGGCAGGCGCGGGGCGGCCTTGCGGGTCTTTGACTTCGATGCGAAGTTCGCCGCGTTCGCGTTGGGCCAAGGTTGCGCATGGACAGACAAGAAGCGCCAGTACGGCCACTGGGGCCAAGCGCTGCCTTCTCCGGGCGACTGACGCTGGGTTACGCTGCGAGTTCGCGAAGGTCATCTCTATTCCAAGCTAACATACGAATGGCCGTGGCCATGTGAGATGCGGCGCGAAGTTGCGAACCAGATTCGTGAACAAGATTTTACGATGGCGCGCTCTTGCCGCGTTTCGGGCGATCGCGCACAATGGCACCGTCCTCTTGGCGCGAACCGTTCATGCCTGACCGGCCCACACCAGCCACGCTCACTCGAGCCATCGTCGTTTCCTCCTTTGTAGTGTGTGGCGCGAACACCATTGCTTCAGAAGAGGTGGATGCGGCGTTCGGCATGCCGATTGGAAAACTACGCAACCGCGCGGGAATCGTTTCCCTGGCGTATGCGGCGCCCGGCGAAACGGAAGCAACGCTCGGAGCACGGGCGGCTGAGGGAGCGCTGCGGTCGGCAGGCCTGGAACCCAGCGGCCTGGACTGGATTCTGGCGGCGACGGAGACACATCACGCGTTTCCTTCGCTGGCAGCGCAGATTCACCGGGCGATTGGCGCGCGCGAAAACTGCGGTGCGATGGATATCGGCGGGGCGTGCTTGGGATTTGTGAATGCTCTGGCCGTGGCAAAAGCGCTCGTCGAATCAGCGCAGGCAGGCGCGGTGCTGGTGGCGACGGCGGATGTGCATTCACGGACGCTCAGGCCGGGGCGAGCGGCGGGCGAGTTTGGCGGATTGTTTGGAGATGGTGCGAGCGCATTCGTGGTGTGCTCCGAAATGCCTGGCGCAGCGCGGGGGAATTTCCAGCCGCGCGATTTCTTTTTTGGATGCGCTTCGCAGTATCAGCAGGCGATTCAAGTTTCCGCGCAACCAAACGATCAACTGAAAGTGGTATTCGACGGAGATGCGCTTTCGCGAGCGGCGACGGCGCGGCTCGAGGAGTGCATCATGGAACTGGAGCAGCGGAGCGGGGTGCAGCGAGGCGATGTGGCCGCGTTCGCCACGCATCAGCCAAATCCGCGGCTGGTGGCGTTATTGGCGAAACGGGCGGGTCTGCCGGCTGAAAAATTCCCCCTGGTGGCCGATACGCGGGGTAATTTGGGATCTACGACATGCGCCGCGGCTCTTCACTACGCGCTCGAGCAATCGCGGAGCGAAAAAGCCGGTCTGCCGCGGCCGATTTTTCTGGCTTCACTGGGGCCGGGGCTCCTGTTTGGCGGCGGTTGGCTGGAGCCGGTGATCCCGCGAGGCGATCCTTAGGCGAGTACGCTTACGGACCGGGCTGGCACGACGCAGCTCATGGCTGCCGGCCAGCTGGAATCCGTCGTCGCATTGCGGCAAAGCGTGGATATGGCGTTGCTGACTTGCGAAGGGTCAACGGTTCCGTTGAGCGGGTCTGCGTAAACCGGGTAACTCTGGCCCACGGGGAGCCCTTCCAGCCGATAGGCGCCATCAAACTGTACCGGTCCGGGCGAGGAACAGCTCCAGCCGCTGATGGTAGCGGCGGCGACAGAACCGCTAGCGGCATCCACTGCGACAACTCGAGCGCCAATAATTCCTGTGACGCACACCGCAGAGTGGCCGAGGCCGAGGAAGTGACCGAACTCGTGGGTTAGGATGGATTCGAGATCGTAGGATTTGGGATGGGCGCCGAGAGCGGCGGGAGTAGTGAACGTGGTGTTGGGATCGCCAGGGTTGAACTAGATGTCGGCGTCGAGGATTTGGCCCGGCTCTCCCACTTTGTGAGAGCATTCTAATTCGGAACGCGGTCTGGTTCCGAGATTCCCGAGTATTTGCGTCTCCGCTTCGAGCCTTGGCTGGCTAGCTTTTTACAACCCGCAATGAACCATACTTCAATCCGCGGCGTCATGCGTATGTACAAGGAGCGCCGAGCTGCTGCCAGCGGCGAGGAAATCGTGCAGGAATGGATCCTGTCTATCACTGAAAGCCGGACTGAGGCCGTGGAGTGCACCGACGAAGCGCGTCCGGAGAACACAGCTGTTCATTGCGAGTGGGAGACGTTGCTTGTCGAAAACGCCCCACTGGCGTTTCGGGTGGCTCGCGGTGTTTTGCGCAACGATGCCGACGCCGAGGATGTAGCGCAAGAAGCATTGCTGCGGGCTTATCGGCGGTTCGGGAGGCTCCGCGAGCGGACGCGCTTTCGGGCCTGGCTGGTGCGCATCAGCTTCCGGCTGGCGCTGGACCGATTGCGTTCGGTGAAGCGGCGCGAGCAGCGCGAAGCGCAGTGGGTGTACGAGAATTTGCGCTCGGCCTCAGTTGAAGAGGTTGGCAGCGAGTTTCAGAGCAGGCTGGAATCAGCCCTGGACGAACTGCCGGAAAAGCAGCGGCTGGTTTTGCTCCTTGCGGCCATCGAGGGCCACACGCAGGAGGAAGTCTCGGTGCTGCTCGGTGTTCCGCTGGGAACGGTGAAGTCCCGGCTGTTTTTCGCTAAGAAAGCGCTGGCGGAGAAACTACGATGTTTTGTGAATCCTATCGAAAGCCATTGAGCGAAGCTGCTTTGCACGGCGAACGATTGCCAGCTGACGCGGAGGCGCACCTGGCAGGCTGCCCGACGTGCCGCAGATCGTTTTCGGCAGAGCAGGCTCTTTTGGTTTCGGTCGATGGTGCATTGCGGTCGCTCGCGAACGGCAAGGTTCCGGCGTCCCTGGTTCCGAAGCTGCGAAGCCAGATAGCCGGGTTGCCCGAACACCGGGCTTGGCGTTCACCCCTGCTGACTTATGCGGCGGCGCTTGCCATCGGTGCAATGGCGGTCTGGTTTGCAGGGCGGACCAAGGAGCCTCTGGTCCAGGAAAAAGATGTCGTTCCGGAGGTGTCATCCAGCGGGCACTCCGAACCGAACGCGACGCGGCAGCAAGCCGAGGCCCAGCGGGAGCGTGTGGTTACTCACGAAAGAAACAGCGCGCGGCAACGGTCTGCCTTGACGGCCCAGCCGGAAGTACTGGTTTCAGCGGACGAGCAGCTTGGATTACAGCGCTATGCCGCTTTCTTGAAAACGGCGGCGGCGAATCGCCGCGCAGTGGTGAAAACGGACGGCACGACCGAGATCCCGCCTTTGGAAATTGCCAGAATTGACGTCGGCCGGTTGTCGATCGAGCCGCTCGAAGGTGGCGACGCTAACTGATTTACCCGGTTTCTGTAGAGATGCATGAATTGAGGAGATGCGTGATGAAGAAAAAGGCAGTCATGGTTTTGGCGCTGCTTGCCGTCTCGGCACTGGGAGCCGGCGCACAAGAAACTGCAAAGCCGAAACCGGACGATCACACGCCGGCGGTGACCCCGCTGCGCGTGCAAGTAGTCTTTAGCGAGTACGACGGAGAAAAAAAAGTATCCAGCCTGCCCTATACGTTTACGGTAAACGCCGACGAGCGCCGCGCGCGTCCTGGGTCGCAAATCCGCAATGGCGCGCGCATTCCAATAGCCACGGGCAAAGACCAGTTCACTTACATCGACGTCGGCAGCAACGTGGATTGTTCCGCGACGTTGCAGGAGGACGGCCGTTACAAGCTGCAGATGGCTTTGGAACGCAGTTCCATCTCGCCGGACACGCCCGCGGGAAGCAGCAACCCCGTGGTGCGGCAATTCAGGGTGGACTTGAATCCGGTGCTGAAAGACGGGCAAACCGTAGAAAGTGTGGTTTCCACCGATCCGTTGAACGGCCACGTCTATCACGTGAATGTGACGCTCAATGTCGTGAAGTAACCGACGTCATTAGGAGCGGCTCGCGACGATCTCGCGGAGCGTCGGCTCGAGCTGCGGCCGCGAAAACCGATAGCCCATTCTCATTAGCATCGCGGGTTTGACGCGTTGGCTCGAAAGCAGCAGCGCGTCAGCCATTTCCCCCATCGCCAACTTCAGAGCTAGCGCCGGAACCGAAAAGAGCGCCGGGCGATGGATTGCGGTGGCCAGCGCCTTGGTGAAGTCGGAATTGGTTACCGGCTCAGGTGCAACGACGTTTACGACTCCGTGCAGGTCGCGGCTGCTTAACGCAAACTTCAGGATTTCCACGACGTCATCGAGCGCCACCCAGGACATCCATTGTTTGCCACTGGCGATTTTTCCCCCGACTCCAAAACGAAAGGGCAGCATCATTTTGGGCAGCGCGCCGCCGTTCCTTGCCAGGATGATTCCAAAGCGTGGCAGCACCACCCGCGTGCGAAATACCTCCGCGCGCAGCGCTTCCGCCTCCCAATCCCGCGCCAAGTCGGACAGAAAATCCTTGCCGGGAACGCTGGCCTCGGTCAGCACTTCATTGCCGCGGTTTCCGTAGAACCCGATGGCCGAGGCGCTGATCAACACCGACGGCTTGGCGTTCATCTTGCCGAGGGCGGCCACCAGGGCGTGGGTTGCATCGACGCGGCTGGTACGTAAGAAGCGCTTTCGCGAGTCCGTCCATCGGCCTTCCGCGATGGAAGCTCCTGCAAGATTGACAACGGCGTCGGCGCCGACGGCCGCTCCGCCTAATTCTCCGGTTTCCGGATCCCAGGCAACATCGAACGCTGCGTGCGTTCCGCCCTCGGTTTTGGTTTGCGGCCGCACGAGCCGGCAGACGGTGTGACCATCGCCGGCCAGCGCGCTCACAAGTGCCGTGCCGACAAGTCCCGTCGCTCCGGTCACCAGAATTTTCATAGCCTCAGTATAGGCGAGGAGGCATGGGTTGTCGGCAACCCCTTGCCGGAGGAACTCTCGGCTTGAATTCGGGTTAAAATAGGCCGACGAACCCAAATGACCGTAAAAGTGCTCTATTTTGGCCGATTGAAGGAACTGTCCGGCACTTCGGAAGAGATTGTCGAAGTGCCAGACGGAGCGTTGATCGAAGAGCTTTTCGCCCGGTGCTCGACGGCGCGGCCGGAGCTAGGTAAATTCCGCGCTTCGTTGGTAGCCGCGCGCAATCGGGAATTCGCGGCATGGAGCACGCCCTTGATTGCCGGCGACGAAGTGGGATTTCTGCCGCCGGTGAGTGGGGGATAAGCCGCTCCGTTAAGACCGACAACCCATATGCCCGCCCCACACAGCGAAGATCGCATCGAAGTTACGCGTGCAGCCATTCCAAATGCGGAGCTTGCCCGTCAGGTGCGCACAGACGAAGATGGGGCCATCGCCACCTTCGACGGGTGCGTGCGCAACCAATCGCACGGTCGCAAAACTCTGTACCTCGAATATGAAGCTTATGAGGCCATGGCGCTGGCGAAAATGCAGGCAATCGCCGCGCAGATCCACGCCAATTATGGTATCCGCCGCGTAGCCATCGTGCACCGCCTTGGCCGGCTGGAGATTGGCGAGACCAGCGTCTTTATCGCGGTCAGCGCAGCGCATCGCGCGGCAGCGTTGGATGCCTGCCGCTATGCGATCGATACACTGAAGAAAACCGTGCCGATCTGGAAGAAGGAGTTTTTCGCCGACGGCGCGGTGTGGGCTGATGGCGAGTTGCCTCCCGTGCCTGCAGAGACTCCCACGGCAGAACCCGCATCCAACTGAATCAATGAACACACTTCTGGTGCGCCCAACCCGCCCATACCGCCCGCCGTTCGCAATGCCGGTGAGCCTGTTACTTCTGTTCTGCACTGTGCTGGCAGCTTCCGCCTCGGCTCAAGGCGATCGGCCTCCCTGGGCACGTAAGCCCAAAACGGCCGACACTCCTTCTTCATCGGCGGACAATTCACCCGATCCCCTGCAGGACCGCGCCAAAATCAAGGTAAAGGTGGATCTCGTCAACGTGCTGGTCAGCGTACTGGACGAACACAACCGTCCCGCGCCCGAACTGCCCGCGGAAGCTTTCCGGCTTTTTGATGAAGACAACCCGCAAACGATCGCCGTATTTGAAAAGGAAACGCAGCAACCGCTCGATCTGGTGCTGATGTTTGACGCCAGCCTGAGCACGCAGCTCGCGATGCCGGCACAGCGCGAAGCAGCCATGCGCTTCATTCAACAAGTACTGAGGCCCGGTGACCGGCTGGCGGTCTATTCGGTGGACGAAAACGTGACGCAGATCGCAGCCTTTACCGATAATGTCTCCCGCCTGCAAGATGCCATCAAGCGCATTCCGCAAGGCGCCGGCACCTCGATCTATGACGCCGTGTTTTTGGGCTCGAAGGCATTGTCACGCCAGGGCGCGGATCGCCGCTCGGTGGTCATTTTAATTACCGATGGTGGCGAAACCACCAGCCACGCGGATTTTGATACCGCGCGGCGCGAAGCGGTTCGCAACGGGACGCTGCTGTATACAGTGGTCGTTCGCGCCATGAAAAATGAGAGCGGGCGCAACACAGCGGGCGAACACGCGCTTGAAACCATGACCGACACCACGGGAGGGGCGGTTTTCTATCCCGACAGCACCAGCCAGCTAGGTGAGATTTTCGATCGCATCAATCGCGAATTGCGTACGCAGTATCGTCTGGGCTACTATCCGACGCCCCGCGGTCCGGCGGATACCTACCGGAGGATTGAGGTAACCGTGGTGGCGCAAACTCCTCCGCAAGCATCAGCAGCGTCAAGTTCCGAGCCATCACTGCAGGCGAACTACTCCGTCCGCCACAGGAAGTCGTATTACACAGGGGTGCCCTAGAGCCCGCAGCAGCCGTTTTCGGACCCTTCAGCTCGGCGATCCGGCACTATGCGTTGACTAACTAAACTGAACCGTTTAGTATGCGGACTGGCGTTGTTGGAGTTGCCGATGATCCGCGTACAAAATCTGGTCAAGAAATTTGCCGATTTCACCGCCGTCAACGACGTCTCCTTTACCGTCGCAAAAGGCGAAATCTTCGCTTTTCTTGGGCCGAATGGCGCGGGGAAGACTACCACCATCAAGATGCTGACCACGCTGTTGCCGCCCACCAGCGGCACGCTGCAATTGAATGGCTTGGACCCCACCCGACAGCCTAATGCGGTTCGCCAGCAGTTCGGCATCGTCTTTCAAGATCCCAGTCTCGACGGCGATCTGACCGCCGCCGAGAACCTGGAACTGCACGGCGTTCTCTATAACGTTCCGCGCAAAATTCGCCACCAGCGGGCGGAAATGCTATTGAAACTCTTTGAGCTTTGGGACCGCAAGGACAGCCAGGTAAAGAAGTTTTCCGGCGGGATGAAGCGCCGCCTGGAAATCGCTCGTGGATTTCTGCACACGCCGAAGATCCTTTTCCTGGACGAACCGACGCTCGGGCTCGATCCGCAGAGCCGCAACCAGTTGTGGACCCACGTGAGGCGGCTGAATGACGCGGAGCAGGTGACGGTGTTTCTCACCACGCACTATATGGAAGAGGCCGACCGTGTAGCGCAGCGCATTGCGGTGATCGACCACGGCCGCATCGTGGCCATGGGCTCCTCGCAAGAGTTGAAGCAGCGCACCAAGACCGAATCCCTGGAAGAAGCGTTTCTGGCGCTGACCGGGACCACCATCCGCGACGAAACCGCCAATTCTTCCGACCAGCTGCGCCAGATGGTGCAGATGTGGAGGCGATAGCATGCACGCAATTTTTATCTTGTGGCTGCGGGAAGTGAAAAAATATTCGCGCTCGCGCGCACAGATTGTGGCTTCGCTCGGCCAGCCGCTCTTGTACCTTCTCGTCCTGGGCTTCGGCCTCGGACCGGTGTTCCAGAAATCGGGGAACGGCAGCTACTTGCAGTTTGTGGCCCCGGGTGTGATCGGAATGACCGTATTGTTTACCTCGGTCTTTTCCGGAATCGCTTTGTTGTTCGATCGCCAGTTCGGCTTCCTGAAAGAAACGTTAGTCGCTCCCGTTCCGCGAATCCGCATCATGATCGGCCGCACGCTGGGCGGCGCCACGGTGGCAATGTTGCAGGGCACACTGATTTTTGTGGTTTGCCTGATTGCGGGATTTCGTCCAGTGAGCTTGACCACGATTCCGCTGGGATTCCTCTTCATGGCGCTGATCGCCATCGTGTTCGCAGCGCTCGGAACGGCGATCGGTTCGGGCTTGCAGGACATGCAGGGCTTTCAACTGATCATGAATTTCCTGGTCCTGCCGATTTTCTTTTTATCGGGCGCACTGTTCCCGCTGACAAATATTCCCAAGGCGCTGGCATTTATCATGCGGCTCGATCCGCTGTCTTATGGGGTGGATGGTTTGCGCGGAGCCTTAAGCGGGCTCACGCAATTTGGATTCGCGACGAATCTGATCACGCTGGCAGCAATTGCCGTGGCATTGCTGGTCTTCGGCGCGTGGCGTTTTTCCAAAATCGAGATTTGACGTGGCTCGCGGCCTCAGTCAGCGCGCCCACCACAAGGTTCTCGAAACGGCGCTCGATCTTTTCGCGCAGCGGGGCATTGACGCCACCAGCGTCGACTCCATCGCTGCGGCCTCCAGGGTCAGCAAAGCCACCATTTACAAGCACTGGGCCGATAAGGACGCTTTGTGCATGGAGGTGCTGGTTTACATCCATGAACTCGACCAAGGCCCGCCCGACCTCGACTCCGGCGATTTAAAAGCCGACCTCACAGCGTATCTGGTTTACGAACCGACTCCCCGCAAGGCCGAGCTGCAGAAACGCATCATGCCCCATTTGATTGCCTATTCCGCGCGCAACCAGGAATTTGGCCGGGCGTGGCGGGCGCGTGTCTTGGAGCGCGCCCGGACCGGACTGAAAAAACTCCTGCGCCGCGGGATGGAACGCGGCATCTTTCCCGCGATCCTCGATGAAGAACTTGCCGTGACACTGCTGCTCGGCCCCATGCTTTTTAGCCACATCCTGGGAGCTCGTCTGGACCGAAAATGGCTGGCGGAAGGTACCGTGAACTCTTTCTGGCGAGCCCATGCGCGAGTGGAACCGAGGGTTGCGGCATCCAAACAGCCTCGCCGGTTACAGCGCCGCAGTTAACAGAAAAACTCCAGACCTGATACCGTAGAAGTTCTGCCATCGGAGAACATGTCTAACTCTTTTCTCGACGTTGCTATCGAAACCGCCCAGGAAGCAGGTCAGATTCTCCGCGAGGAATACGAGCGCCCTCCAGACATCACTTACAAAGGCGACGTGGATCTGGTGACGCAGGCGGACAAGCGCAGCGAGCACGCCATCGTCGCGAAGCTTTCCAAGTATTTCCCGGTGCACACGGTTGTCGCCGAAGAAGGAACGGGCCACGAGCGAAGCGCGGAATACCGATGGTACGTAGATCCGCTGGACGGCACGACTAATTTTGCGCACAAGTATCCATGCTTTTCGGTATCTATCGCGCTGGCCCAGAATGATTCGGTCCTTGCAGCGGTCGTGTACAATCCCATCTACAACGAGTTATTCGCGGCGTCGCGCGGCGAAGGGGCAACGCTCAATGGCAAGAAAATCTCGGTGTCTCAGGTGGCGACGCTTTCGACCAGCCTTCTGTGCACCGGTTTTCCAGTGCACAAGCGCCGCTCCAGCCAAAACATTCATTACTATTATGATTTCACGCTGCGTTCGCATGGAGTGCGTCGCGACGGCTCGGCGGCTCTCGACTTGGCCAGTGTCGCTGCCGGACGTTTTGACGGCTTCTGGGAATTCGGTCTTAAACCGTGGGACACCGCCGCGGGAATTCTGCTGGTGCGCGAGGCTGGCGGAGCGGTCTCGGATTTTAACGGCGATCCCTACGTAATAGGCGGCCCGGTTTGTCTGGCCACGAATTCGCGCATTCATGAAGAGATGCGCAACGTGGCGTTGGCAATTTCTCAGCGGGATCCCAATGCACCCATGCAGTCGCCGCTGCAAGCGCGCTGAGCACAATCCGCCAGATAGTCAGAAATCCTGTTTAGCTCGCGCCCCATTCCTTGTAGAGCTTCGTAATGGTTGGCCCGATGGAAAGGCTCCACGCAAAAATCGCCACACTTTTGAACTTTTCCGGCACCACGTACTGGTCTGCTGCTTCCCCTGCCGGCACGCCCGATTTGTACATTTTTTCTGCCTGTGCCGCGACGTCATCAAAGAGATCCACGGAAAGCTGCACACCTTCGCGCCCGCAGATCTGTCCGTGGCCGGGAACGAAAATGGTGTCCTTGTCCCACGAGAGAAATGTTTTCAGCGTGGAGCGCCAACCGGAAACCGTGGCCTGCTCGTCAAACGCGACCGGATACATGTTGTTGAACAGCAGATCGCCGGCGTACACCACATTTTGCGCCGGTACGCGCACAATCAAATCGGTGCCGGAATGGCCGGGATAGCTTTCAACGACCGCTGTTAGTCCGCCGAGATCGAGGTTGATCGGCAACTTTGCCGGATCGAGCGGCCGGTTCGGCAACGCCAACACCGTCGCATTCGCAACACCGAAAATATTGCCCAGCGCTGCCGCATATTGTTCGGCGTGTTTGCGCGCCACTTCGGTTTTGGCATTCTTGGCCTGCACTTCGACGGGGCCAATAATCACGGACTTGTCGATACCCTGCATGGCCGCATAATTTTCAAAAATTCGCTGGGAGGTCTTGGCGTGGGCCCAAAGCGCAACTCCGTTCGCGCCGTAGTAGGAATTCCCCGTGCTGTGGTCGAAGTGATAGTGCGTATCAATCGCGCCCATGATGGGAGTCTTGCTGATCGAACGCAGCGTATCGTGTTGAAACGCTGCACCGCCGGGACTGACAAATCCTTCAATCAGAAGAGCTGCGTCCTTGCCGGCAAGGAATCCACCGTTGCACATTGTCTGCAAACCTTTGGAGGTATCCGAAATGGTGGCGTACAGCCCGTCACCAACTTTGCGTACGGACGCGAACCCTTTGTCCACCAGCGGCTTCTCCGCCACACGCGAATCCGCACCGAATGATTCCGCGAGATCAGGCAAGGGAATCAATGGGTAGGCGGCGAACAGCGCGCTCCACTGCGAGGCGCGAGTTAGAAAGGAGCGCCGTGTATAGTTCAAGCCTGCGGACAAATCGTTTGTTTGCATACTCTCTCCTCAGAAGATAGACCGGCTTCCCCGCCCGGCCGGCACAGCGAGACCTAGTTGTAAGAAATAACGAGGTCTCGTATGGATGCTCGTTTGGACGCAAGGTTACGCTTCCGCACGCAGCCTGCCGTTCTCTGGAACTATACTGAAAAATCAGTCTCCTGCGTCCAGAACGTCATCGAAGTTGAGGAGAACGGCCGTGAAGAAGCTTTCTCTGTGCTTGCTCGCCATGTTTCTGTGGGCGGGAGCTGTCCGACCTCAGGAGCCGGACGAGCCTCCACCCAATCCCGAGATGGTACGGCAAGAGCTCATCAATCTCGAAAAAGAGAACGCCCGCGCCATAAAACTGCACAACCCTACCTTCTTCAAATCAGCTTACTCGGAGGACTTTGCGGGTGTTACTCGCTACGGAGAAGTGTTAACTAAAACCGCCATCATCCGCGAAATCACAAGCATGCCCCAGGAATTCGATTCCGTCGTCAGCAGTGATGCCCAGGTGCGAATGTTTCGCGACACGGCGTCGGTTCTGAGCATGCTCGGAAGTGGGCCGCCTGAATGGCAAGAAGTTTTATAACCAATATCGGATTTTGCGTATGTACATCAACACGTCCCGCGGCTGGAAGATCGTCTCGCAGCTGGAGACTATGCTGTCGGGCGACGACCATCGCTAGCCTCTTGCGCACGCGCTATGCAGCGGTGGCGCGTTCGGCGTTGACCGCAGCACCTATAATTCCCAGATCGTCGTTCGGAGGGATCACTTCGGTGCGGCTGCCCTGCAGTGGGCTCATCTTGACCATCTCGTGCACCAGACGGTCCAACAAGCCGATATCAATCCACTTCGCATTCGGCCCAGTCAGGTAGAACGGCCCCGGCCCGTCCATATGAATGCTGGTTGCCGTCGCCGCCGCCAGCGCGCGGTGACAGCTCGATACAAATTCCACGCAGCGCGGATCGCCCGTTTTCGCGTTGGCGAAAACCTCTTCCGGCTCCAGATCGAGAAAGCGCATTCGCATCGCGCGATATCCCAGAAAGCCTTCCAGGTGCCCACGTCCACCGCACCCGCAAAATTGTTCCTTGGGATCCAGCGTCACCACGGAGTGGCCGCCTTCCCAGGTGCCTTCCGCCCACGGATAACGGCCGAACCCGACGCCGTTGCCGAGCGTCCAGACACGATTCAGTTTGTGCAGCACACCGCGTGTTGCGGCAATGCCAGCCGCAGTCGCGTCGGCATCGTTGTAGATCCGTACCGGAAAACGCGATCCGCCCGCCGCAAGCATTTGTTCCAGAGCGAGTTGCAGGCGAAATCCTTTGATCTGCTGGAGGTTGGGAGATTCTTCAATCACGCCGTCGCGGATGATGCCGGGGAACCCCACGCCCAGCGCGGCAAGTGGTTGGCCGCCCGCAACCGCCGAAACGGCCTCGACTATTTTTCCGGCGATCGCGTCGGCAGGCATGGAAAGCAATGCGTCGTGCTGTTCTCCTTTTTCGGGGAACTGTTTCAGCGCTCCGGTGACCTGGTTGTTCTCCACCAGACCCGCGGCGATTCGCTGCACCACCAGTACTCCGGCTGTCCTGCCCATATTTCCGCCTGTTGTCTCCGGCTGTGGTAGCCGGCGAGTTAGCGCCAACTGCGTTCCCTGTGCGGCGGCGCGCCGCGTCACATCCTGGTCGCTACATCTTCGAAAGTTTATTCAATCCGTTAAACGCCGCGGTCTTGTAGCACTCCGCCAGCGTTGGATAATTGAAAACCGTGTCCACAAAATATTCGACGGTGCCCTTCAACGCCAACACAGCTTGCCCGATGTGCAGCAGCTCGGAAGCGCCCTCGCCAATGATGTGCACGCCGAGCAGCTCTTTGGTGTCCGGATGAAAAATCAGCTTCAGTCTGCCGGTGGTGTCGCCGCGAATTTGCCCACGCGCGATTTCGCGGAAATATGCAATACCGATTTCATAGGGCAGCCCCGCATCGGTCAGCTGCTCTTCAGTTTTGCCGATAAACGATATTTCCGGAATGGTGTATATGCCGTAAGGATAGTGCGCCGGGTCGGAGTGAAGATTCACTCCGAACGCTTTCGCCGCCGCGATGCGGCCCTGCTCCATGGAAACCGAACCGAGGCTCGGGAAACCGATCACGTCGCCCACCGCAAAAATGTGCGGCTGGCTGGTCTGATAGTCGGCATTGACAGCGATTCTGCCGCGCGTATCGGCTTCCAGCCCCGCAGCCGCCAGATTCAGTTCGTCCACGTTACCTTGTCTTCCAACCGCATAAAGCAGCGCTTCTCCGGCGACCTTTTTCTTGCTCTTCAAGTTGGCCACCACGCCGTTGTCCGGCGTCTCTTCCACGCTCTCCACTTCTTCATTCAGTCGCAGCGTCACGCGTCGGTCGCGCAAGTGATAACAAAGTGTCTCCACCATTTCCGAGTCGGCAAACTCCAGCAGGCGGGGCCGCTTTTCGATTAAAGTCACGCGAACGCCCAGCGTCGCGAACATGCAGGTGTATTCCACGCCGATTACGCCCCCGCCCACCACAATCATGGTCCGTGGAATTTCCCGCATCTGCAGAATCTGGTCGCTGTTGATGATGGTCCTGTTATTGAAGGGGACTAGCGGCGATTCCGCCGGCTTTGTGCCCGTGGCTATCACAATTTTTTCCGCGCGAAATTCCGATTGCCCGCGCAACCCGTTGACCCGTATCTGGTTGGGAGATACGAAGCTTGCGATTCCGTTGAGCAACTCGATGCCGTTGCGCGAAAGCTGCGCGCGGGTCACATCAATTTCAGTTTTGATCACGTGCTGCGCGCGAAAGGAAAGGTCGGCCATGGTAATGGTTTCCTTTACGCGATAATTTACGCCGTAGATATTCTGGTAGTAAAAGCCGGAAAGGTGCAGCACCGCTTCGCGCATGGTCTTACTCGGAATCGTGCCGGTGTTGATGGCCGCGCCGCCCACCACTTCCATCCGTTCGATCAATGCGGCTTTCTTTCCAAATTTCGACGCTTGAATCGCCGCGCGCTGTCCGGCGGGTCCGGAGCCGATCACAATCAGGTCGTACGTTTCCATGACATTCCGTGTAGGGTCAGTCGGCCGCTAGGACGACAATATTTCTCGAAAACCGCCCCACGAATAAAGCACCGGCCCGTATATAGACAGCCGAGAGAGGCTCAAGCCGCGGAAGTATACCACCGCGTCCCAGGTGTTGCATGAACACTTGGCTACGCGATGGGAACGTATTGCGCGAACGGCTTGGAATGTTTCAATTTGGCAAAATTCGGTTTGCAAATTCCCAAAAGGTGATTACTCTAGGCGCGAAAGATTGGAGCATGCATGGCCTCCTCTCCTGCAGCGAAAGCGCTGACTCGGTTGGGTGAAACGCAACGCCGCGATCCCTGGTGGGCAGAAATCCTGCCGGTCGTCGCAGTATTGGGCGGATTTGGCGTTTACGCAACCCTGCGGGCGTTTGAAGGAACCTTCTACCGCTGGGGCCCATACCTTTCGCCCTTTTATTCTCCCCTGATTGATGCTGGACATCGCTGGTGGCCGTTTTCTCCTGCTCTCCTGATCCTGGCGGGCCCGCTGGGTTTTCGCGCCACGTGCTACTACTACCGCAAAGCGTACTACCGGGCGTTTTTTCTGGATCCTCCCGCTTGCGCGGTTAGTGAAAACAGTTCGCGTGACTACAAGGGTGAGACGGCGTTTCCCTTCATTTTGCAGAACATCCATCGTTACTTCTTGTATCTGGCCATTTTATTCTTGCTGTTTTTGTGGAAGGACGCGTTCGACGCATTTTACTTTCGTGGCCGGCTGGGTGCGGATGAGTTCGGCGTCGGTTTTGGTTCACTGATCATGCTGGCGAACGTCGTCCTGCTGACGCTTTACACCTTCTCGTGCCATTCCTTGCGCCATCTGGCGGGAGGCAAACTGGATTGCTTTTCGTGTTCGTCGTTCGGGCCTCCGCGCCACACCGCATGGAGCAAGCTCAGTTTTTTGAATGAACGCCACATGCTGTTCGCCTGGATGAGTCTGTTTTCCGTCGGCCTCACCGATTTCTACATCCGGTGTCTTGCCTCCGGATTGTTCAAGGAACTTCGACTCCTGTGACGGCCAACTACGAAACCCACGAACACGACGTTTTAATCATCGGCGCGGGCGGCGCCGGTTTGCGCGCTGCGATTGAAGCCCTGGCGCAGGGTGCGCGCGTAGGGCTTGTTTGTAAATCGCTGCTCGGCAAAGCGCACACGGTGATGGCCGAAGGCGGCATCGCTGCGGCCATGGGCAATGTGGACAAAGCCGACGACTGGCGCACGCATTTCTGCGACACCATGCGCGGCGGAAAGTTCTTGAACAACTGGCGCATGGCCCAGATCCACGCCCAGGAAGCGCCGGAACGGGTGCGCGAACTGGAACAGTGGGGCGCGCTGTTTGACCGCACCGAGGCTGGCGACATTTTGCAGCGCGCTTTCGGTGGCCACACGTTCAAGCGGCTTTGCCACGTCGGCGATCGTACCGGCCTTGAACTCATTCGCACCCTGCAGGACCGCGGTGTGCAGCAGGGCATCGATGTGTTCATGGAGTGCACCATCACGCGGCTCATCAAGGACGGTGATGGTATCGTTGGTGCCTTCGGTTATTGGCGCGAGACCGGCCGCTTCGTCGTGTTCAAAGCGAAGGCGATTGTCATCGCCACCGGCGGCATCGGCAAAGCGTGGAAAATCACGTCGAATTCATGGGAATACACCGCGGACGGCATGGCGCTCGCGTATGAAGCTGGCGCTGAACTGCTGGACATGGAATTTGTGCAGTTCCATCCCACCGGAATGGTCTGGCCCCCCGGCGTTCAGGGTCTGCTCGTCACGGAGGCGGTGCGCGGCGAGGGCGGCACCCTGCGCAACAAAAATGGCGAGCGCTTCATGGAGAAGCACGACCCGAAGCGTATGGAGCTTTCCACGCGCGACGTGGTGGCACGCGCCATTTACACCGAAGTGCGCGAAGGCCGCGGCACGCCGCACGGTGGCGCGTTCCTGGACATTTCCCACAAGCCCGCCGAGTATGTGAAGAAAAAGCTGCCCAGCATGTATCACCAGTTTAAGGAACTGGCGGATGTTGACATTACGACCGGGCCGATGGAAGTTGGCCCCACCTGCCACTACATGATGGGCGGCATTCGCGTGGACGCCGAGACCGCGCAAACCACGATTCCCGGATTGTATGCTGCAGGAGAAGCCGCCGCCGGTTTGCACGGCGCGAATCGCCTTGGCGGCAATTCGCTTTCCGATTTGCTGGTGTTTGGCCGGCGCGCCGGAAAAGCTGCTGCTGAATATGCCAGGTCCGCGTCAAGCGGAATCGTGGATCCGGCGCGCCTGGAAGCCGCCGAGCGCGAAATGCTCGCGCCTTTCGAACACGGCGGCGAATATCCGTACGAAATTCACCGTGACTTGCAGGAAACCATGCAATCGCTGGTTGGCATCTTTCGCAACGAGGATGATCTCCGCAAGGCGCTGGAGCATTTGGAGCAGTTCAAGCCCCGCGTGGATCGCGTGCGCATCGACGGCTCGCGCATGTTCAATCCCGGGTGGCATCTCACTCGCGATCTGAAGTCCATGTTGCTCATTTCCGAAGCCGTAACGCGCAGCGCACTGGCCCGTCAGGAAAGCCGCGGCGCACACAGCCGCATTGACTATCCGAAGCTGGATGACGCTTGGGGCAAGAGGAACAACATTATTTCCGAGCAGGGCGGTACGATGACTTTACGGCAAGAACCGGTTCGCGAAATACCCCAAGAATTGCAGAGACTCTTGGCGGAGACGAACTAGCTCAACTAGGCTGCGGAGACGAGATAGCGACGGTGAGGCGCGAATGAGTGCATCCAGCGACGATGCGATGATGATGGATGAAGCGGTCCTGCGCGTCCACCGCGGCGGGCCGGAAGGCGGCTCGCCGGTGGACTATCGCGTGCCCATCGCGCCGGGCATGGTGGTACTCGATGCGCTTCACTCCATTCAAGCGCGCCAAGCGCCCGACCTTGCTGTGCGCTGGAATTGCAAAGCGGGGAAGTGCGGGTCGTGCTCCGCGGAAGTGAATGGCCGTCCGCGTTTGACCTGTAAGACACGCATGGACTCGCTGCCATTAAACGAGCCAATCACCGTTGCGCCATTAAAGTCCTTTCCGCTGATCAAGGATTTGGTCACCGACGTCTCCTGGAATTACAAAGTGAACAAAAAGATTCCGGCCTTCCAGCCTAAAGCGGGCGTCGAATGGAAAATGGACCAGCGCGATGTCGACCGCGTGCAGGAGTTTCGCAAGTGCATCGAGTGCTTCCTGTGCCAAAACGTTTGCCATGTGCTGCGCGATCACGGGAAGCACGCAAGTTTTGGCGGGCCGCGCTTCTTTGTGCGCGTTGCGGGGCTCGAAATGCATCCGCTCGATGGCGCATCGCGCACCAAATTGCTCAAAGACGAAATGGGCCTCGGCTACTGCAACATCACCAAGTGCTGCACCGAAGTGTGCCCCGAGGATATCCACATCACCGACAACGCCATCATTCCGCTAAAAGAACGCGTGGTGGATGAGTTTTATGACCCGCTGCTGATGCTCGTGCGCAAGATTCGCGGTGCCTGACCATCGTTTTGAGCAGTACGATTATTTGCGGTTGGTCATCTCGAGCAGCGCGGGCGGTGCGAAGGACGCAACGCAAGCATGGCGAAAGTTCGCTCCACGCGGCCGCGGGGCACGCCCGACAGGAGGTTCCGGCATGGATTACCAACTCAAGGCCATCTCCAAATCTGGAATCGCCGAAGCCCTGGCCAAAGTTGAACTCTACCGCTATCTCAACGAACCGGAAGAATCGGAGTCCATCTGCCGCGATATTCTCGCCGTAGATGCGAACCAGCAAATGGCGTTGCGTCTTTTGGGACTTGCCATGACGGATCAATTCACTGGAGGTACGGGCGACCGCTACCGCGAAGTGGAAGAGACCTTTGCGAGATTGGCGGATCGTTACGAAGAGCTGTACTACACCGGCCTCTACTACGAGCGCCGCGCCAAAGCCCAGCTGCGCACCGGGCAATCACCGCACGCGGTCTATCCATTATTTGAGCGCGCGCTGCACTGCTTTGGCGAGGCCGAAAAGCTCCGCCCCGCAGGCAACGACGATTCCATCCTGCGCTGGAACCGTTGCGTCCGCCTTCTGCAAACTCCGTCGATGGTATGGCAAGAGCAGCTCGCCGCCTATGACGCCGAAGACGCCCCGCCACGTTGAGTCGGCCTGACGGGTCTCGTGTTATAGCTGATTTGACGCTCAACCGCACTGCTGTTAGGCTGCCCGTTCGTTCGAAAAATATGCGAGCTGTGGACCTAATCCGCAAGAAGCGCGATGCGGGAGAGCACTCCCGTGACGAAATCAACTTCTTGATCTCAGGCTACACGCGCGGCGAAATTCCCGACTACCAGATGTCGGCGTGGCTGATGGCCACGTGGATCCGCGGACTGTCCCGCGCGGAAATTGCGGTGCTGACCGAAGCGATGTTACATTCCGGCGAAGTGGTCAGCTTCCCGGAGCTTCCGGGTAAGAAAGTAGACAAGCATTCGACTGGCGGCGTGGGCGACAAGACTTCGCTGATTCTCGCGCCGATTGTCGCGTCCGGCGGATTGCATGTGCCGATGATCAGCGGGCGCGGGCTCGGCCATACCGGCGGCACACTCGACAAACTGGAAGCGATTCCCGGATTCAACACCGCCCTGACGCTCGCCGATTTTCGCCGCGTTTTAAAGGAATGCGGCATGGCGCTGATCGGGCAGACGGCGGAAATTGCGCCGGCCGACAAAAGAATCTACGCGCTGCGCGATGTCACTTCGACTGTGGAAAACGTCGGCCTGATTTGCGCTTCCATCATGAGCAAAAAGCTGGCGGAAGGAATTGACGCGCTGGTGCTCGACGTTAAAACCGGCTCCGGTGCGTTCATGCAAAAGGAGGAAGATTCCCTCCGGCTGGCGGAATTAATGGTCGAAACCGCGCGACGCATGGGAAAGAAAGCTGTCGCGCTAATCACCGACATGGACCAGCCGCTTGGCCGTTTTGCTGGACATTCGCACGAAGTGATCGAATCGGTAGAAGTACTGAAGGGCCGCGGCGCGGCCGATTTACGCGATCTAAGCATCGAGCTTGCCGCGTGGATGTTTTATCTTGGCGAACGAACGAAATCGGTTGACGAAGGGCGCGCGCTGGCACAAAAGCTGGTTGCGTCCGGCGAAGCGCTGGAAAGATTCCGGAAGGGCATTGTGCTGCAAGGCGGCGATGGGCGGGTGGTAGATGACTATTCGCTGTTGCCGCAGACCAAGAACCTGGTCGAAGTAAAAAGCGCAACAGGCGGCTTCGTGGCCGCAACCAACTGCATGGAATTTGGTGTCGCTCTGGCCATGCTGGGCGGCGGCCGCGAAGAAAAAGAAGACAAAATTGATCCCGGCGTTGGCCTCGAATTTCACAAGCGTATCGGCGATCGCGTCGTGTCGGGCGAAACGCTGGTGACGATTTACTACAACTCCGACGCAAAACTGAGCGAGGCGCAGCGTCGCATTTCGGAAAGTTTCTCAATCACGCCGCAGCAACCCGTTCCCAAAAAAATCGTCCGACGTCTTGTCGGCGCGTAGCTCGCGATTGTGTGCAGCGGAACAGTTCGCCTGCGCGGACAATTTTGAAGTTTGCGCTGATAACGGTAAACTCTCGGCATGGCTGACCGCTCCGTTCTTGTTGGAATTTTTCCGGAAACGATTGTGCTCGATCCCGGCGACCAGGTTTCCTGGTTTTGCGAAACCGGCAATTTACGAATTGAATTTGATGTCAACCGCTGCCCCTTCAGCTCGAATGTTTTTCAAGCGCCTCCCGGGATGCGGCTGCTGACGGGGCCGCCGCGACTCGGATCCAAACCTGTCGGTTACAAGTATCGCGTGTGGATCAACGATCAGCTGGTCGGCCGCGGCGAAGTGCTGCTGCGCGAATAGTCCTGCTGCGCGAATAGTCCTGCTGGAGGAAGTAGCGCCGGTTTAGTGTCGAGGCATGGCGCCGCCGCTCTCCAGCGGCGTTTTTTGTAAGTAGGGACTGTCCGCATCGTAGTCAGCCCGCAGAGCATGAATTGGGTCAATTCGCGTCGCCCGAACCGCTGGGGGCCTGGTTCCTGATGGTGCCCGCGGAGCCAGGATCAAGTCCCGTATCTGAGATTAGTGCGAAGACACCGGAGTCGATGGCCGCCGATTCTGAAGTAATCCAGTTGGCATAGTGCGGACAAGTTCCGGAAATCGATAAGTGCCCTAGCGGTCGTTTTGAATGACTTGTTGGGCCGTTCTGTTCGAAATAAGTCGTCGAACAACATGGCCTTTCCACATCCACAATCCTGAAATCAGCAATACGGGCAAAAAGATGTACCGAATACTCCAAGCGTAGTATGGAGTATCGGTCGGCGAATCATAAATGTAACCGAGTATCGGAACGCCACAAATGATGTGAATCCAGCGAAAGGTCGAACGCTTGGTGGCCTCTTTCATGATGAACTTCTCCTCCATTTATCGCAGACCCTGCGCCCTTCACGACGCCTGACCTGCCTTAGGCGGCCAATTGGGCGCTTCAATGCCGAACTGCTTTGCGTACTCCGCGTTCAATCGTTGCCAGCCGAACTTCATGGCCTCAGGACCAACAATGCGGCCGATAGGAATTCCGCTGAGCAGGTGATCCAG
>Ga0075425_100000593_pt1 | contig 34113 bp, 25 predicted proteins | sample SoiMethybrSBSTD4_FD_75300 | JGI IMG/M metagenome (GOLD analysis project Ga0075425, IMG submission 75300) | Bulk soil microbial communities from a Populus tree surrounding site in Tennessee, USA - Soil MetaG P. TD hybrid SBSTD4 | ecosystem: Environmental > Terrestrial > Soil > Tree plantation... | reverse complement strand
GGGCCGTAGACCATGCTGATGAGCCCGCGGCGCAGGCTCTCCTGGAACATGCGGACGCAGACGGCCTTGTCCAGGGGCTCCTTGGTGACGCGGTCCTTGACCAGCTCGACGCCGATGGCCAGGCCCTTGCCCTGGACGTGGCCGATGAAGGGAAAACGCTCCTGCATGTCGCGGAGCCGCGCGAGCACGATCTCGCCCACGGCGGCCGCGTTCTCGACGAGCTTCTCTTCTTCGATCACGGTCACGGAGGCGTACACGGCGGCGCCGGCCAGCGGATTCGCTCCGTAGCTCGAGCTGGAGCCCGAGGGATTGGCCCAGGGCGCGGCCCGGGTGATGGCGTCCGTCGAGATGATCCCCGAAACGGGAAAGCCGGAGCCGAGCCCCTTGCCGACGGTCATGATGTCGGGCCGCACGCCGCTGTGCTCGCAGCCGAACCAGCGGCCGGTGCGACCGAAGCCCGTGATCATCTCGTCGCTGATGAGGAGGGCGTCGTTCTCACGGGCGATCTCTTGAATGGCGGGCATGAACTCCGGAGGGGGAACGACGTTTCCGGCCGTGCCCTGGATCGGCTCCATGAGGATGGCGGCCAGCGCCCCCGTGGTCGAGTTCTTCACGACCTTGCGCGCGAAGCTCGCGCACTCCACGCCACACGAGGGATAGGTCAGCTTCAGCGGACAGCGGTAGCAGTCCGCGTAGGGCGCGTGGTAGGTGCCCGGCAGCGAGGGCCCGTAGCCGACCTTGGTGCCGTCGCCGATGAGGGACATCGTGCCCGCCGTCTTGCCGTGGAACCCGCCCCAGAACGAGAGGAACTCGTATTTCTTCGTGTGGGACTTCGCGAGCCTCAGCGCCGCCTCGACCGCTTCCGCGCCGCTGGAGTAGAGCTGGATCTTCTCCAGGCCCGGCGGCGTGTGCTTGACGATCTTGGCCAGGCCCTCGGCGCGTCGCGGGGTCGTGAACGAGCCCACCGTCACCTCGTCGATCTGGTCCTTCAGGATCTGCCGGTAGCGCGGATGGCCGTGACCGAGAGCGTTCACGCAGATGCCCGCGGCCAGGTCGAGGTAGCGGTTGCCGTCGAGATCCTCGACGACCGAGCCCTCGGCGCGCGCGATCGCGAGCCCCGACAGGCTCGCGATGGACTGGAGGCCGGGGGCCAGGTGTTGGGCCTCGCTGGCCACCAGGGCCTGACTGCGGGGCCCGGGGACCGCGGTGACGACGCGGGGTCCGCTCATGGGCGCGTTGGCGCCGTGTCCGCGAGGATCGTGGTCAAGGCCGGCGGTTGCATTCACGCCGCCGCGGGTTGCAACAACCGTACCCGTCGCCGCAAGTTCATCGGGCGGCTCCGCCCCCGCCTTCCAGCGCGCGCTCCAGGAGCCGCACCTGGGCGTCCACGCGCCGGCGGACGAGGCGGTTCAGGAGGAGGCGCTCGATCCAGGTGAAGCCGCTGGGACGGATGTCCGCGCGCGTGCGGTTGATGGTCATGAGATAGGACCCCCTCGCCTCCTGCGTGAACATCGTGGTGGTCAGCGAGGCCTCGTAGTAGTGGGTGGCGTAGAGCTGCTTGGTGGCGGCGATGATGATCCTCTCTCCCCGCGGCCGGCGATCGACGATCACGCAGTGGTTCAGGCTCAGAACGCCCGCACGCCAGAACTTCTCCTTCATCCAGTAGAGGAACTCCTCGGCATCCGCGGGACGCCGCTCGGGGTACGACGCGAGGTAGGCGGCCAGGTCGGGAGCCGTCGCTTCGAGGAAGGAGGAGCGCGAGAGGATGCGGTGGAACCCGGTGGCGATGTGGACGGGATCGTCGTTGTTCCGGTATTCGAAAAGGGCCGCGTCCCCGGCGCGAGCGTATTCGGCCGCGTAATTGCCGAGAAGCTCGCGCGCGAGGTGGTTCGCCTCCGCCGCCGCCAGCGGCGAAGACCAGGGGATGCGAGTCCGGAACTGCTCGATCGCCTCTTCGGAGAGCCGCACCTCGCAATCCCCCACCCGGCAGCGCGCCAGGTCACGGATGTCATTCGCGTCGAGGGTCAAGGTGGCAAGATCGCCGGGCGCGGGCGGTAGGCCGAGCCGGCCGGTCTGCACGACCCAGGGCTGCCGGCGCCAGTCGTCACCGCCGCGCATCCATCGCAGCACGGCTTCCGGAGTCGTCCGGATGCGCAGGACCGCCGCGGACAGGACCTCGGAGCGGTCGTCGGTGTCGATCATCTTCGCAACCACTTCGCCCTTCTCCACGGCCGCGATTTCGGATGGGGAGAGGTGGGCTTCCCGGAAAGCGGCCAGGCGGACGGACAGGCTCCCGAGAGCCGGCTCCGGGAGGAGAAGCAGCGAGCCGATGGCGGCGGCGCCGAGCCCGGCCTTGAGGACTCCCGCTCGTCCCCGCATCAACGCGGGACGCGGAGCGCCGCCTCGTATTCGCCGCGGACCCGGGTGGCGACCAGGTCCCAGTCGAAGGTCTCGGCCCGACGCCGGTTGGCCTCGCCCATGGCCTGGCGGCGCGCAGGGTCGCCACACAGGGGCAGGATCGCCTCCACCAGCGCCTCCGGGTTCGAGGGAGGCACGAGGCAGGCGCCGCCGGGGTCGACCACCTGCCGGTAGCCGGGGATGTCGGAGCACACGACCGGCTTTGCGCAGGCCATCGCCTCCAGCAACACGATGCCGAACGATTCCTGACCGAGGGCGGGCGAAACGAAGACGTCGCATCGCTGGTAGTGGCGGACGAGGTCCGTCTCCACGGCCACCTTCCCGTGGAACGTGACACCGGGAAGGGACGGCGGCTCCGAGCCTCCGTCCCCGATGACGTCGAGGTGGAGCGCGAGCCCGCGAGCGCGAAGGCGGGCGAAGGCTTCCAGCAGGACGGGCAGGCCCTTGCGCCCATCCCGCCAGTTGCCGACGAACAGCAGACGGAGTGACCGCGGCGGCGGGAGCGTCGACGCCTCCACCGGACGAAACGTCCGGGAGGGAACGCCGTTGGGAATGACGGCCACCGTCCGGGACCAGGCCCGGGCGGCGTAGGCGGCCGCCGGCTGCGATACGGCGATCGCGCGATCGAACCTCGGGAAGAGGCGCCGGCCCACCGCGCGCCGCGCCCGCAGCGAGAGGGCGGTCTCCCTTTCCGCGTACATGTGGAAGGTGCAGACGTGGATCGCGCGCGGCGAGAACCACAGCGCGTAGTACGCCAGGAGCGGCACGAGCGGCTCGTGCACGTGGACCACGTCGAAGTCCCCGTCGAGGAAGAAGCGCCGCACGGACCACGGTGGAGTCAGCAGCGCCATGTAGTTGGCGGCGCCGTTGGCGGGGATGTTGACCACGCCGCCGAACCCGCGGGCGTGGTCGCCGGCCTCCCCGCGGCGCAGGGGGCCGACGATCGTGACTTCGTCACCCTTCTGGCGAAGCGATTCGGACAGGTGTTCGGCGTGCCGCTTCACGCCTCCCTCGTCGGCCAGGTCGTAAGGCACGACGAGGCAAATGCGCAGACTCAGCGCCGCGCCTCGATGGCCGCCGCGAACCGCTCCGCGACCCAGACATTCCCGGCCTGGGTCAGGTGGATTCCGTCCACGAAATGCTCGCGAGGGATGTCGGAGAGCTCCACCAGCGACAGGCCGCGCTCCACGGCGAGACGCCGGTAGCCGGCGTTGAGCTCGCCGATCATGCCGTTCATGCTCCAGGGCTCGTAGGGAGCGCCGAAGCCCGTCTTGCCGGGCAGGGTAGCGAGGTACACGAACCGGCCCGCGACGCGGCATTGATCTAGAACGGCTTCGCACGCGGCGAGGGCCTGTTCCAGCGCGCGGTCCTGCTTCGCGTCGTTCGTCCCGCCCCAAAGGCAGACTTCCTTGGCCTCCGGGACGGACAGGAGCTCGTGGTAGTTCCGGCGCCAGATCTCCGCCCAGCCGTCCCGCGGTACCGCGAGATTGACCGCCGCCCAGGTCTGGCCGTGCTTCTGGGACAGCAGCCGCCCGAGGTACAGGGGATAGCTCATGCCGTCCGGATCGCGCGATCCGAACGTCAGGGAGTCGCCCTGACAGGCGATGAGTCCGTAGACGTTGGCACGCCTCCGTTGCGTCCGCGGCGCCGCGCCCTCCAGCAGGCCGGACCCCGTTTCCCGGGACGCGGACGCGACCTCTTCCAGAGTCACCATCGACCTCCGATCGTGGTCCTTGACCACGCTGGCTCGCGGCAGGGTGCAATCGTCGTTCCCGTTCGCGACCGCCCCTGAATCGCCGGTGAACCGGCACGCGCTTCGCATGCCCAGAGGCGGGCGCCAGTTGACGATCCAGGCCGGGCCAACGCGAGGGGCGACCTCCAACGTCCGCCGTTCATCGCCGTGGATCGCGCTGCTCTCCCTCGCGCTCCTGGCCGTGGCCACGACGGGATGTTCGGGCCCGCGCCACGCGCGCTCGGGCACCTCCGGCACGAGAGATGTCTACGCGGCCACGCGGCCCGGCATGCTGAGCCCCGTGGTCAAAGACTTCCCGTCCCGCGTCTACGTGCCCAACAGCATGAGCGACACGGTGGACGTGATCGATCCCGCGACCCGGACCGTCGTGGCGCACTTCCCGGTGGGGAAGAATCCCCAGCACGTGACGCCGTCGTACGACCTCAAGACGCTCTGGGTCCTGAACGATCTCGGGGACAGCCTGACCGCGATCGACCCCCGGACGGGCGCGCGCGGCCGCACCGTCAAGGTCATGGATCCGTACAACATGTACTACACGCCGGACGGGCGCTACGCGATCGTCGTGGCCGAGCGCCTGCGGCGGCTGGACTTCCGTGACCCGCAGACGATGGCGTTGGTTCGCTCGCTGCCCGTCCCCTGCCGCGGCGTCGACCACATGGACTTCTCCGCCGACGGCCGCTACCTCCTGGCGAGCTGCGAGTTCTCGGGCCAGATGATCAAGGTCGACGTGCCGGAGCTGAGGGTGCTGGGCGTGCTCGACCTTCCCTCGGACCATGTGCGACACGTGGAGCACCATCGTGTCCCCACCATGGCCGAGATTCGCGAGCGCATCATGACCGGCGGTCCGATGCCGCAGGACGTGAAGGTGTCACCGGACGGCGCGGTCTTCTACGTCGCCGACATGGCCAGCGATGGCGTCCACATGATCGACGGCGACCGGCTCCGCTACCTGGGCTTCATCCCGACCGGCCGCGGAGCCCATGGCCTCTATACGAGCCGTGACTCCCGGTACCTCTACGTCTCGAATCGCGAGGAGGGCACGGTCTCGCTCATCGATCTCGACAAGCGCAAGGTGGCGACGGTCTGGAGGATCCCGGGCGGAGGCAGCCCGGACATGGGAGGCGTCTCCGCGGACGGAAAGGTGCTCTGGCTGGCGGGGCGCTACGATCGCGAAGTCTACGCGCTCGACACCGACGACGGCCGGCTGCTCGCCCGCATCAAGGTCGGCAAGGAGCCCCACGGCCTCTGCATCTATCCGCAGCCCGGCCGCTACTCCCTGGGCCACACCGGCGTCTTTCGGTGAACGAGCGCGGGTGCGACGTCTTGCCCCCCGACGACCGCGCTGGGTATCCTGCCCTTGCACAATGACCAGCCTCGGGGACGTGTTCTCTGCGCGAGCTTGATGTCTCCGGCGAGGCGTGGCGCCCGCTGGTCGCCGGCGCTCCCGGTCCGGACGAGGTGCGCGTCGTTCGCCTCCTCCTGGACGGGCCTGCCGCGGCGGATGACTTCGACCTCTTGTGCGCCCTCGAGCGGGAGCGCGCGGCCCGCTTCGTTTTCGAGATCCACCGCCGGCGATTCGTCGCCGCGCGGGCCTCTTTGCGGCGCGTGCTCGGCCACTGTCTCGACCGCGACCCGGCCGGCCTGGCCTTCGACTACACGGACCGCGGGCGGCCGATCCTTCGCGCCTCCCCTCCCGACTTCGACTTCAACCTCGCGCATTCCGGCGACCTGGCCCTGCTGGCCCTGTCGAGCCGGAGGGTCGGAGTGGATGTCGAGCAGCTCCGCGACATGGCGAACGCGCTCGCCATCGCTCGGCGCTTCTTTTCGCCGCGTGAGGTGGCCGCCCTCAAGCGCCTCCCGGAAGACGAGCGGCGGCACGGCTTCTTCAACGCCTGGACGCGGAAGGAGGCGCTGATCAAGGCCGTGGGAGCGGGCCTCGGCGCCCTGGAGCAGACGGAAGTGAGCCTGGCCCCGGACGAGGTCCCGGCGGTTCTGGGCGCCCCCGGGGGCGCGGAGGCGTGGCAGCTCTTCGCTCTCGAGCCGTCGCCCGGTTTCGTCGGGGCGGTCGCGGTGCAAGCGGCGCCGCCGCTCGTAAGGCTCACCACGTGGTGCTGGCTCTAGACGACGAGGACCTTGGCGCAGGCCGCGGCAGCCTGCGCGCCGGTGTACGAATTGTGTTGACACTGGGTCCGTACCCCGCGTAGTTTCTCCGGACATTTCCAGACGCTCAGGAGCCAAGGCCGCCCGTCCTGAGAGGCCACCATGTCCGCCAAGCCGCGCCGTGCGAAACCTCGACGCGGGGGCCGCAAGCCCGCGCCGGTCAAGCCCGCGAAGACGACGAAGGTTCCCTTCGAACGTGAGCGTGGGCCACGAGGCTGGCTCGTGCCCATCCTCGAGTCCGCGTATGCGCGGCTGACTCCGCGTGAGGCGCCGGAACCGGCTCCTCCTCCCCCGCCGCCCGCGGCGCGCGTCCCGTTGCGCGCGGCACGCGGACGCGCGGCGTTCCGCAGCCGCCTCCGGCCCGGCATGGACGAGCGCGTCCTCGCCCCCGCGCGCCAGGAGCTGTGGGTCGACACCCTGGCCGAGTACAAGCGACGCAAGGCGTTGGCCGCCACGCCGGCCGCGCGGCGCCGCCGTGGCCCGCCGCGCCCCGGCGCGTTCGTTCCCGGAGAGAAGAACTGGCTGCCGCTCGGGCCGTCCGTGGTCCTCAACGGCCAGGCCCGCGGGTTGCCGCCGGTGGGCGGGCGCGTGGCCGGCATCGCCGTCGCCGCCGGCGGCCAGATCGTGTACGCGGCGTCCGCGAACGGCGGGGTGTTCCGCTCGGACGACGGCGGCACGTCGTGGCGGTCGCTCATGGACGCCTTCGACGTCGATCCCACCCAGTTCGCGAGCACGAGCCTGGCCTGCGGCGCGATCGCGATCGACCAGGACGACCCGCAGCGCGTGTACGTGGGCACGGGTGAAGGCGACACCTACGCGATCTTCAACGGCCGGATCATCAATGCGCTCCCCGCCTACCGCGGCATCGGTCCCATCCGCAGCGACGACGCCGGCACGACCTGGATCACTGAAGAGTCCGCGGCCGGCTCACCCTCGCTGGCGGGCAAGGCGTTCTTCGCCCTCGCCGTCGATCCCGCCGACCGGGAGCGCGTGCTGGGCGCCACTTCCGAGGGGCTGTACCTCCGCGGGGGCGGGCCGGCGGCGCCGAAGTGGACGCGCGTGCGCGAAGGCGTCCACTCCAGCGTCGTCGCCACTCGCAACGGCGGAGCCACCCGGTTCTTCGCCGCCGAGTGGGGCAAGGGCGTGCTCCGTTCGACCAGCGGCAGTGTTTGGTCCGATGCGGGCACCGGCTTCCCGAGCGCGAACGTGGGGCGCATCGCGCTCGGCGTCCAGTCCAAGAACCCCGACCTCGTCTACGCCTTCGTGGCCACCACGACGGGAGCCCTCCTGGGCATCTACCGTCTGGACGGCAACGGCGCCTGGAAGCGCATCGCGAGCCCGCCCGACGTCCTGCCGTCGGACGACGGCAACGGCCAGGGCGACTACGACCTGGCCATCGCCGTCGATCCGGTCGACGGCGACGTCGTGTACGTCGGTGGCAGCTATTTCGCCGACAACGAGTTCTGGCCGGCGTCGGTCTGGTGTTGCAAGGTCAAGGCGACGGGCGCGTCCTACAGCATGACCTCGACTCCGATCGGCGCCGAGGCCCACGCCGACGTCCACGTCCTCGTGCACACCCCCGACGATCGGGACGCGCTCTGGGTGGGATGCGACGGCGGCGTCTTCCTCAACCGCGCGCCGAGGGCCGGAGGCGTGTTCAAGTCGCGGAACGACGGGCTGGCGTGCCTCTGCACGAACTTCTTCGCGCAACATCCGACGGACCCGGGCATCCTGTTCTGCGGGCTGCAGGACAACGGGACGGCCCGGGCCAGCGGCGGTCCCATCTGGACGCACGTCAACTGGGGTGACGGAGGCTACTGCCTCATCAACTGGGCGGACCCGAAACAGGTCCTCGTCTTCGCGAACGGCACCGTCTACCGGGCGACCGACGGCGGGCAGGGGCACGAGTCCTGGAAGGCCAAGGCCTTCCCCTGGGCGCTGATGACCGAGCCCATCGTCGGCACGCCGTACAACCCCGCGCGTCCGCAGGACGCGAAGGTCGTCGCCGTGGCCGCGGGCACGCGCATCCATCTCTCCAGCGACTTCGGCAGCACGTGGCCCAAGGAGGTGGCGGTCCCCACGGCGGGGGGCGTGTTCGCCTTGGCCTTCGCCTCGGCCGACCGCTTCTTCGCGGGAACGACGGCCGGGGAGGTCTTCCGCGGCGACCGTGCCGGGACCGGCTGGCAGCTCAACCGGATCGACGATGCCGCGGCCGGACCTCTCGGCCTGCGCGGCCTCGTCTCGGACGTCGCCATCGACTGGTCGGATCCGGCACGGGGCTCGGTGTACGTCACGTTCGGCGGCACTGGAGACTACCGCCACCTGTGGAGGTTCGACGGACAGCGCTGGGAGGCCCGGAGCGGCCCCGCCAACGGAACGACGAACCTCCTGGACGTCGAGCACAACGCCGTGGTCGCGGACCCCGTGCGCCCCGACGACGTCTACGTGGGCGCCGACATCGGAGTCTGGTATTCGCCCAACGGAGGCCGGAGCTGGCAGCCGCTCCCCAACGGGCTCCCCGATGCCCCGATCTTCGAGCTGCAGATCCACCCCACGCGCCGATTGTTGCGGGCCTCGACGCACGGCCGCGGGCTCCACGAGTTCCCCCTGGACGCCTGAGCGTGCCCAAGATGAAGCGGCCCGGGGCGGCGAAGCCGCCCGCGAGGGTGAAGAGGACGGACCGCGAGCTGGTGTTCCGTACCCTCTCCGGCAAGGAGTTCCGGATCCCCATTCCCGCCGAGCTGAAGGATGCGGCCCTGCGGTGGACCTATGCGTTGCGGAACCGCCAACGGTGGGTCGAACACGACCCTTCGCGCGAAGCGCAGGCCAGGCAGGCCCACGACGACCTGCTCCGATTCGGGCTGACGGAAGAGGCGCTCGCGGATCTCGCCGGCGGCGAGGTGGTGCAGGTCAGCGTTCCCTACCGGACCGAAGACGAGGGCTGGGAGACGAGGATCTTTCCCTGGGAATACGTCATCGCGGGCGCGACGCGCGAGCTGCGCGCGAAGCGTGGTGTGCAGTCGGTGCTCATCGTGCGCCACCTGGACGTCCCGCGTCCCCACCGGCAACGATCGGCTCCCCGGCGCCTCGCCGTGGTCGAGAGCGCGCCGGGTGGCCTGCGTGCCCAGTACTCGTTCGAGTCGGAAAGCCGGATGGTGAAGGAGGAGATCGGCCTCAAGTCCGAAAAGCCCATCGTCGATCCCTCCCGCGAACGGCTGCGGACCCGCATCTCCCGCGAGAAGCCGGACGTCATCCACGTCACCGGGTTCGACACGCATCAAGCGGCGGACCTGCTCGGCCTTCCCGAGGACCCGCATCGCGCGGACGGGCTGTTGCTCGACGAGGACGGTCCGTCCGCCGTGGAGGCGGCGGAGGTGGCCAAGCTCCTCAATTCCGCCTCGAACCACCCGCAGCTCGTGGCCTTCAACACGTACAACTCCGGCGCGCGCCTGGCCCCCCTGGCCGTCGCGGAGGGCGCCGACAGCGCGATCGGATTCCAGGACGACATCGACGACCGCATCGCGGAGGCGTTCTTCGCGGTCTTCTATCGAACCTGGCGGGCCACGGGATGGGACACCCTGGAGGCATTTCGCAAGGCCTGGGCCGCGCTGCGGGAGCAGCCGCGGCAGACGCGCGGCACGGGCGTCGTCTTGTGGAGCGCGCGGCCGCTGGTCGGCGTCCAGGGTGCGGCCGAGCGACGCCTCACGGGCCCGAGCCGCCGCCTGCCCCCACCGGCGCGTCCCACGGTGCCACTCCCCCCGAGGGTGGAGGTCGACCCCTTGCCGGAGCTGAATTACGCGCTCCTGCACAACGACCGCGGACTCTTCAAGACCTTCGTCCTCCGGCGCGCGAGCGTCCACGACGTCGAGGGCGTGCAGGTCGACGTGGAGCTGCACGTGAGCGGCGAGAGCTTTCCTTTCCGGGCCACCGTCGCCCTCACCGGCGGGCAGCCCTCGCTCGACCTCGACAAGATCGTGCGCGTCCCCCTCACGTCGGCCCTGGCGCGCGCGGCGCGAGAGAGCGTCCACACGAGCCTCTACGTCGGGGTGAGGTGGGCCAACGCGGAGATCCGGAGCCAGACCTTCCGCGTCACGCTCCTCCCCGTCGACCAATGGCGCGATACCAAGACGGACCGGATCTGGCTCCCGTCGTTCGCCCTTCCCCGCGACGCGGCCGTGCTCCGCGTCGTGGATGCCGCCCAGCGCTATCTGATGACGCTGGTCGACGACAGCGCGGCCGGATTCGACGGCTACCAGAGCCTCGACGACACCTCGGAGGACCCGGCCGAAGGCGTGGACCTCCAGGTGCAGGCGCTGTGGGCGGCGCTCATCCAGGACTTCGGCCTCAGCTACATCAACCCGCCGCCCACCTATGCCCAGACCGACCAGAGACTGCGCTTCCCGAGCGAGGTCTTGTCGGGACGGCGCGGGACCTGTATCGACCTGGCCCTGCTGCTGGCGTCCTGTCTCGAATACGTCGACATCTATCCGGTCGTCTTCCTCCTCGAGGGGCACGCCTTCCCCGGCTACTGGCGCATGGATCGCTACCACGAGGCCTTCTCGCTCGCCCGAAGTCCCCTGAGCCAGAACTCGGGCACGACGGCGGAGCTCCTCCAGGGCACCGCCGGCGAGCGCGATCCTCCCTGGTACTTCGGCCGGCCGGAGCACTACGACGAGATCCTCGGCCTCGTGCGCCGCCAGCAGATCGTGCCCCTGGAGACGGTCTCCCTGACCCACCGCGGAAGCTTCTGGGAGGCGGTCGACGAGGGGCTCACGAACCTCCGCAGCCGTCGCGAGTTCCAGGCCATGATCGACCTGACCCTGGCCCGCCGGAACGGCGTCACGCCCCTGCCCATCCGGAGCGAGCAGGCGTGACGAGCGCCCCCGCGCCCTTCGGCAACCGCGCGACCCAGCGCCGGCTCGTCGACCAGCTCAACGCGCTGGCCAGCCCTCTCGAGATCTATCCCCCGGAGGGGACCTTCCACAACGAGACGCTCATCCGCGATCTGCGCCGCGCGCGCCGGGCACGAGGTGAAGACGCGGTCGGCATGATCGCGCTGACCGAGGTCGACGGAGTGCTGGTCTGGGAGGAAGGCCCGGGGACGCCGCGCATCGGGGGCCGGCGGGCGCTCCGGGGGACGGCCGCGCCCGGCGACATCATCGCCCAGTACAAGTTCGAGAGGCTCCAGCCTTCGCAGTTCGTCACTTTCCTGGACAGCATCGACTCGAGGCTGACGCCGGTGCGGGGGCTGAGGCAGCTGGGCAGCGACCTCAGCTTGAAGAAGGTGGTATGGCCGGCCAAGGGGCGTGCCCTCCTCCTGCTGCACGGCACGTTCGCCAACTCGGAGTTGCTGCTGGCCGAGCTCACGGCGACCGCTGAAGGCAAGAGCCTGCTGCAGCGCGCGCGGAAGCACTACGACGCGGTCCTCTCCTTCGACCACCCGACGTTGGCCGTGAGCCCGCTGCTGAACGCGCTGGACCTGGTGCGCGAGTTCCACGCCTGGCACGGCCCGATCGATCTGGTCTGCCACGGTAGCGGCGGGCTGGTCGCGCGCTGGTGGCTGGAGGTCTTGACCCCCGCCCCCGCCGTGCCGAGGCGCGCCGTGCTGGTGGGGTCTCCGCTCGGTGGAACCAGCCTCGCCGCCCCGGCTCGGCTTCGCTCCGCGCTGAGCCTGCTCACCAACCTCGGACGCACCCTGACGATGGAGGGCGATGCGGTGAACGCCGCCGCGTCGCCGCTGCTGGAGGTCTCCCTCGGGCTCATGCGCCTCCTGGCCTCGGCCAGCTCCTTCGTCGAGCACACGCCGCTCCTCGACGCGGGAATCGCGCTCACCCCGGGCCTCGCCGCCATGTCGCGCATCGGCAGCCATCCCGAGCTCCGCCGGCTGCGCGCGGCGGACCATGCGCTGCCCGCGTATTTCGCCGTGCGCAGCGACTTCCAGTCGGAGCAGCCGGGCTGGAGCTTCTGGAAGTATTTCGTGCGGACGAAGGAGCGCCTGAAGGACATCGGCGCCGATGCCATCTTCGAGGGGCCCAACGACCTCGTGGTCGACACCGAGTCGATGATCGACCTGCGCGAGGACGCCCAGGTCCTGGAAGTCCGGGACTTCGGGACCAACGACGTCGTCCACCACGCGAACTATTTCCGTCAGAAGGCCACCCTCGAGTTCATCGCGGACAGCCTGGGAATCCCGTGACCCGTCGAGGGGGCACGGCTGAAGTGTCGTTCGAGCAGCCCCGGATTACGGCGGGGGCCGCTGGATGCAGGAGGCAGGACAGTGCCGCTGACCCACCGCACGCTTTCGGTCGTGGGCCTCGTCTTCTTCGTCGCTCTCGTCTGCGCGCGTCCCGCGGTTGCCGACGAGTGCCACGACGCCGTTCAAGGACGCATCGCCTGGGACTACCAGGGCCATACGGCGTGGGTGCCCGCCAACGTGGACCGCCTCTGCCAGGGCGCACGCTCGGTCCAGCCGGCGCGTTGCTTCGCGCGGGTGATGCACGGCGGCGTCAACTGGGGTGGCGGAACGCAATGGCAATGGGGTAATGCGATCGACCTTTGCGCGGGCACTTCGAACAGCCAGGCCACGATCGCGTGTTTCCAACGGGGGATCGCGGGCGGACAGAGCTGGTCCGCGGCCATCGCGACCTGCAAGACCCCCAGCCTTGGCCTCCCCATCCCGATAGGCGAGACGACGCCGGTCCCCCGCCCGCCGCTGTGCGATGCCGGCTCAGGGAGCCCGCAACGAACCGTGCTGGCGGACGGCACCGTGGAGGTGCGCCTCCCCGACGGCACGAGGATCCAGACGCGTCCGGGCGTGTGCGGTTCGACACGGATCCTGCCGGATGGACGGTCGCAGACCTTCTCGTGCAGCCAGGCCCAGCCGGCCACGCTGCCCGAGGCGCCCGGCCCCGGCGCGCGGATTTTCCTGGAGGCGCACAACGAATCGCTGATGAGCATCATGCGGGGCCTTCTCGACTCCGCGAGCGTCGACAACTACGTCTCCAGCATCGAGCGCGACCATCCCGACCTCTACGACCAGATCAAGCTGCGCACCGAGCTCATCCTCACCCTCACGCCGGCGAATTGACGGCGGACGCGCGCATGAATTCCACGCCCGCTCGTCTCGCGCTCGTCCTCTCCGTTCTGGCCCTGACCGGCACGGCGCCGGCGCGCGCCCAGGAACCGACACCCGCCCCTTCTCCGGAGGCGAGCGCCAGCCCGGGCGAGCCCCCCCGAATCACGTCCCGGAGAATCCTCCCGGACGGGACGACCGAGATCCGCTACGCGGACGGGACCACGCGCCGGCTGCCCAAGGAGCGGCTCACGCAGTCCCTCGCCCCGGGCGCGGGCGGTGAGGCCCTGCCGTCGGAGCCACCGGCCTGGATCGGGGACGCCGAGACGAGCGCCGCCTATCGCGCCGCCGTCAGGGAGTACTACGCGTATCGGATCTCCGGCCTCCAGCACCGCCGGCACGTGTTCGAATGGCAGCTCCGATCCTCGAAGGTCATCTTCGCGGCCGTCCTCATCCTGGTGGCGAGCGGCGTCGTCTTCGCCGCCATCCAGTTCTACGTCGGTCTCAAGAGGACGGCGGGTCCCAGAGCGGCCCCCGAGCACGTCACCGAGCTCGGTCTGTCGACGGCCGGGGTCAAGGTCAGCTCGCCCGTCCTGGGCGTGATCATCCTCGTCATCTCGCTGGGTTTCTTCTACCTGTACCTCGTCTACATCTATCCGATCAGCGAGATCTGGTGATCCGCCGCCGCCGCGGCTCGCTCACTACTGTCCGGCCTCCAGCTTCTTCCAGCTGGCCACGTACGCATCGACGTTGTCCTTCGTGACCACGTCCACGCCGGAGTCGACGATGGGCGACGCGGGCGCCTTGCCCGCCTTGAACTCGCTGAGGATCCGCACCGGCTCCGAGCCCCATCCGAAGTACTTCTGGCCGAGCAGCACCTGGACCTTGCCCTCGCGCAGGAGGTCGGGAGCGGGCGGGATGGTGTCGAAGGAGATGAACTTGGTCTTCGCGGGGTCCACGGCGTCGAGCGCGTTGCGCGTGAACACCGGCCAGCCGCCGACCGAGATCCAGGCCCCGAGGTCGGGATAGCGGCGGCTCCCGGCCGAGATGATCTCCGCGCAACGGACCGGGTCCTCCTTGATGTCGTACACCTCGACGATCTTCATCCCGGGCTGCTTGTCCAGCACTTCGCGCACGCCCTCCAGCCGGCGCTGCAGATTCGTCGCGCCCACGCTGGTGATGATCGCGATCTTGCCCTTGCCTCCGAGGAGACGTGACGCTTCTTCGCCCATGATGCGGCCCGCGGCCACGTCGTCCACCCCGTAGAACGCGATCCGCTTGGACTTCGGCGCGTCCGCGTCCCAGGTCACCACGGGAATCCCCGCGGCCACCGCCCGGTCGATGGTCTCGGTCAGGAAGTCGCCGTTGAGCGAAGAGATCGCGATCCCGTCCACGCCCTGGGTGATGAAGGACTCGAGGATCTCCTTCTGGCGGAGCTGATCGGCGGTCTCCGGCCCCCGCCACAGGATCTCCACGTTGCCCAGTTCCTTCGCCTTGCGCTCGGCCCCCACGCGCGCGTAGTTGAAGACGGGCAGGTCGAGCGACTTGGGGATCACCGCGAAGCGGTATTTCTTCGCGGCCGGGCTCGCCCCCGGCGAAGCCGCCGGGGCGCCGCCGCCGCCCGTGCACCCGAGACCGGCGACGACACCCGCCAGGACAACGGCCCTCAGCGCCCTCTTCCCCACTCGCATGAATCCGCCTTTCCTATTTGCCCCGCCGGGCCATGAGCTGGTCCATCACCACGATCACGATGACGACCAGCCCCACGATCAGCCGGTCGTAGAAGGTTGCCCCCGGGATCTGGGGCAACGCGTTGCGCAACACGCCGAAGATCAGCGTTCCGAGCACGGCCCCCAGCACCGAGCCGCGCCCGCCGCTGAGGCTCGCGCCTCCGACCACCGCGGAGGCGATGATGTCCAGCTCGTACCCGGTGGCGAGGTCGGCCTTGCCCTGCCCTTGTACGACGGACAGCACGATCCCGGCCACGGCCGCCAGGGTCGCGGCCAGGAGATAGATGGACGTCTTCACCTTGCCCACGGCGATGCCGGAGTACAGCGCGGCCGTCTCGTTGCCGCCGATCGCGTAGACGGCGCGTCCCCACTGGAACCGGTGCATCACGACCTGGAAGACGACGGCCAGCAGGATCATCACCGCCGGAGCCAGCCAGGCGATCGGGATCCCCATGGGCTGCCAGCCCGGGGGGAGCTTGCCGGACACGTCGAAGAAACGGCCCTCCGTGATGACGAAGGCGGCTCCGCGGGCAATGCCCATCATCCCGAGGGTCGCGATGAACGGGGGCAGGCCGACCATCACGACGAGGGCGGCCGTCACCGCGCCCGCCAGCACGCCCACGGCGAGCCCGGCGAGGAGGCTGGCCGAGAGCGCGTAGCCCCCCTCCACGAACAGCTTGCCCGCCACCACTCCCGCCAGCGCGATCACCGCGCCCGGGGAGAGGTCCACGCCGCCCGAGATGATCACGATGGCCGCACCCACGGCCGCGATGCCGTAGATCGACGAGTACTTGAGGATGAGCAGCGCGTTCGGGCCGTTGAGGAAGGGATGGCTGCGCCCCGCCTCCGGCCAGAGGTACCAGGTGAAGAACGCGATCTCCGCGAGCAGGATGATCACCGTGCGCATCTCGCGGACGCGCCAGAGCCAGCTCAAGCCGCCTCGCCCTTCTCGTGCGTGGCCATGTGCATCACGTTCTCTTCCGTCGCCTGCGCGGCGGCGATCTCGCCCTGCAGCCGTCCTTCGCGCATCACGAGGATGCGATCGGCGAGGCCGAGGATCTCCGGCAGGTCGCTGGAGACCACGAGGCTGGCCGCCCCCTCCGCCGCCACCCTCCGCACCATGCCGTGGATCTCGTATTTCGCGCCCACGTCCACGCCCTTGGTGGGCTCGTCGAGCAGCAGCACCTTGGGACCGGTGGCCAGCCAGCGCGCGAGCACGACCTTCTGCTGGTTGCCGCCGCTGAGGGTGTCCGGAGTCGTGTCCAGGCCGGAGGCCTTGATGCGCCACTCCGCCAGCAGCGCCTCGCCGGAGCGCCGCTCGCGGTCGCGCTTCACGACGATGTCGCCGGCCGCCTCCGCGCGCGGCAGGGCCAGGTTGTCGGCGAGCGCGAGGTTGAAGAGCAGGCCCTGGCGCTGGCGGTCTTCGGGCACGAGGACGAGGCCTGCCCGCGCGGCCTCGCGCGGCGAGGAGAAGCGCACGGCCCGGCCGTCGATCTCGATGGCGCCTTCGTCGGCGGCGTGCAGGCCGACCAGCGTCTCCAGGAGCTCGGACCGCCCCGATCCCACGAGGCCGAACACGCCCACGATCTCGCCCGCGCGCAGCGTGAGCGAGATGCCCTCGAAGCACGGACGCCGCGAGAGCCCGGAGAGGGCCAGCCGCGTCGCCGCGGCCGCGGACGGCGCCGTCAGCTCGCGCGGAGGCAGGTCGCGGCCCACCATCGCGCGCACCACGTCCGCGGTCGCGACCTCCGAGCGGCGCAACGTGCCCACGAAGGTGCCGTCGCGCAGGACGGTGATCCGGTCGCACAGGCGAAAGACCTCGGGCAAGCGGTGCGACACGTAGATCAGGGTCAGCCCGCGCTGCCGCAGGCCCTCCAGGATCGCGAAGAGGTGATCGGTCTCGCCGTCCGTGAGCGACGTCGTGGGCTCGTCCAGGGCCAGGATCCGGCACTCGAAGATGAGCGCGCGCGCCACCTGCACGAGCTGGCGGTGGGCCGCGGACAAGGACTCCATGGGCGCGTCCGGCGACACGTCGAGGTGCAGGCGGGCCAGCAGCTCGCGCGTCCTCTCACGCATGACGCGCTCCTGAAGGCGCCCGCCACGCCCGACGATCTCGCGCCCGGCGAAGACGTTCGCGGTGACGCTCAGGTTCGGGAACGCGAGCAGCTCCTGGTGGACGACGCCGATCCCGCGCGAGAGCGCGTCCCGCGGGGCGTGCATCCGGAGGCGCTCGCCGTCCAGGCGCAGCTCGCCCTGGTCGGGGGTGACGCTGCCGGCCAGGATGCGCAGGAGCGTGGACTTGCCCGCCCCGTTCTCCCCCACGATCGCGTGCGCCTCGCCGTCCTCCACCGTGAAGGAGACGCCGCGCAGAGCCTTGACGGCGCGGAACGACTTGTGGACGTCGTGGAACTCGAGCCGGCTCACGCGGCGCGTCCGAAGAGGTTCGGGGGGCGCCCGGCCACGCCTGGCCGCACGCGCAACAGCCCGCCCGCCATCGGCTGGCGCGCGAGCTCGTCCGCGCTCAGCGGCCGGCGCGCGCTCGTGACGTAGAGCTCGTCGAGGTCCGCTCCGCCGAACGCGCAGCTCGTGGGATGGGTGACGGGGAGGGGCACGATGCGCTCCCGCGCGCCTTCCGGGTCGTAGCGATGCAGGGCCCCGCCCCCCCACAGGGCGAGCCAGACGAAACCCTCCGCATCGACGGTGATCCCGTCCGGGTATCCGGCCTCCGGGAGCAGCGCCACGAACGTCCGCCGGTTCGCGATCGCGCCCGCGCCCGCATCGAAGTCGAACACGTCGATGCGCCGCGTCGGGCTGTCGACGTAGTACATGCGGCGTCCGTCCGGCGACCAGTCGATGCCGTTCGAGATCGACACCCCGGTGAGCATCGTGTGCACGGTCCCGTCCGGGTCGAGGCGGTAGAGCGCGCCCGCGCCCGGACCCTCGTCGAGGGCCATGGTGCCCGCCCAGAACCGGCCCTCGGCGTCGCAGGCTCCGTCGTTCATGCGGTTCTGCGGACGGTCCGCTTCGACCGGGGCCATCATCTCGACGCGCCCCGACTTCCAGTGGAGGCGCGCGAACCCGTCCGCGAGCGCGAGCACGATCCCGCCGTCCGCGGCCAGCGCGAGCGCGCCCACCGGCCGTCCCACGTCCACGTTGCGGCAGGCGCCTTTCTCCGGACGGAAGGCATGGACGCGACCGCGCATGATGTCGACCCAGAGCAGGCGCTGCCCGCGCGCGTCCCAGCGTGGTCCCTCGCCCAGGTCCGCCCGCGCGTCCAGCACCAGCTCGACGGCGGGAACGGTCATGAGCGCCGCTTGGTCGCCGCCTTCGCGCCGCCGAATCCGCGGCGCTCCCAGCCCTCGTCGAACAGCCGGATGCGGCCGCCCGTGCGCGGGTGCTTCGCGCAGGCCTCGTGGTCGAGCTTGAGGCCGAGGCCAGGCCGGTCCGGCCGCGTGAAGCAGCCGTCGGCGGGATCGATGCGTGGGGGCGCGTCCACGAGGTCCTGGACCCAGGAGTCGGCGAAGTCGTTGAAGTGCTCGAGCACCTTGTAGTTCGGCGTCGCGATGGCGAAGTGCAGGTTCGCCATCGTGCCCACCGGCCCGCACACGTTGTGGGGGGCGAGCAGCAGGTAATACGCGTCCGCCCACCCGGCCAGGCGCTTCATGGGCAGGAAGCCGCCGAAGTGCGTCAGGTCCACCTGGACCACGTCCACGTTGCCCTGCTCCAGGAAGGGCCGGATGTCCTCCATGGTGTGCGCACGCTCGCCGGTGGCGATGGTGAGGTTCGTGGCCGCGCGCACGCGCGCCAGCGAGGCCGCGTTCTCCGGCGGCACCGGCTCCTCGATCCATTCCGGGGCGTAGGGCTCCAGGAGCGCCGCGACCTGGGCGGCCACGCCCGGGCTGAAGCGCCCGTGCATCTCCACCATGATCTGCACGTCGGGGCCGACGGCCTCGCGCACCGCGGCCACGATGGCGATCACCTTGCGGCGCTCGGAGGCGGCGAGCTCGGCGCTGGCGGCGCCGAAGGGATCGAGCTTGAGACCGCGGTACCCGCGCTTGACCACGCCGCGGGCCAGGCGCGCGATGGCCTGCGGATCGCGCTCGGCCTGGTACCAGCCGTTCGCGTAGGCCGGCACGCGATCGCGGAAGCGGCCGCCCAGGAGCTTCCAGAGGGGCACGCCCAGGATCTGCCCCATCAGGTCCCAGCAGGCGACGTCGAAGGTGGCCAGGGCCGATTGCGTCACCTCACCCGGACGGCCATACACCGCGCGCTGCATGTTCCAGCCGAGGCGCTCCACGTCGAAGGGGTCCGTGCCCACGACGTAGTGCGGGCCCAGCTCGTGGATGGCCGCCACCAGCGTGTCCGTCTTGTTGACGATGCGGCACTCGCCCACGCCCACGAGCCCGGAGTCGGTGATGAGCTCCAGGAACACCAGCTCGCGCCAGGGCGTGCCCACGACGGTGATGCGCTGTTCGACGATCTTGTGCGCGGCCACGGACCGGGTGGGCGCCGAGGCCACGCGGCGCGAGCGTCGCGCGCTCTTGGCGGCGCGGGAGCTGTGTTGCGTCATCGCGCGCTCACGGCGAGCGGCGAGGCCACCGCCTCCGGCGCGTAGCGCCGGAGGATGCCCAGGCCGAGAGCGGCGCGGCGCACGCGCTCGCGCGACAGCGCGAGCACCGTGGCTTCCAGGTGCTGGCCGCTCGGATAGAGGCCGGGAGAGTTGCGGAGGCCGAACTTCACGTACACCGGCGCGGCCACCCGCACCAGCTCCGGGATCTCGTAGTGGCGCACGGTGCCTCCGAGGTCGTCGGGGCCCTCCACGTAGAAATCGATGGCGGCGTCGATGGCCTGGCGCACGGCGGCGATCTGGGCCAGGGAGAGGTCGATGGGCAGGTTGATGGAAGTGGCGCCCAGGTCTTCCAGCACGCGCGCGGTGGCGGGATTGGCGGCGGGGAGGGTGACCGAGGTCTTGAGCACGAAGTCCGCCGGCAGCTCGCCCTTGGCCTTCATGCGGCCCAGCACCATGAGATGGCCGACGTCGCCGACGAGCACGGAGCGCAGGCCGAGCGCGGCCCCGCGCAGGACGTCCTCGATGCCGTAGGCCAGCTGGTCGGCGCCGCGGAGCGAACATCCCAGGATGCGGCCGTTGAGGCTGGCCGCCTGCACGCCGGTGTCCCAGCTCGCGCGCGGCCCCACGAAGAGACAGACCTCGATCCCCTGCGCGCGGCCCAGGGCGAGCATGGCCGTGATCTCGTCGTCGGTGAGGAGCATGATGCCGCTGCCCTGGCTGACGCGATGGACGCCGACGCCGTGCTCGGCCGCCGCCGCCACCACCGCTTCCATCGCCCGCGGCCCTTCGACGGACGGGATCTCGATCCGATATTGGCCGCCGTCGTCGAAGCGCTTGGCGGAGTCCGGGAGGTCATGGGCGTCGCCTTCGGGAAGGCGGCAGCCGCTCAAGACCGATCGCGCGCTGCGCAGGCCGCCGCTCATCGGTACATATGATACGACTAATGGCCCGCCTCGCGTCCCTCTACTTCTGGCCGTAGTAGGCACCCTTTCCGTGTTTCCGTTCGAAGTGTTTCCGGATCACGGATTCGGGGAGGCGGGCGGCGGCGGGGTCGATGGTCCGGGTGAGCAAGGCCATCCGGGCGATCTCTTCCAGCACCACCGCGTTGTAGACCGCCTTCTCGGCGTCTTCACCCCAGGTGAAGGCCCCGTGGCCCGCGACCAGGACCATCGGCGTGTGCAGGGGGTTGCGCTCCCGGAAGCACTCCAGGATCTGATTCCCGGTCTCCCGCTCGTAGTCGCCCGCCACCGCCTCCTCGCGCATCACCTCCGTGCAGGGCACGTCTTCGGCGAGGTGGTCGGCGTGGGTCGTCCCGTAGATCGGGATCGGCGCGCGGGCCTGGGCCCAGGCCGTGGCGTAGGTGGAGTGCGTGTGCACGATGCCGGCCACTCCCCGAAAGCTCGAATACAGGACGACGTGGGTCGGGGTGTCCGACGAGGGACGGAGGCGTCCCTCGACGACCTTCCCCTCCAGGTCGACCACGACCATGTCGTCGGCGGACAGACGCTCGTAGGGAACGCCGCTCGGCTTGATGGCCAGGACTCCCTTCTGCGCGTCGAAAGCGGAGACGTTGCCGAAGGTGTAGATGGCGAGGCCGCGCCGGGGGATCTCCAGGTTCGCGGCCAGGGCGCGCTCGCGCAGCTCTCGATGGGTCGAGGTCACCGCGGCCTCAATGCGCCAGCTTGTAGGCGACGTCGTTCCAGCGGAGCTCGTTCTTCAGGGCGGCGATCTCCGTCTTGGCCCCGATGCCGACCAGCTCCACGCCCGCGATGGCGGCGAAGTCCTCCAGGTGCGCCATGGTCAGGGCTCGGCTGTGGGCGCAGTGATGGGCCCCCCCGGCCAGGATCCAGGCCTCGCAGGCCCGCTTGAAGTCGGGCCGAAGGATCCAGACCGCCCGCGCCACCGGAAGCTTGGGCATCGCCCGGTCGGGGGCCACCGCTTCGAGCTCGCCGGCGACCATCCGCATGCGGCCCCGGATGTCGATCATGGCCACGTTCACGGCAGGGCCGGTCCCGCCGTCGAACACGAGCCGGCAGGGATCGCCCTTGCCGCCGATGCTGAGGGGATGGATCTCGAGCGAAGGCCGGGACACGGCGATCGAAGGGCAGACCTCGAGCATGTGGGCGCCGAGGACGCGCTCTTTCCCCTTGACCAGGTGGTACGTGTAGTCCTCCATGAAGGAGACGCCCCCGGGCAAACCGGAGGCCATCACCTTCAGGGCCCGCACGAGGCCGCACGACTTCCAGTCGCCTTCCGCTCCGAAGCCGTAGCCGTCGGCCATCAGGCGCTGACAGGCCAGGCCGGGAAGCGTGTCGAGGCCGTGCAGGTCCTCGAAGGTGGTGGTGAAGCCGCCGAAGCCCCCTTCCACGAGGAACCCGCGGAGGCCCGCCTCCTGGCGGGCGGCGTAGCGCAGGTCGGCATGGCGCGGGCCGCCCTTGCGCAGGGCGGGAGCGACCGCGTATGTCTCCTCGTATTCCCCCACGAGGCCGTCGATCTCGGCGTCGCTCACCCGGGCCATGCGCGCGACGAGGTCGCCGACGCCGTAGCCGTTCACCGACCACCCGAGCCGGACCTGGGCCTCGACGCGGTCGCCGCCCGTGACCGCGACCTCCCTCATGTTCATCCCGCCGAAGCGCGCGATCTTCAGCCGGCGGGAGTCGATGATGGCGCAAGCGGCCCGCGCCCAGATGTTCAGCCTGGCCGCGACCTCCTCGTCCTTCCAATGGCCGACGACGACCTTGCGCTCGATGCGCAGCCGCGCCCCGATGTACCCGAACTCGCGGTCGCCGTGGGCGGACTGGTTCAGGTTCATGAAGTCCATGTCGATGGTGTCCCACGGCAGCTCGGCGTTGTATTGCGTGTGCAGGTGCGCGAGCGGCTTCTCCAGGCGGCTCAGCCCGGCGATCCACATCTTGGCCGGGGAGAAGGTGTGCATCCACGTGATGACGCCGACACATTTGGCGGCCGCGTTGGCTTCCCGGCAGAGGTCCAGGATGGCCTCGGGACTCTTGAGCGTCGGCTTCCACACGACCCGCACGGGCAGGAGCCCGGAGCCGTCGAGATGCGCCGCGATCTCGCGCGAGTGCTCGGCCACCTGCTTGAGCGCCGCTTCCCCGTAGAGGTCCTGGCTTCCGGTCAGGAACCAGACCTCGAAGCTCTTCAGATCCACCATCGAGACCTCCCTACGGGGTCAGCTCTTTCGTCAGCTCTTTCTCGACGAAGGAGCCCAGCTTCCGGTAGTCGCGATACAGCGCGTCGTAGAGGCGCGCGCGCCCGGGGTCGGGCGGATAACGCGCCTCCGTCCCGGAGGACATGGCCCGCTGCGCGTCCTCCACCCGGGGGTGGAGGCCGGCGGCGGTGGCGGCGAACATGGCCGCGCCCAGGGCCACCGGCTGCTCGCCCGCCCTGACCTCGACCGTCATGTCCAGCACGTCGGCCAGGACCTGCATCGCGAACGGGCTCTTCCTGGCCACGCCGCCGATGCCGATGATGCCGTCGATCCGGATGCCCTCCGACCGGAAGCGCTCGACGATGGCCCTCGATCCGAAAGCGGTCGCCTCGACGAGGGCGCGGTAGATCCGCGGAGCGTCGCTTCCCAGGCTGATCCCGGCGATCGCTCCCTTGAGCCGCTGATCGGCGTCCGGCGTCCGGCGCCCGTTCAGCCAGTCGAGGGCGATCACCGCGCTCGTCTCCGGCGGGACGGCCGCGGCCGCCTTCTCGAGCTCAGGGATGATCCGGTCCATCACGGCCTGGCCCAGCGCCGCCTTCACCTCGTCCGCGCCAGCGACGGTGGGAAGGATGGCCTGGAGCGGCCAGGCCAGGAGCTGCTTGAACCAGGCGTAGACGTCGCCGAACGCCGACTGCCCCGCTTCGTAGCCGATCGCCCCCGGGAGGATCGATCCGTCGACCTGGCCGCAGATTCCGGAGACGAGCTTCTCCGCCCCCGCTGATTTGGGCACCACCAGCATGTCGCAGGTGCTCGTTCCCATCACCTTGAGGAGGTGGTGGGGCGCGATGTCGCCGCCCACCGCTCCCATGTGGGCGTCGAAGGCGCCCACCGCCACCACCACGTCGCGCGACAACCCGAGCTTCTGCGCCCACGGCGCGGAGAGAGTCCCGAAGGGCACGTCCGAGGTCCAGGTCCGGGTCCCGAGAGTCGCCTTCAGCGCGGGCAGGCGCGGATCCAGCCGGGCGAGGAACTCGTCGGCCGGATACCCATCGAAATCCGCGTGCCACATCGCCTTGTGCCCGGCGGCGCAACGGCTGCGCTTGATCCGGGCCAGATCGTCGGTTCCGGTGAGGACGGCGGGAATCCAGTCGCAGTGCTCGAGGACGGTCACCGCCGCCCGCGCGACGGCGGGGCTCGCGGACAGGACGTGGAGGACCTTGGCCCAGAACCACTCCGACGAGTAGATGCCGCCCTCGAACCGCGTGAAGTCGATCCCACCCCAGGTGCGAGCGAGATCGTTGATCCGCGCCGCCTCCGCGACCGCGGTGTGGTCCTTCCAGAGGACGAACATCGCGTCGGGATCCTCCCCGAACGGAGGGGAGAGCGAGAGGGGGACGCCCTTGGCGTCGGCGAAGACGGGCGTGGACCCGGTGGTGTCGACGGCGATCCCGCGCACCTTGGCCGCCACGTCGCGTCCGGCCGCGGCCAGTGCTTCCTTGAGCGAGGCCTCCATGCTCTCGAGGTAGTCGAGGGGATGCTGGCGGAAGCGGTTGGCGACGGGATCGCAATAGAGTCCCTTGGCCCAACGCGGATACGCGGCGACGGCGGCGCCGGCGACGGCGCCGCCGGTGGCATCGGCGATCACCGACCGCACGGAGTCGGTGCCGAAGTCGATGCCGATGACGTACGTTCCGCTTGTCATGAAGACCTGCCCAGCGCCGCGCGGGGCGGCCGCGTGCGGCTCTGATCCGCACCCACACCACGCGGCCGTAATGTGAGGTGTCATATCACCTCTGTCAACCGCGGTCCGCGTTGTCGCGCTGCGCCAAAGCGATGGCCGCGACGATCTCCCTCTCCATCCCGAGCTCGTAGGCGAGATCGAAGCTCGTATACCGGTGGCGAAGGAGCCGGACGTTCCGCACCGGCAGGAGACGCTGGGCCTCGGGGATCCGCAGTGCGCCGAGGGAGGGGAAACCCAGTCCTTCGAGAAGGCGGATGGCCGCGGAGAGCTCGACGAGGAGCGGCGCGGCGAGGGCGACGATGCGCTCCCGTTCCCGCACGAACGCGGCCAGGTGACGGGCAAGGACGGCGGCGTCGCAGCGACGTCCGCGCATCGCCTGGGCGATCGTGCCGCGCAGCGGCCGCATCCCTTCTTCGAGCGTCTCCTCCCAGGGGCGCTCCGCGGCGCACGCGGCCAGTCGTTCTTCGACCTCCGGCTCCACCTCGGTCAGCCGACGATAGAGCTCGAGGTAACCGGGCAGGATCAGTGCGCAGGCGGCCCCGACCAGGATGCCGTGCAGGTCGGGGCCCTCGCTCCGCGCCGCGCTCGCCGCCTCCCAGAAATGGGCGATGGTGTGCTCGGCGGAAGCGGCCGGGCGCGAGCTCCCCATGGCCTGCATGGCGAACCCGGAGACCAGGCCGGCCTCGATCAGCGCGCCGGCCGCCGCTCCGGGATCCGTGTCGAGAGCGCGCGCGGCGGCGATGGCCTCGCGCGCGGCCTCGAGGGCGAGATCGGCGACGGTGACGCAGAGGGGCTCACCGGTCAGCAGCCAGGCCAGCTTCCAGTCCAGATTGGCGAGGAGCTTGGCCAGCAGGTCTCCCAGGCCGGCGAGGACGAGGACGCGCGGTGCCCGGCCGAGCACCTCCAGATCGCAGACGATGACCTCGGAGGCTCGCGCGGCGACAGACTGGTGATAGCCCGCGACGCGCAGGGCGGCGGTGTCCGAGCTGAAGGCGTCGACCGAGGGCGCGGTGGCGATGCACCAGTTCGGTACCCCGGCGCGCAGCGAGACCCGCTTCACCAGGTCGCTGACGACGCCGCCGCCCACCGCCACCAGCAGGTCGGGCGGCGAGCCCATCACCTCGGCGGCCAGGGCCTCGGCCAGCTCCAGGCTGGGGATCGGCCGCGGCACCGCGGGCAGCACGCGCGAGCGGACGTTCGTCCGTCCGCACGCCGCCTTCCACCGCGCTCCGGCTGCGGCCTCGGTGTTCTCGTCGCTCAGGACCCAGACGGTGGGGCTCGGCCCATGTCGCCGCCGGAGGAGCTCGGCGGCGCTCTCGATCGCATCCCCCGCGACGAGCACGTCCCCGGCCGCGATCCGGTGCTCCCGTCCGCACGCGCACGAGAGGATGCCGCCCGGGTCGAGGCGGCCCCACAGCTCCTGGAGCAAACGCGCGTCGCCCGGCCGGGACGAGGTCACGAGCGTCCACGACCTCCAGGCGAGGCGACGATCCTCAGCGACGCGCCGACCGTTTCCGGGACAGCGTTTCGATGGAGTCGGCCGTCGTCTCCACCAGACGGCGCATGGCGGCGCCGGCCCGGCGCGGCTGGTGGCCGCGGATGGCCAGAAGGATGGCCCGGTGCTGCGGCAGGGAGGAGCGAGCGCGGCCGGGCAGGCGGCTGGTGGCGTGAAAGCTGACGAGCAGCGCGGAATAGACCATCGCGCTCATCTGCTCGAGGACGTCGTTGTCGCAGGCCTGCAGGATCGCGCGATGGAAGCGGATGTCCGCCTGGTCGAAGGATTCGTAGTCCACGGGCGACCGGGCCAGGGCCGCGTCCATCTCCTGGAAGGCGGCGTTGAGCGCGGCCAGGGCGGCCGGTCGCGCGCGCAGGGCCGCCCGTTCCGCCGCCGCCGTTTCGATGATGAGACGCACCTCGGTGAGCTTCTTCAGGAAGACCGGCTGCGGCATGCCTTCCTGCTGCCAGGCCAGGACGTCGGGATCCAGGAGGTTCCAGTACTCGGGCGGCCGCACGCGCGTGCCCGTCTTCGGGCGCGACTCGACGAGCCCCTTGGCGGCCAGCACCTTGATCGCTTCGCGCAGCACGGTGCGGCTCGCGCGCAGAGCCGGGTCGACGGGCAGGAGCTCCCCGGGGCGGATCGCCCCGCTGAGGATGCGGCGGCCGATGGTATGGACGACCTGGCCATGCAACCCGCCGCGAGGGTAGCCATGGTCGGTCGGTGAGGCGGGGTGCGCTCTTGCCATATGATATGACGGAATTATCGGGCGTCGGCGGATCGGAGACAAGGATACCGCGGAGGTGGTGCATGAGTGCATGGCGTGCGAGTCTCGCCGTGGCCAGCGTCCTGCTGTTCGTATCCGTCGGCTCGGCCGCGCCGCAGAGCAACCCTGAGCCCGCCCGCGCGGGCGGCAAGTCCGGCGTGACGCGCGCGGCCTTCGGCAAGCTCGCGGACGGAACGGCCGTGGAGTCCTACACGCTGCGCAACGCCCACGGCATCGAGGTCCGCGCGATCACCTACGGCGCCATCATCGTCTCCCTGCGCGTCCCCGATCGCGCGGGCGCCTTCGGCGACGTCGTCCTCGGCCACGATGACCTCTCCGGTTACGTGGACAAGCCCGCCTATTTCGGCGCCGTGGTCGGCCGTTACGGCAACCGCATCGCCAAGGGCCGTTTCACCCTCGACGGGAAGACCTACACGCTGGCCACGAACAACGGCCCGAACCACCTGCACGGCGGAGTGCGGGGATTCGACAAGGTCGTCTGGAAGGCGGACCCGCCCGCGGCCGGGGCGGCGTCGGTGACGCTGCGCTACACGAGCCCCGACGGCGAGGAGGGCTACCCGGGCACGCTGAACGCGCGCGTGACCTACACGCTCACCGACAAGGACGAGCTGACGTTCGAATACTCCGCCACCACCGACAAGGCGACGCCGATCAACCTGACCCAGCACTCCTACTTCAACCTGGGAACGCCGGGCAGCGACATCCTCGGCCACGAGCTGACCCTCGAGGCCGACCGCTACACCCCCGTGGACGCGACGCTCATTCCCACCGGGCAGCTCGCGCCCGTGAGCGGAACACCCTTCGATTTCCGGAAGCCCACGGCCATCGGCGCCCGCATCGGCCAGGACGACGAGCAGCTCAAGCGCGGCGGCGGCTACGACCACAACTTCGTGCTCAGCGGCACGGGCCAGGGGTTGCGGCGCGCCGTCCGTCTGGCCGATCCCGGGAGCGGCCGCACGATGGAGATCCTGACCACGGAGCCCGGCGTGCAGTTCTACACCGGCAACTTCCTGGACGGGACGATCAAGGGCAAGGGCGGGGTCGTGTACAAGTACCGGTCGGGACTGTGCCTGGAGACCCAGCACTTCCCCGATTCCCCCAACCAGCCGAGCTTCCCCTCGACCATCCTGCGCCCGGGAAAGGAATACCGCTCGAAGACGGTGCTGGTCTTCGGGGTGACCCGCTAGAGCGAGCGACACCGTCGTTCGTACGGTTTGACTGTCGACGGGGTTGGCACCACAGTTCCGACGGCCATGAGCTCGGAGTTCCCGACCCGTCCAACGTTGGAGTCGGTGACCTCCCCCGCGCTGCCTTCGAGCGACACCGGCCACGCGCGATTCCCTTCCGGCGTGATCCTGGCGAACCGCTACCGCATCGTCGCCCTGGTCGGCCAGGGAGGCATGGGCGAGGTGTACCGCGCCGATGACCTCAAGCTCGGCCAGGTGGTGGCGCTGAAGTTCCTCCCGCGGGGGGTGGCCACCGACCCCTCGCGACTCGCGCGCCTTTTCGCGGAGGCGCGGCTGGCCCGCGAGGTGACGCACCCGAACGTGTGTCGCGTCCACGACGTGGGCGAGGTGGACGGCCAGCACTTCCTCACCATGGAGTACGTGGACGGCGAGGACCTCGCTTCCCTGCTCCGCCGCATCGGCCATCTGCCCCGGGACAAGGGCCTCGAGATCGCGCGACAGATCTGCGCGGGGCTGGCCGCCGCGCACGAGCGCGGAGTCCTCCACCGCGACCTCAAGCCCTCGAACGTGATGATCGACGGACGGGGCCGGGCGCGGCTGACGGACTTCGGCCTCGCCATCACGACCGGTGAGCCGAGCGGCGGACCGATCGCGGGCACGCCCGCCTACATGGCCCCCGAGCAACGCGCGGGCCAGCCGGTGACCGTCCGCAGCGACATCTATGCGCTGGGTCTCGTGCTCTTCGAGCTCTTCACCGGACGTCCGGCCTTCCGGGGACAGGCCGACCGGGCGCGCCCGCTCGTGGACGCACCCGCGCCGTCCTCCTTCGTGTCCGATCTGCACGGCTCCATCGATCGCACCGTGCTGGGCTGTCTCGAGACCGAGCCCGCGCTCCGCCCGCCGTCCGCGCTGGCCGTCGCCGCCTCCTTGCCGGGTGGCGATCCCCTGGCCGCGCTGGTGGCGGCGGGCGAGACGCCACCGCCGGAGATGGTCGCGGCGGCCGGCGAAAAGACGCGCGTGTCCTCCCGATTCGGCTTCGCCGCGCTGGCGCTGGTCCTCGTCGGCATGCCTCTCGCCGTCCGGGCGATGGGGCCGCTCTTCCTGCTCGATGCCGTGCCGCTCGAGAAGCCTCCCGAAGTGCTGGCCGACCGCGCGAGCGAGCTGGCGGTTCGCCTGGGCGCGCCGGCCCGCCCGGCGTGGCGCGCCTACGGATTCCGGTATGCGGACGGCGTCAAGACCGCGGATGCCGCCGAGACCCCGGGGCGTTCCCCCATCGTGTTCTGGTATCGGCAGGCGGCGAGCCCGCTCGACCCGATCAACCCGCTCGGAACCGTCTCCCTGCTCGATCCGCCGCCCACCGAGCCCGGCATGGTGACGGTGATCGTCGACACGCGCGGGCGCCTCGTCTCGCTTCGGTCGGTGGCCACGCCCGCCCCTTCGGGGCCGAAGCCTTCCTGGGACGAGGTCCTGGCCGCGGCCGGTCTCGATCCGGCACGCCTGCGGCCCGTGCCGCCGTCACGCCTGCCTCCGGTCGCCGCCGACGAGCGGCGCGCGTGGGAAGGCACCCACGGCGATCCGCCCGTGCCCGTACACGTCGAGGGGGCCGCCCTTGCCGGCGTGCCCGCCTGGGTGGAAGTGGGAAACGGCGCCCTCGACGCGCCGGCGGCGCGGCCCGGCGTGTTCGGGTCCGTGTTCGCGCTGGCCTATTTCGTCGCGCTGGCCAGCGGCCTGGTCCTGGCACGGCGCAACATCCGGCTGGGCCGCGGTGATCGTCGCGGGGCCGGGCGCCTCGCGGTCACGGTCTTCGTTCTCCGCCTGGCCGCCTGGGTGCTGCAAGCCACACACACCACCTTCCTCCCGCGCGAGCAGGACCTGTTCATCTACGCGCTCGCCCGCGCTCTCTACGGCGCCGCCCTCGTCTGGCTGCTCTACGTGGCCATCGAGCCCACGGTCCGGCGCCACTGGCCAGGAGTCCTCATCTCGTGGAGCCGGGTGCTGAGAGGCCGTCTGCGGGATCCTCTCGTCGGCCGGGACCTGCTGGCGGGGAGCGCGGCCGCGATCACGATGGTGCTCCTGGTGCTGATCGGCCGCCGCGGCGGCGAGTGGCTCGGCGGTCCCCTTCGGCCCCTGTTCACGGCGGACCTCGACTTCCTGCTGGGGGCCCGGCCGCTGCTGGGCTGGGTCCTGCTCAGCTTCTCGATCGCCCTGATGGGTACGCTCTTCGTCGCCGTCGCGTTCGTCGGCTTCCGCCTGCTGCTGCGGAGGACGTGGGGAGCGGTGGTGGCCTCCATCGTCCTGCTGGCCGCGATGTGGGCGCCGCGGACCGGCTGGTCGCGACCCGAGGACCTCGCCGTCGCCCTCGCCGCCTGCGGCGTCGTGATCCTGGTGCTGCTGCGATTCGGCTTCCTGGCCACCGTGGTCACGGCCTTCCTGGTGTCAGGAGGGCGGCCGCTGATTCCGTTGACGATGGACGTGGGCGCCTGGTACGGGCAGGCCACGCTCGTGTGGTTCGTCCTGACCTACGGCATCGCCATCTTCGGCTTCGTGACCTTGCAGCAAGGCCGCGCCTACCCGCCCGCGCCGCACGAAGACTAGCCGGCGGCCGTCTTGTAACTCATATCGTATGACTATATAAAGCGGCCCGTCCATGACTGCGGATCGACGCCGCTTCCTCCAGACCGCGGCCGTGGCCGGAGTGGCCTCCTTCGCCGGCCTCCGCCCGCTTCTGGCCGCCGACGCCGAGATCGAAGTCGATCCCTCGGCGCCCGGGCCGCGGATCAGTCCGCACATCTACGGCCATTTCATCGAGCACCTGGGCGGCGTCATCTACGACGGCATCTGGGTCGGCCGCGATTCGAAGATCCCCAACGTCGGCGGCCTCCGCCAGCACTTCGTGGACGACCTGAAGCGCATCGGCGCCCCCAACCTGCGCTGGCCCGGGGGCTGCTTCGCCGACGGCTACCACTGGCGCGACGGCATCGGCACCCCGGCGCGGCGGCCGCGCACGTACAACTACTGGGAGCACCGCATGCCTCCGGGGCGCCACGCGACGGAGAGCAACGCGTTCGGGATCCACGAGTTCATGAGCCTCTGCCGGCTCGTAGGCGCCGAGCCGTACCTCGCCGCGAACGTCGGCTCCGGGGGGCCGCAGGAGTTCCACGATTGGGTCTCCTACTGCAACGCCCCGCCGGGAACGCTGTCCCTCGCCGACGAGCGTGCGGCGAACGGCGACAAGGAGCCCTTCAACGTCAAGTACTGGGGGGTGGGCAACGAATCGTGGGGCTGCGGCGGCAACATGACCGGCGGCGAATACGCCACCGAATACCGCAAGTACATCTCGCAGGTGCCCACCTACGTCCGACCGTTCTTCGTGGCCACGGGGCCGCGCGGGCACTCCGCCGACGGCGACGTCGGCTGGACGGAGGGCTTCTTCGCCGGCCTGCAGAACGTCCGCGGCCTGGGCGTCCGGGTCGACGGGTTCGCCCTGCACTACTACACCGACTTCCGTCAGACGGCCGAGGACGGAGCGCGGTTCGACGAGAAGGGCTGGTACGCCGTCCTGCACAAGGGCATCCGCATCGAGAAGATCATCGACGACCACTGGGCCATCATGGCCAGGTACGACCCCGAGCACCACACGCGGTTCGTCATCGACGAGTGGGGCAACTGGTACCGCGGCGGCACGGAGCTCGGCCCGGACTACATCCTCAGCCAGACGATCACCCTGCGCGACGCCCTGCACGCGGCGATGACCTTCGACATCTTCAACCGCCACGCGGACAAGATCGAGATGGCCAACGTCGCCCAGACCATCAACTGCCTGCACTCGCTCTTCGCGGCCACGGGCGACCGCTACACCCGCACGCCCGCGTACTACACGTTCGAGATGTACCGGCCGCACATGGGCGCCCGGCTCGTACCCGCACGGATCCGCTTTCCCGAGATGACGGTTCCGCTGCTCGAGGGCTCGGCGCGGTTGCCCGGCCTCTCCGGCTCGGCCTCCGTTCGCGAACGGGTCCTGACCATCACCGTGACGAACCCCTCGCTGCAGGACGGCGTCGTGACGCGGATCCGGCTATCGGGTGGCGCCCTTTTGCGCGAAGCCCGCGCCACGGTGCTCACGCACCCGGACATGCACGCCACCAACACGTTCGAAAAGCCCAACGAAGTGGCCCTGGCCGCTCTGGCCACACAGGTGTCGGGGGACACGGCGACGGTCACCATCCCGAAGCAGTCCGTCGTCGCCGTCTCACTTCAGATCGCGTAACGAGGAGCCTGCACCATGAGACGAAGCGCCCTTGCCGCCTCCCTGTCCGGCGTGCTGCTCGCGGCCAGCGTCACCGACGTCGCGCTCGCGCAGGAGACGAGACGCGCGACCCTGACCATCCGCGCCGGTGAGCCCGGACCGAAGATCAGCCGGCATCTCTACGGGCACTTCGCCGAGCACCTCGGCCGCTGCATCTACGACGGGTTGTGGGTCGGCCCCAACTCGAAGGTCCCGAACACGCGGGGCGTTCGCAACGACGTCGTGCAGGCCCTGCGCAAGATCAAGATCCCCAACCTGCGCTGGCCGGGGGGCTGCTTCGCCGATCAATACCACTGGCAGGACGGCGTGGGCCCGGCGGACAAACGGCCCCGGCGCGTCAACATCCACTGGGGCGGCGTGGTGGAGGACAACAGCTTCGGCACGAACGAGTTCCTCGATTTCTGCGAGCAGATCGGCGCCGACGCCTACGTGGCGGCCAACGTCGGCAGCGGCTCTCCGCAGGAGATGGCGGAGTGGATCGAATACATGACCTTCCGCGGGGACAGCGATCTGGCCAAGCTCCGGCAGGCCAACGGCCGCGCGGAGCCGTGGAAGGTCCCCTTCCTCGGCATCGGCAACGAGAACTGGGGTTGCGGTGGCCGCATGACCCCCGAGTACTACTCCGATCTCTACCGCCGCTTCAGCGTCTATGCGCGCGATTGGTCCGGCAACCGCCTCGAACGCATCGCTGCGGGGCCGGGAGGCACGCAGCTGCACTGGCTCGACGTGCTGGCGGAGCGCGTCAAGGAGGGCGTGCAGGGCATCTCCCTGCACTACTACACGCTCGGCAACACCTGGAAGGACAAGCTCCCCGCCACCGGCTTCCCGGAGAAGGACTGGTACGCGGTGCTGCGCGACGCCCTCAAGATCGACGGGCTCCTGGCCGAAGCCGAGAAGATCATGGACAAACACGACCCCGATGGCCGCGTCGGCCTGTACGTCGACGAATGGGGGACCTGGTATTCGGCCGAGCCCGGCACCAACCCAGCGTTCCTCTACCAGCAGAACACGATGCGCGACGCCGTCGTGGCCGGGGCCACGTTCAACATCTTCCATCGCCACGCCAAGCGCGTGAAGATGGCCAACATCGCGCAGCTCGTCAATGTCCTGCAGGCCCTGATCCTGACCGAAGGCGACAAGATGGTGCTGACGCCGACGTACCACGTCTTCGACATGTACCAGGTGCATCACGACGCGACCTTCCTTCCCGTCGAGGCCACCACGGAGAACACGACCCTCGGGACGGAAACCCTGCCCGCGGTCAGCGCGTCCGCTTCCCGCGACGCCCAGGGCGTCGTGCACCTGAGCCTCGTGAACCTCGATCCCAAGGTGGCGGCGACGGTGGAGGCGCGCCTCGAGGGGCCGGCCCTGCGCTCCGTCTCCGGCCGCGTCCTGACCGCCAGCGCGATGGACGCGCACAACACCTTCGCGGCCCCGGACCGCGTCCAGCCCGCCCCCTTCACGGGGGCCAGCCTGCAGGGTCCCGTCCTCAAGGTCGCGCTGCCCCCGCGGTCGGTCGTCGTGCTGGCGCTCGGATCGTAGCCGCCCGGCGATCCGCGGGGCCGCCGAGGTTTCGGCGCGCGTAATTTTTCCACCCGCCGCCCCGACCGTCCCCTTCGTCCCCGTCCCTAAATGCCCGCCCCTGCGTGTTTTCGGGGGACACTCATATCATATGATTATATGAAAAATTCTTCTTGACCGAGATTGGCGGATCCGGCTATATAC